>CERQ01124451.1_pt1 | contig 17284 bp, 20 predicted proteins | sample 530711 | NCBI WGS metagenome assembly CERQ01 (sample SAMEA2620882, study PRJEB7988) | marine metagenome | biome: marine biome (ENVO:00000447); feature: mesopelagic zone (ENVO:00000213); material: "saline water (ENVO:00002010), including plankton (ENVO:xxxxxxxx)" | depth 850 m | reverse complement strand
CCTCGGACCCGTCCTGGCTGCGCTGCGCACGCCGCTGCGCCTGTTCGTTGTCGTCGAGCTTGCGGTCGATGCGGGTCGCCATGCGGTGGAAGACGTTGGTGGTCGACCAGAGCAGGTCTTCGAGATCGGGTTCGAGCCGGGTGTCGCCGAGAGCGACGACCATGGCGTCGAAGATATCCGCGATCGCGCCTTCGACGGTTCCGGCGTCTGGGAGTGGCCGCGGATCGGGTTCGTCGGCAAACGGTCTATGTCCGAAGAGCTGCAACTCGTCGAGGACGAGCGCTGCCGCGCCCGCCATCCCCGCTTTCTTCGGCCATGGCCTCGTCGAGCGCCGTCACACGGCATCCGGCCTTCTTGAGCTTCGCGCGCCAGGCTTCGAAAGCCGCGCGATCCTCAGACTTGAGGGCGACCAGCCGTTCCAGGACCTCGGGCGTGAATGCCGCGCCGGGATCTTCGGCGGATTTCTCGACCAGACCGTCAAGCGGATCGGGGATGTCCTCGGCCGCATCTATCGCGTCGAGGATCGGGTTCAGGTCTTCACCGTCAATCTCGTTGCTCATTGTGCGCCCTCCTCGATGCCGGGCGCGCGGCCGAGCAGCACGTCGTTGAAATCCATGCCACGCGGAGGCCGGGCAATGCGCACCCGCCGCCCCTCCCGCATCCAGCGCAGCGCGCAATCTCGGGCTGCGACCTCGCCGGGATCGTCGCCATCGGCCAGAATAATCAAGTCGCGGAAGCCGCCGGGCAGGTCGAGCGCCGGCAGCCCGGAAGTGGACAGCGCCGCCCATGCGGGAAGTCCGGTTGCCTGCATGGCCGCGAGACAGGTCTCGATGCCTTCGCCGATCATCAGGACTTCGCCGGGTTCGCGAAGGCGAACCGCCCCGCCCCGGCACGGGCCGAACATCATCTTTGCGGGTTCCACGGCCGCCTTTCCATGGCCCTCGCGGGCTAGGAATGTCCGGTGGATGGCCAGTGGCGGGTCGTCAGCGCCCCGCGTCACTAGCGCCACCATGCAGGGCCAGATCCCGCCCGAGGGGTGCTTCAGGCCGCGATGAAAACGAAGCGATGGCGGCAGCGAACAGGTCAGGCCGCGCGAGGCGAGATAGGCCTCGACCGGCGTGCCGTCGGCAGGAATCGTGGACTGCCCTATCGAAAGCGCGACAGCACTCCGTTCCGTCTGGTCGGGATCGGGTCGCGGTGGCGACACCTTGCGGTGACGCGATTTCCGGAGGGACGAATGCGCCTTGCCGTCCCACAATCCGCGTGCTTTCAGGGCCGCGATCACGTCGCGCTGGTCGCATCCGGCATGACAGCGCATTAGCACCCTGCCGTCGGCATCACGGATGGAGAGGCTGGGCTCGCGGTCGTCATGGGCCGGGCAGCGCGCCGTCCAGCCTTGTCCGACCTTGTGGCCGCCAAGCGCCCTGGCGATGGTTTCAGCAGTCATCGCGCACCTCCTCATCGCCAGAGGCCGCCGTGTCACCGTTATCATTCGCCGAGGCCGGCTTATCGGCCCGCGACCACTCGGCCAGGACGGCAAAGAAGCCGGTCAGGCTGGCGGCGATCTGCTTCGCCTCGTCGCGGGTCACATCGCGCCCGAGGCGCGGTTGCCAGACCTCGCGGGTCCGGCCGATCAGTTCGTCATTGCGATTGTCGTTTGCTGCTTTCACCGAAGATCTCACGGATGGCTTCTCGCCGCTCCGTGCCCCTGATCTCCGGCCTCGGACTCTCACCGATAACGCAGGATCGCATCGTCATTTGCATGTTCGGCGTCCCAATCGCAGGGATCGCCGGTTCGCGCGCCTTGTCAGCGCGGCAGCTCGTCCTCGGGGATCGTGAACTTGTGGGACTTGCCCGCCTCGATCACGAGGTCGCGCTTATTGTTCTTGCCGATTGGGCCGGAAATGGCGCAGCGGAAATGACCGTGGCGCAGACCGTCGAGAACGATCTGGTCGAGCGCCTGGCGCAGTTGAGGGCCGTTGGACAGGCCGTCGTTGGGATGGGGAGTTTTCTCACGCATTGTGCAGCAGCGCCTTCATGTCCTTGATGGTGGTGAAAAACGCGAGGGGCGGCACCGTCGCCCCGTCGCCGTAGAACGAAAGCATGTCCTCGCGCCGGGACGGGCGGTCCCGGAAGACGAACACCTTGCGCCGTCCCTCGGCGCGCAGATCGAGCAGTTCGTATCCGGTGCAGCGCATGAAGCAGGCGAGATAGAAGTCTCGGGTCTCGAACCCGTCCTCCCGCGCCGCTGTGCCGTATTTCGCCTGTCCACTTTACACTTTACAGTCTCGTCAAAAAAGGGGCCGGATTTCCTGCCGGACAAAAGCCGCTGGAGCGGCACCATACGATGAAGCAAGCCAAGCTTTTCCAGCCGGATGCGCATGGCGATTGGGGAAACGACGAAACGCTCGGCCAGCGGCTTGCAGAAGCGTTCCAGCGCCTCGTCTTCTGTTTCAGAAATGTCGAAATCGCCAACGGAAGCATGGATGCGCGGAATCTCGACGAAGGAGTGCGCAACTGGCGTTTCTGGTTGGAGGACGCGCTGCTTCCGGTCAGGAAAGAACTCGTTCCACGCGGCAAAGACCATCTTGCGCGGCATCAGCAGGCAGGAGGCAAAGAAATCGGCCTGCCATTCCACCCGCTCCTTTGCCTCGCGCGACCGGCAGATGAACTTGGGTTCGCTCGCGGCATCAAGGAAGGACGTTTGCGCCGCGTCCTGCACGATCAGGTGCTGATGCAGCCGCCAGTGCCCGCCGCCCTCGTGGGCCAGCGTGAAGCGATAGCGGCCCTCCCGCGAGGGGTTCTCCTCAGGATCGAGGCTTTCGTCGATGAATATGCTTCCGTCGCCGTAGATCGCGCCGAGGATGTCGGGCTGGCCGTTCGGAGGGCGAGGAACATTGTGGCGCGCGTGCATGTCGTCGAAATCAATCCGCAGCTTGAGGTACTTTTCCACGATGTCCTCAACAGGGATGGGCGGCTCGATCGTCACGCCCCGAGCGCGCTCATACTCTCCGATAAGGGAAGCGGCGTCGCGCTCGATAGCCTCTTCGGCAAGATAGGGAACAAATCGGCTCATCCGTCATCCTTCATCTGCATCAGCGGGGCCATGCCCCGGTGGCTTCACTTGCCCTTGGCCTTTCCTGCCTCCCGAGAAAGCCGGGCCAGGTCCTCGGCGCTCAGACCGTTGGCGGTTCGCAGCAGCGCAGACATTTCGGCAGGATGCCGCTTGATGATGTCGGCGAGATCGGATGGCACGCGCCCCGCCATCGCCAGCAATTCGTCCGGATCGCATTCGAGAATCTGCGCGATCGACCGAACCTTGTCCTCAGTCGGCGGCGTGAACTCGTCGCGCTCCACCTTCGACATATACGTCGGGCTCACCCCGATCTTCTTGGCCATCTCGCGCAAGCCGATCTCCCGCGCCTCACGCTCGCGGCGAATAAACGCCCCGAACTTCTCCCTCCCGCTGGTCATGGCTCCTGTCTCCGTTTCCTGTCTAGCGTTCACTCTACACTTGATTCGATAGGTTCGTCAACCATCCACTAAACGGTGGCCGAAATGCCTTCAGGCAGCAATCTGAAGTTCTCGGATATCTTCAAGCAAGCGCCTGAAATCTGGCTCAGGCGCAACGCACATGGTTCGAAACGTGTTCAGGAACGGCAGCCATTTCCCGATGTCCCGCGCGCAAAGGATCCGTGATGCCTTGGCGGACAACGCGGATGCGCCGGCTTTTCCACTTGTGCAAGTCTGATCAGATGCCGCGGCGGTGGCTTGACGGCCGGAATATCGGCGCTGCGGACATGGATCGGCTTGATCGGGGCGCATGTGCAATCAGACGGTCGGCATCGGGATCGATACACCGTTCGAGATCAAGCCCTTGTCCAGATAATTTACACCGCTTTCAAGAAACCGTCTCGCCCGCGCAGGTCATGGTTCCGACGCCTCGATCAGCCATCGACAGGTGGTCTCGACGGCGTCCGACCGGTTCGTTCCGCGGCGCGCAAGGAGGAAGAAATCCCCCTGCCCGCTGAGTTCTTGCGCAACGACCTGCACCAGCCGCCCGGCCTTCAGATCGGCCGCGACAAGAAACCGGCTGGCCAGGGCCGCGCCCTGTCCCGCCAGCGCCGCGTCTATGGCCAGAGTTGTCTGGCTGAGGCGAATGTCGCGCCCCTGGCTGTGCGCAACGCCACACAGCCGCAGAAAGCCGGGCCAGAGATCATGCGCGTCATGCAGCTTGGGTATCACGGCAAGCGCCGCCCGGTCCAGCGGGCCGGAATGCCCGGCAAGCAGGCCCGGTGAGGCGACCGCGACGATGTTCTGCCGAAACAGCAGATGCGCCCGGAGCGCGGCGCCGAATGGAGGGGCGCCGAGACGGACCGCCAAGTCGATACCGTCGGCGTGGAAACTGGACAGCTTTTCTGTCGCGAGGATCCGCAGATCGATGTCGGGATGTTTCGCGGTGAAGTCCGGCAGGTGCGGGATAAGCCATTTCGCGGCGAATGTGGGTGTGACGCTGATCAGCACCCGCGCTGCCTGAGGCCGAAGCACCGCGGATGCCTCGCGCAGGATGGCGAAAGCTTCGGCGACCCGGGCGTGATAGCCGCGTCCGGCCGCCGTGAAGGCCAGTCCCTTGGGCAGACGCGCGAACAATGCCATGCCGACATGGCCCTCAAGCCCTCGGACCTGTTGCGCGACGGCGCCCTGGGTCACGCCCAGTTCGCCTGCCGCGGCACGGAAGTTCAGGTGCCGTCCGGCGGCCTCGAAGGCGCGCAGCGCGTTCATGGGAGGAAGATCGTTCATCTGGCAGTCGTATTTCTACTGTCAGGCGGCGTCAATTCTGGTTCGCTTCTGCGGCCGATCCGGGCTATTCAGGATCGCAAGCACCAAGGAGGCTGTCATGACAGTAGAAAAGGTCGCGCTGGTTACGGCCGGTGGAAGCGGGATGGGCGCGGATGCTGCGCGGCGGCTGGTCAAAGACGGGTTTCGGGTCGGCATTCTCTCGTCCTCCGGAAAGGGCGAGGCGCTGGCCGAGGAGCTCGGCGGTGTCGGCGTGACCGGTTCGAACCGATCGGTTGCCGATGTGACCGCGCTGGTCGGCAATGTGATGGACCGCTGGGGACGGATCGACGTCCTGGTCAATTCCGCCGGTCACGGTCCGAAGGGTCCCGTGCTCGAGATCTCAGACGACGGCTGGCACGAGGGGATGGAGGTCTACCTGCTGAACGCGATCCGCCCCGCCCGGCTGGTGACGCCGATCATGCAAAAGCAGGGCGGCGGCGCGATCATCAACATCTCGACCTTCGCAGCCTTCGAACCCGATCCGCTATTTCCCACCTCGGGCGTGTTTCGCGCGGGCCTCGCTGCCTTTGCCAAGCTCTTTGCCGACCGATACGCGGCCGACAACATCCGCATGAACAACGTCCTGCCCGGCTTTATCGACAGCCTGCCCGAAACCGAGGACCGGCGCGTGCGCATTCCCATGGGCCGCTATGGCCGGGCCGCCGAAGTCTCGTCGCTGATCTCCTGGCTCGCCTCCGACGAGGGCAGCTACATGACCGGCCAGAACCTGCGCCTCGATGGCGGTCTGACCCGCGCTGTCTGAGGCTGCGTCCTCTCGGCCATTCTTCTCGGCGCAACCGTCCGATGGGGAAAAAGGCTTAACCGTAATCGGATCGCACAATGTCCTTGCGGCGCGCGAAGACCATCAGCACGAATTGCAGGCCCAGCACGGCAAAGCCGACCGGCATCAACCCATAGGGTATCCACATGGGCGTGCCGAACGCGCTGCTGACGCGCTCGCCATAGGCGAAGGCGTCGCGCGCCATCAGCCAGCCTCGCCAGGCGATCGTGAACGAGAAACCCGCGCCCACGACCGCGATCACGACCCGCAGAAGGTGCTGCAACGCCGGATTGCCGCGTTCGGCCAGAAAGCCGATGCCGATCTGTTCGCCTCGTCGAAGCGTGTCGGCTGCGGTGACCAGCGCCAGATACACCATGAGAAACGAGTTGATCTCCATGCTCCAACTGGTGGCGCGGGCAAAGAAGTGCCGCGTCAGCGCGTCATAGCCGATGGTGATCATCATGAAGACCAGCACCAGCGCGCCGCCGGCCTGCAAGATCCAGGTCAGCCAACCCATCGCACGGTCGACGGCGCGCATCGGCGTTATGCTTCTTCGCCAAGGGCCAGCGCGATGGCACGCTGACCCACGTCAGGACCGACCTCGTCAAGCCAGACCTGACGCACGTCGACGTTGATCTTGTCGAATTCGGCGATCTCGTCGTCGGCCGGCTCGATGACTTCGATCCCGGCCTCCTTGAAGGCGGGCCAGTATTGATCGCGGAAATAATCCTCGTTCGCTGCGCGGGCGCTTTCCTGATCGAACCATTCGACCCCCTCCATGAAGGCGGCGCGGACATTCTCGGGCATCGCGTCCCAGCGGCGCGTGGTCGTGAAGACGCCGATCGCAAAGCCTGTCACCGGCATCCGATAGGCATAATCCACCTGTTCCTGGATCGAGCGTCCGTTGATGGTCGAGATGTTGGCCACGGCCGCATCGACCGTCCCGCGTTCCAGCGCGAGATACAGTTCGGACGAGGGAATGCGCACCGGGGCGGCGCCGAAATGTTCCAACGCAGCCGAGGCCTCGAAGGACACGAGCCGGATCTTCTTGCCGTCGATCTGGGAGAGGTTGGTGATGGGCGCGCTTTCGATGCTCCAGATATATTCCGGTTCCATGATTCCACCGCCAAGCGACAGGCAGCGCAGCCCCTGTTTTTCCAGCTCTGCCGCGATCAGTTCGAACAGGGGCGCGCCGCGGCGCAACCGGTCGGGGTTCTCATAAAGGGGGCCGACCACGCCGGGCAGGCCCAGGACCCCAAGGATGGGCAGCGACCGCGTGACATAGGATGAGGTGTGAAACATGAAGTCGATCGTGCCAGCCCGCAGCGCCGGCAGTTGTTCATCCGCCGCGACCAGGCGGCCGCTGTCATAATAATCCAGCGCGACGACGCCTTCTCCCGCCTTGTTCACCCGGTCAACCAACCCCTGCGAACCATATGCCAGATCGGCATAGGATGGCGGCAGGTAGCTGACCCCGGTCAGCGTCTCGGCGGCAAAGGCCCGCCGCGGCAGCCCCGCAAGGGACAGCCCGCCAAGAGCGGCGGTGGCGCCAAGGATCTGTCTTCTGGTGGTCATGTCTTCTCCTCCCTCTTTTTGTCTATCGTCAGGCGGGGCTCAGGGCATCAGGCCCGGCAGCCACAGCGCCATTTCAGGCACCAGCACGAACATCGCCAGCACCAGGAATTGCAGGATCACGAAGGGCAGCACGCTGCGGATGATATCCTCGATGGCCAGGACCGGGGCGACGGCCTTCAGCGTATAGAGGTTCAGCCCCACGGGCGGCGTGATCACCGCCATCTCGAGATTCATGACCAGGATGATCCCGAACCACAGCGGATCATAGCCCAGGGCCGTGATCAGCGGCAGCAAGATCGGCGTCGTCACCACGATCAGCGAAACCGCGTCGATCAGCATGCCCAGGAACAACAGGGCGATCATCACCACCATCAGGATGGCGAAAGTCGGAAGCTGGGTCTGGGTCAGGGCCTGCGATACCGTATCGGGCAGCCGGATCAGGTTGAGGTAATCGCCAAAGATCCGCGCGCTGCCCATGATCAGCAGGATCGCCCCCGAGATCCGCGCGCTCGACGCGATGATCTGCCAGAAACGCATCCATGTCAGGCTGCGAAACACCAGCGCCGCCAGCGCCAGCGCGCCCAGGGCGCCAAAGGCGCCCGCCTCGCTTGGCGTGGCGACGCCGGAATAGATGACGCCCAGAACCAGAAGCACCAGCAAAGCCGCGTGCCACAAGCCGCCAAGCGAACGCAGGCGTGCCCCCCAGTGCGTGGCTTCGGTTTCCCGCGGCGCCTCGGACGGATTCAAACTGGCGCGGATCCAGATATATCCCGCCAGGGCCATCGCCAGGATCACCCCCGGCACGATCCCGCCAATGAAAAGATCCGCGACCGAGACGCCGGAGACGGCGCCATAGATGATCAGCGGAACACTGGGCGGGATCAGCATGGCAAGCGCGCCCGAACTGACGACCGCCCCGGCCGCAAGCCGATGCGAATAGCCGCGCGCAAGCATTTCCGGAACGGCGATCGATCCAATGGCCGCGACCCCTGCGATCGAGACCCCCGAGACCGCGCCGAACACCGTCGAGGCGCCGACGGTCGCGATCGCCAGTCCGCCGCGAAGGCGGTTGAACCACAGCGCCGCCGCACGGTAGAGATTGGCCCCGACCGGCGTTGCCGACAGGAAATTTCCCATCAGCACGAACAGCGGCAGAGCCAGCAGTTCAAAGCTGTTCAGCTGCGCGAAAAGCGAACTGGGCCCGAAGAACAGCGCCATCGACCCGCGCGCCATATAGAGTCCGATCATCCCGGCCGCACCAAGAGCCAGAAAGATCGGGGCGCCGATGGCGATCAACGCCAGAAGGGTGACCAGAACGATCAGCGGTTCGATCATGCGGCGCCCTCGGCGGCGCCGAACCAGCCGGCGCGAGACATCTGCCCGGTCACGCGCCCCGGAACACGCTGATCCAGCCAGTCGATCTGCGCGGCCAGCCGGTCATGCGACAGACCCGTCGCCATGCCTTGCCGCGTCAGCAGATAATTCGCATCCTCGGTCGCGATATTGCCGGTTGCGCGCGGCGCGAAGGGACAGCCGCCCAGGCCGCCGATGGATGTGTCTGCAACCTCGGCGCCCAGTTCGATCGCCACGATCAGGTTCGCCATACCGGTCCCGCGGGTATTGTGCAGATGCACGCCCCAACCCGTGCCGCCCAGAACCGGAGCCATCGCGCGATGGACCCGTCGGATATCCGCCGGGGCGGCGACGCCGATCGTGTCGGCCAGCACCACCTGCCCTGCGCCGGCCGCGATCACGGCCTTTGCCATGGCGGCAACGCGGGCCTCGGATATCTCGCCCTCGAAGGGGCAACCGTAGGCGGTGGCGATGACGGCTGTCACATCGCGCCCGGCCTCGCTGGCGACGGCCGCGGCGCGGCTGAATTCGGCAACGCTGTCTTCCGCCGACATTCCCTGGTTGCGGCGGCAGAACGTGTCCGAGGCGACGACGGCAAAGCGCAATTCGGTCGCGCGGGTCGCGATGGCACGTTCCGTCCCCTTCAGGTTCAGGACAAGCGCCGCCAATCGCACATCCGGCAAGGGGGGCAGGCCCGCCAGAACCTCTTCGGCGCCGGCCATCTGCGGGACGCGGGCGGGATGGACCATGCTGACCGCCTCGACATGCCGCGCGCCGGCATCGGCAAGCCCGGTGATCATCTCGATCCGCTCCTCGACCGAAAATATCCGGTCGAGGTTCTGCAATCCGTCGCGCGGTCCCACCTCGCACAGGGTCAGCATCAGATCACCCCCTCGGCGCGAAGCTCGTCCAGCTGGCTTTCCGACAGACCCAGACGACCATAGACCTGCGCGTTGCTGGCGCCGATTTCCTGCGGGCCAAGCCATGCGATATCGCCCGGAGTATCGGACAGGACGGGAAAGACACCCGGCACGGTGATGCTGCCGAACTCGTCATCCTCGATGTCGCGAACCATGCCCCGCGCACGGAAATGCGGATCCTCGACCACCTCGGCGATCGAATTGATCGGGCCATGCACCACGTCGAAGCGATCCAGCCGCCGGGTCAGTTCGGCCATGGTCAGCGCGCCGGACCATTCGGCGATCAGCGCGTCCAGTTCCTGCTGGTTGTCGCCGCGCGCGATATGGGTCGCGTATTTCGGATCGCTTGCCAGTTCCGGACGATCCATCGCCCGGGTCAGCCTGCGGAACATCGCGTCCACATTGGCCGCGATGACGACATAGCCCGCATCGCTGGTCGGATAGATGTTGGACGGCGCGATCTTGGCCAGCCCCGACCCCGAGGGCTTGCGAACATGGCCGGTCTTGGAAAATTCTGTCACGCAGCTTTCCAGCATCGCAAAGCAGCTTTCGGTGATGGCCGCATCGACCACCTGGCCCTGCCCGCCGTTTCGATCGCGACGGAACAGCGCCATCATCATGCCCTCAAAAGCGAACAGCGCCGTCAGCGTATCACCGAGCGAGATTCCGAAACGCGGTGGCGGCATGTCCGGATAGCCATTGATATAGCGCAATCCCGACATCGCCTCGCCCACCGAGGCAAAGCCGGGCCGCGAGGCATAGGGACCTGTCTGCCCGAAGCCCGAAACCCGCACGATCACCAGCCCCGGATTGATGCGATGCAGGCGCTCGGGCGACATGTCCCATTTTTCCAGCGTCCCGGGCTTGAAGTTCTCGATCAGCACATCCGCGGTCTCGATCAGCTTGCGCACCAGCGCCTGCCCACGCGGATGGCGGAGATCGGCGGATACCGAATGCTTGTTGCGCGCCATGATCGGCCACCACAGCGTCTTGCCCTGATACTGGTTGCGCCCCCAGTTACGGATGGGATCTCCGGTGCCGGGCGGCTCGATCTTGATGACCTCGGCTCCGAAATCGGCGCAGCGCGTGCCGACGAAGGGACCGGCAAGCAATTGTCCCATCTCGATCACACGCAGACCCTGCAGGGGGCCGAACTCTCGCCCTTCGGGTTCGCTCATTGCGGCTTTTGTCCCCCTTGAATCCCAAAGATCGCATCTCTGGATACATTCTGAACCAGATTCCGTCTTGCTTGCAAGAAACTTAAGAATATGGATACAATTTCTGAAATTTTTGCATTCGTGACCCGATGGAACATTCGAAATCCGCAACCTCCACCGACCGAGCCTATCGTCAGTTGCGGGACGCGATCCTGAGCGGCAGCCTGCCGACCGATCGCAAGGTGACCGAGACCGGGCTTGCATCCATGCTGGGTTTGTCGCGAACGCCCGTCCGCGCGGCGATCGGCCGCTTGCTGATCGAGGGTTTGCTGCAACGCCGCAGCGGCAGCGGCCTGTGGTGCGTGCTGCCCACGCCCGGCGAGATGCAGGAGATCTTCGATATCCGGGCGCGGCTGGAATCCTATGCCGCGGCGCGCGCCGCCGAACGCGCCAGCCCGGAACAGCGCGAGGCCGTGAAGCAATCGGCCGAACGCATGTCACGTCACGTCGCCGCCCTGGCGAAGCGCAGCGATCCGGATATCGCTCGCCGGATCGAGGAAGAGAATGCGTTTTTCCATCGGCTGATCCTCGAGGCCGCCTGCGCCCCGCGGCTCGAAAGGCTGCTTCAAAGCACCGTGGATGTGGCTTTCGTCAGCCTGACCCTGCAACGTTACAGCCTTGGTCAGCGGGTCCGCTCGGCAGGCCATCACCACGACATTGCCGAGGCGATCGCCCTTGGCATGGCGGAATGGGCCGCCCGCACGATGGAGGCGCATATCCTGGCGGCCGCAGCCTCATTCAGGAACCGCTACGGCGTTGCGGCCGAGACACCGCAAGATGACAAGGCCTGAGCCCGCCCGCGGCGGTGTCGATGCGGTCCACAAGACAGGCTGGCGGCGCCAAGGGGCAATTGGGACAACCTGCCAAGGCTTGTCCCGAACCTACCCCAACCGGTCCGCCAGAGTCTTCGTCTCGCCCATCCGGTAAAGCTTGATTTCACGCCACAGCCGCAATGTCGGCTTCATCGCGAAGAAGACCGAACCGATGGTGAAGAACCAGGTCGCCGGGGTTTGAAGGCTGGCGGAAAAGAACATCATCGATCCGATGATGAAGCACAGGGCCGCCGCGAAATCGACGACGGTATGGGCGATCTCGAATTGCGCATAAAGGCGGCGCGCGGCGGGGGTCGCCTCGCGACGGTGGTGCCGGAAGATGCCGCGCCAGAAGCTCAACGGTTCAGGCCGCCCGCGACCGAGGGGATGTCGCCCGGCGCAAAGCCGAAATGGCGCAGCCAGCGCAGGTCGCTTTCAAAGAAGGCGCGCAGGTCGGGAATGCCGTATTTCAGCATCGCGAGACGGTCGATGCCCATGCCGAAGGCAAAGCCCTGCCAGCGATCGGCGTCGATCCCGGCCGAACGCAGCACATGCGGATGGACCATGCCCGAACCCAGCACTTCCAGCCAGCCGTCGCCCTGTCCCACTTTCAGCGTGCCGCCTTCCCAGGAGCACTGGATATCGACCTCGGCCGAGGGTTCGGTGAAGGGGAAATGGCTGGCGCGGAAACGGGTCTTCACCGGTGTCCCGAAATAGGCCGAGAAGAATTGTTCCAGCACCCATTTCAGTTGCGCCATGGAAATGTCGCGGTCGATGGCCAGCCCCTCGATCTGATGAAACATCGGGGTATGGGTCTGGTCCATGTCCATCCGGTAGACGCGGCCCGGCGCGATCACGCGGATCGGCGCGCCGTGTTCCTGCAGGGCGCGGATCTGGACCGGAGAAGTATGCGTGCGCAGGACATGCGGCGGGCGATCGTCGCCGGGCGCGCGGTGCATGAAGAACGTGTCGTGTTCCTGCCGCGCGGGATGTTCGGGGGCGATGTTCAGCGCGTCGAAATTGTACCAGTCGGTTTCGACCTGCGGGCCTTCGGCGACGGCGAATCCCATATCCGCGAAGATCGCGGTAACTTCGTCGGTGACCTGGCTGACCGGATGGATGGTGCCCGCCGGGCGCGGCCGGCCGGGCAGCGTCACGTCCAGCCATTCGCCGGCGAGGCGTGTCTCCAGCGCGGCATCCTCCAGGCTGGCTCGGCGGGCGCGCAGCGCGGTGTCGATCTCGTCGCGCAATTCGTTCAGGGCGCGTCCGGTGGTCTGACGTTCCTCGGGGCTCATCCGGCCCAGTTCGCGCATCTTCAGGCTGATCTCGCCCTTCTTGCCAAGCGCCTTGAGCCGCACCTCCTCGATCGAGGCCGGGTCGGCGGCGTCCTTGATGCGGTCCAGCCATTGCTGGCGCAGAGGGGTCAGATCGTCCATCGTCATGCCTTCGCGTGGCTTCCTGGCCCTTGCCTTAGCATTGTGTCGGGCGCTGGAAAAGGCCGGGCTCAGACGGCTTTCGTCTGGTTGACGCGGGCCGACAGGGCCGCGCGGCTTTCGACACGTTCGGAATAGCGGTCCACCAGATGGTCGCGGATGTCGCGGGTCAGCAGGGTGAACCGCATCAATTCCTCCATCACGTCCACGATGCGGTCGTAATAGGGCGAGGGCTTCATGCGACCCTGATCGTCGAATTCGTCCCAGGCCTTGGCGACCGAGGATTGATTGGGGATGGTCAGAAGCCGCATCCACCGGCCCAGGATGCGCAACTGGTTGACGGTGTTGAAACTTTGGCTGCCGCCGCAGACCTGCATCACCGCCAGCGTCTTGCCCTGGGTGGGCCGCACGCCGCCCAGCGACAAGGGGATCCAGTCGATCTGGGTCTTCATCAAGCCCGACATGGCGCCGTGGCGTTCGGGCGAGGACCAGACCATGCCTTCGCACCACCGAACCAGATCGCGCAACTCCGCGACCTTGGCGTCGTCGGCCCCGGTCGCATCGGCCAGCGGCAGGCCGCGAGGATCAAAGATCCGCGTCTCGGCGCCCAGGGCGTTCAGGACACGGGCGGATTCCTCGGCGGCAAGCCGCGAAAAGCTGCGCTCGCGCAGCGATCCGTAAAGCAGAAGGATGCGCGCACCATGAGTGCTGCGCGCGGCCGGAAACAGCGCATCGGGGTCAGGGGACGGCAGGCAATCGCGGCGGATATTCGGCAGGTCAGCCAAGGATTTCTCCTTTTCCGTTCATGATCATCTGGCCATCTTCCTTGAAGATCGGGCCAGACGGCACGCGATCCAGCAGCGGCAGGACGGTTTCCGAGGGCCGGCACAGGCGCACGCCACGGGCCGAGGCGACGATGGGCCGGTTGACCAGCACCGGATGGGCCAGCATCGCCTCCAGAATCGCGGCATCCTCGACGGTATCATCCAGCAGGCCCAGTTCGGCCGCCGGGGTTCCGGTGATCCGTAGCGCCTGTCGGGGCGTCAGGCCTGCGGCGGCGAACAGCGTCAGCAGGTGCGGGCGGGTCCAGCCTTCGCGCAGATAGTCGATCACGACCGGGTCGGCACCCGAGGCGCGGATGATGGCCAGAACGTTGCGCGAGGTGCCGCAATCGGGATTGTGGTGGATGACGATCATGCGCGGGCCTCGGGAAAACGGTCGCGGGTCCGGTTGGCAAAGGCCACCAGCGTCAGCATCACCGGCACCTCGACCAGCACGCCGACCACCGTGGCCAGCGCCGCGCCCGAGTTCAGGCCGAACAGGCTGATCGCGACCGCGACGGCCAGTTCGAAGAAATTCGAGGTTCCGATCAGCGCGCAGGGCGCAGCGATCCGGTGCGGCACACCAAGCGCATGGGCCGCGGCGTAGCTGAGGGCAAAGATGCCATAGCTCTGGATCAGGATCGGCACCGCGATCATGGCGATCACGACCGGCCGGTCCAGGATGACCTGTCCCTGCAACGCGAACAGGATGGCCACCGTGGCCAGCAGCCCGATCACCGAGAACGGCTTGATCCGGGCGGTAAAGGCGGCGGTGGCGCCGCGCATCGCGTGGCGGGTGATCTGGCCCGCGATCAGCGGCAGCACGATATAGAGCACCGTCGCCAGAACAAGCGTCTGCCAGGGCACCTCGACCTCGGTCACGCCCAGCAGAAAGGCGACGATGGGCGCGAAGGCCACCACCATGATGAGATCGTTCACCGAGACCTGGACCAGCGTATAGGTCTCGTCCCCGCGGGTCAGTTGCGACCAGACGAACACCATCGCGGTGCAGGGGGCGGCGCCCAGCAGGATCAGCCCGGCGATATATTGCGATGCATCGGCCGGCGCGATCCACGCCGCGAAGACATGATCGAAGAACAGCACCGCCAGCAGGGCCATGGTGAAGGGCTTGATCAGCCAGTTGACCACAAGCGTCACCAGCAGGCCGCGCGGCTGACGGGCGATGCCCGAGACCGCGCCGAAATCGACTCCGATCATCATCGGATAGACCATCGCCCAGATCAGCACGGCAACGACGAGGTTGATCGAGGCGATCTCGGCCCCGGCGACGGCCTGCACGAGACCGGGCGCGATCACGCCCAGGCCGATGCCGCCGATCATGGCGGCCAGAACCCACAGGCTGAGCCAACGTTCGAACCCGCCCAGTCCGCCGGCATGGGATGCGGAGATATCGGTCATTGCTGTCTCACCCCGCCTGCAACTGGTCTGAACGGGCGCCGATCTGGTCGATGCGGGCCTGCAACGAGGCGCGTTCCAGCGACTCGATCGGCAGGCTGATGAAGGCGGCCAGCCTTGTGGCCAGCATCTGGTGGGTGCGGCTGAAGGCTGCGGCCTGTTCGGCCGCGTTTCCGGTGAATGCGGCCGGGTCGGGCACGCCCCAATGCGCGGTCACGGGATGGCCTGGCCAGACCGGGCAGACCTCGCCGGCTGCGTTGTCGCAGACGGTGAAGACGAAATCCATCCGCGGCGCGTCGGGACCGGCGAATTCGTCCCAGCTTTTCGACCGGATGCCGGCAAGATCGTAGTCCAGCCGTTCCAGCAATTGCAGCGTGCGCGGATTCGGCTGGCGCGAGGGGTGCGAGCCGGCCGAAAAGGCACGGAACCGGCCCGAGGGATCGGCGTTCAGGATCGCCTCGGCGATCAGCGACCGGGCCGAATTGGCGGTGCACAGAAACAGCACGTTGAAGGGCGTGTCGCGCACCTTGTCCTCCGATGGCGAAATGGGTCGGGGCGGGTTGATGAGGTTGTTGACGGCGGGCCTGCACAAATCCGGATTCCCGCCGCAGCAATCGCTGAGCAGGTAATCGACCAGATGTCGCATGGTGGTCAGGTCGGCGAAATAGCGGATCGAACGTCCCTCGCGGCGCTTCGCGATCAGCCCGGCCGCAGACAGCACCGACAGATTGGCCGACAGCGTGTTATCGCGCACCGACAAAGCCTCGGCGATCTGGCCCGCCGGCATGCCATCCGCGCCCGCCCGGACCAGAAGACGGAACACCGACAGGCGCAGCGGCTGGCCGAGGGCGGTAAAACAATCGAGGGCATCTTTCGTTTCCATAATTCACGAATAATGGAACTATCTCCGGGGCGCAAGAGTCATTTTTCCCAGCCGCCAGCGCCGCGCCGAATCCGTCGTCAGCGCCGCGCGACGTTCAGCCAGACGCCCCCATGCGGCCGCAGGGTCAGGATCATCCGCGGCTCTGGCGCGCGGCCGGCTATCGCGGTGAAACGGAATCGCGACAGCAGGGTGGCAAGGATGATCACCGCCTCCTGCATCGCGAACCCGGCGCCGATGCAGATCCGGGGACCGGCGCCGAAGGGAAGAAAGGCATAGCGGTCGGGCGGGGTCAGGAACCGGTCCGGATCGAAGGCATCGGGATTCGTCCACAGCAGATGGTGGCGATGCAGGGCATAGATCGGCAGCATGACCGTGTCGCCGGGACGGACCTCGCGGCCGCACAGCCGGTCATGCGCCTGCGCCGTGCGCGACAGGAAGGCCGCCGGCGGATAAAGCCGCAGGGCCTCGGACACGATGCGCTGGATCAGCGGCAGCCGCTCCATGTCGGCGGCGGCGGCGGCCCGGTCGCCGAGGATCGCCCGCGCCTCGGTCGCTGCGCGGTCCTGCACATCGGGATCGAAGGCGCAAAGATACAGCGCCCAGGCCAGCGTCAGTGCCGTCGTCTCGTGTCCCGCCACGATGAAGGTCAGCAGGTTGTCGCGCAGCTCGTCGCGATTCATGGTGCGTCCGGTCTCGGGATCGTCGGCATCCAGAAGCAGATCCAGCAGGTCGGGCGGACCCTGCCGTTGCGCGGCGGCGGCCCGGTCCGTGATGGCCCGGTCCGCGATCTGCTTCATCTGTCGCAAGCCCTGCCCCGCAAAGATCCGTCCCGGACGCGGCACCCATCGCGGCACGCCGATCACATCCATCAGCGACACCTTGGCGGTCTGCGCGATATAGCCGTCGATGGCGTGATGCACCGCGTCGCGGTCAAAGGATCGTTCCCCCGACAAGGTCACGTCCGAGATCACCTCGAAGGTCGCGGCCACGGTTTCGGCGAACAGATCCACAGGACCGGACGCGGCCTCGAGACGGCGGCAGGACGCCTCGGCGGCGGCGGTCATCACCGGGCCAAGCGCCTGAACATGGCGCAGCGCGAAGGCGGGCGCGGCGGCTCGGCGCTGCCAGCGCCAGTTCGCGCCTTCGGCGATGAACAGGCTGTCGCCGATTGCCGGTTCCAGGATCAGCTTGGTGACGACCGATTTCGGATAATCCTCGACCCGGTCCTTCAGGA
>CERQ01005599.1_pt1 | contig 17444 bp, 18 predicted proteins | sample 530711 | NCBI WGS metagenome assembly CERQ01 (sample SAMEA2620882, study PRJEB7988) | marine metagenome | biome: marine biome (ENVO:00000447); feature: mesopelagic zone (ENVO:00000213); material: "saline water (ENVO:00002010), including plankton (ENVO:xxxxxxxx)" | depth 850 m | reverse complement strand
ACCAGCACCGCGCGGATACGGCCCTCGCCGTCTTCGGCCAGACGCTGCGCCAGCCGCTCGGCCTCGGGCGGGGCGTTGCCGAAATCCAGCCGCTCGACCTCGACGCCAAGCTGGGTCAGAAGCTCGGCCCATGACCGGCCGAAATGACCCGAGGTCAGCACCAGCGCCCGATCGCCCGGTGCGAACATGTTGATCGCGGCGGCCTCCCAGCCGGCATGACCGTTGCCGATATAGGGCGCCAGATGGGCCGAGGTGCCGGCGAGGCGCTTCAGCTGGGCCATGACACGCAGGTTCAGTTGCGCCAGATCGTCGCCGTAGATGTCGGGCGAGGCGCGGTGCGCGGCGCGCATCACGCGGTCGGGCAGCGGCGAGGGGCCGGGAATGGCGATGGCGGGATGACCGGCGGCGAGGCTCATGGTGGCGGATCCTTCACGATGTGCAGAATTCGGTAGGATGCGGCGCGCGTGCAGTCAACCAGCCTCGCATCGCGGGGGACATTGGCGTCGCGGCACCAGGCCTCAGCGGAACCGGCGCGGGACCTGGGGGATGCGGCTGGGCGCATAATCGGCCGCCGGGTGCGGCGGTCGGCCATGGTGGCGCGACCAGAAGCGCGGGCCCCCGCGGCGCAGGAACAGCGGCAGCGCCAGCACGATTCCGGCGATGAAGCCCCCGGAATGGGCCCAGTAGGCGACGCCGCCGCCATCGCCTGCAACGGTGAAACCGCCGAACACCTGCAGCGCGAACCAGGCGCCCAGGACCAGCCAGGCCGGCACGGTGAAGATCTTGAAGAAGATGATGAAGATGGCGATGACATCGATCCTGGCCCGCGGAAACAGCAGCAGATAGCCGCCCATCACCCCCGCGATCGCGCCCGAAGCCCCCACCATCGGCACCGGCGAGAAGGGCGCAGCGGCGATCTGTCCCGCCGCCGCCGCCAGGCCGGCCGCAAGGTAGAAGGCCAGAAAGCCGCGATGGCCCATCTGGTCCTCCAGATTGTCCCCGAAAACCCACAGGAACAGCATGTTGCCGCCGACATGCAGCAACCCGGCATGCAGGAACATGTGGGTCAACAGACCCCACAGAAGTTGTCCGTTCACCACCGCCAGCGGATACAGCGCCAGCCGCGCCCACAGCCATTCCCCGCCCGGAACCCCGGGCAGCGTCATCAGATACATCACGATATTCGCCGCGATCAGCGCATAGGTGACATAGGGTGTCCTCTGCGAGGGATTATGGTCGCGGATCGGAAACATCGTGCCTCGCGGGGGCCTTGGTCCGGCCCTGGTCGGGGCCATGTTCGCCCGGTGCGCGGGCGGCTGCAAGCTTTCCCTGTCGCGGCGCTGCGCGGCGCGCTAGACAGGTGCCGGACACGCCTTTCCGGAGAGCTTTCATGACCAGCATGACCGACCGCAGGAACGCCGCCATCTCTCGTGGTGTCGGCATGACCACACAGATCTATGCCGAACGGGCCGAAAATGCCGAGATCTGGGACAAGGACGGCAATCGCTATATCGACTTTGCCGCGGGCATCGCGGTGGTCAATACCGGCCATCGCCATCCCAGAGTGATCGAGGCGGTTCGTGCCCAACTGGACCGCTTTACCCATACCTGCCATCAGGTCGTCCCCTACGAGAATTATGTCGCGCTGGCCGAGAGGCTGAACAGCCTCGTTCCCGGCGATTTCGACAAGAAGACCATCTTCGCCACGACCGGCGCCGAAGCGGTCGAAAACGCGGTCAAGATCGCGCGGCACCATACGCAGCGGCCGGGGATCATCAGCTTCGCGGGCGGGTTTCACGGGCGCACCTTCATGGGTATGGCGCTGACCGGAAAGGTTCAGCCCTACAAGGCCGGCTTCGGGCCGATGATGCCCGATATCTGGCACCTGCCCTTTCCCAACCCGCTGCACGGAGTCACGGCCGAGGATGCGCTGCGCGCCCTGACCGGTCTGTTCAAGGCCGATCTGGAGCCCGAGCGGGTGGCCGCGATCATCATCGAGCCGGTGCAGGGCGAGGGGGGATTCTACGAGGCGCCGCAGGGCTTCATGGCCGAATTGCGCGGGCTGTGCGACAAATACGGAATGCTGCTGATCGCGGACGAGGTGCAGACCGGCTTTGCGCGGACCGGCAAGCTGTTCGCGATGGACCATCATGGCGTCGCGGCCGATCTGGTGACGATGGCAAAGGGGCTTGGCGGCGGGCTGCCGATCAGCGCCGTGACCGGCCGGGCCGAGGTGATGGACAGCCCCAATCCCGGCGGTCTGGGCGGCACCTATGCAGGCAATCCGCTGGCCGTCGCGGCCGCTCATGCGGTGCTGGACGTGATCGAGGACGAGGATCTGTGCGACCGGGCCGTGCGGCTGGGCCAACGGCTGAAGCAGCGGCTGGCGGCGCTGCGCGACGAGGTGCCCGAGATCGCGGATATACGCGGCCCGGGCTTCATGAACGCGGTCGAGTTCAACCTGCCCGGCAGCGCTTCACCGCATCCCGACTTTGCCAACCGGGTGCGGAGCGAGGCGCTGGATCGCGGCCTGATCCTGCTGACCTGCGGGGTGCATGGCAATGTGATCCGGTTCCTGGCCCCGCTGACCATCCCGGACGCGGTCTTCGAGGAGGCGCTGGATGTGATCGAGGCCAGCTTGATCGCGGCGCGGGAATAGGACCCGCAACGGACGCGCGGTGCTGATTCCGGAAATCCCGCCAGATGCGGGGCACGGGCAGCGGGTGCAGCGGGGCGGCTCGGGCTATGCACCACGCGGGCCGCGGCGACGCCGGGGATCGGGACTGCGCCCGAACCCCCGGAGACCGGCCCCCCATCACCGCCGCGGCAATGGGCCAATGGTCGTGACCGGCCGGACCGAGGGGATGGACGCCGCCATGCCGACCTTGCCACGGCGACAACCGGCCTTATATCGGGTCATGCAATCTCCGGGCCGGCAAGGCCGGGCGCTCCGGGGCCGCGGTCGGCGGCGGTGTCGGCCGGGTTGATCATGGCGCACAACTCGTGCGACAGACAGCCGCAGCCGATGCAGTCGGAAAGCCGGTCCCGGACGTTCTGCAACAGGTGGATGCGGCGGTCCAGATCGGCGCGCCAGCCCTCGGAGATCCGGCGCCACCGGTCGCGATCCAGCGGCAGGCCATTGACGGCCGGACCCAGAGCGGTGCGGATTTCGGCCAGCGGGATCCCGGCCTGCTGACCGGCCTTGATGATCGCCAGGATCCGAAGGCTGGCGCGGCCATAGCGACGATGGCCGATCGCGTTGCGGGAGGCTGTCAAAAGCCCCTCGCGTTCATAGAAACGGATCGCCGAGACGGGGATTCCACTGCGCCGGGACAGCGCGCCGACGGGAAGGCTGTTCGGCAGAGACGATTGTGACGAATTGATTTTGCGGGACATTTTGTCCTTGTCCTCAACCAAGGTTCAGGCGCTAGGGTCGCATCCTGCAACGCAAATGGCAAGGAACAGGCATGGGACGACAGAAGATCATCGGCGTGATCCTGGGCTCGATCCGCGAGGGTCGGGTGAATGATCGCGTCGCGCGTTGGGTCACCGGCCAGCTTGAGCGGCACGGTTTTGCCACGCGGCTGATCGACCCGGCCGATCCCGGCCTGCTGCCGGTGCAGATCGGCGACAAGGCGGCGATCGGCAGCCTGCACCAGCGGATGCAGGGGCTGGACGGTTTCGTCATCGTCACGCCGGAATACAATCACGCCGAGCCGGGGCCGCTGAAGACGCTGATCGATTCCTCGGGGCCGGGCTGGTTCGCACGGCCCGTGGGGCTGATCAGCTATGGCGGCATGTCGGGCGGGCTGCGCGCGATCGAGGCGCTGCGCATCATCCTGGCCGAACTGCACACCGTGACCCTGCGCGATACGGTCAGTTTCGTCTCGCCCTGGCGGAGGATCGACGAAGCGGGGCGGATCGCCGACCCCGAGGACGCGGCGGCGGTCGAGGCGGCGATGGCCGTCTTCGCGCATCGGCTGGACTGGTGGGCCGACGCGCTGGCCGTGGCGCGCGAAGGACGACCCTATGATCCGGAGGAGGGGTGATGGACCGGCTTCTGAAGGACCCCCGCGCATGGGGGCTGATGATGGCCGCGATGCTGACCATCATGTCCAACGCCACGATCACCCCCTCGCTGCCGGGGCTCGAGGCGCGCTTTGCCGACGACCCCCGGGCCGCGACGCTGACCCGTCTGCTGATCACCGCGCCCTCGCTGCTGGTCGCCATCGTCGCGCCTTTCGCCGGCAGCCTTACCGACCAGCTGGGGCGGCGCAAGCCGCTGCTGGTGGGCATGGTGATCTATACCGTGGCGGGAACCGCAGGGCTGTATCTGGATTCGATCGAGGCCATTCTGGTCAGCCGCCTGGTGCTGGGCCTGGGGGTGGCGTCGATCATGACGTCGCAGGCCGCGCTGGTCGGCGATTATTTCGAAGGTCCGGCGCGTGGGCGGCTGATGGGCTATCAGATCGCCGCGACCAATCTGGGCGGACTGGTCTTTGTCAGCGTGGCGGGCGTGCTGGCCGCCCAGGACGCGCGCCTGCCCTTTGCGATCTACGGGCTGGCCGGGCTGCTGCTGCCGATCCTGTCGGCGATCCTGCCCGAGCCGGCGCGCGCGGCCGATGGCAGACCCGTCAGCGGACCGCATCTGACCGGGGCCGAGCCGGGCTGGCAGGGCGTGGTCGCGGTGATGGCGGGCGCGGCGATGCTGACCTTCGTGATCTTCTACGCGATCCCGACGCAACTGCCCTATCAGCTGAACGCGATGGGTCTGACCGATCCGACCAGCGCCGGGGCGGCGATGGGGGCGATGATGCTGGCCGCGGCCATAGCCTCGATCGTCTCGGGGCTGGTGCGGCCCCGGCTGGGGCGGATCGGGACGCCGGTGACGGGGTATCTGTTGCTGGCGACCGGATTTGCGGGGCTGACGGCCGAACATTCGCTGCCGGCCGAGATGATCTCGACCGGGCTGATCGGCGCAGGGCTGGGCTTTTGCATGCCGACCTTCATCACCACGGCGCTGAACGTGACGCCCGCGCGGCATCGCGGGCTGATCTCGGGGCTGATGACGGCGGCGATTTTTCTGGGTCAGTTCCTGTCGCCTCTGGCATCTCAGCCGCTGGTCGCCCATCTGGGCTATTCGGGCACGTTTCGCGTGGGCGCGATCGCCTTTGTCGCGCTGGCGGTGCTGCTGACCATCACGTTGCGGCGACAGGGCGGCGGTGCGGCCCGGCCGGTGCGGGCGAACTGACGGCCGAAGGACAAGGAAACGAGGGATGACGAATATCATCGAAATCGACGATCTGTCGAAGCAATACGGCAGCGGCACCACGGCGCTGCAAGGCGTCAGCATGGAGATTGCCGAGGGCGAAATCGTGGCCCTGCTGGGCCCGAACGGGGCAGGCAAGACGACGCTGATCTCGATCATCTGCGGGCTGGTCGTGCCTACGGGCGGCACCGTCCGCGTCGGCGGCCACGACATCCGCACCGATTGGCGCGCCGCGCGGCGGCTGATCGGGCTGGTCCCGCAGGAAATCGCGCTGGAGCCGTTCGAGACGGTCTGGAACACGGTGCGATTCACGCGCGGCCTGTATGGCGCGGGGCCCGACGATGCCTATCTGGAACAGGTGCTGCGGTCGCTGGCCCTGTGGGACAAGCGCGCCGCGATGACGCGCGAATTGTCGGGCGGGATGAAGCGGCGGGTGCTGATCGCCAAGGCGCTGTCGCATCAGCCCAGGGTGCTGTTTCTGGACGAACCGACGGCGGGGGTCGATGTGGCCCTGCGCCGCGAGATGTGGCAGGTCGTCGAAGGGCTGCGCCGCGACGGCGTGACCATCATCCTGACCACGCATTATCTGGAAGAGGCCGAGGAGATGGCCGACCGCATCGGTGTCATCAATCGGGGCGAATTGCTGCTGATGAAGCCCAAGGACGACCTGATGGGCGAGTTCGGCAGGAAATCCCTGACCATCGAACTGGATGCGCCGCTGACGGCGGTTCCGAAATCGGTCGCGGATCGCGGTCTGGTTCTGTCCGAAGACGGGCGCGCGATCCGCTATGATTACGACACGCGGGCCGAGCGCACGGGCATTGCGCGCCTGCTGGGCGATCTGGCCGGCGAGGGCGTGACGGTGCGCGATGTCTCGACCCGGCAATCCAGCCTTGAAGAGGTGTTCATGACGCTGGTCAACGAGGACAGGAAAGCGGAGGACGCGGCATGAGCCCGGCCGTCAACTGGCCCGGCATCTGGGCGATCTTCCATCACGAGATGATGCGATTCTTCCGCACCATCATGCAGTCGATGCTGTCGCCGGTGATCTCGACGACGCTGTATTTCGTGGTCTTCGGCGCGGCGATCGGCGGACGTATCCAGTCGGTCGAGGGCGTGCCCTACGGCGCCTTCATCGTGCCCGGCCTGATGATGCTGACGATTCTTCAGCAATCGGTCAGCAATGCCAGTTTCGGGATCTATTTCCCGAAATTCTCGGGCACGATCTACGAATATCTGGTCTCGCCCGTCGGCTGGATCGAGGTGACGGCGGGTTTTGTCGGCGCGGCCGCGGTCAAGGCGATGCTGATCGCGCTGGTGATCCTGGCGACCAGTTTCTTCTTCGTGGGCGTTCATATCCTGCATCCGTTCTGGATGATGGCCTTCCTGTTCCTGACCGCGCTTGGCTTTTCGTTGCTGGGCTTCATCATCGGGCTTTGGGCCCGGTCGTTCGAGCAGTTGCAACTGATCCCGCTGATGGTCATCACGCCCCTGGTGTTTTTGGGCGGCGCCTTCTATTCGGCCTCGATGCTGCCGCCCTTCTGGGAGGCGGTGGCCAAGCTGAATCCGGTTCTCTACCTGATCTCGGGCTTTCGCTGGGCCTTCTTCGGGCTGGCCGATGTGCCCGTCGGCGTGTCGCTGGTCGCGGTGGCGGTCATGGTGGTGATCTGCTTTGCCATCATCCGCTGGATCTTCGCGACCGGCTGGCGGCTGCGGGAATAGGCATCGGCGCGGTGGCGGGCCGCCCGACCACATGTCTGGCACAGCCACATCCGCGCCCGCCTGCGGTCGGGCGCGGCCGCGTTTTCTGAACCGGCATCCGGGCCGGCCGCCGGATTGGTGGCCAGCGTGGCGGGTTAGCGGGTGAACTTCTTGTATTTCACCCGCTTCGGCTCGATGCTGTCCGGTCCCAGCCTGCGCACCTTGTCCTGTTCATAGGCCTCGAAATTGCCTTCGAACCATTCGACATGGGCATCGCCCTCGAAGGCCAGGATATGGGTGCAGAGGCGATCGAGGAAGAAGCGGTCGTGGCTGATGATCACCGCGCAGCCGGCAAAATCTTCCAACGCGGCTTCCAGCGCCTGAAGCGTCTCGACGTCCAGATCGTTGGTCGGTTCGTCCAGCAGCAGCACGTTGCCGCCCGATTTCAGCAGCTTGGCCATGTGGACGCGGTTGCGTTCCCCGCCCGACAGCTGGCCGACCTTCTTCTGCTGGTCGCCGCCCTTGAAGTTGAAGGCGCTGCAATAGGCGCGGCTGTTCATCTGCGCGTCGCCCAGAACGATCTGTTCGGCACCGCCGGAAATTTCCTCCCACACGGTCTTGCCGGCTTCCAGCGCGTCGCGGGACTGATCGACATAGGACAGGTGCACCGTGTCGCCATAGGTGATTTCGCCGTCATCGGGCTGTTCCTGCCCGGTCAGCATCCGGAACAGGGTCGATTTGCCGGCGCCGTTCGGGCCGATCACGCCGACGATGCCGCCGGGCGGAAGGCTGAAATCCAGCCCCTCGATCAAAAGCTTGTCGCCCATGGCCTTCTTGAGGCCGTCGACCTCGATCACCTTGTTGCCCAGGCGTTCGCCATTCGGGATGATGATCTGCGCGCGGGACAGTTTCTCGCGTTCGGACTGGCCGGCCATCTCGTTATAGGCGTTGATCCGGGCCTTCTGCTTGGCCTGACGGGCCTTGGCGCCGGCGCGAATCCATTCCAGTTCGCGTTCCAGAACCTTCTGCTTGGACTTGTCCTCGCGCGCTTCCTGTTCCAGCCGCTTGGCCTTCTGTTCCAGCCAGGCCGAGTAATTGCCCTCGTAGGGGATGCCGCGGCCGCGATCCAGTTCCAGGATCCAGCCGGTGATGTCGTCGAGGAAATAGCGGTCATGCGTCACGATCAGGATCGTGCCCTTGTATTCGATCAGGTGCTTTTGCAGCCAGGCAATGGTTTCCGCGTCCAGGTGGTTGGTCGGCTCGTCCAGAAGCAGCATGTCCGGTGCTTCCAGCAGCAGCTTGCATAACGCGACGCGGCGCCGTTCGCCGCCCGACAGGGTCTCGACATCGGCATCGTCGGGCGGGCAGCGCAAAGCCTCCATCGCGACGTCGATCTGGCTGTCCAGATCCCACAGGTCCTCGGCGTCGATCTGATCCTGCAACGCGGCCATTTCCTCGGCCGTCTCGTCGGAATAGTTCATCGCCAGTTCGTTGTAGCGATCCAGCTTCTGCTGCTTGGCCTTCACACCTTCCATGACATTGCCGCGCACGTTCAGCGCCGGGTCAAGCTGCGGCTCCTGCGGCAGATAGCCCACGGTCGCGCCCTTCGCGGCCCAGGCCTCGCCGGTGAAATCCTTGTCCAGACCGGCCATCACGCGCAGCAGAGTGGATTTGCCGGCGCCATTGACGCCGACCACGCCGATCTTGACGCCGGGCAGAAAGTTCAGGCGGATGTTCTCGAACACCTTCTTGCCGCCGGCATAGGTCTTGGACACGCCGTCCATGTGATACACGAACTGATAGGACGCCATCGGAATCTCCTGAAGGTTTTGCAGGCTATGTAGGCCAAAGCGCGGGCGGCGAAAAGGTCAGCGCAGCCGGTCGACGAAATCGGAGCCCATCTCGCGGGCGAGAAAGTCGATCTGCGGAGCCAGCCTTTCGGTCAGCGCCTCGACCGTCTCGGGCGGGGGTTGCAGGCCCGCGGGATTGGCAAAGACCTTCTGGCGCAGGTTCATGTAGGGGAAGGGGCCGATGCCCAGATAATCCTCGATCTCGTCCATCAGCAGGTCGGGCTCGCGCGCGATGCGGCCGAAGGGGATCACCATCATCTGCGGAAACCGCGCCCGCCAGCGCGGCAGATAGGTCGCGTAATCGCCGCGATCGAGCAGCACGGGGTTGTCCAGCTCGGCCCGCCAGTCTGAATTGGTCGCGGGCACGCGCCTTTCGCGCCGAAGATTCATCCGAAGCTGCGAGATGGCGCGGTCGACCGGGTGACGGATCAGGTAGACGATCTTGGCCTTCTTCAGAAAGCCCGCCACGAAATCCACGCCGTCTTCGGGCAGGGTCGAATATTCGGGCGTGAAATCCATCGGCACGGCATGGGCGGGGGCGGGAAAGAAGACGCGCTTGTACCATTGGTTGTGAAACATCCGGCCAGCCGTCAGCCCGTCCAGATAGGCATCCAGTTCCGGTGGCACCGGCACGTCGCGTCTGGCATGGCGGTCGCGGATCTCGGCCGGCTTGTTGCGATAGTGCCAGCCGATCCAGCGGCGGTGTCCGGGGATGAAGCGGTGGTTGAAATACTGCACCTCCTTGAAGGGCGGGATCCAGACCTGCGGATGCTGGCCCAGCATCTGCGCCAGCCAGCTTGTCCCCGCCTTCTGCGCACCGATGCACAGGGCGCCGGGCTTGCGCGGGGCGCCGTCGGGGTCGAAAGCCGGGCTGATGGTGATCATCGTCTGAATCAAGGGCATCCCCCGCAAAACGGCGTCATCGGTCTTCTGGGCCGCCTGCGCAGGATAGGACGCCGAACCGGCACGTCAAACCGGTGATCGGCAGCCGGATGATGCGGGTCGGTGCGCGCGCGCGGTGCGTCCCGCGCCACGGGGGTGGCAAAGCCACGTCCGGCTGGCGCCGCCACAGGGACGGCGGATCGAAGCGCTGGATCCCGAAGATGCCGACTGGCCAGAAGACAGTTCCCAAAAGCCCCTATTCGCGCAGCTTCACGACGTTGCTTTGCGAATGGTTGGCATAGGTCGGCCAGTCGGGTTCGTATTGCTGGGCCTGGTTTCCCCAGACATTCCAGCCCTCGCGCGGACCGCGTGCGAACATTTCCAGCCGGGGGCCCCAGCTGCACGCCTCGATCAGACCGTATTGTTCGTCGGGCTTGCGGCTGTGCTCGCGCTTCTGGGTGACGAGGATATTTTCCTGCGACCGGCCCGCCGCCAATGTCCGCACATCCTTGCCGCGCACCCCGAACAGCAGGATTTCGGTCACGTTGCGGAAATAGAAGCCGACCCCGCGACGGTCCGGGCCGCCATCCTTGCGGATCTTGTACCAGATCAGGTTGCTTTTGTATCTGAAGCCCCATTGATCCATGACCCGAAGCCCTTCGGGCAGCAGCGCGTTCGGAACCCACAGATACAGGTGCGCGCGCGCGGCTGCGATGGCCTCGACCGGCAGATCGCAGATGTCGTCCAGCGTCATGGTCGGATAGCGCGACAGCCTTTTGTGTTCTGGCGCCATCTTGCCGGTGCGGTTCTGGAACTGCCAGGGCGGATCGGCGAGGATGGTGCCGAAACGCGTGGATCCGGCTGCCGCCAGAAGATCGTCACTCGCGCTGTTCATCGCCTCGCCCTTCTACATATAGTGCTTCGGTGATCCCGAATACCAATAGCGGACAACCGGCCCCGCCGCCACCTTCAATCCGCGGCAGAAGCTTGGACATATGCGTCGTCGATTCGCCATAGGACGATCCTCGTCCCAAAGTCCTGAAGATTCGTTGCAGCGCGTCGGATCGGGTGACGATCACGCCCACGCTCAGCGCGCGCAGATCGAAGAGCAGCCTGAAATTGTTCAGATCACGGTCATAGAACGGATCCTTGTTGTTCCATTCGATTTCCAGGCCGATGCCGTTCTTGAAGCAGTCCACCTTGTGCGTGGGGCTTTCGGTCAGCGAATCGTCCACGACGATGCCGGTCCGGAACTGGCGTTCGGACCATCCGCGCCGCGCCAGCGCGCCGTCGATGAAGGCCGAGACGCGCGACTTGTTGCCGCCGCCGACTTCGATCCATTCGCGTCGCAGCCGGAACGCGGTCAGGACATCGACGATATCGCGCCATTCGTCGGGGAAATCATGGGCCAGGATCGCGCTGGCATGGCGCCATTCATGGACCTCGTAGTGATCGCTGATGAAGGCGGGCAGCCGGTTGCGCAGGCTCACATGTGACCCCACAGGTCGTATTCGCCGGCCTCGTCCACGGTCACGGTGACGATATCGCCGGGCGACAGCGCCTCGAACCCCTGGTCGATGAACAGGTTGCCGTCGATTTCGGGCGCATCGGCTTTGGTGCGGCAGGTGGCGCCATCGGCGTCCACCTGATCCACGATCACCTGGACCCGCTGTCCGATCTTGGCGGCGAGCTTTGCCTCGCTGATGGCCTGCGCCTTCTGCATGAACCGCTCGAACCTGTCCTGCTTGATTTCGGGGGCGACATGATCGGGCAGATCGTTTGCCCGCGCGCCCTTGACGTTCTCGTATTGAAAGCAGCCGACGCGATCCAGTCGCGCCTCGTCCAGCCAGTCCAGCAGGGTCTGGAATTCGGTCTCGGTCTCGCCGGGATAGCCGACGATGAAGGTGGATCGCAGGGTGATCTGGGGGCAGATCGCGCGCCAGGCCGCGACCTCGTCCAGCGTCTTCGCCGCCGCCGCCGGCCGGGCCATGCGGCGCAGCACGTCGGGATGCGCGTGCTGGAAGGGAATGTCCAGATAGGGCAGCACCCGTCCTTCGGCCATCAGCGGGATCAGGTCGCGCACATGCGGATAGGGATAGACATAATGCAGCCGCACCCATGCCCCCAGCGAGCCAAGGTCGCGGGCCAGATCGGTGATATGGGCGCGGTGGCCGCGTTCCTCGGCATGGCGGCGGTCAAGGCCGTAGGCGCTGGTGTCCTGGCTGATGACCAGAAGCTCGCGGACCCCGGCCTCGACCAGCCTTTCGGCCTCGCGGATCACCGCATGGGCCGGGCGGCTGACCAGGCGGCCGCGCATGTCGGGGATGATGCAGAACTTGCACTTATGGTTACAGCCCTCTGAGATCTTGAGATAACTGTAATGGCGCGGCGTCAGGCTGACGCCGCTGGCGGGCAGCAGGTCGATGAACGGATCGGGCGCGGGCGGGACCGCGTCATGGACCGCATCCAGGACCTGTTCGTATTGATGCGGTCCGGTCACGGCCAGGACGCGGGGATGCGCGCCGGTGATATAGTCGGGCTCCGCCCCCAGGCAGCCGGTGACGATCACCCGGCCGTTTTCGGCCAGCGCCTCGCCGATCGCATCCAGCGATTCCGCCTTGGCGCTGTCCAGAAAGCCGCAGGTGTTGACGACCACCGCATCCGCGCCCGCGTAATCCGCGCTGATCGCGTAACCCTCGGCGCGCAGGCGCGTCAGGATGCGTTCGCTGTCCACCAGCGCCTTGGGGCAACCCAGGCTGACCATTCCGATGGTCGGCTGACCGTCGCGCCGCTGTTCGGGGATGCGGGCGCGGGCAAGGTCGGGGCGAAGATCGGGCGGGTTCTGCTGCATGGGCCGCAGATAAGCGATTCCGCCCGGTCAGGGAAGGGCCGCGCACAAGACCTGACGATTGCGTGACAGGAGCGACTGACGGCTTTCGCGCCGGCTTGCTTCCGCCGATACTGTTGCCATGACCACGACCATGGCCCGGCTGATGCTTGCCCTTGTCCTTGTCGCGCCGCCGCCGGCCGGCCCCCGGCTGCCGGCGCCCGAGCGCGGTCGATGAAGGCGGCCCGGATCGCGCTGCTGGTCGCGCTGGCCCTGGCGCCGCTGCCGGCGGCGGCCGAGATGCGCGTGACCGATGGCTATCTGGATATCTGGAACGACAAGGGCGGCAATGTCCTGCAGATGGTCCGGCGGCGGGCCGAACTGGCGCGGTCAAGCCGTCCGATCCGCATCCGGGGCGTTTGCGATTCGGCCTGCACGATTCTGACTACGCTGCCCAATGCCTGTCTGGGCCCGAAACTGACGATCGGCTTTCATGCGCCGCGCATCCCCGGCTCCACGATCATCCCGCCGCTGGTCGATCAGATCATGGGCGAATATTACCGCAACGGGATCCGCCGGGAATGGTTCGGCGGCTGGAACCGGTCCTTGTCGATCAACCGGATCAGCGCGCGCGAATACGTCCGCCTCGATCCGCAGGCGAAGATCTGCAAAAGGTCGAAACGGCCGGGCCGCAAGAAATGAACCCGCATCCCGCCCGTCGCGGCACGGAGTTGCGGGCCGCGGGCCCGATTACGACGTCACCTGCTTGCGATCCGAGCAGGTGGCTTTCCGCGCCGGCGCGATCGGTTGGGGCCGGGTTTCGCCCTGGGCGTCGCCGGTCTGCGGCGTGGCCTGTGTCTGCGGCGCGGGGATCACGGGAACGGGTGTCGGCGTCTCTTGCGCGACAGCAGGCAGGGCCAGCAGCGCGGCAATGGCGGCGGAAACGGTCAGACGGGGCATGGCGGTTCCTGTCCAGTTGGGATGTATCCGGACAGAATGCGGCCGAATCACCCATTTTCCAAAGGAAACCCGCCGGCATCGGCGGCAGATCGCATGTCCGACCCCACCGAAACGTGACTGTTCCCGCATCCGACGGCCTTCTATCCCTGTCCGGGTGCGACATCCGATGACGACCCGAAAGGAACGCCCATGCCGACCCGCCGCCATTTGCTGACCGCCTGTGCCGCGCTCGGTGCCGCCGCGCTGCCGGCCTTCGCGCAGGACCGGCCCAACCCGATGCCCGAGGAACTGCGCAAGGCGCTGGAACGCTCGCCCAATGCTCCGGTTCTGGGCAATCCGCAGGGCGATGTCACGCTGACCGAGTTCTTCGACTACAATTGTCCCTTCTGCCGGAAGATGGTCGGCACGGTGCAGAGGCTGATCCTGTCCGATCCGCAGCTTCGCGTCGTCTATCGCGAATGGCCGGTCTTCGGGCCCGGCAGCGAATTTGCGGCCCGCGCCTCGCTGGCCTCGCTGAGCCAGGGAAAATACTGGCAGTTCCATGAGGCGCTGATGAAATTGAAGGTGCGCGCGGCCGAACCGACGGTGATGCGCGTCGCCCGTGAGGTCGGACTGGATGAGGCGCAATTGCGCCGCGAGATGGACGCCAAGCGTGTCAGTGACCACATCGCCCTGTCCTTCCAGCTTGCCGATCATATGGGCCTGATGGGGACGCCCGCCTTCGTCGCCGGAGACGAGGCCGTCTTCGGCGCGATGAGCCTGAAGGAAATGCGTGATATGGTCGCCCGAGCCCGCAAGACGCTGGGCACCTCGGCGGGCTGAAGGGATCTTCGACGGCGCTTTCGGTTCGGTGGCCGCATCCCGGGGCCGGGCGGGGCCGTCGGTTCAGCGCACCTTTTCCATCAGGACCGAACGCCGCGAACAATCGCGCCGCGCATCGGGCGCGCAGTCGCGTGGCTGAAGATCGCGGGTCAGGCAGATGCGGACCTCCTGCAGGGCCTCGGACCGGCAGGTGACGGTGATGCCGTCGCGGGTCAGCGCCGGATTGGCCTCGATGAAGGCATCCTCGATGACCGAGGGCGGCAGCGTGATGTCGCGGGACAGGCCGTCGAACACACCGGGGATGCGCGCGCGCGTCGCCGCCTCGCGGGTGGCCGCGAAGTAGCCGGCCGCCGACAGCCCCGAACAGCGGCCATGTTTCTTCCACTGATACCAGGCCAGTCCGCCCGAGCCCATCAGATCCGCCATCGCCTGACTGTCCCGCCGCGACGGGTCGCGATCGTCCGAGGCGCAATCCTGCGGCCAGCCGCGTTCATATTGCGGCCAGAGCCCATGGACGATGAAATCGGTCTTGCCGCCGGCGTCGCATTGCCCGGCATCGCGGGAATCCCCCGTCGCACGGCACCAGGAGGGCGACCAGCCAAGCGACAGGACGTAATAATCGAACCGGCCGGCGCGGTCCTGGGCGGCGGCCGGCACTGCAAGGCTTGCCCAAAGCATCGCGGCAAGAAGGGCGGACAGGCGTTTCATGGTCCAAGTCTAGCCCGCCAAATGCCGCCGCGCACCGAGATTCGTGCGATTCCCCTTTTCCCGAGCCGACGAAATCGCTATATCCACCCGCAATTCCCCCCGAAAACGAGGAATGGCACCCGCCGAAAGCCGTTTTCCCGGCTGATGAAGGCCATCCTCGGGGCCGAGATGCGAAGGAGAAAGACATGAACAAGCCGCTGATGGCCAAGGCTACCGCCGTCTGGCTGGTTGACAACACCACGCTGAGTTTCAAGCAGATCGGCGATTTCTGCGGTCTGCACGAGTTGGAAGTGCAGGGCATCGCCGATGGCGACGTGGCTGCCGGCGTGAAGGGCTATGATCCGGTGGCCTCGCACCAGCTTGAGCCGGCCGAGATCAAGAAGGGCGAGGCCGATCCCGCCTATTCGCTGAAACTGAAATACAATCCTGCCGCCGAGGGCGAGGAAAAGCGTCGCGGGCCGCGCTACACGCCGCTGTCCAAGCGTCAGGACCGCCCCGCCGCGATCCTGTGGCTGGTGAAATTTCATCCCGAACTGGCCGATTCCCAGGTCGCCAAGCTGGTCGGCACGACCAAGCCCACGATCAACTCGATCCGCGACCGGACGCATTGGAACATCTCCAACATCCAGCCGATCGACCCGGTCGCGCTGGGCCTGTGCCGCCAGACCGAACTGGATGCCGCTGTCCAGAAGGCGGCCAAGAAACGCGCCGCCGACGGCGAGGTGATGACCGATGACGAACGGCGCAAGCTGGTCAGCACCGAAACCTCGCTGGCGATGAGCGGGGAGGAACCGCGCCTGCCCACCGCCATCGCCGGGCTGGAGAATTTCTCGCTGTCCAGGGACGAGGACGAAGAGGAAAAGCCGCAGCGCGAGGTGGATGCGGACAGTTTCTTCAACCTGCCCGACAGCGGCGACGATGAGGATGAGGACGACCGCTAGGCCGACCGTCTGCACAAGGGAAAGCCGGCGCGGAGAAACCCGCGCCGGCGTTTTCATGGTCCGTGACCGTGGCCGTCAGGTCTTGCTGCGGACCAGCCTGCCCAGCCATATCAGGATGCAGGCACCGATGACCGCGACCACAAGCTGTCCGATGACGCCGCCGGCTGTGCCGCCCAGCAGCGCGCGGAACAGCCAGTTCCCGACCAGCGCGCCCAGAATGCCCAGGATGATGTTCACGACCAGGCTGTGATCGCTTTTCATGATCTTTTCCGCGATCCAGCCTGCAATCGCGCCGAGAATGATGGACAGAATCCAGCCGAAACCTTCCATGACGAGCCTTCCCTGATTGATGCCAAGGCACCGCTTCCGCGGCGCCGTTCGCCGACAAAATGCGCGGCGGAAGCCAATCGTTCCGCCACGCCGCAAATCCGCCGTCAGATCGACAGGCAGATATATTTCATCTCCAGATAATCATCGATGCCGTGGTGGCTGCCCTCGCGGCCCAGGCCCGACTGCTTGACGCCGCCGAAGGGCGCCACTTCGGTCGAGATGATCCCGGTGTTCACGCCGACGATGCCGTATTCCAGCGCCTCCTGAACCCGGGTGATCCGGCCCACGTCGCGGGCATAGAAATAGGACGCCAGTCCGAAGATGGTCGCGTTGGCCTTGTCCACGACCTCGTCTTCGGTCTCGAACAGGAACAGCGGCGCCAGCGGGCCGAAGGTTTCCTCGGTCGCGACCTTCATGCCATCGTTGACGCCGGTCACCACGGTCGGCTGGAAGAACAGGCCGTCGATCCGCTTGCCGCCGGTCACGACATCGCCGCCGCCATCCAGCACGTCCTTGATATGTTCTTCGACCTTCTCCACCGCGTCCTCGTTGATCAGCGGCCCGGTGGTGGTGCCGTCTTCCAGCCCGTCGCCGACGCGCAGCTTGTCCACGGCGGCGGCCAGCTTCTTGGCGAATGCGTCATAGACACCCGCCTGCACATAGATCCGGTTGGCGCAAACGCAGGTCTGGCCGTTATTGCGGAATTTCGACGCCATCGCGCCCTCGACCGCGGCGTCCAGATCGGCATCGTCAAAGACGATGAAGGGCGCGTTGCCGCCCAGTTCCATGCTGCATTTCATCACCTGATCGGCGGCCTGGCGCAGCAGGATGCGGCCGACCTCGGTCGAGCCGGTGAAGGTCAGCTTGCGGACCTTGGGGTTCTCGCAGAATTCCTTGCCGACCTCCGATGACCGCGACGAGGTGACGACCGACAGGATGCCCTTGGGCAGGCCCGCGCGCTCGCCCAACACCGCCATCGCCAGCGCGGAAAGCGGCGTCTCGGCGGCGGGACGGGCGACGAAGCCACAGCCGACCGCCAGCGCCGGTCCCGCCTTGCGCGCGATCATCGCATTGGGGAAATTCCACGGCGTGATGCTGCCCACGACGCCGACCGGCTGGCGGATCACGGTCAGGCGCTTGTCGGGCTGGTGGCC
>CERQ01031146.1_pt1 | contig 17678 bp, 15 predicted proteins | sample 530711 | NCBI WGS metagenome assembly CERQ01 (sample SAMEA2620882, study PRJEB7988) | marine metagenome | biome: marine biome (ENVO:00000447); feature: mesopelagic zone (ENVO:00000213); material: "saline water (ENVO:00002010), including plankton (ENVO:xxxxxxxx)" | depth 850 m | reverse complement strand
AAAACACCCGGCTTGCCGGCATGTTCAGCGCGCTTGCCACGGCGCCGGTCACGGCATCGACCGATTCCTGCCCACGCGCGCCGGTGAAGGCATTGGCATTGCCGGAATTGACGATGATCGCCGCGCCGTCGGGTGCGTCGCCGCCCGAGGCCAGCTTGGCCTGGTTGTCCAGCACGCAGGCAGCCCGCGTCGAGGACCGGGTAAAGGCCCCGGCGATCGCGGATCCCGGCGCGATGCGGATCAGGGTCACATCCGTGCGACCCTGATACTTGACGCCGGCCGCGCCACTGGCGAATTCGACGCCGGCAATGACCGGCAGATCGGGAAAGCGCGCCGGAGCCAGCGGCGAGACAGGTTGCCCCGCCTTGCCCATCATTGCGCGTCCAGAAGGGCGGTCTCGTTCAGCAGCGCCGGATCCAGCCCCTCGGTCTTTTCAACCTTGGCATCCGAGGTGATCTTTTCGATCGCCGCCTCGACCTTCTGGCGCCGCACCATCTGCACCACCTGATCCCTGACCTCGTCCAGCTTCGGGGCTTCCTTCACGCGGGTGTCGTTCAGCTTGATCACATGCCAGCCGAACTGCGTCTGGACCGGATCCGAGACCTGGCCCTTTTCCAGCCCCTTCACGGCGTCCGAGAATTCCGGCACCATCTGATCGGCGGTGAACCAGCCCAGATCGCCCTTGTTCGGCCCGCTGGGACCGGTCGAATTCTCTTCGGCCAACTTGCCGAAATCGGCGCCCTCATCCAGTTGCTTCTTCAGATCCTTGGCCTTGTCCTCGCTGTCGACAAGGATATGGGCGGCCGAATATTCCGTCTTCGCCTCGGCATTGCCGAACAGCTTGTCATAGGCGGCCTTGACCTCGTCCTCGCCGGGCTGCGGCTCGGCGATCTTGCCGACTGCCTCGGCGGCCAGAACGTTGCGTTTCTGCAACTCGATCTGGGCGCGGACGCCTGCGCTCTCGGTGCCGGTTTCGGCCACGGCGGCCTGACGGATCAACTGGTCCAGCATCATGTCCCAGAGTGCCTGGTCGGGCATGTTCGCGGTCTGCGGATCCTGCTGCATGGTCTGCTTCATCACGATCATCTCGCCCAGCGTGATGTCCTGCCCGTTGACGGTGGCAACGACCGTGTCGGCGGTCTGATCCTGCGCCATGGCAAGGGCGGGAACCATCAGAGGCGCCGCGATGACGGCCGCAAGAATCGAACGTTTCAGCATGGAAGTTCCTTTGCATGTCGCGGCGCGGCCCCATCCCGGGACCGGGCCAGCGTTGACAGTCAGGCGGACGAGGCATAAATCCCCACGGAACGCGGAAGGTGCCGCCGCCGGCTTCGTTCGGCCCCCTGATACGGCAATGCGGAAGGCGGGGGCAAGTGGCCCGCTTCTGACAGCCTTTCCCAACAACGTGATTGCGAAGGTGACATGCTCGGCATTGGTTCTATGGCGAAGAAGGTCTTTGGCACGCCAAACGACCGCAAGGTTAAATCGACCCGGCCGCTGGTTGCCCGGATCAACGCGCTGGAAGAGGATTTCAAGGCGCTGTCCGATGACGGGCTGATCGAGAAGACCCGCGAGTTCCAGAACCGCGTCAGGGACGGCGAAAGCCTTGACGCGATCCTGCCCGAGGTCTTTGCCAATTGCCGCGAGGCGGCGCGCCGCGCGCTTGGCCTGCGCGCCTTCGACGTGCAGCTGATGGGCGGGATCTTCCTGCATCAGGGCAATATCGCCGAAATGAAGACCGGCGAGGGCAAGACCCTGGTTGCCACCTTCCCCGCCTATCTGAACGCGCTGTCCGGCAAGGGCGTCCATATCGTCACCGTCAACGACTACCTGGCCAAGCGCGATGCCGAATGGATGAGCAAGGTCTTTGCCCATCTGGGCATGACCACCGGTGTCGTCTATCCCTTCCAGCCCGAACCCGAAAAGCGCGACGCATACGCCGCCGACGTCACCTATGCGACGAACAACGAACTGGGCTTTGATTATCTGCGCGACAACATGAAGGGCTCGGTCGCGGAAATGGTCCAGCGCGGTCACAATTTCGCCATCGTGGACGAGGTCGATTCGATCCTGATCGACGAGGCGCGGACACCGCTGATCATCTCGGGGCCGTCGCAGGACCGAAGCGAACTGTATCGCGTGCTGGACAAATACATCCCGTTGCTGACCGAGGAACATTACAAGCTGGACGAAAAGACCCGCAATGCGACCTTCACCGAGGAAGGCAACGAATTGCTGGAACAGAAACTGTCGGAAGACGGTGTTCTGCCCGAGGGCCAGACCCTCTATGACCCCGAATCCACCACCATCGTCCACCATGCCAGCCAGGCCCTGCGCGCCCACAAGCTGTTTCTGAAGGACCAGCATTACATGGTTCGCGACGGCGAGGTGATGCTGATCGACGAATTCACCGGCCGGATGATGAAGGGCCGCCGCCTGTCGGACGGGCTGCATCAGGCGATCGAGGCCAAGGAGGGCGTCGAGATTCAGCCCGAGAACGTGACCCTGGCCAGCGTCACCTTCCAGAACTATTTCCGCCTTTATGACAAGCTGGCCGGCATGACCGGCACCGCCAGCACCGAGGCCGACGAATTCGCCGAAATCTACAAGCTGGGCGTGGTCGAGGTGCCCACCAACCGGCCGATCCAGCGCCTCGACGAACATGATCGCGTCTATCGCAGCGCGACCGAGAAATACGGCGCCGTGATCGAGGCGATCAAGGAGGCCCATGACAAGGGCCAGCCGACGCTGGTCGGCACCACAAGCATCGAGAAATCCGAGATGCTGTCGGCGCTGCTGCAAAAGGACGGCATCCCCCACAACGTCCTGAACGCCCGCCAGCACGAGGCCGAGGCGCAGATCGTCGCCGATGCCGGCAAGCCCGGCACCGTCACCATCGCCACCAACATGGCCGGCCGCGGCACCGACATCCAGCTGGGCGGCAATGTCGACATGAAGGTGATGGAGGCGCTGAATGCCGATCCCGACGCCAACCCCGACGAGTTGCGCGCCCGGATCGAGGCCGAACACGCCGCCGACAAGCAGCGCGTCCTGGATGCGGGCGGGCTGTTCGTCCTTGGCACCGAACGCCATGAAAGCCGCCGCATCGACAACCAGTTGCGTGGCCGGTCGGGCCGGCAGGGCGATCCCGGGCGGTCGCTGTTCTTCCTGTCGCTGGACGATGACCTGATGCGGATCTTCGGGTCGGAACGTCTGGACAAGGTGCTGTCCAGCCTGGGCATGAAGGAAGGCGAGGCGATCATCCACCCCTGGGTGAACAAGTCGCTGGAACGCGCCCAGGCCAAGGTCGAGGGCCGAAACTTCGACATCCGCAAGCAATTGCTGAAATTCGATGACGTGATGAACGATCAGCGCCGGGCCATCTTCAGCCAGCGCCGCGAGATCATGGACAGCGACGAGGTCGGCGAGATCGCCGCCGACATGCGCCATCAGGTCATCGAGGACATCGTCGACGAGTTCCTGCCGCCGAAATCCTATGCCGACCAGTGGAATACCGAGGGCCTGAAGGCGGCGGTGCGGGAACGGCTGAACATGAACCTTCCCGTGGACGAATGGGCCGAGGAGGAGGGCGTCGATCAGGAGGCGATGCGCGAGCGGATCGAGCAAGCCACCGACACCTACATGGCCGAGAAGGAACAGGGTTTCGGGCCCGAGAACATGCGCAATATCGAAAAGCAGGTTCTGTTGCAGATGATCGACCAGAAATGGCGCGACCATCTGGTGACGCTGGAACACCTGCGTTCGGTGGTCGGCTTTCGCGGCTACGCGCAGCGCGATCCGTTGTCGGAATACAAGACCGAGGCATTTCAGCTGTTCGAGACGTTGCTGGACGGGCTGCGCTTCGACGTGACCCAGCGTCTGGCCCAGATCCGCCCGCTGACCGATGCAGAGCGCGAGGAAATGCTGCGCCAGATGGTCGAGCAGCAGAAGGCGGGACAGGAACATCTGACGATGGAGCACGGCGACGAACATCGGTCGGATGACGATGCCGACAAGCCCGAACCGCTGGTCGAGGGTTTCGACGAAGCCGATCCCGCGACCTGGGGGAATCCCTCGCGCAACGATATCTGTCCCTGCGGTTCGGGAAAGAAGTTCAAGCATTGCCACGGCGCAATCTGAGGCAGCGTCACCGCCTTTTGCGTCCCGCGACGGCGTTCGCGTCCGCCGGGCGGGGGACAAGCCCCCGCCACGATCGGGCGCGAAGGGCGGCGGGCGCCGCCTTCAGCCCAGCCTTTGCGGCAGCGCCCGTCCGCGCAGCATCTCGGGGGCCGGCATCGGGCGCTTGCCAGGACGCTGGGCTTCGAGGATCTCGACGGCCCCCTCGCCGCAGGCGACACGAAATCCCGACAACACCGCGCCCGGCAGGCCCTGTCCGGGCGCCAGCCGCGACCGCAGCAGCTTGACCCGCTCGCCCGCGATTTCGCACCAGGCGCCGGGAAAGGGCGACAGGCCCCGGATCAGACGGTCCACCTCGACGGCCGGCCGGGTCCAGTCGATCCGCGCCTCGGCCTTGTCGATCCTGGCGGCGTAGGTCATGCCCTCCGCGGGCTGCGCGACCGCCGGCAAGGGCAGCCGTCCAAGCACATCGACGATCAGTTCCGCGCCCATCACGGCCAGCCTGTCATGCAGATCGGCGCCGGTCTCCTCGGGCCCTATGGCGGTCCGCGCCTCGGCCAGGACAGCCCCGGTATCCAGCCCGGCCTCCATCTGCATGACCGCGACACCGGTTTCGGCATCGCCCGCCATCACCGCGCGCTGGATCGGGGCGGCCCCGCGCCAGCGTGGCAGCAGCGAGGCATGAATGTTCAGGCAGCCGAATCCCGGCGCATCCAGGATCGGCTGCGGCAGGATCAGCCCATAGGCGACCACGACCGCGACATCCGCCTCGAGCGCGGCAAAGGCCGCCTGCGCCTCGGTATCACGCAACCGCTCGGGCACCCGCACCGCGATCCCCAATTCCCCGGCCACGCGATGCACCGGCGAGGGTCGCGGCTTCTGCCCTCGTCCCGCCGCGCGCGGCGGCTGGGAATAGACTGCCACCACCTCATGGGCAGCCGCCACCGCGCGCAGGGCCGGAACCGAAAACTCCGGCGTTCCCATGAAAATGACGCGCATTCCCGCCTCCTGCTTTGGTCGTCTCATATCCCGCAAGGGGATCCGGAGGGCGCAGTCCCCGGGCTATCCCCGGCGCGCCAGCTTTGCCGATTTCTGAACCAGCATCTTCCGCCTCAGCGGCGACAGATGGTCGACATAGACCTTGCCGTCCAGATGGTCGATCTGATGCTGCACACTGGTCGCCCAGAGGCCGACGAAATCGCGTTCCTCCACAGCGCCATCCGGATTCAGGAACCGCACCGTGACGGCGCGCGGCCTGCTGATCCGGGCAAAGACACCGGGCAGGTTCGGGCTGGCCTCGTCGTGATCGCGCATCTGCACGCTTTCGTGCAGCACTTCGGGATTGGCCATCAGCACCGCCTGCCCGCGTCGGTCCGAAGCATCGACCACCGCCAGCCGCAGCATGATCCCGATCTGCGGCGCGGCAAGGCCCACACCCGGCATTGCCTCCATCGTGTCGACCATGTCGTCCCAGATCATCCGCACCGTCTCGGTCACCGCCCCGATCGGTTCGGCCGCGCGATGCAGGCGCGGATCGGCGTAGGCGATGACGGGCCGCACGCTCATGCCCAGTCCAGGATCAGCCGCCCGTCCAGATGATCCGCCTCGTGCTGTGCGATCCGCGCGGCCCAGCCATTGAATTCGCGGCTTACCAGATTGCCGTCCAGCCGATACCAGCGCATCGTGACCGCGACCGAACGCGGCACGGCGACCGCCCGTCCGGGGATCGACAGGCAGCGCTCCTCGGCCATGTCCTGCTGGTCCGAACGGACCAGGATCTCGGGATCGCAGAGGATCAGGGGTTCCGGCGCGCCGTCCTTCCAGCCGGCATCCATGACCACGATCCGCCGCAGCACCCCGATCTGGGGCGCGGCCAACCCGCGCCCTTCGGCCGCATACATCGTGGCCAGAAGATCGGCGGCCAGTCGGGCAAGCTCGGCCCCGCCCAGATAGCCCGAGGGCTGACAGATCTCGCGCAGCGCCGGGTCGGGATGGCACAGGATCGGCCGCACCACGCCCCCCGCCAGCGGATCGGGCAAGGCGGGCCGCAGCGGGCCGGGCCGGGACACCATGTCAGGCACGGGCGCGCTCGCGTTTCAGCTTGACCATCTTGCGGGTGATCATCTGCCGCTTGACCGCCGACAGGTGGTCGATGAACAGGATCCCGTTCAGGTGGTCCAGTTCGTGCTGGGCGCAGGTCGCCCACAGCCCGTCGAAGTCTTCCTCATGTGTCCCGCCGTCCAGTCCCAGCCAGCGCATCCGCACCTGGGCCGGCCGGGTGACATCGGCATATTGATCCGGAATCGACAGACAGCCCTCGTCATAGGTGTTGAGCGCCTCCGAGGTCCAGGTGATCTCGGGGTTGATCAGCACCATGGGACGTTTCTCGGTCTCCGGCTCCCGGCTCGCATCCATCACGAATAGCCGCACCCCCGCCCCCACCTGCGGCGCGGCCAGGCCGACACCCGGCGCCTCATACATCGTGGCCAGCAGATCGGCCGCCAGCGACTCGATCTCGGGCGTGACGCGGGCGACGGGATCGGCCACCTTCTTCAGGCGGGGATCGGGATGGATCAGGATCGTGCGCAGGCTCATGCCGGTGGATTTAGGCGATGGCTTCACCATAAGCAACAACCCGCGTATGCAGGGCGGAAACGCCCCAGCAGGAAAGCCGCCATGACCCGACCCGATTTCGATCAGATCATCGACCGCGTTGGCACCCGTTGCTCGAAATGGGACGACATGCAGATGACCTATGGCGTGGCGCCGTCGGACGGACTGGCGATGTGGGTCGCCGACATGGATTTCCGCCCGCCCCGGGCGGTGCAGCGGGCCGTCCAGCGCGCCGCCGACCACGGCATCTACGGCTATCCCGGCCGCAATGCGCCCTATCTGGAGGCGATCCGCTGGTGGCATGAAAACCGCCATGGCTGGCAGATCGAGACGCCGTGGATCCTGACCACGGCGGGACTGGTCAATGGCGTCGCCATGGCCATCGACGCCACCACCGAACCCGGCGACGGCGTGATCGTGATGTCGCCCGTCTATCACGCCTTCGCCCGCGTCATTCGCGCCTCGCGTCGCGAACTGGTCGAATTTCCACTGGCCCTGCGCGAAGACCTCTATCGGATGGATTGGGACAACTGGGACAGCCTGTTGACCGGGCGCGAGAAAGTCCTGATCCTCTGCTCGCCGCACAATCCCGGCGGCCGCGTCTGGTCGTACGAGGAATTGCGCCAGGTCGCCGATTTCTGCATCCGCCACGATCTGATCCTGATCTCGGACGATATCCATTGCGACCTGACGATGCCGGGCCAGACCCACAGCATGATCGCCAAGGTCGCGCCCGAACTGCGTGACCGGCTGATCACCCTGACCGCCGCCACCAAGACCTTCAACATCGCCGGCGCCCATATCGGCAATGCCATCATCGCCGACGATACCCTGCGCGAAGGGGTTCGCCGCGCGCTGCTGGCGCGTGGCGTATCGGCCGCCTTCATGGGCGCGGACATGGTCGCCGCCGCCTATTCGCCCGAAGGCGCGGCGTGGGTCGATGCGCTGACCGAATATCTGGATGGCAACCGCCGCCTGTTCGACGAGGGCGTGAACGCGATTCCGGGCCTGCGATCCATGCCGCTGGAAGCCACTTATCTGTCCTGGGTCGATTTCTCGGGCACCGGCATGACGCCCGAGGATTTCACCGCCCGCGTCGAGAAGATCGCCCGCATCGCCGCCAATCATGGCCACACCTTCGGCAAGGGCGGCGACAGCTTTCTGCGTTTCAACATCGCCACCCCCCGCGCCCGCGTGGCCGAGGCCGTATCGCGCCTGCAAGACGCCTTTGCCGATTTGCAGTAGGAAACGGCGCGCCGCCGCCAGTTCCGGCGCCTTGCGGCGGGCAGGCAGTCCGTTCGCCTCGGCCGCGCCAGGAAACGGCAAGACCCCGCCCGGATCCGCAGCCTGCCCAGCGTCCCGCGACCGCCGGGGGACTTTGCGTCCCCCGGACCCCCTGCAAGGTATTTTCCAAGAGGGCGAAGGCCGTCCGTGGCGCTGGACCTTCCTGCGCCTTGGCGCTAGGTGGGCGACACGATCCAGATGCAAGGTCCGCCATGTCCCGTCCCATCGCCCTGAAACGCGCACTGATCTCGGTCTCGGACAAGACCGGACTGATCGATTTCGCCCGCAAGCTGGAGGCGCGCGGGGTCGAGATCCTGTCCACCGGCGGCAGTGCCAAGGCCATGCGCGAGGCCGGGCTGGGCGTCGTCGATGTGGCCGATGTGACGGGTTTTCCCGAGATGATGGACGGTCGCGTGAAGACCCTGCACCCGGCCGTTCACGGCGGCTTGCTGGCGCTGCGCGACAACGAGGAGCATCAGGCCGCGATGCAGGCGCACGGGATCGAGCCGATCGACCTGCTGGTCGTCAACCTCTATCCGTTCGAGGAAACGGTCGCCAAGGGCGCGGATTACAACGATTGCATCGAAAACATCGATATCGGCGGGCCGGCGATGATCCGGGCGGCGGCCAAGAATCACGGCTTTGTCAGCGTCATCGTGGATGTGCAGGATTACGACGCATTGCTGGCGGAACTGGACGCCAATGACGACCATACCACCTGTGCTTTCCGCCAGCGTCAGGCCCAGATCGCCTATGCCCGCACCGCCGCCTACGATGCCGCCGTCAGCACCTGGATGGCAAAGGCCATCGGCGAGGACACGCCGCGCCGCCGCGCCTTCGCGGGCACGCTGGCGCAGGGATTGCGCTATGGCGAGAACCCGCATCAATCGGCTGCGTTCTATGTGACCGGAGAGGCGCGGCCCGGTGTCGCCACCGCGAAGCAATGGCAGGGCAAGGAATTGTCCTACAACAACATCAACGACACCGATGCCGCGTTCGAGCTGGTCGCCGAATTCGACCCTGGCGACGGTCCCGCCTGCGCCATCGTCAAGCACGCCAATCCCTGCGGCGTGGCGCGCGGCGGAACCGCGATCGACGCCTATCGCCGGGCCTTCGATTGCGACCGGACCTCGGCCTTTGGCGGCATCGTGGCGCTGAACCGCCCGCTGGACGGGGCCACCGCCGAGGAGATCGTGAAGATCTTCACCGAGGTCGTCATCGCGCCGGATGCCGACGAGGATGCCAGGCGCGTCTTTGCCGGCAAGAAGAACCTGCGCCTGCTGACCACCGGCGGCCTGCCCGACCCGGGCGAAGGCGGCATGACCTATCGCCAGGTCGCAGGCGGGTTTCTGGTGCAAGGGCGCGACAACGGCCATGTCGGGCGCGACGCGCTGAAGATCGTGACCGACCGCCAGCCGTCCGAGGCCGAGATGGCCGATCTGCTGTTCGCCTGGAATGTCGCCAAGCACGTCAAGTCGAACGCCATCGTCTATGCCAAGGACCAGGCGACCGTCGGCATCGGCGCAGGCCAGATGAGCCGCGTGGACAGCACCCGGATCGGCCGCCGCAAGTCCGAGGACATGGCCCAGGCGCTTGAACTGCCGCTGCCGCTGACCGTCGGCGCGGCCGTGGCCTCTGACGCGTTCTTCCCCTTTGCCGACGGGATCGAGGCCTTGGCAGAAGCGGGCGCCCGCGCGGTGATCCAGCCCGGCGGCTCGGTCCGCGACGACGAGGTGATCGCGGCGGCGAATGAATTGGGGCTTGCCATGGTTTTCACCGGCCAACGGCATTTCCGGCACTGATGCAAAACGAACTGCCCTTCGAGGCGGAAAGACCGCCCGCCAAACCCGCCCGAAAACCGCGCCGGCCGCGCAAACCGAAACCGCCGCCGCGGGCGGACATGCGGCTGACCGGCCGGCTTGCGACCGTGATCATCGTGCTGGACCAGGCGCTGAAATACTGGGTCCTGCAGCTGCTGAACCTCGACCTTCTGCGCCGGATCGACGTGGCGCCGCCCTGGCTGAACTTGCGGATGGCTTGGAATCAGGGGATGAATTTCGGGCTGATGGCGTCGGACCGGGACCTGACGCGGTGGCTTCTGATCGGAATCGCGGTGGCGATCTGCATCTGGGTCTGGATCTGGCTTCGGCGCAGCAATGCCGGGCTTCTGGCCCGGATCTCGGGCGGTCTGCTGATCGGCGGAGCCATTGGCAACGTGATCGACCGACTGCGCTATGGCGCTGTGGCCGATTTCCTCAACATGTCGCTGCCGGGCTGGGACAACCCGTTCAGCTTCAACATCGCCGATATCAGCATCTTCGCCGGCGCCATCGTGCTGGTTCTGCTGCCGCAGGAAAAAAAGGGCTCGACCGGGACCAAGGCGCGCAAGTCCGCCGCCGCGAAGCGGCCCGGGGCGCGGGGCGACAAGCCGCGTGACGGGGCCGAGAATTCGCGATAGAAGAAGCCAAACGACGAAGGGGCAGGATATGCGGGCTTTTGCGCTGATCATCGGATTTACGGCCTTGGCCGGGCTTTCGGCGTGCAGCGGCGACCCGCGTCTGATGAACATTCGCGCAGGTCAGAGCAGCCCCGACGAATTTGCCGTGCTGCCGTCGAAACCCCTGTCGATGCCGCCTGATCTGGCCGTTCTGCCGGCGCCGACTCCGGGCGGGCCCAACATCACCGATCCGACGCCGCAGGCCGATGCGGTGGCCGCGCTTGGAGGCAATCCTGCGCGGCTGGACGACCGCGGCATCGCCGCTTCGGATCAGGCGCTGGTGGCCTATGCCGGGCGGGCCGGCACGAATCCCGACATACGCCCGGAACTGGCGCAGGCGGATCTTCGCTGGCGGTCGCGCAATGCCCGCCGCCCGCTGGAGGCCCTGTTCGGCACCTCGGTCTATCAGCGCGCCTATCGCAGCATGGCGCTGGATGCCACTGCGGAACAGATCCGCTGGCAGCGCGCCGGCGCGCGGACCTCGACCTCGCCGGCCCCGGCGGCCAAGTAGGCGCGCCATGGTTCCGGGCTTCGATCCGGCCTCGCCGGATTTCGGCCGCGATCCCTGGCCGGTCTATGCCGCGATCCGGGCGCTGCCCGAATTGCCCTGGCTGGCGGGATTCGAGGGCCATGTCGCGGCGCGGTTTCACGATGTAAGCGCCATCGCCTCGGACCGGCGGATGGTGCGGGGCGCCGCCGCCTTTGCCGCGCCCGGCGACAGAGACCGCCTGCGACGGGCCGAGAATTTCCACGACATGCCGTTTCATGAACGCTTCGTGCAGACCTCGATGCTGGAGCTGGACGGCGCCGACCATGACCGGCTGCGCCGTGCGGTCTTTCCCTTCTTCACAAAGACCCGGCTGGAAAGCCTGCGCGATTGGGTTGCGGACCATCTGGGCGCGCGGCTGGACGCGCTGCTGTCCCGCGAACGGATCGACTTCGTGACCGATCTGGCCCATGACCTGCCAGGCCAGGTGATCGGGCACCTGATCGGCACCGACCCGGCGATGGCGCGGCAGATGACGGAATGGTCCGAGGCTGTCGTGACCTATTTCGACGTCAGCAACCGCACCCCCGCGCGCAAGGCGCGGGCCGAGCAGGCGACACGGCTGTTTCACGACCTGTTGCGGGATCTGTGCGCGCAGCGCCGGATCCGGCCGCGCGACGATCTGACCAGCGCCCTGACCCTTGCCGAGGCCCGCGGGCAGATGAGTGGTGACGAGGTGATCTCGACCCTGATGCAGCTTCTGCACGCGGGCCATGGCTCGACCGTGGACGCGATGGGCAACGGCATGGCCGCGCTGCTGGCCCATCCCGACCAGATGGCGCTGCTGCGCGCCGATCGCGCGCTGATGCCGCAGGCGGTGCAAGAGATGTTTCGCCATGCCGCGCCGCTGCCCTTCTTTCACCGCTATGCCTCGGTCGATCTGACGATCTGCGGGCGAGATTGGCCGAGGGGCACGAAGTTCGGCCTGCTCTATGCCAGCGCCAACCGCGATCCCGCGGCGTTCGAGGGACCGGACCGGTTCGACGTGACCCGCAGGCCGAACCTGCATCTGGCCTTCGGCGCCGGTCCGCATGTCTGCCTGGGCAACAATCTGGCGCGGCTGAACATGGAAGTTCTGTTTGACGCCTTGCTGGCGCGGACGACGCGGATCGAGGCCGCAGGCGAGGCGACATGGAAGACCGGCCTGCAAGCCCACGGCCCGACGAGCCTGCCGGTCGCGCTGTCAGGGTAGAGGTCGGAAACACAGGCTGGCGCCGCGCCGTTCGCCGGCGTGGGCGCGATCGGCCACAGCGCGCTGCGTCGCGCCGCACACAATGCCGCGAGACGGGTTGCGCCCCGCCTGCGCGGGCGGCAGATTTCCGCCACCACACGAGGAGGTTCCGACCCGATGCGCCGCGCCCCTTTGCCCGCAGCCCTTGCCTTGTCGCTGTCCGCGCTGCCGGCGCTGGCCGATATGCCGGAAGGCGTCAGCAGCTTCACCCTGCCCAACGGGCTTGAGACCGTCGTGATCGAGGATCACCGCGCCCCGGTCGTGGTCCAGATGGTCTGGTACAAGATCGGCGCTGCGGACGAAGCGCCCGGAAAATCCGGCATCGCGCATTATCTGGAACATCTGATGTTCAAGGGGACCGACACGTTGGGCCCCGGCGAATTGTCCCGAACCGTGACCGCCAATGGCGGTATGGACAACGCCTTCACCTCTTACGACTACACCACTTATTTCCAGCGCATCGCCAGCGATCGCCTGCCCCTGATCATGAGGATGGAGGCAGACCGCATGGCGAACCTGAAGATCGGCGAGGACGATTGGCAAGCCGAACGCCAGGTCGTGCTGGAGGAACGCGCCCAGCGGACCGACAGCGATCCGCGCGCCCTGTTCGGCGAGGAACAGAGCGCGACGCTGTATTACAACCATCCCTACGGCCGCCCGGTCATCGGCTGGCGGCAGGAGATGATGGACCTGACGCGCAAGGATGCAATCAAGTGGTATGACGACAATTATTCCCCAAGCGAGGCGGTGCTGATCCTTGCCGGTGACGTCACCCCGGAAAAGGCCCGCGAGCTGGCGGAAAAATATTACGGCCCCATTCCGGCCAAGGCAGAGGCCGCACCCCGTATCCGCCCGCAGGAACCCACGCAGCGCAGCCCGCGCAGGATGGAGATGGTCGATCCCCGCGTTCCCCAGCCGGTCATGACCCGCATGATCCTGGCGCCCGAGCGGAATCCGGGCGACCAGGCCAGGGCTGCCGCGCTGACGGTGCTGGCCGAATTGCTGGGCGGATCGATGCAGACCTCGGTTCTGGGGCGCGAATTGGCGCTGAAGGGCAAGGCGATCTGGGCCGGGGCCAGCTATGACGGACTGGCGGTCGATCCGACCAATTTCACCATCTCGATGATGCCCGCGCAAGGATTGTCCCGCGACAAGGCCGAGGCCGCACTGGACAAGGTGCTGGCCGATTTCCTCAAGACCGGTCCGGACAAGGCCGATCTGGAACGGGTCAAGACCAGCATCCGCGCCGCCCGCATCTATGCCCGCGATTCCGCCCAGGGCCGGGCCTATGATTACGGGCAGGGTCTGGCCACCGGGCTGAGCATCGAGGATGTCAACGACTGGCCCGACATCCTCTCGGCGGTTACCGCCCAGGACGTGATGGCGGCCGCGCAGGAGGTGCTGACCAGCGACGCCCGCGTCACCGGCTGGCTGCTGCCCGCACCGCCGGCCGAGACGGCAGCCAATTCCAGCGCCGCAGCCGTTCCAGGCGACGCGGCCGCGCCGCCCGCCGCCGCCACTGCCGAAACGCAAAAGGAGATCGAAGGATGATCCGCGCCGTCATCGCCCTCGTCGCCACCCTGATCGCGCTGCCGGCCTGGGCCATCGAGATCCAGAAGGTCACGTCGCCCGGCGGCATCGAGGCGTGGCTGGTCGAGGATCGCTCGATCCCCTTCGTCGCGCTGGAATTCGACTTCAGGGGTGGCACCAGTCTCGATGCGCCGGGCAAGCGTGGTGCGATCAACCTGATGACCGCCACGCTGGAGGAAGGCGCGGGCAAGCTGGATTCGACCGCCTTTGCACGGGCGGTCGAGGATCTGGGGGCCGACATCTCTTTCGACAGCAGTCAGGACGCGCTGAGCATCGACATGCGCACCCTGACCCAGAATCGCGACGCGACCGCGGATCTGCTGGCCAAGGCGCTGACCCAACCGCGTTTCGATCAGGATGCGATCGACCGGGTGAAGGGTCAGGTTCAGGCGATCATCCGCGCGAACGCAAACGATCCGCAATCCATTGCCAGCGAGAAACTGGCGCAACTGGCCTTTGGCGATCACCCCTATGGCAGTTCGGCCAATGGCACGGCTGAATCCGTGGCGCGGCTGACGCGGCAGGATCTGGTCGCCGCGAAGAACCGCGTTCTGGCGCGGGACCGGGTGGTGGTTGGCGTCTCGGGCGATATCACGCCCGAGGAACTGGGACCGCTGCTGGACCGGATCCTGGGCGGTCTTCCGGAAAAAGGCACCGCCCCCCTGCCCGAACCTGCGCAATTGAACCTCGGCAACGACGTGACCGTGATCGACTGGGACAGCCCGCAGACCGTGGTCAGCTTCTATGGGCCGGGCCTGCCCATCGACGACCCGGACTACTTCGCCGCCTATGTCGCCAACCACATTCTTGGCGGCGGCGGCTTCGGTTCTCGTCTGATGGAAGAACTTCGCGAAAAGCGGGGCTTGACCTATGGCATCTATACGGGGCTCGCGACCGGACTTTATGGTCAACGCTGGCTTGGCGGGATGCAGGGTTCGAACGCCTCGATCGGCCAGGCTCTGGACCTGATCCGCAAGGAATGGGAAAAGATGGCCAAGGATGGCGTCAGCCAGCAGGAATTGCGGGATGCGAAGACCTATCTGACCGGGGAATATCCGCTGCGTTTCGATGGCAATGGCAAGATCGCGGGGATCCTGGCCGGGATGCAGCTTGTGGGCTTTCCCATCGACTACGTGAACACCCGCAACCAGAAGGTCGAGGCCGTCACCGCCGAGGATGTCCAGCGCGTCGCTGCGCGTCTGCTGAACCCGGACCAGTTGCGCTTTGTCCTGGTCGGCCGTCCGGAGGGGGTCGAAACCGCGAAAGCCGGGACCGGGTCGCCGCCCGCCGGGCAGGCGGCCGAGACGGAGAACGCAGTCAATTGAGGGAACTTGGCCGGGAGCGATCCCGGCCATGTTCACCCACAGTTCGGCCGGATCACTTGACCTGGACTGCGCCGCTGCCGCCAAGCGCCGCGCCCGCCACGGCGCCGACCGGCCCGCCGACGACGGCGCCCGTTGCCGCGCCGGTCGTCGCGCGGGTTGCGGTATTCGGGCCGCAGGCCGCTACCAGCAGCGTCAGGCCCAATGTCATTGCCACACTTACCTTACGCATTGTTTCGTCCTTTTTTGAAAAGCTGTGTTGCCTCAACCGCCAAACCCGCGCCCCGGTTTCCGTTCCGTCACCCATCAGGCAGGAAATTCTTTCTGACCCCGCGGCCCGGTGCTATATCTGGTGACATGAACAGTCACGCACCCAATATCCGCCCTGTCATCCGCCAATTGGATGAGGCCACGTCCAACCGCATCGCAGCAGGCGAAGTGGTCGAGCGTCCGGCTTCGGCGGTGAAGGAACTGGTGGAAAACGCGCTGGATGCCGGCGCGACGCGCATCGACATCGCCATCGAGAACGGAGGCAAGCGGCTGATCCGCGTCACCGATGACGGCTGCGGGATGACCGCCGACGACCTGCCGTTGGCCCTGTCGCGCCACGCCACCAGCAAGATCGATGGCAGTGACCTGCTGGCGATTCGCAGCTTCGGCTTTCGCGGCGAGGCGCTGCCGTCGCTGGGCGCCGTCGGGCGGCTGACGATCACCTCACGCGCGCAAGGCTGTGAGGGCGTGGCGATCGCCGTCGCGGGCGGGGCCGCCGGCCCGGTCCGTCCCGCGGCAGCCAATCGGGGCTGCGTCGTGGAGTTGCGCGATCTGTTCTTTGCCACCCCCGCCAGGCTGAAATTCATGCGCAGCGACCGCGCCGAGACGCAGGCCGTGGCCGACACGATCCGCCGCCTTGCCATGGCCGAACCCTGGATCGGGTTTTCGCTATCGGCGGAAGGGCGCGAGATCTTCCGCGCCGATGCCGAACAGGGCGAGCTTTTCGACGCCCTGAAACTGCGCCTGACGCGGGTGATGGGCCGCGATTTCATCGACAATACGGTCACCATCGACGCCATTCGCGACGACCTGACCCTGACCGGCTTTGCCGCCTTGCCGACCTATTCGCGCGGCGCGGCGGTGGCGCAGCATCTTTATGTGAACGGCCGCCCGGTCCGCGACAAGCTGCTGACCGGCGCGCTGCGGGCGGGCTACATGGATGTGCTGGCTGCGGGGCGCCACCCGGCGGCGGTGCTGTATCTGACCTGCGATCCGCATCTCGTGGACGTGAACGTCCATCCTGCCAAGGCCGAGGTCCGGTTCCGTGACCCGCAGGCCGCGCGCGGCCTGATCGTCAGCGCATTGCGGCACGGGTTGGCCAGCGCAGGCCATCGCGCCTCATCGACCCTTGGTGATGCGACGCTGGCGGCCTTCCGGCCAGAGCCGGCGGCGGCACAGGCGCGCCGCTATCAGATGCACGACCGCCGCCCCTCGGCAGGCGCCATGCGCGGGGCGCTGGACATGCAGGCCCCGATCGCCGATCCGGGCTTTGCCGAAGCACCGTCGGCGCGCTTCGAAGGAGTGCCGGACGACGGGCCGCAGGATGCCCCGCTGGGCGCCGCACGGGCACAGATTCACGAGAACTGGATCCTTGCGCAGACCGCTGACGGCCTTGTCATCGTCGATCAGCACGCGGCCCACGAACGGCTGGTCTATGAACGACTGAAGGCGCAGGCCGGCGCAAGCGGCATCGCCTCGCAGGCGTTGCTGATCCCCGAAATCGTCGAATTGTCCGAGGCCGATTGCAACCGGATTCTGGGCGTTGCCGACGACCTTGCCTGCCTGGGGCTGGTGATCGAGCCGTTCGGCGGCAGCGCCATCGCGGTGCGCGAATCGCCGGCGATGCTGACCCGCCTGAACGTTCCGGCGCTGATCCGCGACATCCTTGACGATCTGGCCGATCAGGGTGCATCCGACCGTCTGCGCGGGCGGATCGACGCGGTTCTGTCGTCCATGGCCTGCCATGGCTCGGTCCGCGCGGGCCGACGCATGGGCGCGGACGAGATGAACGCCCTGCTGCGCGAGATGGAGCGCGTCCCCAGATCGGGACAATGCAATCACGGCCGGCCGACCTGGGTCAAGCTGCGCCTTGCCGATATCGAACGTCTTTTCGGACGCAAGGAGTGACCCTGCCCGGCCCGCGACAATAAGGGCGGGCCGGAGGAACCCATGCTTCAGATCAGCCCCGACAAGGCCGCCCATGTCATCATCCGCGCCCGCGAATATGACAGGCCCGTCTGACCGCCGGCACGCTTCTGGAAACCTTTTCCGAAATGACATGCCGGGCCTGCGTCTGGGATCACCGCCCCGGCGTCAGCCGGTTTCGGGCGCCAGACGGCGGTCATGACCGCGATTTCGTTGTCCTGCATCGCTGCCAGATCATCGACCCGACCTGCGTCGCCGCCG
>CERQ01089598.1_pt1 | contig 17751 bp, 13 predicted proteins | sample 530711 | NCBI WGS metagenome assembly CERQ01 (sample SAMEA2620882, study PRJEB7988) | marine metagenome | biome: marine biome (ENVO:00000447); feature: mesopelagic zone (ENVO:00000213); material: "saline water (ENVO:00002010), including plankton (ENVO:xxxxxxxx)" | depth 850 m | reverse complement strand
AACCCGCCGCCGGCGCCGGGCCATGCCGACCAGTCGAATTCGGTCTTCAGCGGCGCCACCGTATAGCCGGGCGTAAAGCGGAACAGGCGGCGGTCATCCATCTTCGGCGCATCGACGATCTTGCCGGGATTGAAGCGGCGATCCGGGTCGAACCGGTCCTTGACCTCGCGGAACAGCGTGGTGATTTCGGTCCCGAACATGCGCTCGTGAAATTCCGACCGCACGATCCCGTCGCCATGTTCGCCCGAATGCGACCCCTTGTATTTCGATACCAGCGAAAAGGCTTCCTCGGCGATCGCGCGCATCCGTTTGACATCGGCGTCCAGTTTCAGGTTCAGCACCGGCCGCACATGCAGGCAGCCGACCGAGGCATGGGCATACCACGTTCCCCTGGTGCCGTGGCGTTCGAAGACCGCGCTCAGCTCGCGCGTGTATTCCGCCAGATCGGGCAGTTCGACGGCGCAATCCTCGACGAAGGAGACGGGCTTGCCCTCTTGCTTCATCGACATCATGATGTTCAGCCCGGATTTGCGGACCTCGGCGATCTGGCCCTGAAGGCGCTGGTCGGCGATCGGGACCACGCCGCCCCAGCCCTTGCCCTCGGCGCGCCAGTCAAAGCCCAGATCGGCCATGCGTTCGTCCAGCAGCCGCAGCTTTTCGGCATTGGCGGCGGCGTCGCCTTCGTCGAATTCGACCAGCAGCAGGGCGGCGGGATCGCCCTTGACGAATTGCTCGATGGTGGGACGGAACATCGGGATCTGCCGTGACAGGCCGATCATCGTGTTGTCCACCAGCTCGACCGATAGCGGGTTCAGCGCAACCAGATGCTGGGTGGCGTCCATCGCCTGATAGAAGCTGGGGAAATGGCACACGCCCAGCACGCGCTGGCCAACCAGCGGCCACAACTTCAGTTCGATCCGGGTGAAATAGGCCAGCGTGCCCTCGCTGCCGACCAGCAGGTGGGACAGGTTGACGGGTCGGTTCTTGGGCACCAGTGCATCGATGTTGTAGCCGCCGACCCGCCGGGTCAGTTTCGGAATCCGCGCCTCGATCAGCGCCGCATGGTCGCGACCCATCGCCAGAAGCGGATCCACCAGCGCGTCGGACGGCCCGCCCCTCGGCCCGACCGGCCCGAACTGCGCCAGGGTGCCGTCGGCCATGATCGCCTCGATCGAGATCACGTTGTCGCGCATCGTGCCGTATCGCAGCGACCGCCCGCCGCAGGAATTGTTGGCCGCCATCCCGCCGATCGTGGCGCGCGATGCGGTCGAGACATCGACCGGAAACCACAGCCCATGCGGTTTCAGCGCCCGGTTCAGATCGTCCAGAACGATGCCCGGTTCCACCACGACGCGAAGGTTCGCGGGATCCAGTTCCAGGATGCGGTTGAAATGCACCGAATTGTCGAGGATCAGCCCCGAATTGATCGTCTGCCCGCATTGCGAGGTGCCGCCGCCGCGTCCGGTGACCGGCACATCGGCATCGCGGGCGACGGCCAGCGCGGCCTCGACATCCGCAAACCCGCGCGGGATCGCCACGCCCTGCGGCATGATCTGGTAGAAGGACGCATCGGTGGAATAGCGGCCGCGCGAAAACGTGTCGAACAGGATTTCGCCCGAAAACTCCCTGCGCAGCGCCTGATCCAGCATGGGCGACCCTTTCGACTTGGTTATTGACTTCGGGCTACCCGAATTGGATACATAATGCAAAATTAAAAAGGCATTTGGAAGCGGCAGGATGCCGCGAAGGGAGAAAACGCATGTCACATCGCGCAGGACGCCATTTTCTGCAGATTCCGGGCCCCAGCCCGGTCCCCGACCGCGTGTTGCGCGCGATTTCCGCCCAGGTGATCGACCATCGCGGCCCCGATTTCGCCGCTGTCGGACAGGCGGCGCTGGAGGGAATGAAATGGGTATTCAAGACCGCACAGGATGTCGTCATCTATCCATGTTCGGGCACCGGCGCATGGGAGGCGGCCCTGGTCAATGTCCTGGCCAAAGGCGACCGGGTGCTGATGTATGAAACCGGTCATTTCGCCGCGATGTGGAAGAAGATGGCCGAAAAACTGGGCCTGCGCCCCGAATTCATCGAGGGCGACTGGCGCGGCGGCGCCGATCCCGAGGCGATCGAGGCGCATCTGCGCAGGGACAAGGCGCACGAGATCAAGGCCGTCTGCGTCGTCCACAACGAGACCTCGACGGGCTCGGTCTCGCCGATCGCGCAGGTGCGGGCGGCCATCGACGCGGCGGGGCATCCGGCGCTGCTGATGGTCGATACGATCTCGGGGCTGGCCTCGATCGATTTCCGCTTTGACGAATGGGGCGTCGACGTGGCGGTGTCGGGTTCGCAGAAGGGGCTGATGCTGCCGCCGGGCATCGCCTTCAACGCGGTCAGCGCCAGGGCGATGGCAGTGTCCGAGACGGGCGGGATGCCACGATCCTACTGGGATTGGCGCGACATGAAGGCCAGCAACGCGACCGGCTATTTCCCCTATACGCCGGCGACGAACATGCTGTTCGGGCTGAACGAGGCGATCTCGATGCTGCGCGACGAAGGGCTGGAAAACGTCTTTGCCCGCCATCAACGGCACGGCGCGGCGACCCGCGCGGCGGTGCGCCACTGGGGGCTGGAGGTGCTGTGCCGCCAGCAGGGGCAGGAAAGCGGTGTGCTGACCGCCGTGATGATGCCCCAGGGCCACAGCGCCGATGCCTTCCGCAAGGTGGCGCTGAAACATTACGACATCTCGCTGGGCAACGGCTTGTCCAGGGTCGCCGACAAGGTGTTCCGGATCGGCCATCTGGGCGATTTCAACGACCTGACGCTGGCGGGAACCCTGACCGGGGTCGAACTGGGCCTGCGCAAGGCAGGGGTGCCCCATCGCGATGGCGGGGTCGAGGCCGCGATGGCGGTTCTGGACGATCTGGCGGCGCCCGGTATCGCCGCCGAATAGCACGCGCGTCCGGGGAGTTCGGGGGCGCCGCCGGGTCCCTGAACCTCGCCGGACCCGCGAACCGGAGGCCGGTATCCGCGACAGGATCCGCCCTCCGGCTGTGCCGTTTTCCGGTTCCGGTCAGACGAAATCGAAGCTGTCATCCTCGATCCGGGCCATGTCGATTCCCGCGATCTCGAAACCCAGCTTGCCCGTCGCCGACAGGACCACCTCGTCAAAGGCGGCCGCTGCCTCGTAATCGATCCGGTCGGCCGGCTTCAGCAGGATTTCGTCGACCGCCGCACCGTCGTCGTAGAAGGCAAGCCGTATCTGGCCCCTGCCGCCGAAACCCGTCAGATCCAGCGCGATTCCGGTCGCGTCGGTCAGGCGGCCGCCGTCATCCATGCTGACACGCAGCGCCTCGGGTCCGTCGATGCGGTGGGCCTCGGATTTCCAGATCCGATCCGACAGCGGCGCATAGATGCCCAGCCCCTCGCCGGCGAAAGTCAGCAGGCCGAACCTGGTTCCCTCGGCCGAGATGGAGATGTCCGAACCCTTGATGTCGAGGCCGCGGGCGATGGGTGGCACGACCTGGCGGGCGACGGTTTCGCCGTCCTCGGAATAGGAGATTCGATCGAAGAACCGCCAGCCGCCGCCGAAATCGACGCCCGTGACGACGGTCCGGACGGGCTTGTCCAGCGTCACGCCGACCAGGATCGGCTCGTGATCGGATACCGCGAAGGGATCGGCATTGTAGAAGCCGGCGTTGTTGAAGGCCGAGGAATAGGAAAAGAGATCGGGCTCGTCGGCGTTGATATGCCATTCGGCGACGCCGGTGACATTGTCCAGCAACCCCTGCGAGGCCAGCCCGTAATCCAGCGTGCCGCGCTGGCCGTCGAAGACGTAGGAATAAGCCTCCTGGCCCAGATATGCGCCGGCGAGATCGGTCAGACCGGCCTGTTTCAGCGCCTGAACCGGGTCTTCCATGGCGTAGGAATTCAGATCACCCAGCAGCAGCACGTTTTCGATGCTGCCGGCGCCGGTCGGATCGGTGGCGATCCAGCGCGTCAGCTCTGCCGCGGCCTCTTGGCGAACGCCGTTCCAGAAGCCCTGGCCGTCGCCCTGATCGAAATTCGGATCGTTGCGCAGTGCCTCGATCAGCGCGGGATCGACATCGGCCGCCATCGCCGCGTCCAGCAGGCTGTCGAGACCGCTGGCGCCCTTGGATTTGAGGTGGTTCGCGACCACCGTGATCCCGCCGCCATCCGCGGCCTCGAAACTGGCGGCCATCGAGGGGCGGTTGCGGTCGAAATCGCCGACGAAATCGCCGGTGCTTTCCTGGATCTGGCGGACGATATCCCACGTCGTCGCGGCGGTGGATTCGGTGTAATCCAGCACGGCCGAGCCTTTCAGCGCAACCTGATCGGCACGATAGATGATGCCGGTGGTGATCGCATCGGTGCCCACGAAGCCGGTGCCGGGATCGACGAAGGCCCAGACATCCGCGCCCTCGGCCCGGTTCAGCGCATCGACCAGCGTGGCGATGGCGCTGTCCTCGCCAAAGCCGTTATTCTCGATCTCCTGAAGGGCCAGGACCTCGGCATCCATCCGGGTGATCGCGGCGACCAGCTTGTCGGTCTGGCGGACCAGATCCTCGGCCGTGGTCGCACCGCGGGGGTCCAGGTCGCCGTTCGGCCCGGTGCCCGCGCCTGCCACATCCAGCGTGGTGAAATAGTTCAGCACGTTGAAGCTGGCCATCTGAAGGTCGCCGCCGACATCGGGCCGCTCGGCCGGGCGCTGACCCGTGTCCGCGATCACCTGCAGCGGCGCATCCACCTGGATGCGATAGCCGCCGTAGCGTTCATCCATGATCCCGGTGACATCGGGCAACTGGCTGCCCAGTCGCAGCGTCGGCCCCTCTGCGGTCAGCGGATCGGCCGCCGTCAGCGGCGTGCCGTCGCCGGAATCGATCATCGTGATCGTGTCGCGGTTCTGCGCGGTCGAGCTGTCGTCGATGGTCAGGCGCCCGGCGGCGTTTGCGCGGGCCAGCGCCTCGATCTCGGCGGCCTGGGTCTGGGCGTCGTAGATCTGCGTCGGCTGGACCAGATTGCCCTCGGCCACCTGGATCTCGCCAAAGCGGTCGAGATTGAAGTTCGTGACCACCGTCAGCGGATCCTCCGAGCCGGTGACAAGCTGGACCCGCATCCCCTCATAGGCCTCGAAACCGGCGCTCATCCCCAGCGTGATCAGGGTGACGGCGGGCAGCGGAACGCCGGTTTGCAGCACCGCGAGGTCGCGGACATTGCTCAGTTCGGTCAGGCCCGAGAATTCCGACACATCCGCCGTCAGCCGAAGCTGCTGACCCACCGCGACCGGCTGGCCGGAATAGACATAGATTCCCTCCGAGGTCGCGGCGTCGCCGTCGCTGTCGCCGTCTTCCTCTTGCAGATAATAGCCGACCTGCGCGCCGGCGGCGTTGGTGATGATACCGGTCACGACCGCCTCGACGGTGACCTCCGCGCCGGGCATTCCGGTGGCTGCACCGCTGCCCTGAATGGCTGAAATCCGCGTGATCGTGGTGTCGTCGTCTTCGACCGCGACGCTCAGATCCGCGATCGTCAGCCCGTCATAGGCCGGATCGGCGCTGGCGACGGTGAAACCCAACGCCCCGGAATGGGTCGCGGCCTCGTCGATGGTGTCGTCGACGGCGCGCACGATCACCTCGACCGGGTCGGTGCCGCCGAGGATCGCGGTTGCGGAGGCGCCGAAGGTCCTGCCGTCCAGGCTGATCTCGCCTTGCCCGTCCGCTGCCTCGATGGTGACCTCGACCGGCGCGGCGGGCATGGTCGCCAGTTCCAGCGTGAAGCTGTCGGTGGTGGGTCCGGCTTCGGATACCGACAGCCCATCGCCCGCCCGCGCGATCACGGCCGGGCCGGCATTGCCGCCCGAGGTGCCGATGACGCGGAAATCGTCCACCGCGAAATCCTCGTCGCCCGCGTCCAGGCTGGCGGTGAAGCGCAGGTCCATGACGCTGCCGGTGCCGGCGATGGCGGCGGTGAATTGCTGGAAGGCGTCGGCCAGCACGGCGCCGTCGCCGCTGCCGTCCAGATCGGTGTCCTGCCGGAAATTGCCGTTGAAGCTGCCCGAGGTGAAGTCCGAGCCGACGAAAGCCAGCAAAGTCTGCCACGCTCCGCCGTCGATGCGCGCCTGCACCATCAGCAGATCGCCCGCGTCGATATCGCCTGGAGTGTCGAAGAACTCCGCGAATCTGCCCTGGAAGGTCAGATCCGACAGGCCGGAAATGTCGATGCCGGACCATTCCGCGGTGATCGGCAGCACAGCCCCTTCGCCGTCCAGATCCATCCCGGTCAGGTGGCTGCCATCGGCCCCGGCATAGGTCTTCAGCGCCGAAGGCGTCGGGTCCGTGCCGAAATCGGCGACGGTTCCGGCAATGCCGAAGTAATCGCCCAAGCCATCCGAAAAGAACGGCGCCGAGGTGGAAAAGCCCGCGCCGCTGTCAAAGGTCTCGTTCAGCGCGACCACCTGGGCCGCGGCGGCCGCGTCGCCGAAAGCACCGGCGAATTCCGCCGCCAGCGCCGCGTCGCGGCTGCCGATAGGGTCGGCGTCGAAATCTTTTTCGTGAGGTATGGTGGCCATGCGTCTTTTCCCTGTCAGCCCATCGGTTGCCCGCGCAGGCCGAACGCTAGCAGTTCTGTGCAACCGTCTCGTGACGCGGCAGGCCGGCAGCCCGATCTCCGCGGCCGGTCCGGCCATGCGCGAGAGACCGAGCTTATGGCTCGCCGTGCGGATGGCAACATCTTTCGCATCCCAACCAGCGGTTGTCCGCGCCCCCGCCCCGGGGCGCCATCGGCCCGCCGCGGGATTGTGCAGGAATGTCGAACACAGAGCGCGACCGATCGGGCCTAATTCCGCGGACGGGAGAGGCCTATCTGATCTGGCAGAGGACGCGGAAGATGCCGCGCCAATCGAAAGGACATGACCATGAAAAAATTCTTTGTTGCATTGATCGCCGCCACCCTGGCAACCGGCGCCGCACAGGCCGCCAATATCGGTCAGAACGAACGTCCGGGCTCGGCCGCCAGCCCCGCCCAGGCCGTCCAGACCGCCGAGGTCAAGGCCGACGAGGTGCTGTCGTCGCGCGAACTCAGCCATCGCGGGATTCCCGACGACACGATCCTGACCGTCACCAGCTTCCCCACTTCGGACGCAGCGCCGGTCGGCAACAGCGACCGCTGATCGCCGTTTCAGACGGATCCAGGGCCGCCCTTGCCGATGCAGGGGCGGCTTTCTACATGTCTGCCTCGACCATGTGGCAATCGGGGGCAGAACAAGATCATGGACATCGCCATCCTGCGCACATTCGTCGCGATCATCGACGAGGGCAGCTTTGCCGCCGCGGCGCGGCGGATGTCGATCTCCAAAAGCCTGTGCAGCAAGCATGTCTCTGATCTGGAGGCGGATCTGGGCGCGCGGCTGCTGCACCGGACCACGCGATCGGTGACGCCGACCGCCGCCGGTCAGTGCTATGCCAACCGCGTCCGCGACGTTCTGGCCCGGCTCGACGAGGCCAGCGAGGCCGTGCGCGCCCTGTCGGATCATCCCGTCGGTCCGCTGAAGATCGGCTCTCCCATCGTGTATACGCTGAACGTGTTGCGGCCGCATCTGCTGCGCTTCATCGAGAGCAATCCCCATGTGCAACTGGAGGTGATGCTGGACGACGGCCGGTCCGACATCATCGCGGGCGGATTCGATGCGGTCATCCGGATCGGCCATCTTCCGGATTCCGCCCTGACCGCGCGCAAGCTTCACGAGGCCAGGATCGTGATGGTCGCGTCGCCAGGCTATGTCGCCGAACATGGCGCGCCCGAGGTTCCGGCAGATCTGACCCGGCACCGCTGCCTGCACTACTCGAACCTGCCCGGCAGCGGCACCTGGCCGCTGCAACAGGGCAAGGTCCTGATCCACCAGCGGGTCCGGATCGCCTTTGCTTCCAACAACAGCGAATTGCTGCGAATGATGGCGATCGAGGGGCGGGGAATCGCGTTGCTGCCGCTGTTCGCACTTGGCGACGAACTGGAAACCGGGGCGCTGGTGCCGCTGATGCCTGATCATGCCCTGCCCGATGTTCCCGTTTCGCTGGTCTATCCTTCGCGCCGGTTGCTGACCGCTGCGATGCGCAGCTTCCTGGATTTCACCGCGTCGCTGCGGCTGGTCTAGCGGCAAGCGCGGGTCCGGCCGTCTTCGGTCGCATGGCGCCGCGGTTCCGGCCGCTGATCCCGTGGGCACGATACCGGCGTGGTGCCGGCACGACCCGAACCGGTCCGCCGCTATCCTGCGGTCGGGATCAATCCGTCCGAAACTGCGCCAGGCCATCCGGCGTTGATTGCGTATGCCGCGCGAAACGGCGACACTTGCTGCCGGACGGGCCGTTCGCCGCGTTTCGGCGCCGACCGGCCGGTCCGAAGGAAAGGTTTCGTGCAGATGGATTCGTTCATCGTCTTCTTCCGGCTTGCCGGCGCGGTCGCCTTGCTGCTGTTCGCGCTGCGGCTGGTGGGCAAGGGGATGACCGACGCCTTCGGCGTGCGGCTGAAGATGGTGCTGGGACTGGGCACGCGCACCGGCCCGCGCGCCTTCTTCTCTGGCCTCGTCGCCACGCTGGCGCTGCAATCCTCGACGGCGACCGCGCTGATGACCGCATCCTTCGTCGAACGCGATCTGGTGCGCGGACGCATGGCGCAGATCGCCCTTCTGGGCGCGAATGTCGGCACCGCCCTGACTGCCTGGATCGTGGCCACGGGGATCGAGGCCCTGTCGCCGCTGCTGTTGCTGATCGGCTATGTGATGCGGCGGCAGAGATTGCCGGCCATTTCGGGCACGGGTCTTGCACTGATCGGCGTCGGGCTGATGCTGTTGTCGCTGACGCTGCTGAACAATGCGACCTCACCGCTGCGCGATTCTCCGACGATGGGCGCCTTCCTGACGATGCTGGACGGTGCCTGGCCCGTGGCCGTGGTCATCGCGGCGGCTCTTGCGGCGGTCTGCGCCTCGTCGCTGGCGGCGATCATGCTGATCCTGACACTGGGGCTGTCGCCCGGCCTGACCGTCGCGATGGTGCTGGGGGCCAATCTGGGCGGCGCGATCCCGCCGGTACTGGCGACGCTGGCATCGCGGACAGCCGCCCGGCGCGTGACCGCCGGAAACCTTGTCGTGCGCGCCCTGGGCTGCGTGGCGATCCTGCCCTTCGCGGGTCCGGTCGGCAGGGCGCTGGAACGCCTGCCGCTGCCGCAGACCGGCCTTGCGGTCGAGGCGCATCTGCTGCTGAATATCGCCCTGGCGGCGGTGATCTGGCCGTTCAGCGGCCTGATCTGGTCCGCCGTCAGCCGTCTGCTGCCGGACAAGCCGGACGAGGACGCCGACCGCACGCGATGGCTGACCGAGGCCGCGCTGGAAACCCCGGCGCTGGCGCTGGCGGGCGCCAGCCGCGAGGCCCTGGCGATCGGCGACATTGTCCAGCGGATGCTGGTCCAGACACATAACGCCTTTTCGACCAGCGACACGGCACCGCTGGCCGAGGTCAAGGCGCTGGACGATCGCGTCGATCGCCGGCAGCAGGAGGTCAAGACCTATCTCAGCCGCCTGGGGCAAAACGCGACCGAACAAGAGCGGCGTCGATCGCTCAACATCATCGATTACGTGGTCAACCTCGAACATGTCGGCGACATCATCGACCGGAATCTCGCGGCGGAATTGCGCAAACGCTCCGGTCTTGGCCTGCGATTCTCCGATGCGGGCTACAAGGAACTGGAATCGCTGTTCCTTCTGACACTGGAAAATCTTTCTACCGCGCAGACCGTCTTCATGACCGGCGATCGCGCGCTGGCGCGGCAATTGATGGAGGTCAAGGTCGATATCCGCAACATGGAGCGGCAATCGGCGCAGCGGCATCTGATCCGCCTGCGTGAGGGCCACGAGCAGAGCCGGCAGACCTCGTCGCTGCATCTGGACATCCTGCGCGACCTCAAGCGGATCAACGCCCATCTCGTCGCCGTGGCCCATCCGATCCTCGACGAAGAGGGCCTGCTGATCGACAGCCGACTCAAGACCGGCTGAGGCGGTGCGACAAGCTTGATCTGGCCCGCAAAGCCCCCTAGGCAGCCCGCGACAACCGGAAAGGCACGGCATGGCCGACAAGGATTTCGAAGCGCGCCACCTCGAGACACTGGACCGCGATCTGGGCCGGTTCTCGAATCTGGAACTGGCCACGGCCTATGTCGCGCGCCCGCTTGTCGGGCCCGGTATCGCGCTGGTCTTCATCATGCTGGCCGGACTGGCCGCAGCACTGTTTCTGGGCCAGTCCAGTCAGGGCCTGATCGTGGTGCTGGCGGCGGTCTTCGGCGCCTATATGGCGCTGAATATCGGGGCCAACGACGTCGCAAACAACATGGGCCCCGCGGTCGGTGCCAATGCCCTGACCATGGGCGGCGCGATCATCATCGCCGCCATTTTCGAAAGCGCCGGCGCGCTGATCGCGGGCGGCGATGTCGTTTCGACCATCGCAAAGGGCATCATCGCCCCCGAGGTGCTGGGCGATACCACGATCTTCATCTGGGCCATGATGGCGGCGCTGCTGTCCTCGGCGCTCTGGGTGAACCTGGCCACCTGGATCGGCGCGCCGGTCTCGACCACGCATTCCGTCGTCGGCGGCGTCATGGGCGCGGGCATCGCCGCCGCCGGTTTTGCCGCCGTAAACTGGATGCTGGTCGGCACGATTGCGGCAAGCTGGGTCATCTCGCCCTTGCTGGGCGGGCTGATCGCGGCCGCGTTCCTGTGGTTCATCGAGGCCCGGATCATCCATCAGCCCGACAAGGTTGCGGCCGCACGCCGCTGGGTGCCCGGCCTTGTCGGCATCATGGCCGGCACCTTTGCCGCCTACCTGGCGCTGAAAGGGCTGAAACATCTGTTCGACGTGTCGCTGGGTCTTTCGATCGTGATCGGGCTGGCCATCGGGATCGTGACCTGGCTGGCGATGATCCCGGTGATCGCCCGCCAGTCGCGGGGCCTCGAGAACCGCAACAAGTCGCTGAAGGTCCTGTTCGCGATCCCGCTGGTCGTCTCGGCCGCGCTGCTCAGTTTCGCGCATGGAGCCAATGACGTGGCCAATGCCGTCGGTCCCTTGGCCGCGATCGTGCAGACCGTCGCCTCGGGCAGCGTCGGGCAGTCGTTCACCATTCCCATCTGGGTCATGCTGATCGGCGCCTTCGGAATCAGCTTCGGGCTGTTCCTGTTCGGCCCCAAACTGATCCGCATGGTGGGCAGCGAGATCACCAGGCTGAATCCGATGCGGGCCTATTGCGTGGCGCTGTCGGCCGCGATTACCGTCATCATCGCCAGCTGGCTGGGTCTGCCGGTCAGTTCGACCCATATCGCGGTGGGCGCGGTCTTCGGCGTGGGCTTCTTTCGCGAATGGGATGCGGAACGCCGCGCCCGGATCGCACGGCTGGCCGTGGACGCGCCGCTGGTCAACCCCGAGGAACGGCGTCGTCGCAAGCTGGTTCGCCGGGCGCATGTTCTGACCATCGGTGCCGCCTGGGTGGTGACGGTTCCCGCCGCGGCCCTGCTGTCGGCGATCATCTTCTACGTGATGCGCACCATCAACGGCTGATATGTTGGCGGTGCCCGCGACATTCTTCGCGGTCGCCGCCGAAACCGATCAGCGCCCGCGTCATGTCCGCGGGCGCCGAAATTGCCGAAGGCCGGAAAAGGTCGCTGATGCGTTTTCCCGTGCGTGATCCGGAACCCTAGTTGGATTTCTGATCCGTCGCGCCGCCATTCATGCCGTCGCCCATCATGCCGCCGCCGCTCATGCCGCCGCCCATCATGAAGTCCCGGATTTCCTTGGGGCTCACCTGACCGTTGCCATCTGCATCCGCCATCTTGAACATCCGTTCGTGGACGGCCTGAACCTCTTCAAGGGACAGCGAACCATCACCGTTCGTGTCCATCATGGCGACGACCATCGCGGGCATCATCGAGGCGCCCATGTGACCCTTCTTGCCGGAGCGATCCTTCTTGCCGGACCAGTCCTTCTTGCCGGACCAGTCCTTGTCCGCGCCATCCCCGGACATGCCGTCCTGGCCTGCCATGCCGTCCATCTGCTGATCGCCCGGCGTCACCGTGTCGGAAGCGCCGGCACTGTGCTGGCTGGCCTGCGCGCCGACTGCGGCGAGGGCGAAAAGCGCGGCGTATATCCCGGTTGTCATTTTCATCGTGTGGATCCTCTTTCTTCGGAAACGTCTGCCCTTCAACGAACCGCAACCGATCCGGTTCTTCGCAAAAGCGGATCGGGCGGTCATAGATCCGTGAACCGCACCGGCATTTCCGCGTTTCGACAAGGGCGCACCGGTCCAGGGCCGGCCGGCCATGTCTCGCGCAGGGAAAAGCCTGCGAAGCAACCGGATCAGAGGAGGGCGACCAATGCCACGAATCCCGTCCGACGGCCAACTTGACAGCACCCTTGCGCTGTTGGCGAACCCTTACTTTTTCATCGCGGAAAGATGTCGCAGGCTTGAAACCGATCTTTTCGAGACCCGCATCCTGCTGGGCAGAACGATCTGCATGACCGGCCCGGCCGCGGCCGAGCTGTTCTACCGGAACGAACAACTCGTGCGGAAAGACGCCATGCCTGCACGGATCCAGAAAACCCTTCTGGGCGAAGGCGGTGTCCAGGGACTGGATGGCGAAGCACATCGGCACAGGAAGCGGATGTTCATGTCTCTCATGACATCCGCACGGATAGGCGCGCTTCGCGACAGGATGCGGCAACTTCTGGACGCCCGTGCGAATGACTGGGAGGGAATGGACAGGGTTGTTCTCTATGACGAGACCAGAGAAATCCTTGCAAAAGCGGTCTGTGCATGGGCCGGGGTTCCGTTGCCGCCGGCGGATGTCGCGCGACGGACCCGGCAACTGACCGGGCTTTTCCAGAATGCCGGTTCGGTCGGGCCGAGGCACTGGCGGGCGCGCCTGTCCAGACATCGCCTTCAACGCTGGGCCTCGCGGATGGTCGGACAGGTGCGCGACGGCAGCCTTGAGCCGCAAGAGGAAAGCGCCCTCCACGTCATCGCGACATGGCGCGACCCCGACGGCGCCTTGCTGCGCCCTGCCGTGGCCGCGGTGGAATTGCTGAATGTGCTGCGTCCGACCGTGGCGGTCTCGGTGTTCATGACCAGCGCCGCGCACGCGTTACATGAACATGGCGACTGGCAGCACAAACTTCGCGAGGACCAGGGCAATCTGGAGCCGTTCGTGCAGGAAGTTCGGCGCTTCTACCCCTTTTTTCCTGCCGTCGCGGCTTGGTCCACAAAGGATTTCCGGTGGCGCGATTATCATTTTCCCCAGGGGCGCAGGATATTGCTTGACCTTACCGGGACGAATTCCGACCCCCGAACATGGGACGCGCCCGGTGAATTCCGCCCGGATCGCTTTCAGCATTGGAACGGCAATGCCTTCACGTTCATTCCGCAGGGCGGCGGCAGCCATGATACCGGTCACCGCTGCCCGGGCGAATGGATCGCGATCGAGCTGATGAAGGCGTTTTGCGATTTCCTTGTCGGTTCGATCACCTACGACCTGCCCGACCAGGATTTGTCGATCGACCTGTCAAGCCTGCCCGCCTTGCCGAAGAGCCGCGTCGTGATAAGCCGCATCAGACGGCGGACATCTCTGCGCCACGACCGGATCGAAGTTCCCGCTGATTGAGGACCGCCGCTTCACAGCGATACTCCGTCATTGGACGGATGGGACGGGCCGGGGGCGTCGCTGCATAGCGTTTGCACGGCGCGGTGCTGTGTCAGGAAGACCCGGCCCGTCAGATCATCCAGAAAATGGGATTTCTTGAGCCTGTCCATGACCGGGCCCTTCACTTCGCTGAGGTGGAACGTGATCCCGCGCGATTCCAGCCGCCTGTTGATTGCCTCGAGGCTTTCCAGCGCACTCATGTCGATCTCGTTTACCGCCGAGCACATCAGGATCACGTGCCGCAGGTCTTCCCGCTCGGCGACCATGTCATAGATGCGGTCTTCGAGATTGCGGGCATTGGCGAAATACAGGCTTTCATCGACGCGCACCGACAGGATGGCGTCATGCAGGGTCACGTCATGGCGGTTGACGTTTCGATAGTGTTCGGTGCCGGGCACCTGGCCTACCACCGCCATATGCGGGCGCGAGGATTTGTAGAGGTGGATGAGGATCGAGATCAGAACCCCCGCCGAAACGCCGATTTCCACCCCCAGACCCAGCGTCAGCAGGATCGTTGCGGTCACGGCGGCGAAATCGGCCCTGGAATAGACCCAGCTGCGTTTCAGGATCGAGAGATCGACAAGGCCAAGCACCGCGACGATGATCGTCGCCGCCAGCGTGGCCTTGGGCAGATAATAGATTGCCGGGGTCAGCATCAGCGCGGCGATGGCCAGCCCCACCGCGGTATAGGCTCCGGCGGCCGGGGTGCGGGCGCCAGCGTCGAAGTTCACCACCGACCGCGAGAACCCGCCGGTGACCGGAAAACCGCCCGTGAACGCAGCACCAAGGTTGGCGGCCCCCAGACCGATCAGCTCCTGATCCGGGTCGATGCGCTGGCGGCGCCTGGCGGCCAGCGTCTGCGCGACCGAGATCGATTCCACGAAGCCGATGACCGAGATCAGGATGGCCGGCCCGATCATCGCGGCCAGAAGGCCGGGCTGGAATGCCGGTACCGTCAGCGGCGGCAGCGCCCGGGGCACGGTCCCGACGATATCGACGCCGCGATCCGCGAGGCCGAAGGCCCAGACCACCAGCGTCGTGACCAGAACGGCCAGGACCGGCCCGGCCTTGGACCCCATGTCGGCAAGCGTGTTGCCCAGCCCGATGCGCAGCAGCAGCGGCTTCAGCCCCTTGCGTACCCAGAACAGGAACGCCGTCGCACTCGCCCCCAGCAGGACCGTGATCCCGTTGATCGTCCCGATGGCCGACCACAGCCCGTGCAGCATCTCGATCAGCGTATCGCCAGAGGCCCTGACGCCGAGGATGTATTTCAACTGGCTGGTGGCGATCAGGATGCCGCTGGCGGTGACGAACCCGGCGATGACCGGATGCGACAGGAAATTCGCCAGAAATCCCAGCCGGAACAGGCCGAGGATCAGCAGGAAGATGCCCGACAGAAACGCCAGCGTGAGGGCGGCGGTGACCTGGTCGATGCCCTGGTCACCCAGTTTGCCGATCGCCGCCGCCGTCATCAGCGACACCACCGCCACCGGTCCGACCGCCAGCGTGCGCGAGGTGCCGAAGATCGCGTAGAGCACGATGGGCAGGATCGAGGCATAGATCCCGGCCTCGGGCGGCAATCCGGCCAGCAGCGCATAGGCCAGCGACTGCGGGATCAGCATGATCGTGACGATCACCGCCGCGACCAGATCGCCGCTCAGCTTGTCGCGGTCGTAACGGCTGCCCCAGTCCAGAACCGGCAGGTATAGGGTCAGGCGGGGCACGTCTTTCAGGCCGTGATGGGCAGTCCGGCCTGCTTCCAGCCGCCCAGTCCGCCTTCGATGACCCTGGCATTGTAGCCCATCGTCTTCAACACGTCGGCCGCCAGCGCCGCGCGTGCCCCCGAGGCGCAAAGGACATTCACATGGCCTTTGGATCGGCGCATCGCCACCAGCGCGTCATGCGCCTTGCCGGTATCAGGATCGGCCTGTGCCTCCAGCAGCCCGCGCGGGATGTGGATCGCCCCCGCGATCGCTCCGTCGCTGTCCAGTTCGGCCGGTTCGCGCACGTCGAGGATCACGTCCCCGTTCGGCCGTGCGGCCTGCGCATCGGCGGGGCTGATCGTTTCGACGCGGGTCCTGGCCTCGGCCACCAGGTCTTTCATGGATTTGGTCATGATCGTATCCTTCAGAATTTGTCGACAGGCAGTTTCAGGTAATGGGCGCCGTCGCTTTCGGCCTCGGGCAGCCTTCCGCCACGCAGGTTGATCTGCAAGACGGCCAGCATCCGGTCGGGCAGCGACAGCGTCGCATCGCGTTCTTCGCGGGTGGCGATGTAATCCTCCTTGGCGGTGCCCTCCTTGACGTGAATGTTGTCGGCCCTGTGCTTGTCCACCGTGGCCTCCCATTCCGGCTCGTCGCGGCCGTCGGCGCCGTAGTCATGGCCGATGAACAGGCGCGTGTCGCCCGGCAGGGCCAGGATGGCCTGCAGCGAGTTCCACAATTCCTCCGTGCTGCCACCGGGAAAGTCGGCGCGCGCGGTGCCGCTGTCGGGCTGCATGAGCGTGTCGTGCACGAAGGCCGCGTCGCCGCAGATATAGGTGATCGACCCCATCGTGTGACCGGTCGACAGCATCACCCGGACGTCCAGATCGCCGAGCTTGAAGCTGTCCCCATCGGCAAACAGCCGGTCGAAATCGCGGGCCGGATCGAAGGCCTTGGGCATGTTGTAGAAACCCCGCCAAAGATCTGCGATGTCGGCGACCTTCTCGCCGATGGCATTGGGGGCGCCGGTGCGTTCCTTCAGCCGCGCCGAGGCCATCGCGTGATCGGCGTGGGGATGCGTGTCCAGCACCCATTCCACCGACAGGCCATGTTCTTCGACCAGTTTCAGAACCTGATCCATGCTGCGCGTGTCGATGGAAAAGGCGGCCGGATCGAAATTCAGCACGACGTCGATCAGCGCGGCCTTCCTGGTCGCCGGATCGGCGCAAATATACTGGATCGATCCGGTATCGGGTTCGTAGATCCCCCAGACATCGGGGCTTTGTGCGCCGGTCGACGGCGAGTGCCGGACAATCGGCTGGTCCAGTTTTGACGGCTCTGACATGATCAGGCTCCTTTCGCTGTGAAGATCGTGAAAGATTTCGCGCGTCCGCCCAGCACGATGCCGATCAGCATTGCGGGCAGGAATATCAGCGTTCCGGGCGCGCCCATCGCCAGCGCCGTCCAGGCCGGGCCGGGGCAGAATCCGCCCAGTCCCCAGCCGGTTCCGAAGATGGCGGCGCCGGTCAGCAGCGGGGCGTCGATGGCGGTGTTGTCCGGCATGTCGAATCCCGGCCCGAGGGCGGGGGCATCTCGACGCCAGACCAGCCGATAGCCGATGAAGGCCGTCACCGAAGCGCCGCCCATGACGAAGGCGAGGCTGGGATCCCAGGCGCCGAAGATGTCGAGGAAATTGAGAACCTTGGCGGGATTCGCCATGCCGGACAGGATCAGCCCGATGCCGAAGGTCAGACCGGCGAAGAAACCCAGGACGGGACGCATGATCGGCTCCTCAGATCACGTGGCGGATCAGGGTGGTGGTCAGGACGGCTGCGGCCAAGAACACGCATACGGCGACCAGCGACCGGCGCGACAGGCGCGCCAGACCGCAGACGCCATGTCCCGAGGTGCAGCCCGATCCCAGTGCGGTGCCCGTCCCGACCAGCAGTCCCGCAAGGGCCATGCCGGGCAGGTTGCCGGATACGGTCTGTTGCGGAAACGATCCGGTCACCAGCAGGACAGCGACCGGCGCCGCGACCAGGCCCAGCAGGAAAGCAAGCCGCCACCCGCGGTCGTCGGGTCCGCCAAGCCCCGGCACAAGGCCGGTCAGGCCCTTCGTGATGCCGCTGATGCCTGCGATCTTGCCGAACAGGCCCATCACCATCACCGCGCTGATTCCGATCAGCACACCGCCGGTCAGCGACAGCCATGGTGTGAAATCGGTCGCGACGACGGGTTCCATGCCGGTTTCCTCTCATTCGTTACCCTTGGCTTTCGCCGGATGAGCCGTTATATGTAAGT
>CERQ01125941.1_pt1 | contig 17775 bp, 17 predicted proteins | sample 530711 | NCBI WGS metagenome assembly CERQ01 (sample SAMEA2620882, study PRJEB7988) | marine metagenome | biome: marine biome (ENVO:00000447); feature: mesopelagic zone (ENVO:00000213); material: "saline water (ENVO:00002010), including plankton (ENVO:xxxxxxxx)" | depth 850 m | reverse complement strand
GCCTGTCACGCCGGGGGTCGCGGGTTCGAGCCCCGTCAACCGCGCCATCCTTCATCAGCCTTCCCCATCTCTTTTCCCGATACCGGCGCGCCTTGCCCGGGCGCAGGCATGTCGCGTCATGCGTCGCCTTGTCACGACGACGGAGTTGCGACGGAAGGCATGGTCCGGGACGGGCGGGTCATCGGTCATATCAGGACTCCTGTTTCCTTGCGGGATTGGGTATGGGTGACATTTCACGCGACCGGGCACGGATCGAACCCGTCATGCGATGCGACCCGCGCGCCCTGCAGCGAGGCGAAAGGCGATGAAGGACATGGATGAATCGGCGGCCCTGATCGCGCGGATGGGCGCGGCGGCCAGGACGGCCTCGGTGACGCTGGCCACGGCCTCGGCCGAGCGCAAACACGCGGCGCTGATCGGCGCGGCCGAGGCGATCCGCCAGCGGGCCGACGAGGTTCTTTCGGCCAATGCCGCGGATCTGGATCTGGCCCGGAAGAACGGGCTGGGCGGTGCCATGCTGGACCGGCTGCGACTGGACCGGGACCGTCTGCGCGGCATCGAGGACGGCCTGCGCGCGGTGGCCGAACAACCTGATCCGGTGGGCGCGGTGATCGCGGAATGGGATCGGCCGACGGGTCTGCATATTCAGCGCGTGCGGACGCCCATCGGGGTGCTGGGGGTGATCTATGAAAGCCGTCCCAACGTGACGGCCGACGCGGGCGCGCTGGCGCTGAAATCGGGCAATGCGGTGATCCTGCGCGGCGGATCGGAAAGCCTGAATTCCAGCGTCGCGATCCATGATTGCATGGTGCGGGGCCTGCGCCAGGCAGGTTTGCCCGAAGATGCGATCCAGCTTGTGCCGGTGCGCGACCGGACCGCTGTCAGCGCCATGTTGCAGGCCCAGGGATTGATCGACGTGATCATTCCGCGCGGTGGCAAAGGTCTGGTCGGGCTGGTGCAGCGCGAGGCGCGGGTTCCGGTCTTTGCGCATCTGGAAGGCATCTGTCACGTCTATGTCGATGCCGCCGCCGATCCCGACATCGCCCGCCGCGTGGTGCTGAATGCCAAGACTCGGCGGACGGGGATCTGCGGTGCGGCGGAATGTCTGCTGATCGACCGCGCCGCGGATCGCGGGCTGCGCGAAGACCTGATCGCCGATCTGGTCGCGGCTGGCGTCGAGGTTCGGGCCGAGGGCGCGCTGGCCGGTCTGCCGGGGGTGGTTACGGCCGAAGATGACGATTTCGGACGCGAGTTTCTGGACATGATCATCGCCGCGAAACTGGTCGATGGGGTCGAGGGCGCGATCGACCATATCCGCCGTTTCGGCAGCCAGCACACCGAGGCGATCGTCACCCGCGACGACCGGGTCGCGCAGCGGTTCTTTGCCGGTCTGGACAGCGCGATCCTGATGCGCAACGCCTCGACCCAGTTCGCCGATGGCGGCGAATTCGGCATGGGTGCCGAGATCGGAATCGCCACCGGCAAGATGCATGCCCGCGGGCCGGTGGGGGCCGAGCAGCTGACCAGCTTCAAGTATCTGGTGACGGGCAAGGGAGCCATCCGCGACTGATCGCCCTGCCGTGCGGCAAGCCGGCCCGGGTCGGCCCCTTGCCTCAGAAGGCGATTTCGGCGCCTTGTTCGTCCACCTCCCAGCGGATGCCGCGGCGGGCGCGACGCGCGGCATCGGCCAGCAGGGCAAAATGGACCTCGGCGGGGCCGCAGGCGCGACTGCCTTCGGCGCCCGGATCGAACAGCGCCCACAGCGCGGTATCGGGCTTGGTGCGATCTGCCTCGGCGACGAATCGCCACCCGGCCGAGCCGTGCAGAATCATCACCCGCCCGCCCCAGGGCAGCGCGGTCTCCAGACACATCAGCGCCAGCATGACCATCCGCACATCGGCGCGTGCGAAGTCGCCCTGGGCATCAAGCTGAACCTTCAGTCGCCCTTGCGCGGAAACCCCCTCGGCCAGACGCGCCAGTTCCGCCCGGCTGACGCGCTGATCGCCCTGCGCCTGCCCGAACGCGATTCGGAAGGCCTGTATCCGGGCCCGCGCGGCGGCCACCGATTCGGCGATCAGACGCAATTCCGGGCTGTCGGAAATGCCGGGAAAATCGGGCGACATCTCCAGCAATTCGACCCCGTTGCCGATCGCGCCAAGCGGCGAGATCAGGTCATGGCACAGCCGCGACCCCACCATTTGCGCCAATTCGCCGGATCCGATCTGCATTGTGTCGAGCGTCATGCGGGTTTACCTTCCTTGACGATGATGCGAGGTGCGGCCTTGAACGAGATGCTGGAACCCGGAATGATCGTGCGCCATCCCGCGGCCCCGGAATGGGGCGACGGACAGGTGCAGTCGCGGATCGGGGATCGCATTACCGTGAATTTCACCGAGGCCGGAAAGCGTGTGATAGACGGCCGGCGGGTCGTTCTGGATATCGTCTGGACGCGGGATTCGTGAAGTCTTTCAATCATGAACGTCGTTCTGCAACCAAGGGTTGTATCCCTCAAGCCTTACCCGGAGTCAACCGCCGCACGCCGATCCGGCCATGTTGCAATGATGCCGCCCCGCGCCTAGACAGGCCGCACCGCCCTGCAACAATCCTTCAGGCTTCATGAAGTCCGCCCCCTCCTATTTCGACATCCGCATCGCAACCTCGGAGCGCGATCTGAAGGCCGCACAGCGCCTGCGCTATCGTGTCTTCGTCGAGGAACTGGGTGGCGATGGCGCGTTGGTCGACCACGAGGCGCGGCTGGAACGCGACGAATTCGATCCGGTCGTCGATCATCTGTGCCTGATCGACACCCGCCGTTCCGCCGAAGACCTGGATCACGTGGTCGGCGCCTATCGCCTTCTGCCCGGCAGCCGCGCGGCCGAATTCGGGCGATTCTACTGCGATGCGGAATACGATCTGACACCGCTGCGGCAATCGGGGCGATCGCTGCTGGAACTGGGCCGGTCCTGCGTCGATCCCGATTACAGGGGTGGCTCGGGGATGTTCCTGCTGTGGAACGCGCTGGCCGATTATGTGCTGGATCTGGGGATCGAGGTGCTGTTCGGCGTGGCCAGTTTCCACGGCACCGACCCGGCCGAACTGGCACCCTCGCTGAGCTGGCTGCATCACAACCATCTGGCGCCGTTGGGTCTGCGCCCGCGCGCGCGCGCGGCGGGCTTTCAGCCGATGGACCTGATTCCGCCCGAACGGCTGGACCGGCGCGAGGCGCTGGTGTCGATGCCGGCGCTGATCAAGGCCTATCTGCGGCTGGGCGGGCTGGTGGGCGAAGGTGCTTTCGTGGACCGCGCGTTCAACACGACCGATGTGTTCCTGCTGATGGATACCAAGGCAATGTCGGACAAGCATCGAAAGTTCTATGAAAGCCGCTGGCACGGCCAATGAGCGGGCCATTGCGCGAGGCCACATGGCGCGAAGGCGCGCCTCCGGCCTTGCCGCGCCCGCACGGCGTGGCGGAATGGTGGCGGGTGATCCGGCGGGCTGTGCCGGCATTGCTGGTGCTGTTGCTGGGCGTGGTGCTGATCCTGCCGCTGCGCGCGGCCGAGAGGCTGATCCACGGCTCGCGCCGGCCCTGGACGGGGCCGCATGTGCAACTTGTCTGCCGGCTGGTCCTGGCCTGTATCGGCCTGGACTGGCAGCGCAAGGGGCGACCCATGCGCGGCCCCGGCGCGGTGGTGGCGAATCATTCGAGCTGGCTCGATATCCTGACCATGAACGCCGCCATGCCGGTCTTTTTCGTCAGCAAGGCCGAGGTTCGCCGCTGGCCGGGGATCAATATCCTGACGGCGGTCACGAACACGCATTTCGTGGTCCGTGACCCGAAATTTGCCCGTGCGCAGGCGACCGAATTCGCCGCCCGCATCCGCGCCGGCCACCGGCTGCTGTTCTTTCCCGAGGGCACCTCGACCGATGGTCGCCGCGTTCTGGCCTTCAAGCCGACGCTGTTTCAGGGCTTTCTGGATCCCGGCCTGCCCGCGGATCTGGCCATCCAGCCGATGAGCGTGATCTACCACGCACCCGAAGGCGCTGATCCGCGGTTTTACGGCTGGTGGGCCGACATGGCGCTGGCCGATCACCTGCTGGCAGTGCTGTCCGCGCGCCGTCAGGGAATGGCAGAGGTGGTGCTGCATCAGCCGGTGCCGGTCGCGGGCGAAACGCGCAAATCTCTGGCCGCGAAGACCGAGGCCGCGGTGCGGGGCGGGGTCGAACAGGGACTTGTCCAGAACCCGCCCAGGCGCCAGGGCTGAGAGAGGGGCGCAAGCGGCGACGCGGTTGGGCGGTGTCCCGGCGGGTGTTGCATCGGCCTTGATTGCGCGGAAATGCCGATCTTCGGGGGCTTCCCTATTGAGGCTTGAACGCGCATGATCGGCGGGTTATCCGAAGTCTCTCCGATGACTATATATAGTGGTCTCGCCCGTCGTGACTGCCAAAGGAATGCCGCTATGACCCGCTTTGCCGTCCCCATCGCCGAACAGATCTGGGATATGAAATACCGGATGAAGGAGGCCGAGGGGAAGGCGATCGACGCATCGGTCGAGGATAGCTGGCGGCGCGTGGCGCGCGATCTGGCGCGGGTCGAGAAGGACGCCGCGCTGTGGGAGGATCGGTTCTACGCCGCGCTGGAGGATTTCAAGTTCCTGCCCGCCGGACGGATTCTGGCGGGCGCGGGCACCGGCCGCTCGGTGACGCTGTTCAACTGCTTCGTCATGGGCACGATTCCCGACAGCATGGCCGGCATCTTCGACATGCTGAAGGAGGCCGCGCTGACCATGCAGCAGGGTGGCGGGATCGGTTACGATTTCAGCACCATCCGCCCGCGCGGAGCCGAGGTGAAGGGCGTGGCGGCCGACGCGTCCGGCCCGCTGTCCTTCATGGATGTCTGGGACGCGATGTGTCGCACGATCATGTCGGCCGGGTCGCGCCGGGGGGCGATGATGGCGACGATGCGCTGCGACCACCCGGACGTGGAACACTTCATCGAGGCGAAGCAGGACAGCGCCCGGTTGCGCATGTTCAATCTGTCCGTCCTTGTCACCGACGATTTCATGGAGGCGGTCAGGGCCGACGGGCCATGGGACCTGACCTATGGCGACAGGGTCTATCGCACGGTTCAGGCGCGCGATCTTTGGAACCGGATCATGAAGGCCACCTATGATTACGCCGAACCCGGCGTGATCTTCATCGACCGGATCAACAAGGCCAACAACCTGAACTATGTCGAGACGATCGCCGCGACCAATCCCTGCGGCGAACAGCCCCTGCCGCCCTATGGCGCCTGCCTGCTGGGTTCGGTCAACCTGGCGCGGCTGGTGACGGATCCCTTCACCGATGCCGCCAGGCTGGACGAAAAGGCGCTGGACGGCCTGGTCCGGACCGCCATCCGGATGATGGACAATGTCGTCGATGCCTCGAAATTCCCGCTGCCGCAGCAGCGGGCCGAGGCGCAGGCCAAGCGCCGGATCGGACTGGGCGTCACCGGCCTTGCCGATGCGCTGCTGATGCTGGGCCTGCGCTACGGCGCGGCTGATGCGGTTGAACAGACGCGCGTCTGGATGAAGGCCATCGCCAGATCCGCCTATCTGGCCAGCACCGATCTGGCGCGCGAGAAGGGCGCCTTTCCGCTGTTCGATGCCGGGAAATATCTTGCATCCGGCTTCATGTCGAAGATGGACGCGGATGTGCGCGAGGCGGTGGCAAAACACGGTATCCGCAACGCGCTGCTGACCAGCATCGCGCCGACCGGGACAATCAGCCTTTACGCCGGCAACGTCTCTTCGGGGATCGAGCCGGTCTTTGCCTATGCCTATACCCGCAAGGTTCTGCAGAAGGATGGTTCGCGCACCGAGGAAGAGGTGGTCGACTACGCCGTGCAGATGTGGCGCGACCTGCATGGCGACGCGGCCCTGCCGGATTATTTCGTGAACGCGCAGACGCTGGCCCCCCGCGATCACGTCGCCATGCAGGCCGCCGCGCAGGAATGGGTCGACAGTTCCATCTCCAAGACCATCAACTGCCCCGAGGATATCGGTTTCGAGGAATTCAAGGATGTCTATCTGTCGGCCTGGGATCTGGGCTGCAAGGGCTGCACCACCTATCGACCCAACGATGTGACCGGCAGCGTGCTGTCGGTCAGCGAAAAGTCCGAAACCGCGCCCGAGGCCGATCAGGGCGCCGATGTGGTCTATCTGACCGAGCCGCTGGACCGTCCGGCCGAACTGGAGGGCGCGACCTACAAGCTGAAATGGCCGGGCAGCGAACACGCGATCTACATCACCGTGAATGACATCGTGCAATCGGGTCATCGCCGGCCCTTCGAGGTCTTCATCAATTCCAAGAACATGGAACATTATTCCTGGACCGTGGCGCTGACGCGGATGATCAGCGCGGTGTTCCGGCGCGGCGGGGACGTGTCCTTCGTGGTCGAGGAACTGAAGGCGGTGTTCGACCCGCGTGGCGGCGCCTGGATGGCCGGCCGCTATGTCCCCTCGATCCTCGCCGCGATCGGCGGCGTGATCGAACGCCACATGATCGCCATCGGTTTTCTGGAAGGCGAGGGCAAGGGGCTGAAATCGGACCCGAAGGCCGAGGTCATGACCATCGGCGAGGCGCCCGGCGGCCCGGCCTGCCCAAGCTGCGGGCAATACGGAATGCGGATGGTCGAGGGCTGCATGACCTGCCCAAGCTGCGGCCATTCCAAATGCGGCTAGCCGCCTGACGCCTGGGTCAGATCGCCCGCGGCGGCGGCGACGGCGGCGCCCAGCGTCTTGACATGCTCGTGCCCGATCCGGTGGGTCGGGCCGCTGACGCTGATGCCGGCCACGGCCTCGCCCGTCAGATCGAAGACCGGGGCGGCGATGCAGCGCATCCCGCGGGTACGTTCCTCGTCGTCGAAGGCGAAGCCGCGATGGCGGATGCGCGACATGTCGGCCTGCAATGCCTCGGGCGTGGTCAGGGTGTTGTCGGTAAAGCGTTGCAGCGGCGCGCGCTCCAGCACCTCACGCAGGATCTCGGGGCGGCCGAAGGCCAGCAGCGCCTTGCCGATGCCGGAGGCGTGCAGCGCCGAGCGGGTGCCGGGCGGAAAGAAGGCGCGGATCGTCTCGTGCGTTTCGGCCTGGCTGACGAACAGCACCGCGTCGCCGTTCAGGATACCCAGATTGGCGGTTTCCCCGGTATGTTCCATCAGTGCGCGCAGGATCGGGCGCGCGCGCTCGACGATGCCCGAGCGGCGCATGAAGGCTGATCCCAGCCGGAAGGTTGCCGGCCCGATATGCCAGGCTTGGGTTGCCGGGTCGCTTTCCGCCACGCCGCGCGCGGCCAGCGTATGCAGCACACGGTGCACGGTCGAGGGCGACTGGTCCATCCTTTCGGCCACCTCGGACAGCGTCAGGCCGGGATGGGCGGCCAGCAGGTCCAGAATGTCCAGCGCCCTGTCCAGCGCCTGAATCGTGCCCGCGGCCTCGGGCGCGCTGCGCGGGCGACCCCGTTTGCGTTGCGGTTCAGCCATTTTCAACCTCTGCTTAATTCAGCCATCTCTTGCGGACGAAAATCCCGTTGCGCAACTGGAAAATCGCAACGCTCTGTAAAAACGGGACAATCCGGAACATTTCCGCTTGCCGGAAATGATTTCCAGAAAAATTGCGAACTTGCAAGGGCAGGGCTAGCATTTCGATACTCGCAGGAGGAGTCGCCATGACAAGCCAGAACCCCGTCTTCATTCCCGGTCCCACCAACATTCCAGAGGTGCTGCGCAAGGCCGTGGACATGCCCACGATCGACCATCGCAGCCCGGTTTTCGGGCGCATCCTGCATCCCGCGCTGGACGGTGTGAAACAGGTGCTGAAGACGGCCGAGGGCAGGGTCTTTGTCTTTCCCTCGACCGGCACCGGAGGCTGGGAAACCGCGATCACCAACACGCTGTCGGCCGGCGACAAGGTTCTGGCCACCCGCAACGGCATGTTCAGCCATCGCTGGATCGACATGTGCCAGCGGCACGGGCTGGACGTCCAGGTCGTCATGCAGGAATGGGGCGAGGGCGTGCCCGCCGATCGCTTCGAGGACATCCTGACCGCGGACAGGGAACATCAGATCAAGGCGGTTCTGGCCACCCATAACGAAACCGCGACCGGCGTGCGCAGCGACATCGCCGCCGTCCGCCGCGCGCTGGATGCCGCAGGCCACCCGGCGCTGCTGCTGGTCGATGGCGTCAGTTCGATCGCTTGCTACGATTTCCGCATGGATGAATGGGGCGTCGATATCGCCGTGACCGGCAGCCAGAAGGGCTTCATGCTGCCGCCGGGCCTGGCCATCCTGGGCTTTTCGCCCAAGGCGATGGCGGCGGTCGAGACCGCCCGGCTGCCGCGCACCTTCTTCGACATCCGCGACATGGCCAGAGGCTATGCCGCCAACGGTTATCCCTACACGCCGCCGGTCGGGTTGCTGAACGGCCTGAACCTGGCCTGCCAGATGCTGCTGGATGAGGGGCTGGACAATGTCTTTGCCCGCCATCACCGCATCGCCGAGGGCGTGCGCCGCGCGGTCGACGCCTGGGGCTTGCGGCTTTGCGCGGCGCGGCCGGATCTGTATTCCGACAGCGTCAGCGCGATCCGCGTCCCCGAGGGCTTTGACGCCAACCGCATCGTCAGCCATGCGCTGAACACCTATGACGTGGCCTTCGGCACCGGTCTGGGCGACGTGGCCGGCAAGGTCTTCCGCATCGGGCATCTGGGCATGCTGACGGACGTGATGGCGCTGTCGGGCATTGCCACGGCGGAAATGGTCATGGCCGACCTGGGCCTGCCGATCACGCTTGGCAGCGGCGTCGCCGCGGCGCAGGATCATTATCGCCAGAGCGCCGCCGGCAGCCAGCGGGCAGCCGCATGATGAAGGACATCGCTATGGATATTCCCACCTATGACGACATGCTGGTCGCGCATGATCGGATCAAGCCGCATATCCGGCGCACGCCGGTCCGGACATCGGATTACCTGAACGATCTGACCGGCGCGCAGCTGTTCTTCAAATGCGAGAATTTCCAGGAACCGGGGGCCTTCAAGGTCCGCGGCGCCAGCAACGCGGTCTTCGGGCTGAGCGACGATCAGGCGAAAAGGGGCGTGGCCACGCATTCCTCGGGCAATCACGCCTCGTGCCTGTCCTACGCGGCGATGCGGCGGGGTATTCCCTGCCATGTGGTGATGCCGCGCACCGCGCCACAGGCCAAGAAGGACACCGTGCGCCGCTATGGCGGCCAGATCACCGAGTGCGATCCCTCGACCAGCTCGCGCGAGGCGACCTTTGCGAAGGTGCAGGAGGCGACGGGGGGCGATTTCGTCCATCCCTACAACGACCCGCGCGTGATCGCGGGGCAGGGCACCTGCGCCAAGGAACTGATGGAGCAGGCCGACGGGCTGGATATCGTCACCGCCCCGATCGGCGGCGGCGGCATGATTTCGGGCACCTGCCTGACGCTGGCGACGCTGTCGCCCCAGACGCGGGTGATCGCGGCCGAGCCGGAGCAGGCCGATGACGCCTATCGCAGCTTCAAGGCCGGCCACATCATCGCCGATGATGCGCCCAAGACCATCGCCGACGGGTTGCTGGTGCCGCTCAAGGACCTGACCTGGCATTTCGTCAGCAACCACGTCTCCGACATCTATACCGCGTCCGACGCCGAGATCGTCGATGCGATGAAGCTGATCTGGAAACATCTGCGCGTGGTGATGGAGCCCAGCAGCGCCGTGCCGCTGGCCACCATCCTGAAAAACCGCGACGCATTCGCCGGCAAGCGCGTCGGCATCATCATCACCGGCGGCAATGTCGATCTGGACAGGCTGCCCTGGACCCAAGGAGAGGCGTCATGAACGCACCCGCGAACTTCGACAATCTGGAAGTCGGCTTCGACGTGCCGGCGCTGCCCGGCATGGATGAAAGCGAAATCCAGACACCCTGCCTGATCCTCGATCTGGACGCGCTGGAGCGCAACATCAGGAAGATGGGCGATTACGCCAGGGCACACGGGATGCGCCACCGCAGCCACGGCAAGATGCACAAGTCCGTGGACGTGCAGAAATTGCAGGAAAGCCTGGGCGGCGCGGTCGGTGTCTGTTGCCAGAAGGTCAGCGAGGCCGAGGTCTTTGTCCGCGGCGGCATCAAGGACGTGCTGGTCAGCAACCAGGTCCGCGACCCGAAGAAGATCGACCGACTGGCGCGTTTGCCCAAGCATGGCAGCCGGATCATCGTCTGCGTGGACGACGTGGCAAACGTGGCCGACCTGTCGGCGGCGGCGCAGAAGCGCGGCACGCAACTGGAAGTCTTTGTCGAGATCGATTGCGGCGCCGGCCGCTGCGGGGTCAAGACCGCCGACGCAGTGGTCGAGATCGCGCGCGCCGTCGATGCCGCGCCGGGACTGAAATTCACCGGCATCCAGGCCTATCAGGGCGCGATGCAGCATCTGGACAGCTATGACGACCGCAAGGCGAAACTGGACGCTGCCATCGCGCAGGTGCGGGACGCCGTCGATGCGCTGAAGGCCGAGGGTCTGGAACCCGAGCTGGTCTCGGGCGGCGGCACCGGCAGCTACTATTTCGAAAGCAATTCGGGCGTCTACAATGAGTTGCAATGCGGCAGCTACGCCTTCATGGATGCCGATTACGGACGTATCCACGACAAGGACGGCAAGCGCATCGACCAGGGCGAATGGGAAAACGCGCTGTTCATCCTGACCAGCGTGATGAGCCACGCCAAGCCCGACAAGGCCATCTGCGATGCCGGCCTGAAGGCGCAGTCGGTCGATAGCGGGCTGCCCTTCATCTATGGCCGCGATGACGTGAAATACGTCAAATGCAGCGACGAACATGGCGTGATCGAGGATCCGGACGGCGCGCTGAAAGTGAATGACAAGCTGCGACTGGTGCCGGGCCATTGCGATCCGACCTGCAACGTCCATGACTGGTATGTCGGTGTCCGCAACGGCAAGGTCGAAACGCTGTGGCCGGTCAGCGCGCGCGGGAAGGCCTATTGATGTGGGTCGTTCCTGAAAAGGAAATCGCCGGCCTGATGACGCCCGAGGCGGCGTTCGAGGCGGTCGAGGCGGTCTTCGCGGCCATGGCGCGCGGAGATGCCAGCAACTTTCCGGTCGTGCGCGAGGCGATCGGCTACGAAGATGCGCTGTATGGCTTCAAGGGCGGCTTCGACAGGGCGGCGCTGAATCTTGGACTGAAGGCCGGCGGCTACTGGCCCAACAACCAGAAGCACGGGATCATCAACCACCAGTCCACGGTATTTCTCTTCGACCCGGATACCGGACGGGTCGCGGCGGCGGTGGGCGGCAACCTGCTGACCGCCTTGCGCACAGCCGCGGCCAGCGCCGTGTCGATCAGGCATCTGGCGCCGAAGGATGCCCGCGTGCTGGGCATGATCGGTGCGGGCCATCAATCTGCGTTCCAGATGAGGGCCGCCGTGCAGGCCGCCGATTTCACCAGCGTGATCGGCTGGAACCCGCATCCCCAGATGCTGACACGGCTGGCCGATACCGCGGCCGAACTGGGTCTGCCCTTCGAGGCGGTCGATCTGGGCCGGCTGGGGGCCGAGGCGGATGTCATCATCTCGATCACCTCGGCCTTCGAGCCGCTGCTGATGGACGCCCATGTGAAGGGCCCGACCCATATCGCCGCGATGGGCACCGATACGCGCGGCAAGCAGGAACTGGACCCGGCCCTCGTCCGTCGTGCCCGGCTTTTCACCGACGAGGTTGCCCAATCCCTCAGCATCGGCGAATTCCAGCACGCCGCGGCGCAGAATATGATTTCCGCCAGCGATGTCACCGCGATAGGCCAGGTCATCATCGGCAATCATCGGGGACGAGACGATGCGCAGATCACCATTTTCGACGGCACCGGCGTCGGGCTGCAGGATCTTGCGGTCGCAGGCGCGGTCGTCGAACGCGCGAAGGAACAGGGAAAGGCCGTCGAGGTCGAGATTTGAGAAAACCGTGACATCCGTGGAAAGGGAGGTCCGCAATGTCTGATGCAAGCTATCCAACCGGCAGCGCCACGACGGCGCATTCCGTCAACGAGCTGCTGCCGGCGCCGAAACTCGTGACGCTGGGGTTCCAGCACGTGCTGGTCATGTATGCCGGTGCCATCGCGGTGCCGCTGATCGTCGGCCGGGCGCTGCAATTGTCGCCCGAGGAGGTGGCCTTCCTGATCTCGGCCGACCTGTTCGTCTGCGGGATCGTGTCCATCATCCAGAGCCTGGGCGCGACGCAATATTTCGGTATCAAGCTGCCGGTGATGATGGGTGTCACCTTTGCCTCGGTCGGACCGATGGTGGCCATCGCGCAGACGACGCCGGGCCAGGAAGGCGCGCGTGCGCTGTTCGGGGCGATCATCGCCGCCGGCCTGATCGGAATCCTGATCGCGCCCGTGATCAGCAAGATGTTGCGCTTCTTTCCGCCGGTCGTCACCGGCACGCTGATCCTGACCATCGGCATCAGCCTGATGCCGATCGGCATCAACTGGATCTTCGGATTGCAGGGCGGCCCGACCGCGCCCAGGATCGTCGATCCCGAGGCCGTGGCCTGGCTGGACGCGGCGCGTGCGGCGGGCGATGTGCCGGCCAGCGTGGCGCTGGCGGCGAACGTGCCCAACCCGCTTTATGCCTCGGGCAGAAACATCATGATCGCGATCCTGGTTCTGGGCACGATTCTGCTGGTGTCGCGCTATGCGCGCGGCTTTCTCGCCAATATCGCGGTGCTCGTGGGCATCGCGGTGGGCGGAATCGTGGCAGCGGCCCTGGGGATGATGCAGTTCGACAAGGTGGCCACGGCCGAGTGGTTCGCCTTCATCAAGCCGCTGCATTTCGGGATGCCGACCTTCGATCCGATCATGATCCTGACCATGCTGCTGGTCATGCTGGTCACGATGATCGAATCGACCGGCATGTTCCTGGCGCTGAGCGATATCTGCAAGAAGCCACTGAGCCAGAAGTCGCTGGCCGCCGGCTTGCGCGCCGACGGCCTTGGCACGGCGATCGGCGGGTTGTTCAACACCTTTCCCTATACCTCGTTCTCGCAGAATGTCGGACTGGTGGGCGTGACCGGGATCCGGTCGCGCTTCGTCTGCGTGGCCGGAGGCGCGATCATGATCGTGCTGGGGCTGATCCCGAAAATGGGCGCTCTGGTCGAAAGCCTGCCGACCACTGTTCTGGGCGGCGCCGGGCTGGTCATGTTCGGCATGGTCGCCGCCACCGGCGTGAGGATTCTGGCGCGGGTCGATTTCGCATCCAACCGCCATAACCTGTTCATCGTCGCCATCTCGATCGGGGTCGGCATGATCCCCGTGATCGCCCCGGATTTCAACCAGTGGATGCCGAAGGCGATCTATCCGCTGGTCCATTCCGGCATTCTTCTGGCGGCGATCAGCGCGGTGCTGCTGAACTGGTTCTACAACGGCGCGCCCGATATCGACGAGGCGGAACTGCGCGAAGCGGGCCATGTCGCCGAGCATTGACCGCCTGCTGATCCGGGGTGCCGACGTCGTCGTGACCATGGATCAGTCGCGATCCGAGATCGCCTCGGGCGATGTGTTGATCGAGGATGGCAGGATCGTGGCGGTGGGCCGGGGCCTGCCGCCCGATCGTGCCCGCGTGATCGAGGCGGCGGGCTGTGTCGTCACGCCCGGCCTCGTCAACACCCACCACCACCTGTTCCAGACCCTGACCCGCGCGGTGCCCGCCGCACAGGACGCCGCGCTGTTCGGGTGGCTGAAGACATTGTATCCGATCTGGGCCCGGATGGGCCCGGATGACATCCGCCTGTCGGCCGAGATTGGCCTGGCGGAGCTGGCCATGTCGGGCTGCACCTGTTCGTCCGATCATCTCTACATGTTTCCGAACGGCGCGCGGCTGGACGACAGCATCGAGGCCGCGCGGAAGATCGGCATCCGCTTCACCGCCACGCGCGGCGCCATGTCGATCGGCGAAAGCCGGGGCGGACTGCCGCCCGATGCCCTGGTCGAGGACGAGGCCGCGATCCTGCGCGACAGCGAAAGGGTCATCGACGCCTTTCACGATCCGGCGGAAGGCGCGATGGTGCAGGTCGCGCTTGCGCCCTGTTCGCCCTTTTCGGTCAGCCGCGAGTTGATGCGCGACGCAGCGATCCTGGCACGCGACAAGGCCGTGCGGCTGCACACCCACCTGGCCGAGAACGACGAGGATATCCGTTATTCGCTTGCGACTTTCGGGATGCTGCCGGGCGATTACGCCGAAAGCCTGGGCTGGACCGGCGAGGATGTCTGGCACGCCCATTGCGTCAAGTTGTCGGCCCCCGAGATCGACCTGTTCGCGCGGACCGGCACCGGCGTCGCCCATTGCCCCTGTTCCAACGCCCGGCTGGCCAGCGGCATCGCGCCGGTCCGCGCCATGCGCGACGCAGGAGTGGCCGTGGGCCTGGGCGTCGATGGCTCGGCCAGCAACGATTGTTCCCATCTGGGGCTTGAGGCGCGGCAGGCAATGCTGGTTGCCCGGTTGCGCGACGGACCGGCCGCGATGGGCGCGCGCGAGGTGCTGGAGATCGCCACGATCGGCGGGGCGCGCGTGCTGGGGCGGCGCGATATCGGCGCCCTGGCGCCGGGGATGCAGGCCGACCTGGTGCTGTGGGATATCGGCGACTTGCCGGTGGCGGGCCACTGGGATCCGGTCGCGGCGCTGGTCTTCTGCGCGCCGGTCAGGCCAAGGGCCGTCTATGTCCAGGGCCGGGCCATCGTCGGCGAACACCGCCTGCTGAGCGCCGATCCGCGCGAGTTGCAAGGCCGGGCGCAAGCGGCCGTGGCCCGGCTTGCGGGCTGATGCGGCCGGCTTTCGCCGCGGCACATGGCGGGGGGCCTGTTTGCGCCGGCGCGGCCTTCGTGGCGAACCGCCTGGCCATCTGCGGGGAAACATTCTTCCGGGGCCGGGCATGTGCGATTATGCACCAGATGTAAAGACTGCCTTGCCTCTGCCGTGTCTCGCCTGTCGTGGCGGATCGGTTATCAATCAGGCGGCAATCATCAGGGGAGGCGAGGATGCCGGGATTTCTGACAACCCATGTTCTTGATACCGCCCGCGGCGCTCCGGCCGAGGGGATGGAGGTGGCGCTGTATCGGCTGACGGACGGGCAGCGAACCGAACTGGCGCGGCTTCGCACCAATGCGGACGGCCGCACCGACCGGCCGATCCTGCCAGAGGCGGATTTCGCGACGGGAACCTACGAGTTGCAGTTTCACGCGGGCGCGTGGATGGATGCGACCGGCATCGCGGCGGAAAACCCGCGCTTTCTGGACCTGATCCCGATCCGGTTCGGAATGTCGCAGGACGATCACTATCATGTCCCGCTGCTGATCTCGCCCTTCGGATTTTCAACCTATCGGGGAAGCTGAGCGATGGTTCCGGATCACGTCGTCATCTGGGAATGGCTGGCCTTCGCCATTCGCTGGACCCATGTCATCACCGCGATCGCCTGGATCGGGTCATCCTTCTATTTCATCGCGCTGGATCTGGGGCTGCAAAAGGCGCCGCATCTGCCGAAAGGCGCCCATGGCGAGGAATGGCAGGTCCATGGCGGCGGCTTCTACCATATCCAGAAATACCTGGTCGCGCCCGAGCGGATGCCCGAACATCTGACCTGGTTCAAATGGGAAAGCTATTCGACATGGCTGTCGGGCGCGGCCTTGCTGATGGTCACCTACTGGGCGAATTCGCAGCTGTTCCTGATCGATCCCGCGAAGATGGATCTGGTGACCTGGCAGGCGGTGCTGATTTCGGCGGGATCGCTGGCGCTTGGCTGGCTGATCTATGACCGGCTTTGCAAATCGCCGCTGGGCGAACGTCCGACGGTGCTGATGCTGCTGTTGTTCGCGGCGCTGGTGGCGATGGGCTGGGGTTACGATCAGGTCTTCACCGGCCGCGCCGCGCTGCTGCATCTGGGCGCCTTCACCGCGACGATCATGACCGCGAACGTGTTTCTGGTCATCATGCCCAATCAGCGGATCGTCGTCGCCGACCTGAAGGCCGGGCGCGCGCCGGATCCGAAATACGGCAAGATCGCCAAGCTGCGTTCGACCCACAACAACTACCTGACGCTGCCGGTCATCTTCCTGATGCTGTCCAACCATTACCCGCTGGCCTTCGCCAGCCAGTACAACTGGCTGATCGCCGCGCTGATCTTTCTGATGGGCGTCACAATCCGGCATTTCTTCAACACCATGCATTCGCGCAAGGGCGAATTGTGGTGGACCTGGCTGGTGACGGCGGTTCTGTTCATCATGATCATGTGGCTCAGCTCGGCCGGACTGAATCAGGACAGCTACGAACAGGCCGAGGCCCGCACCCTGTCCCCGTCCGAACAGCGTTTCGCCGATGCCGAGGGCTTCCAGCAGGTCAGCGACATCGTGATGGGCCGCTGCGCGATGTGCCATGCGCGGCAGCCGGGCTATGAAGGTATCTATCACGCGCCGAAGGGGATCTTTCTCGAAACCCCCGCAGACATCGCCCGCGCCGCGCGCGAGATCTATGTGCAGGCGGGACTGACCGACGCGATGCCGCCCGCCAATGTCAGCTTTATCGAACCGGAAGAGCGGGCCCGCATCATTCGCTGGTTCCGGGCGGCGGGCGCCGCCGATACGGCCGGGATGTAGGGGTCTGGCCTCTGATGCCGATGCCGGCGGGGGCGCGGCGACAGGTTGCCGCCGCGCCGGAAGATTTCTCAGACAGCCGCGCGGCGGCGTTTCCTGATGGCACCCAGAAAGCCCAGGCCACCCATCAGCAGCAGCCCCGTCGCGGGCAGAGGCACGGGCGACAATTCGGCCGCGGCAACGGGCAGCGTCGCGTCATATCCCGCCGGCAGCAGATTGCCTTCCCCGTCCTGGCGCACGCCGTCGGGCACGGTCTGGCCGTGAACGACGTATTCGCGCAGGAACAGCGGGAAAAGATCCGCCGCGGTGTAGTTGACGCGCGAGACCGGACTGAAGAAGACCGCGTCGTCGGTCAGATCGAAGTCGAGGTCATAGGACAGATTTCCCGAAGCGTCGGAAATCGGCCCGGTATGAACCTTGGACGGGTCGCTCGAAGGCAGCGCCAGCGACGGCTCCAGCGACAGCAGGATGTCGCCGTAATTCGGCAGCGCCTCCAGCACTTCCACAAATCCGTCCTTGTCCGTGTCCAGATCGGCCGTGGGCAGGATCGAATCCTTGGGCGTGCCATCTTCGTTGAAGCGGCCATGGACGTGGTTGATGTGCAGGGCGTTCGGCTCCAGCCCCATGATCCGGGCACTGACCGTCAGCAGAGTCAGCGCCTCATTCACCACGAAAGTGACGCTTCCGCTCACCCCCGAGTTGTTCAGTTCGACCAGATTTGCCTTGAAGGTTGCAGTCCAACCCGCAGCCGGCAGGCCGAGAATCATCGCCGTGGCCGCGGCGGCTATCGTTTTCTTTTTATTACGCAAAGACTTACCTCCTGATACCGGCTATCCGACAGCGGATGCCGCCGTTAACCTTAACCGGCTGGACAGGTCGCCCACCCGATTTCTCGGACTGTGCTCATCACCTCGTCGTGAAGCCGTCGTGATGAAGGGGCCATGCGACCGGCTGCGAGGGCTAGAAGATTTTCTTCAACTCGCGCACGGAATGGTCGGCGAACATGCGGACCTTGGGATCCTGCAACCGACGATGCGGGGTCAGGCAGCCGAATTGCGAGGGCGGCGGCGGCGTGCCGGGCAGAACCTCGACCAGC
>CERQ01106231.1_pt1 | contig 17777 bp, 18 predicted proteins | sample 530711 | NCBI WGS metagenome assembly CERQ01 (sample SAMEA2620882, study PRJEB7988) | marine metagenome | biome: marine biome (ENVO:00000447); feature: mesopelagic zone (ENVO:00000213); material: "saline water (ENVO:00002010), including plankton (ENVO:xxxxxxxx)" | depth 850 m | reverse complement strand
CAGCGGCACAATTTACCGGAAAACTGCGGAACAATGCTGGCCAAGTTGTGTTGTGGCTTCGAAGGTCAACCAAGGCCAACGAAAGGACGAAAATCATGACCCATTCCGACGATGCAGCCAACAAGATGAAGCGCGACGCTCAGGCTGCGGCCAGCGAGGCGAAGAATGATCTCCGCGAGGGGGCCGGCCGCGTGGGCGACGATGTTCGCAGGACGGCACGCGACCTTGGTGACAATGCCGGGATCGACCGGCTCAAGGAACGGGGTGCCGATCTGGCCGAGACGGGGCGCGAATATGCCAACCGCGCCCGTGAGGCCGGAGAGGAATATGCCGAACGCGCCCGCGAAGAGGCGAACCGCCTTTATGAGACCGGTCAGCGCAAGGCGAACGAGGTCGCCCACTACGCCGAGGAACGCTATGACGAGGTATCCGAGATGGTGCGGCGCCATCCGGCTCAGGCATTGGGGATCGCAGCGGGCGTCGGTTTCCTTGTCGGATTGATCCTGGCACGTCGCTGAGGTCGGCCGCATGTTCGATTATGTCAACCGGCTGCAACTGGCCGCCAAGGATTCCGCAAGACGGACGGTGATGAAGGTTGTGGCCGGGCTGATCCTGGCGATCGGCGCCGGCTTTCTGATCGCGGCATTATGGTCGTATCTCGCGATCAATCTTGGCTGGGGTCCGATGTTGGCATCCCTCGCCATCGGCGGCGGATTCGTGGCGATCGCATTGATTCTGCTGATGGTTTCCAACCGTCAGCGTCACGCGATGCCGACCACGGACGACCTGAAGCGCGAGGTCGAGGCGCGCGTGACGCTGGCCACCGACGCCGCTGTCGAGCGCGCCCGCACCGAAGCTTCGCGCCTGGTCGATTTGGCGGGCAGCCGCGCGCAATCCCTGCTGGACGATGCGGGCGATCGGGTCGGCAGGATTGCCGATGATACCGGGCAGCGATTCTACGGCTTGGCACGGTCGGTCGGGATCACGCCCCAGAACATGGCTCGTGCCAAGGCGGATGCGGGGCAGGTCAGGGACGGCGCGAAACGGGCTGCAGACAGCAATGCCGGCAGCATGGCCAAGTTGATCGGGGCTTTCGCGATCGGGGTCACGCTGGCAGCCAAGTTGCAGGAACGGCGGCAAGGACCCAAGACCGTCTTCGACGACGACGATCTGATGTAGATAAAGACTTCGCCGCTCAGCCTGCGCGGCGAAGGCCAGTCAGGGAATTGACCAGATGGCTCAGATCCTCGCGCGTGAATGGCGAGGTCAGGCTGCGCCAGCCTTTCCGTATCACCTCGGTCACGGGGTCGTCGCCGGCTCGGATGACGATTTCTGCGCCGTTCGCGATTGCCCAATCGGCAAGGCCGCTATCCTCGACCTCCTGCACGTTCATCTTCGTGACGATCACGGGAACCTCATCGGCACTCGGTGATACCTGCGAAACAAGCTCGGACGGAAAGCGCAGATGAATCACGTCACAGCCGGGACAGGCGGCGAGAAGGCCGGCGCACATGTCGCGGGCCACGAAGGTATCGCGTTCGATCACGATGAAACTGTAGCCGGATTGAGTCATCATGCGTCCACCTTTCCATCTCGGCGTCTTTTGATCAACTCAATTTAGATCAAGCCCGCGAATCTCTGTCTGGTATGGATCAGGGGCAGGGCCGCAAGATGATGGGGTCGGAACGGGCCATGCCGATTTCGCGGCAGGTCGCGTCGTCGCAGATCCGCCAACCGCCCCCGGTTGCCCCACTTGCCGCCAGGATCAGCTTGTCCCGGGGTGGAAGATCCGGCGTCCAGACCCACCATCCATCGACCAGGCGCGCATCAGGCCCAGGCTCCATCCCCGCGCCCGAACCCTTGATCGCGGCCCCGGTAAGCACCAGCTTGTCGCCCTCGATCCGCCACTCCTCGCGCCAGATCTGCCGCTCGACCGAATGGGTCCATTCCAGACGGAAATCGGCCCCGGAAAGCGCCAGCGTCACCATTCCCGCCAGCAGACAGCCGCTCATGCCGCACGCGTCCGCAGCCACCAGACCCCTGCAAACAAGGCGGCCAGCGCAAAGCCGATCTCGTCGGTCAGGGGCAGGGCGGCGATCATGGTAAAGGCGGCAGCCGCGGCCAGCAGCCGCTGCCAGACGGGCAGCCTGTGTCCCAGCCAGCCGATCACCGCCACGCCCCACAGCCCGATGGCCAGCACGGATTTGCCGACGATATAGGCCACGGCAGGGGCAAATCCGACAGATGCGACCAGCGGCCCCCCGTCTTGCAGCATCAGGGCGGGCGTATAGACGGCCATGAAGGGAATGACGAAGCCTGCCGCTGCGACCTTCAGCGCCTCCATGCTGATCTTCAGGCCGTTTTCCCTGGCGATGGGCGCGGCCGCGAAACAGGCCAGCGCGACCGGCGGCGTCAGGTCGGCGAGGATGCCGAAATAGAAGACGAACATGTGGCTGACGATCAGCGGCACGCCCAATTGCAATAACGCGGGCGCGGCGATGGTCGAGGTGATGATATAGTTCGGGATCGTCGGAATCCCCATGCCAAGAACGATACAGGTCAGCATGGTCAGGATCAGCGACAGGATCAGGCTGTTCTGCCCGACCGAGACGATGTAGATTCCGAATGTGTTGGCCGCCCCCGTCAGGGTCATGGTGCCGATGATGACGCCGACCAGCGCGGTGGCGACGCCCACCGGCAGGGCGGTCTTGGCGCCTTCGGCAAGGCTGTCGATGACCTGACGGATGGTCTCGCGTCCGCCTCTGGACAACAGGTTCCAGGCCAGCAGCGCGCCGATGCCGCCCCACAGGGCCGTGTTTCCGAAACGCAGGAAACTGCCCGCGACCAGGCCGAGGCCGATCCAGAAGATCACCTTCAGCACCATCGAAGGCAGGCCAAGCGCGGCGGATGTGCCAAGGATCAGCATGATCGTCAGGCCCAGACCCACCGTGCCCGCGAAAAGCGGCGTATAGCCCGAGAACAGCAGATAGACCAGCATTGCCAGCGGCAGCAGCAGATACCAGTTCTCGCGCAGGGCCGCGACGGCCGAGGGCAGATCCTCCTTTGCCATGCCGCGCAGGTTACGGCGTCCGGCCTCGAGGTGGACGATCCAGAAGGCGCTGGCGAAATAGAGGATGGCGGGAATGATCGCGGCGCGGACAATCTCGACATAGGCGACGCCCAATGTCTCGGCCATGATGAAGGCGACCGCCCCCATCACCGGCGGCATGATCTGCCCGCCCATAGAGGCGGTGGATTCGACCCCGCCGGCGAAGGCCGCGCGATAGCCGAAGCGTTTCATCAGCGGAATCGTGAACTGCCCGGTGGTGACGACATTGGCCACGCCGGACCCCGAAATCGTGCCCATCAGCCCCGACGAGATCACCGAAACCTTCGCCGCACCACCCATCCTGTGCCCGACCATGCCCAGCGACACGTCGGTGAACAGCTTGATCATCCCGGCCTTTTCCAGAAAGGATCCGAACAGGATGAACAGGAAGATATAGGTCGTGCTGACATAGAGCGGCGTGCCGTAGATACCTTCGGTGCCATAGGCCATCTGTTCGACAACCTGGCCCAGATCATAGCCGCGCGTGACCATGGGTCCGGGAAAATACTGCCCGAACAGGGCATAGATCAGGAACAATCCGGCCACGATCGGAAGCGCCGGCCCCATTACCGCGTAGGCGGCAGCAAAGGTGGCGATCAGGGCGATGATGCCGATCACGATATCGGTCCGGTTCAGCATCCCCGACCGCATCATCAGCGGAACGTATTCCACCCATTGATAGCCGGCGACCAGAACGCCGGCGCCGGCCATCACCCAGGCCAGCGTCTTCGGCAGCAGGCCGGTTCGCCCGCGCAGGGCCGCCAGCAGCGGAAACCCGAGCAGCATCAGAAAGCCCAGATGCAACGCGCGCTGGATCTGGCTGGACAGGGTGATCAGATGGGCCGCGATCGCGATCTGGTAAAGCGAGAAGGCGACAGCGATCCAGAACAGAAGCCGCCCCTCGAAGCCGGGCGGAAAGCTTTCGGCCAGCGGGTCGTGAAGCCCCAGATCGGGATCGCCCGCCGGTGCGGCGTGCTGTTGCGCTGTGGTCATTCGGGGATCCCGCTTCAGGGACCGGGCCGGGACGATCCCGGCCCGGTCAGACCATCATTCGGCCTTCACGCCGACTTCGTCGTAGTATTTCTGCGCCCCGGGATGGACCGGAATCGGCATCCCCTTCAGCGCGTTCTGCACGTCGATGCTGGCGGTCGCAGCATGGGCGGCCTTCAACTCGTCCAGGTTTTCATACAACAGCTTGGTCATCTGATAGGCCAGATCGTCGCTGACATTGCTGCTGCTGACCAGGAAATTGATGACGGCGACGGTAGGCACGGCCTCGTTCTGGCCGTCATAGGTGTTGGCGGGGATGTTCTCGGCCACATAGGGCGCGCCCAGCTTTTCGGCAACATCGGCGGGCACCGAGACCACGGTGATCGGGATCGAGGTGGACAGATCCTTCAGCGAGGCCACGCCGAGCCCGGCAGATTGCAGCGTCGCGTCAAGCTGACGGTTCTTCATCAGATCGACCGATTCCGCAAAGGGCAGATATTCGACCTGGCCCAGATCGTCATAGCTCATCCCGGCGGCGGCCAGGATCGCGCGCGCATTCAGTTCGGTTCCCGATTTCGGCGCGCCCACCGACAGCGCCTTGCCCTTCAGATCCGCCAGCGTCTTGATGCCGGATTCCTTGCTGGCGACGATCTGGATGAAGTTCGGATACATGGCCGAAATTCCGCGCAGCTTGTCCAGCGGCTGCGGAAAACCGGCATCGGCGCTGCCCTCGGCCGCCAGCTTGACGGAGTCGCCAAGCGCCAGACCGATCTCGCCCTTGCCCTGCTGCAGCAGGTTCAGGTTCTCGACGCTGGCCTTGGTGGACTGGACCTGAACCTTGGCACCCTCGATGCCGTCGCTGTAAATCTTCGACAGCGCGCCACCGACCGGGTAATAGACGCCCGAGGTGCCGCCGGTCAGGATATTGATGAATTCCTGCGCCGAAGCCGTCAGCGGCGCGGCCGTCAGCGCCACGCCCGCCGCGAGGCAGGCGATCTTGTTGCGGATTGTCATGTTTCCCCTCCCTGGGACATTTTCTTGGTGGGCGCAGGTTAGGCAGCTTTCCGGACAAGGTCAAAAGGGAAAAGCTTCGGCCCATCGCAAAGGGCGCCGCGCGAGAAGATCGCGCGGCGCCCGGAAATATCATGCGCTTCAGGCCCTTCAGGCATTTGCCTCGCGAATTTTCGCGGCCGCGTCCTTGTCATAGCCGACGCCCTGCTTGTCGAAAAGCTGATCCAGTTCGCCCGTCAACGTCATTTCGGTCACGATGTCGCAGCCGCCCACGAATTCGCCCTTCACATAAAGCTGCGGAATCGTCGGCCATTCCGAGAAATCCTTGACGCCCTGACGGATGCCGTCATCGGCCAGCACGTTCACGTCGCGGTAATCGACGCCCATGTAGTTCAGCACGCCGGCGACGCGGCTGGAAAACCCGCATTGCGGCATTTCCTTCGTGCCTTTCATGAACAGCACCACATCGCTGGTATCGATCAGGTCCTGGATCTTGTCCTTGACGTCGCTCATCTGATTTGTCCTTTCTGTCGCGCGGCCGAAGCCCCGGGTGGGGCAGGGGCGTCAATCGGGGGCCTTGGTTGTCAGCGCCAGGGCGTGCAGTTCGCCCGCATTGCCGTCCATCCTGCCCTTCAGCGCGGCATAGACGGCGCGCTGCTGCTGGACGCGGTTCTGACCCCGGAAGCTTTCGTCGATGACCTCGGCCGCGAAATGGTTCCCGTCGCCGGCCAGATCGGTGATCGTGATACGCGCATCGGGGAAGGCGGCCCGGATGAGGGCTTCGATTTCGTGGGCTTCCATCGCCATGGCGCTGTCCTCTGTCGCTTGCTGCAAGATGTAGGGGATGCACGATAGCCCCGCAAGTGCGGCGGAGCTCGGCCCGGGCCGCGAGGCGGGCTTGACGATTGTGTTCGCCGGCATGGCCCGACCAAAAACGGTTTACGGCGGCACGGTTTTCGGTTCAGGCTGAAGCAACGCGACTGCGGCAATGGAAGCCCCGATGACGACACAACGCCCGATCCTTGTCTTCGACGTGAACGAGACGCTTCTGGACCTCGACCACCTGGGGCCGGTGTTCCAGGAGATTTTCGGCGATCGCGCCGTGATGCGCGATTGGTTCGCCCAACTGATCCTGTATTCGCAGACGCTGACCCTGATCGGCGCGCGCGAGAATTTCGCCGCGCTGGCGGTTTCGGTGCTGGAGATGATGGGAACCATCCGTGGCATCGCGATCACCGACCGCGACAGGGCTGCCCTGGCGCGCGCCCTGGGATCGCTGCCGGCGCATCCGGATGCGGCCGAGGCGCTGGATTACCTGCGCGACCTCGGGTTCCGCATGGTGACGCTGACGAATTCGCCGCCCTCGGATGGCCCCTCGGCGCTGGATCGCGCAGGCCTGGGCGGCTATTTCGAAAGATCCTTCAGCGTCGCGCCGACCGGACGTTTCAAGCCCGCGCCGCAGACCTACCGGCTTGTCGCCGACGCATTGGCCGTCACGCCGCGCGATCTGTGTCTGGTGGCGTGCCATGTCTGGGACACGATGGGCTTGCAGGCCATGGGCGGCAAGGGCGCGCTTGTCACCCATGGCGTGAATGCACCGCTGCCGGGCCGCTCCGTGCCGCAGCCCGATCTGGTCGCGGCCGATCTGTCCAGCCTGGCGCGAAGGATCGCCGAGGCCTGGCCGGGTTGATCATGGCAGGTTCTTGGTCGTGACCGGTTCCCCTTGTCGGGACTCGAGGTGCTGCAATCTGCCTCTGCTTCCGGTCGGAACGATCATTCCGAAGGCGGCGTGATCCGTGACGGCCGAAAGGCTGCCGGTCGCAGCCTTTGCTTGCCTTTACGCGCAGACAAGGCCCGCGACCGCCGCGCGGTTTCGCTGTTCCTGTAACGAAATCGGAAGACAGGACGAACTGCCCGCCACGGCCAACGAAGGAGCAGTCGTGAAAAAAACCGCCTTTCTCGTCATCCTTGCGGTCCTTGTCGGGGCGGCGTTGTGGCTGTTGCGCGATCAGGATCTTGGCGTCGATGCCCTGCGCGGCCATCTGGCCGGGTTCACCGAATTGCGGCAATCTCGTCCGCTGGCGCTGGCGGCGGCCTTTCTTGTGGCCTATGTCGCCGTGACCGCGCTGTCCCTGCCGCTGGCGGTCTGGATGACATTGGCCGCCGGGGCGCTGTTCGGCTTCTGGCAGGGGCTGCTGCTGGTCTCTTTCGCCTCGGCCATGGGGGCGACGCTGGCCTTTCTGGTGGCGCGCTATCTGGCGCGGGACTGGGTGCGGGCGCGGCTTGGCGCGCGGGCGGACAGGATCGACAAGGGCCTGGCGCGCGACGGCGCCTTCTACCTGTTCTCGCTGCGATTGATCCCGGTGGTTCCGTTCTTCGCGGTCAATCTGCTCATGGGGCTGACCCTGATCCCGATCTGGAGCTTTTACTGGATCAGCCAGCTGGGGATGCTGGCGGGCACGGCCGTCTACGTGAATGCGGGCACCCGGCTGGCCGGGCTTGAAAGCCTGTCAGGCATCGTTTCGGCGCCGGTCCTGTTCTCTTTCGCGGCGCTGGCCGTCTTTCCCTGGTCGGCGCGGGCGGTGCTGGGGCTGGTCCGGTGGCGCCGCGTCCATGCCGGCTGGCGTCGGCCGCGGCGGTTCGATCGCAACCTGATCGTGATCGGGGCCGGATCGGCCGGGCTGGTCTCGGCCTATATCGCGGCGGCGACCAAGGCGCGTGTGACCCTGATCGAGGCGGGCAGCATGGGGGGCGATTGCCTGAACTATGGCTGCGTGCCCTCCAAGGCGCTGATCCGCAGCGCGACACTGGCCCATCAGATGCGTCATGCAAGCCGCTGGGGACTGGCCGACACGCAACCGGACATCCCGTTCCGCGCGATCATGGAACGGATCCACGAGGTGATCGCCACGATCGCCCCTCATGACAGCGTCGAGCGCTATACCGGGCTTGGCGTCGAGGTGCTGAAGGGCCATGCCCGCCTGATCGACCCCTGGACCGTCGAGACAAGTGGCAAGAATGGCGAAACCCGGCGTCTGACCACGCGCGCCGTGATCATCGCCACCGGGGCGCGGCCTTTCCTGCCGCCGCTGCCCGGACTGGATATGGTCGAGCCGCTGACCTCGGACGATCTGTGGACCCGGCTGCGGGGGCAGGATCATGCGCCGCGCCGTCTGGTCGTCCTGGGCGGCGGCCCGATCGGCTGCGAGCTGGCACAGGCTTTCGCCCGCCTGGGATCGCAGGTGACGCAGATCGAGATGGCGCCCCGGCTGATGCTGCGCGAGGATCCCGAAGTGGCAGAGCTGGTATCATCCGCATTGCGGGCCGATGGCGTGACCGTGCTGACCGGACACAAAGCCACAGGCTGCGGCAGAGACAATGGTGAGACATGGATCGAGGTCGAAAAGGATGGCGCGACCACCCGCATTCCCTTTGACCGGATCATCGTCGCGGTGGGGCGCAGCGCCCGGCTGGAAGGGTTCGGCCTGGACCGGCTTGGCATCGCGGCCGATCGCACGATCGAGACGAACGAATATCTGGAAACGCGGTTTCCCAACATCCTGGCGGCGGGCGACGTGGCGGGTCCGTTCCAGTTCACGCATACGGCCTCGCACCAGGCCTGGTTTGCCAGCATCAATGCCCTGTTCGGCGTGCTCAAGCGCTTCAAGGCCGATTACCGGGTGATTCCCTGGGCCACGTTTACCGACCCCGAAGTCGCCCGCGTCGGATTGTCCGAGGCCGAGGCACGGCAAAAGGGTATCGCGGTCGAGGTGACGCGCTTCGATCTGGCCGATCTGGACCGGGCCATCACCGATGGCGCGGCGCGGGGTTTCGTCAAGGTTCTGACGCCGCCGGGCAAGGATCGCATCCTGGGCGCGACCATCGTCGGCGACCATGCCGGCGATCTGATCGCGGAATTCGTGCTGGCGATGAAACACGGGCTGGGGCTGAACAGGATCCTCGGCACCATCCACATCTATCCGACCTGGGCCGAGGCCGGCAAATCCGTCGCCGGCGTCTGGCGCCGCGCCCATGTGGACGCGCGCGCGCTGGCGCTGGCAGAGCGGTTCCACCGCTGGAGGCGCGGATGATCGACGCCCAGCTTCTGCCGCTGCAACGCGCGGCGATGCGTCCGCTGGCACAGGCCCTGTCCGAGCGTGGCATCGGCGCCGACGCGATCAGCCTGGCCGGGTTTGCGGTGGGGCTGCTGGCCATTCCGGCCCTGGCTGCGGGATGGTTCGCCGCGGCGGCCGTGCTGATCGTCGTCAATCGCACGATGGACGGGCTGGACGGCGCGGTGGCGCGGATCGCGGGTCCGACCGATCGCGGGGCGTTCCTGGACATCGCGCTGGATTTCGTCTTTTACGCCCTGGTTCCGCTGGGCTTCGCGCTGAACGATCCGGCAGCGAACGCGCTGCCGGCCGCGGCACTGATTGCCGCCTTCGTGGGCACGGGTTCGTCGTTTCTGGCCTTTGCCGCCATTGCCGCCAAACGGGGCCGGGAAGCATCGGCCTTTCCGCAGAAGGGGATCTATTATCTGGGCGGGCTGACCGAAGGCTTCGAAACGATCGTCATCTTCCTGCTCATGTGCCTGCTGCCGGGCCGGTTTCCCATCCTGGCCTGCATCTTCGCGGCGGCCTGCGCCCTGACCACGGTGCTGCGCTGGCGCATGGGATGGAAGACCTTCGGTCGAGGAGAGCCCTGACGCGCGACGGTCTGCAGGGACGGGCGTGCCCAAGCGGCGCCCGGCCGATCTATCCCAAAGCCAGATTCGACAGGCTGGCGCGCAGCGCTGTGTCGGTATCGTCGCTGTCGGCCGAGACTGCCAGCCCCACCAGAACGCCCGGCGCGGTGCGGAAGGCGCTTGCATGATCGGCGGCCAGGTCCACACGCGCCTGGGCCCGACCCGTCCCCGGCCCGCGCAGCACCACCGTCACCCCGCGCCCGCGCATGTAGGGGCTGGGAATCAGGCTGCCCGGCGCCCGCTGGCCCCCCCAGACATAGATCAGCGCCCGCGCCGAACGGTTGGCCAGCAGCCGGCGGGGCGAGGTGTCGGGTGACAGCCGCGCCGCCGCCTGCGGATCCATGAAGACGAAATAGACAGACAGATTGCGGTCGTCGCCCCCCTTGCGCGACAGATCGGTCGGCGGAACGCTGGCCGAGACCGACCAGGACCAGCGGGCGGTCGTGGCGCCGCGCGCGGCGTCCGGCGCCGGCCGGTAGATCAGCGACGAGCTTGCATCCGCCTCGATCGTCAATGTCGTTCCGCCCAGCTTATAGCGCGTCGGCGTCCGGCCCGGAAAGGTCAGCGCCCGCCAGCGCGCATCGAAGGCCACCGGCACCATCCGCGGTGATTGCGCGGCGGCAGGCAGGGCGGCGGTCGTGGCCGATGCGGCCGCGGCGGTCGCGATCAGAAAGCTGCGTCTGTCCACGGTCTCTCCTGTCTTTCGCGGCCTTGCAGGCCAGGGGTAGTCCTGTCCCATTCGACGGGACGGGCCGAAATGTTACAAGCCTTGCTTCAGCGCGCGGCACTGGGCGTCGCAAGACAGCGTGAATTGACAGCGGCGCGATTCCCGTCACCTTGGCACGATGTCTTCGCGATGGATTATTCGGTGTCTCGCGGGTGCCGTGATGGCGATCCTGGTTCTGGGCGCCGGATTGCAAGCGTGGAATTCGCGCGGTGGCCCGGTTCCGCCGCCGCGTCCCGGCACGCTGCGTATCGCGACGATGAACATCCATTACATCGCCTTGGCGGCGAGTGACGACGATCGCTGGTCGGCAGCGGGCTGGCAGAGGCGGCGCGGCGCGGCCGCCGAGGTGCTGGGCCGCCTCGACGCCGACCTGATCGCGTTTCAGGAAATGGAAAGCTTTCGGCACGGCAGCGACGGCAGCGTCAATCTGGCGCGCGATGACCTGCTGGCCGCGATGCCGGATTTCGCCGCCGCGGCCAGCGGCGACTGGCGCAACTTTCCCTCGACCCAGCCGATCTTTTATCGCAAGGACCGCCTGCGGCCCGAGGAACAGGGGTGGTTCTTCTTTTCCGACACGCCCGAGGTGATCTATTCGCGCAGCTTCGACGGCTCATGGCCCGCTTTTGCATCCTGGGCGCGCTTTACGGACCTCGAGACCGGACAGAGCCTGCGCCTGGTCAACGTCCATTTCGATTTTCGCAGCGGCCAGAACCGGCTGCGCTCGGCGCGGCTGGTGGCCAGCCGGATCGCGCCCTGGCTGGCTGCGGGCGAACATGTGGTGGTGGCGGGGGATCTGAACGCGATGGCGGGCTCTGCCACAGCCGACATTCTTCGCGGGGCGGGCCTGTCGCTGACACCGGTGCGCGGATCCAGTTTCCATTTCGGCCGCGGCCTGAACCTGTTCGGCGCGATCGACCATGTGCTGTATGATTGCGACAGCGTGCTGACGGACCGACCGGTCGCCTTGCGCGACAATCCGGGCGGGCGCTGGCCCTCGGATCATTATCCGGTACTGGCGCAGATCAGGCTTGGTGACGGTACCTGCGATCAGCCCTGAAGCCTGTCCATGAAGCGGCGGTCGATCCGGTCCTTCCACCGCCACAGCCAGCGGCCATGCAAAGTCAGCCCGTACCATTCGGCCAGCGCGGTCCGTCCACCCAGCGAGATGATCTTGAGATAGTCGCGCTGCGGATCATAGTGCAGAAGCGGTCGTCCATGATACGCGGCCACCAGATTTCGCGCCAGGACCGGGGCCTGCCGCACCGCGAAGACGCCGGCCTTGGGGCGCGGGGCGTGGATCATCGCGGCGCAATCCCCGGCGGCGAACAGGGTTGGATGCCCCTCGACCTGAAGCGTCGGCAGGACCCGCACGAAACCCGCGCCATCCGCGGGAAGATCGCGCGCCAGCCAGTCCTGCGGCCGCGCGCCCGCGATACCGATGGTCACCTGGCCGGCGATCCTGCGCCCGTCGGCCAGCACCACGGCGTCGGCCTCGACCGAAGCGACCGTCGCCCCGGTCAAGACCTGCACGCGGGCCCGGTCCAGCGCCGACCGCAGCCGCGAACGCGTCCGCCGGCCCAGACTTGCCGCGATGTCGGGCCCGGCCTCGATCAGCGTGACGCCGCCGGTCAGCCGGCAGGCCAGGGCCAGCGCCATTTCGGCACCCGCAATGCCGCCGCCAATGATCGCCGCATTGCTGCCCGTCGGCATCAGCGACAGGCGGGCGGTAAAGCCCGCCAGCGGCTTTATCGGCACTGCGTGGCGGGCAAAGCCCGCAAGTCCGGGCATCGCGGTGTGACTGCCCAGATCCAGAGCCGCAAGCCCGTAGGCGATCTGTGCGCCATCCGCCAGCGCGATCTGCCGCGTCGTCGGATCAACACCGGCGACGCGCCCTTGCAGAAAGCGGATGCCGTTCCTGGCGGCAAAATCCGTCAGTGCGACACGCGGTTCGTCCGGGCCATAATGCCCGGCCACCAGTCCGGGGATCATTCCCGAATAGACCGCGTCGGGGGCCGCGTCGATCAGCAGAATCCGGGCATCGGGCAGGGCCTTGCGAAGAAGCGGTGCCGCCAGAAGATTCGCATGGCCGCCACCCAGCAGCAGGATTTCGGGATGATCGGATTCGGGAACGCTCATGTCGCTATCTGAGGCAAAACCGGCGCCGATTGCCAGCACTGACCGCGCAAGCCCTGATCGGCGCCCCTTCGCGAACCCGATCGCGGCTGGCAATCCGCGTCGCGACGGCGCAAGCTGGGCTTGCCGCCAGAACAGCAAAGGAACAATGCCATGCGTAAACTGATTGCCGCGATCTCGCTCTGCCTCGCCGCCGCGACGGGTGTCGCCAACGCGGATGAATGGGTGGTCAAGTCCAGTCCCGATGATGTCGCCACAACCGCCGATCGGCTTGAAGCGGCGGTCGCGGACAGCCCCGCCACGCTGCTGGCGCGGGTGGATCACCAGGCCGCCGCCGCCGAGGCCGGGCTTGAAATGAAACCCGCGACGGTGCTGATCTTCGGCAACCCGGCCCTTGGCACGTTGCTGATGCAGGCCAATCCGCGCGTGGCGCTGGATCTGCCCCTGCGCGTCCTGGTCTGGCAGGATGGTGAGGAAACGAAGATCGGCTATCTCGCGCCCGATGCGCTGGCCGCGCGCTATGACATCACCGGCGCCGATGAAACGCTGGGCAAGATTGCGAACGCTCTTGATCAGATGACGAACAAGGCCGCCGCCGCGGAATGATCCGCAACAGGCGCGCGTCCGTCCGAGATCGGGAAGGCCGGATCGGCGTCCAGGCCGGGGCGTCTTTCCGCCTTGGCCGCAAGCCCGATCCGCAGTTGATTTTTCATGTGGCCACTGTCGCTTGCATGGCCCGTCTTGACGGCTTAGATGTAACTTTCGATCGGGACAGTTCCAAAGACGGGTAAAAACAAGATGGCTGGCGACAAGCAGAACCTGCAGGACGCGTTTCTCAACCATGTCCGCAAGGCAAAGGTGCCGGTCACGATCTTCCTGATCAATGGCGTGAAATTGCAGGGTGTGATCACCTGGTTCGACAATTTCTGCGTGCTTCTGCGCCGGGACGGGCAATCGCAGCTGGTCTACAAGCACGCCATCAGCACGATCATGCCGGGTCAGCCGATCTCGCTTTACGAAAACGAGGATTGATTGGCCGAACCCACCTCGACCGAGGCCAGGCCGACCCGCGCCTATGTGATCCACCCGGATCTGGGCCATGCGCGCGTGCGGCGGCGCACGCCCGAGCATGCGCTGGCGGAAGCTGTGGCGCTGGCCCATGCCCTGCCGGGAATCGAGATCGTGGGCCAGGAAGTCGCGCGCCTGCGCAGTCCCGATGCGGGACGGCTGTTCGGAAAGGGCAAGCTGGCCGAGATAGGCGAAAGGCTGTCGGCGGAAGAGGCCGAACTGGTCCTGGTCGACGGTCCGGTGACGCCTGTCCAGCAGCGCAATCTGGAAAAGGCCTGGGACGTCAAGCTTCTGGACCGGACCGGCCTGATCCTGGAAATCTTCGCCGACCGGGCGCGGACCCGCGAGGGGGTGCTGCAGGTGGAACTGGCGGCCCTGTCCTATCAGCGGACCCGGCTGGTGCGCGCCTGGACGCATCTGGAACGTCAGCGCGGCGGCCTTGGCTTTGTCGGCGGCCCCGGCGAAACGCAGATCGAGGCTGACCGCCGCGCCATCGACGAACAGATGACCCGGCTGCGCCGCCAGCTGGAACGTGTGGTCAGGACCCGGACGCTGCACCGCGCGGCCCGGGCCCGGGTTCCCTATCCGATCGTCGCGCTTGTCGGCTATACCAATGCCGGGAAATCGACATTGTTCAATCGCCTCACCGGTGCGGATGTCATGGCCAAGGACATGCTGTTCGCGACGCTGGATCCGACGATGCGTGCGGTCCGTCTGCCTGATGCCGGCGCCGGCGCCCCAGGCCGCAAGATCATCCTGTCGGATACGGTCGGCTTCATCAGCGATCTTCCCACGGAATTGGTCGCGGCCTTCCGTGCCACGCTGGAAGAGGTGCTGGCGGCCGATCTGATTTTGCATGTGCGCGACATCAGCCACCCCGAGACCGAGGAACAGGCCGAAGATGTGGCCGAGATCCTTGGATCCTTGGGTGTCGACGAGGATGTGGACCTGATCGAGGTCTGGAACAAGATCGACGCCCTGTCCGCCGATACCCGCGCCGCCCTGCGCCGCACCGATGCGCGGACGCAGGGGGTGCAGGCGGTCAGCGCCCTGTCGGGCGAGGGGCTTGACGACCTGATCGCTGCGATCGACGCGCATCTGGCGCAGGCGCTGGACGAGCCGCGCGAAGCGGCGGTCGTGACGCTGGAATTCGCCGATGGCCGGCGCCGGGCCTGGCTGCACGAGGCCGGGGTGGTCGAACGCGAAGAGGCCGGCGAGGACGGGCTGGTCCTGCATCTGCGCTGGACGGCGCGCCAGAAGGCAGGGTTCGAGGCGCTGGATCAGCCGACCGATTGACTTTCCGGCCGGGCGGCCGGCGCCCTGTGTCCGGCCTCCCGGCGGTATCTTCACCAGGACAAGGAGGATCGCGGATGGACTGGAACGAACGTTTCAGCGGAGAGGAATTTCATTTCGGCGAGGCGCCGGCCGCCTTCGTGCGCGATCACTTGGGCGGCCTGGGCGCAGGCGCCCATGTGCTGACCATCGCCGAGGGCGAGGGCCGGAACGCCGTCTGGCTGGCGCGGCAGGGCTGTCGCGTGACCGCGATCGAGCCGACCGGGACCGGTCGTGAAAAGGCGATGGCGCTGGCCGCGCGGCATGGCGTGACAATGGAATGGCGGCAGGAAAGCCTGGAATCCTATGGCTGGCCGTCGAACGGTTTCGACGTCGTCCTGGGCTGTTTCTTCCAGTTCGCCGATCCACGCCTGCGGGCCGAAATCCTGGCCGGGATGGCGCGGACGACGATGCCCGGCGGCACCGTGTTCCTGCACGGCTTCAGCACGCGGCAATTGGGGAACGGCTCGGGCGGGCCGCGCAGCGAACCGAATCTGTGGACGCCGGACCGTCTGTTGCCGGCCTTCCCCGGTTGGCAGGTGGTCAGGGCCGAGGATTATGACGCCGTGCTGGACGAGGGGCCGGGCCATTCGGGACCGGCGGCCCTGATCGATGTGATCGTCCGCAAGCCTGGCCAGCCTTGAACGCAAGGGTCGTCTGGCGAGCTGTCCTGCCGAAAATTCCCGCCACCGCGACCGGACAGGGCCGGCCCGCCACCATCTGCATCCCGTCGCCGCGATTGGAACCAGGCCGATGGTTGGGGCTGGCCTGGCCTGGGGCCTTCGCAGGGCGGCTGCCGGGATTCAGCCTGTCAGGGCCTTGCGCATCATGTTGATGGCGACGAGGAACAGAAAGATCGCGAAGATCCGCTTCAGCCGGGCAGGGTCCGTGCGATGGGCCAGCGCGGCGCCGAAAGGCGCCGTGATCAGCGTCATGGCGATGGTGATGAAAAGCGCGGGCAGATTGACCGAACCCAGGGTCCAGGGCGGCGCATCCGAGGCCGGAACGATCAGGAACGCCGCGACCGAGGGCACCGCGATCAGCACGCCGAACCCGGCCGAGGTCGCGACCGCGCGATGCATCGACCGTCCGTGCAGCGTCATCAGCGGCACGCCCATGCTGCCGCCACCGATCCCGACCAGGACCGAAACGAAGCCGATCACCGGACCGATCAGCGCGCGCCGGATGCCGGTGGGCATCTCGGTTCCCAGCCGCCAATGCGGCCGCGAGATGGCCATGAAACTGGCGATCAGCACGACCAGCACCGCGAAGATGACCTGCAGCGTGCGGGTTCGCAGCGCGCCGACCGTCAGCACCCCCAGAAGCGCCCCGATGGCGATCCAGACCGCCCAGTCCCGCAGGATCGACCAATCCACCGCCGCGCGCCGGTGATGGGCCATGACCGACCGCATCGACGTGACGATGATCGTTGCCAGCGAGGTCGCCAGACAGATCTGCATCAGGTCCGGCCCGGAATAGCCCGCCCGCGTGAAGGCAAAAAGGAAGGCCGGAACGAGGATGATCCCGCCGCCGACGCCCAGCAGTCCGGCAAGAATTCCCGCTGCGGCGCCCGTGGCGGTCAGGGTCAGGGCGGGGATCAGCAGCGCGCTCATGCGGCTGTGGTTATCGCCGGCGCGCGACGGGCGCCAGAGCGAAATCGGCTCACGCAGCCATCCGCGTCACCTGCGCCAGTGCCGCGTCATAGACCTCGATCCCGCCTTTCGATGCGCCTTCTGACAGCGTCCGCTTCCATCCTCGCGCGCCCGGCTGGCCATGAAACAGACCCAGCATGTGGCGCGAGATCTGATGCAGCCGCCCGCCCGTGCCCAGATGCTGCGCGATCAGCGGGCGCATGGCATGGGCGACCTGTCGCGGCGTCGCGAAGGGCGGCATCTGGTCCCACAGCAGATCGGCCCCGCCCAGAATGTCCCATGGCTGGTGATAGGCCGCACGTCCGATCATCGCGCCATCCATGACGCGCAGGTGATCGCGCGCCTGATCCAGCGAGACGACGCCGCCGTTGACCGACAGGTGCAGATGGGGAAATTCGGCCTTCATCGCATGGACCAGCGGATAATCCAGCGGCGGCACCTCGCGGTTCTCGCGCGGCGACAGACCTTGCAGCCATGCCTTGCGGGCGTGGATGGCGATGCGGGTGACGCCCGCCTCGGCCATCCTGGCCAGAAAGGCGGGCAGCACCTCGGCCGGGTTCTGGTCGTCCACGCCGATGCGGCATTTCACCGTCACCTCGACCGGACTGACGGCGATCATCTCGGCCACGCAATCGGCCACGAGATCGGGCTGTTTCATCAGGACCGCGCCGAAACAGCCCGATTGCACGCGGTCGCTGGGGCAGCCGACATTGAGATTGATCTCGGCATAGCCCCAACCGGCGGCGATTCGCGTCGCCTGTCGCAATTCCGCCGGATCCGAGCCGCCGATCTGCAAGGCCAGCGGATGTTCGCCCGCCTCGTGGTCCAGCAGCCGCTCAGGATCGCCATGAATGATGGCCGGGGCCGTGACCATTTCGGTATAAAGCAGCACCCGGCGCGACATGATCCGGTGAAAACGGCGGCAGGCGCTGTCGGTCCAGTCCATCATCGGCGCGACCGACAGGCGTGCGGCGTCGCGGATGGTCTGCTGGCTGTCCGGGTCGGGGCGCG
>CERQ01030080.1_pt1 | contig 18023 bp, 9 predicted proteins | sample 530711 | NCBI WGS metagenome assembly CERQ01 (sample SAMEA2620882, study PRJEB7988) | marine metagenome | biome: marine biome (ENVO:00000447); feature: mesopelagic zone (ENVO:00000213); material: "saline water (ENVO:00002010), including plankton (ENVO:xxxxxxxx)" | depth 850 m | reverse complement strand
AGCCCGATGCTGGGCTTGACGATCGTGCCGATCATGGCGCCGTCGGGCCGGGACATCAGTCGTCGGGTGCCGGCGACGCCGAACTGCGGGCCGGCGTAGCGCTCGGCGAATGCCGGAGGAAGGTCGAGGTCGACGAGCTTGATCGCCGACAGCTGCTTGATCTCGAACAGGTTCCCCGCGACGGCGGCCAGCAGGTTCGGCAGCGAGGGCCCGAAGTTCTCCAGGGGGAAGCGGATGCGCAGCCGAGCGCGTCGCCGCGTGGCTGGGTCTCCCACCGACCCGGGCAGCGGGGATGCGCCGGTCAGCGGGATCTCCTCGAGCGACTCCACCTGGGCCGCGAACCGCGCGCGCAGATCGTCGGACTCGCGCTCCACCCGCACGAAGGTGCCGGTGGACTGCTCGCCCGCGAGCACCTCGGCGGCATGCTCCAGCGGCAGGGAGGTCTCGATGATGTAGGTCGCGATGACGTGCGGCGCGGTCACGGTGCTCACCACACCACCGGCAGCCACACCGACATCTCGCCGGGCCCGCGGTTGCTCCACGCGTAGTACGGGATGAGGCGCGCGTCCGCCGTTCGCACGGTGCCCTCGTCGAGGTCGGCGTAGAGGGTGTCGTCGGGGCGGGGGAGCACGGCGATCTCGGTATCGAGTGCGATGAAGCGGTGCCCGGCGATCTCGGCCTGGACCGGGGAGAGCTCCGTGCCGCGGCGGAGAGCGGCCTGCTCGAGCATCACGCCTTCGGGAAGGTCGTGGCTCTCGAGCGCGTAGACGACCGGGCCGCGCTGCACGGCCACCTGGTTCGTCACCTCCTCGGCGAGGCGGTGCGCGCGCAGGAGCCGCACCGGCATGGGCAGGTCGAGCACGATCTCGTCGCCGACCGACCACGCGCGCTCGATGCGGGTGTAGGAAGACGGGGTGCTCACCGGGACCGGTTCGCCGTTGACCGTGAGCGTCGCATCCGACGACCATCCCGGAATGCGCAGGTGGAGCGGCACGGTGCCGGCCGCTTCGCGCACGGTGAAGACGATGCGCCCATTCCACGGGTAGTCGGAGTGCTCGTCGAGCGCCAGCATCCGGCCCTCCTCGAGGGGCACGTCGATGCGGGATCCACCGTACTGGTGCACGAACAGGCCGTCCGGCGACACCGAGGCGATGCGCTCGTGCAGTCGCGAGAGCGTGCGGGCGATGTTCGGCGGGCAGCAGAAGCAGCTGAGATACCGTTCCCGCCCGCGCGCGTCGGAGGCGGGAGGCTCGGGCACCGGGTGGAGGGCGGTGTCGCCCGCGCGCCGCAGCGGGAAGGGGAGATCGCGCACCTGGCGCAGCGGGTTGGTGTAGAAGTACGTCGCGCCGTCGAGGCCGATGGTGGACAGCAGCGAGTTGAAGGCGATGCGCTCGATGACGTCGGCGTATCGCGCGTCGGGCTCGAGGGCGAGCATCCGCTCGGACCAGAAGATCATGCCGATCTGCGCGCACGATTCGTTGTGGGCGGTCGTGTTCGGCAGCTGGAAGGGGCGTCCGTATGCCTGGTGCACCCGGCTGATCTCGCTCTGCCAGGGATAGCCGTCGGGCGAGGCGCCGTCGTAGAGGGCGCCGCAGCCGCCGGTGATGTAGAGCTTGGTGTCGACGACGTCGTTCCAGAGGTGCTCAAGCACCGACGTCAGACGCTCATCGCCGGTCTCGGCGACGAGGTCGGCGAGCCCCGCGTAGAGGTAGTTGGCACGAACCGCGTGACCGGCGACGGCGGTCTGCTCGTGCACCGGTATGCGGTCCTGATTGTCGTCGCTGCCCTCCTCGAACTCGTCGCGCACGCGCAGGAAGTCCTCGGCCAGACGCAGGTACTGCTCGTCGCCGGTGACGCGGTGGAGTTCGATCACGGCCATGTAGTGCGACGGGCAGATCGCGCTGCGGGCGAGCTCCACGGGCTTGTCGGTGGCGAGGCTCTGCAGGAATCGTGCGGCGTTCTTGGCCGCGTTCAGCAGGGTCTGGCTGCCGGTGACTTCGTAGTGGCGCACGGCGGCGGTGATGAGGTGGCCGAGGTTGTAGGTCTCGAAGTTGAAGCGATCGGCGAGGGCGACGACCTGCTGCCGGTGGCGTTCCGAGATCGCCGTGGGGGTGTGGAGGTATCCGTCCTCACGCTGCACGGAGGCGATCAGGGCCGCGATGTCTTCCAGCTGCCGTTCGACCTCGGCATCGGGATGCAGCTCGAGCTGCGCCACGGCGGATTCGAACCACTTGTAGGTGTCTCCGTCCATGAACGGCGGACCCTGGTGCTCGCCGTCTTCGAGCCCGGCGGCGATCCGGAAGTTCGTCAGGCCGGGGCTGATCGCCGGGTCGCGGAGCATGTCCCACATCGAGGGGACGGTCACCTCATGCGTGCGCTGCGCGATGCCGGCCCAGAAGCCGCTCGACCAGCGCGCGTTCTCCGCCGTGAGCGGATGCAGCGGGGCGTGGGTGCGCAGGGGAGTGGTCGCCGACATTGGCAGGTCCTTTCGCATCAACGTGGTCACAGGCTAACCTGGCGGTGCAACTTCTCGCAACGCTGCATGGATATTCATCCACGCGGCGGACTTCATCAAGGGGATGATCGACACATGTCCGAATCCACACGGGTCGCCTTTCTGCACACCGGCGCGGTGGTGATCGCGCCCGTCGCCGAACTCGCCCGCGAGTTCCTTCCGGGTGTGGACACCGTGAACTATCTCGACGACCGTATCGTCGCCGACCTGCGCGATGAGGGCCGGGCCGCGGGAGTTCCGGCGCGGGTCGCCGAGCTGGTGCGTGCGGCGAAGACGGCCGGGGCGGATGCGGTGATGCTCACCTGCTCGTCTATCTCGCAGCTGGCCGCCTCGACGGCGGACGAGGTCGGCATCCCCGTGCTGCGCATCGACGAGGCGATGGCCGACGAGGCGGTGGCGACGGGGGATCGCATCGCCGTGCTGGCCACGTTGCCCACGACGCTCGAGCCCACGCTCGCACTGATCGGTGAGCGCGCAGACCTCGCGGGAGCGAGGCCGACGGTCGTCAGTGAGGTGATCGACGGCGCCTTCGCCGCGGTCTCCGGCGGCGATCGCGCGGCGCACGACCGTCTGGTCGCCGACGCGATCACCCGCGTCGCCGCCGATGCCGACGTCGTCGTGCTCGCTCAGGCCTCGATGGCGTCGGCTGCGGATGCGACGCACGTCGACGTGCCGGTGCTCACGAGTCTGCGCCCGGGCATCCAGCGCCTGCGCGACATCGTCGCGCGCAGCTAAGCCCTGCGGGTGTGACCTCGAACCGCGCGCACGATCGGGTCGATGACATGCTGCAGGTCGGGCGACGCGTCTCCGTGGGCGAGCCGCGCAGTCAGGGCATCCTTCGCCGCGCGACGGTCGATGCTCGGGTCCAGCGCGAACGCCAGCACCTCGAAGTCCCGCTCGTCGAACCGCGGAACGGTGGCTCGCACGCGCCCGAGCGCAGGGTCCTCGCTGTCGACGTGCAGGTGGGCTCGGAGTTCCGGGTCGAAACCTGTGCTCCCGACGTAGGCGATCTCGTCGGTGCGCATGTCGATCCAGACGTACAGCCAGGACCCACTCGGCTGTACGCGGCCACCGCGGATCGTGATGACACGCGGAGCATCGCTGGGCATGCGCCAACTCTATGGCGCGGCCGACGCAACGCGAACGTGCGTCTGTGTAGGGATGCCGAGGTTCTTCGTCCCGCTCGGGTGAAGGGATGGGGTACGTGGGCGGGCTATCCGCTGTCGGCTCGCGCGCGGGCGGGACTGCCGCGACGGGGTGAGCGACTCGGAGCCGCGTGGCCCGGGGCTTTCGAGGCCGGTCGGAAACGTCGCTGCGGATCCCACCAGGCGGGACCCCGCACGTGAGGCACGCCGTCTCGCATGACGATCTCCCACCCCGATCGCTCCAGGGTGCGGTGGTGGAAAAAACACAGCGGCACGCCGTTGTCGACGTGGGTCGGGCCGCCCCGGGCGTGCTCGTCGACGTGGTGCACCTCGCACCAGCGCGCGGGAACCGGGCATCCGGGAATGATGCACGATCCGTCGCGCGCGATGATCGCCCGCCGCTGGGCCGCGCTGAAGATGCGGCCGCTGAAGCCGAGGTCGATGATCTTGCCCCTCGGGTCGTGCACGACGCGCTGCACCGTTCCGCCACACGCCACCTGGTGGGCGACCGCGACCGGCACTGCGCCGATGCCGTCGATGTGGGCGGCGCGACCCGCGGCAAAGTCCTCAGCGCTCACCGAGACGACCAGCGTGGGCGCCGCGCCGCCGATCGTGGGAGCGTCGGCGGCTCGCGCCGCGATGCCCAGTGCCACGGCGAAAGCATCGTGCTGGCGCTGCGACACCGTGCGGTCGTCGTGCACGGCCGGCCCTTCGTCGGATCGTTCCGCCGCGTCGTCGGTGAAGCGCGGGCCCGGCGCGCGCTCCGGACCGTGCGGATTCAACACGGCGTCGATGAGCGTCTGCAGCTGCCCGGCCACCTCGGGCAGGAGATCGCCGCGCACCGGGATAAGTCCGTCGCGCCCGCGCGCACCGAGCCACAGCCCGCGGTCGCGGAGCGCGCGCTCCTCGGAGGGCGCGGCACCGTCTTGATCGAGGCGGTCGACGAGGGCGTCGGCGAGCGTGCGCAGTTCCCACGCGTCCATCGGCGGATGCTCCGCGGGCGCATCGGTCACGGGCTCGCCGTGCTCGTCGAGGTCGTCGGAACGGATGCCGCGCGCGGCCGCGGCGAGAACGCGATCCGCCAGGTGCATCCCGGCCGGGTCGATGCGAGCCGACGCCGCGCGCAGGCGCGCCGTGGCGGCTACGACCCCGGCGGCCGACACGGCGCCGTCGCGCATCGCCGCCCGCATGGCGGGGAACGCACCGGGCAGGGGCTCGCCCGAGGTCAGGGACACCTCGTGCGGGAACGCCGCAGCCGCCGCGGTCCACACGCCCGCCTGCTTCTTGTCGCACCGGGTCGTGCGGCGCAGCAGGTCGCCCACGTTCGCGCAGCCGAGCCGGGTGGTCAGCTTCTCGTCGTGACCGCCGGTCGAGGCCGACTGAGCCTGCACGGTGGAGGCCACGATCAGCGCATCGACCTGGCGGGACACGTCGCCGAGCACCTGCAGCACGCCGACAAGCTCGCCGTCGGTGACGGCGCCGGCGACCAACTCGTCGGAGGCACCGGGCACGAGCGCGCTGAGCCGATCCTTCAGATCGGTCAGGGTGTCGAGCGCTTCGAGCATGCCTCCATTATCGAACATACCTCCGACATCGCCCGGCGGCCGCTCACGCCATCCGCCGCCGCACGACGAGCCCCGCGCCGATCGCCACGGCGATCACCGCCAGCACCGGAAGGAGGGGGATCACCCCCGAGCCGCCGGTCACCGGCAGCGCGCCCGGAGCGGCCGTGTTGACGAGCGAGAAGGCGAGTGTCGCGCCGGCATCCACCGTCGTCGTCACCCAGCCGTCCGCGTCCGGGGTCAGCTCCTCGCCGTCGATGCCCCACGTCGCTGCACCCCAAGCCACGCCCTCGACGGACGGCGGTGCGAGCTCGCGCAGCCGCACGGTCGCGCCGGCGGGCACATCCATCACCTCGACCGTCTCGCCCGCCTCCACCCGCAGCGTCTGCGGGTCGCCGTCGTCGACGGTGTACTCGATCGTGTAGCCGGTGTCGGTCGGCACCTCGGATGCGGCTGCGCCGGTGAGCGTCTTCGCCACCGTGAACCCTCCGGTCGGCTCGGCCGACGCGGTGTTCGTCATGACCAGGGCGAGCGGTTCCGGATCGCCGTCCACGCGCAAGGCCACGAGTCCGCCCGGGGTCGTCGGCACCGGCTCGCCCGCGGCGGTCCAGGACACGGCACCCCACTCGACGCCGTCGATCTCAGGGAGGTCGCCCTCGCGCAGCTCCACCGTCGAACCGATCGGCAGATACGGCGACACCGCCGGCGCACCGATGCCGGCGTTCAGCGGATCCTGCGACTGCAGGCCGAGCCACCACTCGACCGGGAACGTGGTGTCGGCCGGCACGAGGTCCGCGGCGTCACCGCTGACAGCCTTCTCCACCGAGAAGCGGGCGAGCTCGGAGACGGAGTTCACCAGCTCCCGCTCCGCCACGACGCCTGGTCGCACGAGCAGGAAGGCGGAGGGGTTCCAGGTCGCCTCTGCCCACGCGTAGTTGGGCGGAAGCGCCGAGGCGTCGGGCTCGACCTCGGCCAGGCGCACCACCGTGCCCACCGGGAACTGCACCGGCTCGCCGTCGACGGTCGGTCCCGCCGGGGTTCCGTCGGCGGGAACCTCGATCGAGCCCGTCGCGACGCCCGCGAAGGGCTGATAGGCCGTGTACTCGACGGTGAAGGATCCGGCGAGCACATCTCCGGGGTCGATGCCCGCGAAGCGCTTGACCACCTGGAAGGTGCTCGTGCGCAGGGTCGCGGAGTTGGTGAGCGTCGCGGTCGCGACGGGCTCGTCGTCGCCGACGATGACGAGCGGCTCCGGGGAGACGACCGGGTCTCCCCAGTCGATCCATCCCACACCGGGAGGTGTCTGCTCGACGAAGGTGACCTCGGTCCCGACCGGGAACGTGACCGGCTGCCCCTCGTCGTCGAGCGGCGAGACCGCCGTGCCGTCGGCCGGAAGGCGCACGGTGCCGGTGACGACATCGCCGAGCGGCGTCTGTGCGGTCCACGCGACGGCGAAGCCGATGGTGGCGGGCAGGTTCGCGCCGTCGATGCCGGCGAAGGCCTTGCTGAGGGCGAACGTGCCTTCCTGGAGGGTGTTCGAGATCTCGATGACGATGTCGCCGCTCTCGGCGATCGGGATCTCGACGATCGCGCCGTCCAGCGGACCGGCGCCCTCGAAGTTCTCGGGGGTGAACGTCTGCGGTTCGCCGTCGTCGGTCGTGACGGTGAAGGTCGGCAGCTCCCACGCGTCCGCGTCGGTCGGACTCCCGTCGAGCGTCGGCACGAGCTCCGCGAGGGCGATCGTGCCGGCGTCGGTCTCGAGGTCGTCGAGCGTCTCGGGATCGCCCACGGGCAGGTCACGCGTCGTGCGTTCCCCGGCCGGATCGGTGTTGTAGCTGACCTCGTAGCCGAACCGATCGTCGGCGGCGTCTCCGCCGGCTGACTTCACCAGGGTGACCGTGCGGTCGGCGGATTCGGGGGTGAGGAGATTCACGAGCGAGACGGCGACCGTCGACGTGTCGTCGATCTCGAACGTCGCCGAGGGGTCCCAGCTCGCGCCGGTCCAGTCGTACCCGGGAGGCGGCGTGACGCCGGACAGGTCTTCGTCCAGCGATATCTCGGTGCCGACGGGGAAGTCCTGTCCGACGGGCTCGGGCGTTCCATCCAGCGGAACCTCGAGCGTCCCCTCGGCGATCTGCTCGCCGCCGAACGACGCCGTCCATGACACCGGCACCGTGCCGGCCGGCGGCGCCGGGGTCGACCCGTCGGTGGTCTGCACCGACTTCGTCACCTCGAACGTGCCGACGAGAGCGGTCGCGGTGTTGGTGACGACGATGTCGGCGGTGCCGGTGCCGACCGTGATGCTGTCGGGCGCGATCGTCGGCGAGCCCCACTCGTAGCCGGGGACCGACGGCGGGGCGATCTCGTCGAAGACGATCTCGGTGCCGATCGGGAACTGCTCGCCGGGGTCGGCCCAGCCGCCGTCTGCCGGCACCTCGAGGGATCCGGTGAGCTCGGTTCCGTCGGGTTCGGTGGCGGTCCACGACACGGTGAACGTCGTCCCCGCGGGCAGGTCCTCCTCGGCGATGCCCTCGAGCGCCTTCTGCACCCGGAACGTGCCGCTGTCCGCCGCGCACGCGATCTCGCCGGCGAAGAGGAACGAGTGCACCTCGCCGCCCTCGAGCACGACGTTCTGACCGATCACCTGCCCGTCCAGCGGTGCCGCGTCGACGGTGACGTTCGCGTTCGGCGCGTAGATGGATCCGTCGATCCGGCCCTCCGCGGCGGTCACCGAGACGTCGCCGGTGAGCGCCGAGAGGTCCCAGAAGGTGTACGGCGAGTAGGTGCCCTGCGGGTCGATGCGCAGGCCGACGACGTCGGTGGTGCCGGCGGGAACGCGGATGATCAGCGGATTCGCGGCACCCGGAGTCGGGCCGGCGGAGAACTGCAGCAGCGCCGCGCCAGCGATCTCGCTGTAATCGACGACGTTCGGTCGATCGGCGCTGAGCGGCTCGAGCACCTTGCGGGAACCGGCGTCTTCGGCCACGCCGACCGGGTAGCCGAGGTCCAGGGCGGGATCGGCGATGTCATCGAGACACGCGGCGGCCTGGTCGTAGTCGGCCTGACGGTTCGCCTCCACGTAGTCGGCGACGGCGGTGGCCGAGGTATCGGCCGTGTAGATGCTGCCGTCGCCCGCTGCCGAGGCGGGGGGAGTGGCATCCTCGGGATAGACCTGAGCGGTCGCGTCGATGAGCGGCGTCTGGTCGGGGTTGGCCGGGTTCGTGTTCAGCCGCAGCCAGTCGGCGCGCGTGAAGGCCTGGAACGGTCCGTCGCGCTGCACCATCTTGAGGTCGCCCTGCAGAGACGGCTCCGACGTGCCGGCACTCGTGATCGCGAGGATGCCGCCGCTGCCGGGGCTGTATTCGCCGACGAGCAGCCGCGTCGGGTCGCCGTCGACAGTCGGCAGGGTGTAGTCGGCCGTTCCGGCGGCGACGTGGATGATCGTGTACTGCCCGTCGCCGGGCTTGGTGGCGACGCCCCCGGCAGCGAGGCTGCCCTCGGTCTCGTCGTTGCCCATCGTGAGGTCTTCACGGGCGTAGACGGTGAATCCGCCGTTCATCGCGAACGGGTTGAAGGTGTCGGGGTACGCCGCCTGAGCGGGCGCCGGCGGCGCCGCGGCGGTCACGACGGTAGCGCCGGTGGCGACGAGAGCGGCCGCGACCGCGCCGGCCACGATCGAGCGGATGCGGGTGCGAGCGGTGCGAGGCATGGCGTCCTTCGAGGTGTCGCGCATCCCTCGGTGCGAGGGCGCGTCGTCGCGACGACGGTACCGCAGCGGTCTCGATACCGGAACCCTGACCGGCGGCACGAGACCGGGCCCGGCGTCCGGGACCCGGCTGCGCGCACAGCGGTCTCGGACGTTCACCCGGGTCTCGTCGCGTGGGCCGGAGCAGGCGGCGACGCGGTCAGGCGGGGGCCGCGAGTGTGACGGGAGCGACGAGCGCCACCGTTCGCTGGTGCGTTCCGTGGCCGAGGGTCTCCGGCCCGGCGCCCGGCAGGTCGACGATCGCCGTCGCGCCGACCGGAACCGTCATCTCGGCGTGCAGCAGATCGCCGTCGATGCGCCACGCGATCGCTGTCTCGCCGTAGGGCGTGAGGTGGCGCGCGCTCGCAGAGGTGAGTCCGCCGCCGGGGCGCGGGGCGAAGCGGATGCGCCGATACCCGGGGGCATCCGGCGCCAGGCCCGCGACCACGCGGTGCAGCCAGTCGGCCACCGCACCGAGGGCGTAGTGGTTGAACGAGGTCATCGCGCCGGGATTGACCGTGCCGTCGGGAAGCATCGAGTCCCACCGCTCCCACACCGTCGTGGCTCCCTTGCCGACCTGGTACAGCCACGAAGGGCACTCCTTCTCCAGCAGCAGCGCGTACGCCGTCTGCAATTCGCCCGCACCCGACAGCGCGTCCGAGACGAGAGGGGTGCCGACGAAGCCGGTCGAGATGCGGTTCTGCGCCGCGCGCACGAGTTCGCCCAGGCGTCGTCCCGCCGCCTCGCGGCGGGGCGCATCCGGGATGAGGTCGAACGCGAGCGCGAGCGCGTAGGCGGTCTGGGCGTCGCTGGTCATGCGACCGTCGGGCAGCACATAGGCAGCGGCGAAGGCCGCATCCACTTCGTCGGCGAGGCGGGCGTAGTGCGCGGTCGCCGTCTCGTCACCGAGGAGCGCCGCCATCCACGACACGATGCGCGCGGATCGGGCGAAGTAGGCCGTCGCGACCAGGTAGCGGTCGGTCTGCGCATCCGCGGGATCCTCCGGCGGCGCGGCGGGATCGAGCCAGTCGCCGAGCTGGAAGCCCTCGTTCCACAGCCGGTCTTCGCCGGCCAGCTTCTCGACGAGGTCGACCCAGCGGCGCGCACTGTCGAACTGCCGCTGCACGACGCCGGCGTCGTCGAAGCGCTGATAGAGGGTCCAGGGCAGGATCGTCGCCACATCGCCCCACGCGGCACCCGGCCGGATGGGGGTCCACATGCGGTGCGACGGGATGACCGGCACGTACCAGGGCACCGTGCCGTCGGGCAGCTGGTCGGCTTCGACGTCGCGCAGCCATCCGCGGAGCATGCCCGAGACGTCGTAGAGGAACGACGCGGTGGGGCCGAAGACCTGGATGTCGCCGGTCCAGCCGGCGCGCTCGTCGCGCTGCGGACAGTCGGTGGGGATGTCGACGAAGTTGCCGCGCATCCCCCACACGACGTTGTCGTGCAGCTTCTGCACGTCGGGGTCGGAGGCGGAGAACCACCCGGTGCGCTCGAGGTCGGTGTGCAGAACGCGGGCGACGAGGGCGCCGGCGGCGACATCGGCGTCGAGGTCGCCCGGCCACCCGTCGACCTCGACGTAGCGGAAGCCGTGGAACGTGAACCGGGGCTCCCATTCCTCCACGCCTCGCCCGGCGAGGGTGTAGTGGTCGGTCGAGCGCGCCGAGCGCAGCGGACGCGTGTAGATCTCGCCGTCCTGCAGCACCTCCGCGGTGCGAAGGCGCACGGTAGAACCGGACGGCCCGGAAACGCGCAGGCGCACGCGGCCCGCGAGGTTCTGTCCGAAGTCGAGGATGCGCGCGCCGCTCCGCGAGGTGAGCACCTCGACCGGCCGCCGCTCCTCGGTGCAGCGCACGGGAGGGGCTGTGGGCGCGACGAGGGTGGCGGGGTCACGCCAGCGCACCGCGGCCTGCTCCCAGGAGGAGTCGTCGAAGCCGGGGGAGCTCCATCCGTCGTGCTCGAGCCGCGCGTCGTAGTCCTCGCCGTCGTAGATGCCCGAGCGCAGGATCGGCGAGGCGGCGGCGCGCCACGTGCTGTCCGTCGCGATCGTCTCGCGACGGCCGTCGGCGTAGGTGATCTCGAGTTGTCCGAGGAAGGAGAGGTCTTCGCCGAAGACGTTGCGGAAGCCCTCGTACCAGCCCACGCGTCCGCGGTACCAGCCGTCGCCCAGCCACGCGCCGATGGCGTTCTCTCCCGGTGCGAGAAGGTCGGTGACGTCGTAGGTGTAGTACCGCAGGCGCGAGTCGTAGGAGGTCCACCCCGGGGAGAGGGTGTCGTCGCCGACGCGGCGGCCGTTGAGTTCGGCCTCGTAGAGGCCGTGCGCCGTGGCGTAGAGGCGTGCTCGCGCGACCTCGCCGTCGACGGTGAACGAGCGGCGCACCAGCGACGGACGCCGCTCGTCGGACTCGCGCGGTTCGAGCCAACGTGCGCCGACGGGTCGGGCGGTCCAGTCCGTCGGCTCGAGAAGGCTCGCCTCGACCGTGCGGGCCGGTGAGGGATCGCTCCAGAGGCCGTCGGCGCCGGCGACCTGCACGCGCACGACGGCGCGCTCGCGAGAGACCAGGGGGGACTCGGGCCACGGCACGAGCACCTGGTCGTCGCCCGATACCTCGTGCCTGCTGCTGCCGGCGTCGCGCTCGATGAGCAGCCGGTAGGCGGTTTGGACCCATCCCGCCGGTGCCTCGGCGATGCGCCAGGAGATGCGCGGCGCTGCCTCACCGATCCCGAGCGGATCGCGATGGTGCTCGATGCGGGGGGCCGCGACGGTGACGTTCATGGATCCTCTGTGATTCGTAACGTTTCAAGCTGGGTCTACGACGGTCGCGGCTGTGGCGACATCAGCGACCGGTGCATCAGTTTGGTACGTTTCAATATAGCCGATGGAGGAGGGGTCGACGATGACGGTCACGACGGCGAGCACGCACGAGGTCAGCGAATGGGACTTCGAGGGCCCGGTGACGCCGATACCGGGTGACCGGGTGCCGCTGACGGTGCGCTTCCGGCACGACTCGGGATGGGAGCGCGACGTTCTCGGCTTCTGGGACGGTGACCGTCGCTACGCCGTGCGCTTCTCACCGCCTCTTCCCGGCCGCTGGGAGTGGACCACGCGCAGCGAAGCGGCCGAACTCGACGGCCGTCACGGTCGCTTCGAGGCCGTTCCCGGGAAGGGTCGAGGGCCCGTCCGCGTGGCGTCTCGTTTTCACTTCGCGCACGCGGACGGCACGCCCTACCGACCGGTCGGGTCGACCGTCTACAACTGGATCCACCAGGACGATGCCCTGCGTCGACAGACTGTCGACGCCGTCGTGGAGGCGGGCTTCAACAAGCTTCGCTTCATGGTCTTCCCGCAGGCGGGCGGATACATCGAGCACGAACCCGACCTGATGCCGTTCGAGAAGACCGCGGGTCGGTGGGACGTCAGCAAGCCCGTCCCCGCCTTCTTCCGGCGTCTCGACGATCTCGTCGCACGCCTCGGTGACCGCGGCATCCAGGCGGACGTGCTCATCTTCAACGCCTACGACCGGGGTCATTTCGGTCTCGACGAGCTGAGCGAAGAAGAGGACGCCGCGTACCTGCGGCACCTCGTCGCACGCCTCGGAGCGCATCCGCACGTGTGGTGGTCGCTGTGCAATGAGTTCGATCTGCTCACCGATCGACCGGCGGATCGCTGGGATCGGATGGGCGTCCTCCTCTCCGACATCGACGCGCACGGTCACCTGCGCTCCATCCACAATTGGATGGAGCTGCACGACCACAACCAGCCGTGGGTCACCCACGCCTCCATCCAGAACGGGCACGCGACGATGGAGTTCGGCCGCGCCGGCATGTACCGCGACGTCTATCGCAAGCCCGTCGTGCTGGACGAGATCAAGTACGAGGGCGACATTCCCGAACGGTGGGGTCACCTGAGCGCGGAACAGCTCGTGCATCAGTTCTGGATCGCGACGGTGTCCGGCACCTACGCGTCGCACGGGGAGAGCTTCGTCACAGAATCCGGCAGCCTCCACATGGTCGAGGGGGGATGCCTGCGAGGAGCCTCGCCCCCGCGGCTGCGCTTCCTGCGCGAGGTGCTGGACTCCCTGCGCGTCGCCGGTCTCGATCCGATCGACAAGTGGGATGACCCCGCCCACGTGGCGGGCGTCGCGCGCGAGCAGTACGTGCAGTATCTGGGGCAGCACGCGCCCGATTCGTGGACGTTCCGCCTGCCGCAGGGCAACACCGGCGAGCGACTCCAGGTCGGCGACGTCTTCACCGTCGACCTGCTCGACACCTGGAACATGACGCGGACGAGGGTGCCGGAGGACTTCGTGCTGACCGACGTGCACCGCAACGACGCTTACGCGGCCGGGGCGGAGCCGGTCGCACTCCCGGAGGGGGAGGCCCTCGCCCTTCTCATCACGAGAGTCGACGCATGACCATCGCGTACTGGGAGTCGACCGTGCCCGGACACGGGCTGCGGTCGCCGCGTGCCGACGCGGTGACGGATGCTCGCGTGCAGAACCTCAACGGCGCGTGGCGCTTCCGGCTGTCGCCCACCGCGGCCGGCACGGGCGACGGCTTCATCGCGGACGATTTCGACGACGCCGACTGGGATGTCATCCGCGTTCCCGCGCACTGGGTGCTCGAGCCGATCACGCCGCTCGCCGGCGGTCCGGCGCGCTCGCTCGTCGGTGACCCCGAGGGGCCGCTATACACCAACACGGCGCTGCCGATCCCGCTCGATCCGCCCCGGGTGCCGACGGAGAATCCGACCGGCGACTACCGGCTCGAGTTCGAGGTGCCGGGGGATCTTCCGCGCGCCGCGCTGCGCTTCCAGGGCGTCGATTCGTGCGCCCGCGTCTGGCTCAACGGGAAAGAGCTCGGATGGTCGACGGGAAGCAGGCTCCCCTTCGAGTTCGATGCGCCCGTCCGGCCCGGGCGCAACGTGCTCGCCGTGCGGGTGCACCGCTGGTCGGCAGGCACCTATCTCGAGGATCAGGACATGTGGTGGCTCCCCGGGATCTTCCGCGACGTCGAGCTCATCGAGCGCCCGGCCTTCGCGATCGATGACCACCACGTGCATGCCGATCTGGATCCCCGCACCGGAATCGGCACGCTGCGCGTGGACGCGGTGCTCGATGGAGCCGCCTCGGCGATCGTCGACATCCCCGAGCTGGGCGTTCGCGTGGCGGCCGGGGAGTCGGTGCGCATGCCCGTCGAGCCGTGGAGTGCCGAGAGCCCCCGGCTCTATCGGGGCACGCTCCGAGCGCTCGGGCCGGGCGGCGAACCCGGCGAGACCGTGGAGCTGGTGATCGGATTCCGTCGGGTCGAGATCGTGGAGGGCGTGCTGCTTGCGAACGGACGTCCACTGCGGTTCCACGGCGTGAACCGCCACGAGCACGATCCGGTGCGGGGGCGGTCGGTGGACCGCGAGACGATGCAGCGAGACATCCGCATGATGAAGCGCGCGAACATCGACGCCGTGCGCACGAGCCACTATCCGCCGCACCCGGAGTTCCTCCGGCTGTGCGACGAGATGGGGCTGTGGGTCGTCGAGGAGTGCGATCTGGAGACGCACGGCTTCATCTACGCGGGGTGGGAGGGCAATCCTCCCGCCGAGCCGGCGTGGCGCGAGGCCATGCTCGACCGCATCCGCCGCATGGTCGAGCGCGACAAGAATCATCCGAGCATCGTGGTCTGGTCGATGGCCAACGAGAGCGGTGCGGGAGAGAATTTCGCCGTGCTCGAGGAGTGGATCCGGGGGCGCGACGCCAGCCGGCCGATCCTCTACGAGCGGGATCCGTCGTACCGGAACTCCGACTTCGCGTCGTCGATGTACCCCTCGCTGCCCGACCTGGAGGCGATCGGCCGACGGGAGGAGCCGCGGCCCGATGGCGTCACCGACCGCGAGGACGATCGCCGGCGGCGCCTGCCCTTCCTGCTGGTCGAGTATGCGCACGCCATGGGGAACGGGCCCGGCGGGCTGCAGGACTATCAGCGCGTCCTGGACGGCTCCGACCGGTTCTGCGGCGGCTTCGTTTGGGAGTGGATCGACCATGGATTCGACGCCGTCGACGACGCCGGGCGTCCCTTCACGCTCCACGGCGGCGCCATCGACTACCGACCCAACGGCGGTCGGTACTGTCTCGACGGCCTCGTGTTCTCGGACCGCACGCCCACGCCGGGGCTCGTCGAGCTCGCGAAGGCCTACGAGCCGATGCGCGTCGAGGTGGGCGACGGGATCCGCATCCGCAGTCGCCGCCACAGCGCGGGAACGGCGGATCTGCGATGGAGGTGGATCCTCGAGGTCGACGGGCGCCGCGCAGCGGAGGGCGATCTGGTCATCGGGGACATCCCGGCCGGAGGCTGCGAGATCCTCCCGCTGCCGCCGCTGCCGGCCGGAAATCTCGACGGTGAGCGGTGGCTCACGGTCGAAGCAGTGCTCGCCGCGGATGCGTCCTGGGCGGATGCGGGCCACGTCGTCGCGTGGGGGCAGGGACGGCTTCCGTCGCCGGCGCCGCCCGCATCCGTCGCCCCGCCGCCCGGTGCCGTGGCTTTGGCGGAATCGGCGGATGCGCTCCGCGTCGGCGATGCCCGCGTCGACGCCGCCACCGGCCGGCTGATCTCGCTCGGGTCGCTCAGGCTCGACGGGCCGTGGCTCGACGTGCATCGGGCTCCCACGGAGAACGATCGAGGACAGGGCGGGCGCAACGACCTCGCCGCGGTGTGGGCGGCGGTCGGGATGGACCGAATGATCACGAGGGTCGACTCCGTGCGCACCGAAGCGGGCGAGGTGCACGTGAACGGCCGGCTCGCGGCATCGACACACGCCCACGCCGTCGAGTACGAGTTCGTCTGGCGTCCCGCACCCGGCGGCGTCGACCTCGACGTCGTCGTGGACTTCACCGGTCCGTGGTCGCCGACGCCCTATCGCGCTCTCGACATCGTGCTGCCGCGTCTCGGGCTGCTGTTCCAGCTCCCCGGAGGGTACGACGCCGTCGAGTGGTTCGGGCGAGGGCCGGGCGAGACCTACGCCGACTCCGCGGCCGGATCGCGCATCGGCGCGTGGCGCTCTTCGATCGACGATCTGCAAGTGCCCTACCCGGTCCCGCAGGAGAACGGCAATCATCTCGACACGCGACGTCTGCGCGTGACGGGAGACGAGCTTCCGACGCTCGAGGTGCAAGGGCATCCCGACTTCGCGTTCGCCGCTCGGCGGTGGACGAGCCTCGATCTCCAGCGTGCGCGCTTCCCGCACCAGCTCAGCGACAGCGGGTCGGTGTGGCTGAACATCGATCACGCTCAGGCGGGTCTCGGATCGGCGTCCGTCGGTCCGGCGCTGCCCGATGCGCACCGCATCGCGCTCGTGCGCACCGCATGGCGCGTCTCGCTGCGGACACGACAGACCGAAACCTGAGTGCATATCTATTCAGGCTTGACTGATCAACCACTCTGTTTCTACACTGGCCACGCAGACACAGCACGCGACCACGACCCGGGGTCGCCCGTCAAGGAGGACGTATGAACACTCGACGCAAGAGCCGAGTCCTGCTCGCGACAGGGATGCTCGCCGCCATCGCCGTTCCGCTCGCCGCGTGCGCGGGTGGCGACGACGGAGGCGGCAGTGCCGACGGCGGCGGGACCGACGGCGAAGCCTTCACCGTCATGAGCGCCAACGAGAACGCTGCGCTCCGCGACCAGCTCGACGCGCTCGCCGCCGACGCGTGCTCGGCCGAGAACGAGGCGCTTCCGCTCGAGCACCGCACGATCGCGCAGGCGGACACGGTGCAGCAGGTGACGCTGCTCGCCAGCCAGGACGCCCTGCCCTCCCACTTCATCGCCGGAACCGCGCAGGTGCGGCCCGACGGAGATCTGGGCGCCGGTGGCCTCGTCATGGACTACGAGGAGGCCTTCAAGGAGGCCGGCATCTGGGACAACATCCTCCCGGCTGCCGCTTCGACCGTGCAGAACGTCTACGGCCAGATGGTCTCCATGCCGTACCAGTACAACCTCGAGGGCATCTGGTACAACCGCGAGATCTTCGACGAGCTCGGACTCGAAGAGCCGCAGACCTACGACGAGCTCCTCGAGGTCATCGATGCCACCGCCGCAGCAGGCTACGTGCCGCTCGCCCAGGCGGGTGCCGATGGGTGGCCCCTGACGCGTCTGATGGGTCTCTACCTGTTCCGCACCATCGGGCCCGACGCGATGGAGATGATCCGCGACGGCGAGGCCTCGCTGACCGATCCCGAGTACGTCGCCGGTGCTCAGGCGCTGCAGGACCTCGCTCTGTCGGGAGCGTTCGGCGACGGCTTCATCTCCCGTCCGGGCGACGCCGCCACGGCGCTCCTGATGAGCGGCGACGCGGCTATGAAGTACGACGGCACGTGGCTGCTCAGCAACATCAACAGCGACGAGAACCTCGTCGGCGCCGAGAACATCGGCTTCATGCCGTTCCCGGCCGTCGAGGGCGGTGCCGGCGACATCGACCAGTACCCCGCGAACGCGGGTGCGGCGATGGCGATCAACCCCAAGACCTACGGGCCCGACACCGAGGCGTGGTTCTCGTGCATCGCGGAGAACTACGGCGCGCAGGCGCTCGGCGAAGCCGGCATCCTGTCCGGCTTCCAGGTCAACGAAGAGGTCACCGGCGTGCCGGAGACGACCGCCGACATCCAGGAGCGGATGGCGAGCATCGACGAGACTGTCCTGTGGTTCGAAGCGCTGCTCGACAGCGAATCGAACTCGCTCGCCTCGACGAACGTGTCACTGTTGACCAACGGCGACATGAGCGCCGAAGAGTACATGTCGCAGCTCCAGGCGAGCGTCGACTCCAGCCGTTGATTCCAGAACGTCCGGCCCCGCCGCGGGTGGGGTCGGACGTTCTCCGTTGTGGAGAGGACACGCGATGTCGCGCGTATTCGGGGACAAGAAAGCGATCTTGATCCTCCTCCTTCCCACGCTGACGGTATACGTCCTGCTGAAGGTCGTGCCGGTGGCGTGGTCGCTCGGGCTGTCGCTCTTCCGGGGCAACACGCTGCGGGGCTTCGAGTTCGTCGGCTTCGAGAACTTCG
>CERQ01041161.1_pt1 | contig 18105 bp, 13 predicted proteins | sample 530711 | NCBI WGS metagenome assembly CERQ01 (sample SAMEA2620882, study PRJEB7988) | marine metagenome | biome: marine biome (ENVO:00000447); feature: mesopelagic zone (ENVO:00000213); material: "saline water (ENVO:00002010), including plankton (ENVO:xxxxxxxx)" | depth 850 m | reverse complement strand
TGCCCCACGCCGTCCACAGCGTATTCCACAGGGTCTTCCACAGTCAGTATGTTGCGCTGCCCGTCGTTCAGGCTGCGCAGACCGGCATAGAGCGTCGTGGTCTTGCCCGAACCGGTCGGGCCGGTGACCAGCACGATGCCGTTCGGTTCCTTCAGCGCGCGTTCCAGCACCTCGCGCGCCTTGTCGTCGAGGCCGAGGTCGGTGAGCGTCAGCCCCGCATTATCCTTGTCGAGCAGGCGCATCACCACGCGCTCGCCCGCGCGGTTCGGCAGGGTCGATACGCGCACGTCGACCAGCTTGCCGCCCAGCGACAGGCCGATGCGCCCGTCCTGCGGCACGCGGCGCTCGGCAATGTCGAGCCGGGCCATGACCTTGATGCGGCTGACCAGCACGGGCGCGACATGCGGCGGCATGCGGAGCTTCTCGATCAGCACGCCGTCCTCGCGGAAACGGACGACCAGCGCCTGTTCGTAGGGCTCGATATGAATATCCGACGCGCCCTCGCGCAGGCCCTGCGCGATCAGCCCGTTGATAAGGCGAATGGCGGGCGCGTCGTCTGCGCTGTCGAGCAGATCCTCGGCGCTGGGCAAGCCCATCATATCGGTGTCGGACGCAGCCTCGAACCCCATCTGGTCCGCCGCCAGCGATCCCGCGTCGCCATAGGTTTCAGCCAGCAGCGCCTCGAACCGCTGAGGCTCCACCTTCTCCACCCGCAGCGGACGCCCGAAACGGCGGCGCAGGTCGAGCAGCACCAGCGGATCGGCGGATTGGCGCATAGCCAGATGCTCGCCCGCCTCGTCCTCCACCAGCAGCACGCCATTGTCGCGTGCCTCGGCATAGGTCAGGCCGGTCGCCACGCGGTCCGACACCACGGACTCCGCGGGCACGAATTCTCCCTTGGCGAACGACACATCGTCCGTCAGCGGAACATCGGCGTGAGGATCGGTGGCCATGGCGCTGTTCTACTGCTGCGCGGTCGCCGGGGAAACTGTCGAGGCCGGAACCGGCGTGGTCGCGATCGGCGCGGGGGTGATCACCGTGTCGCTGGGCGTGACCGGCATCGTCGGCGGCACCGCGCCCATGTAATCGATGACCAGCTCGTCGATCGCCGGTTCGCGGTCGGGATCGAAATTGACCTGCGCGCTGCGCACCGCGCCATAGCGGCGCGCGGTGACGGCCTGACGATCCGCCGCGGTCCGCAGGATCGTGGGGCGGATGAAGACCATCAGGTTTGTCTTCACATGGCTCTTGCCGCGCGACTTGAAAAGCTCGCCGATGATCGGGATATCGCCCAGCAGCGGCACTTTTTGAATCGTGCGCCGCTCATTATCGTCGAGCAGGCCGCCCAGCACCAGGATCTCGCCATTGCCGACCGTGACGGTGGTGGCGATCTCGCGCTTGTTGATGATCAGCTCGTTGAAATCGTCCGACACCGGCCCCGCGATCGAGGACACTTCCTGCCGCAGGTTCAGCTTGATCTCGTCGCCCGCGTTGATCTGCGGGGTGACGTCCAGTTCGATGCCGACGTTCTGGCGCTGGATCGTGCGGAACGCATTGTCGAAATTGTCGCCCAGCGCCTCGCCGGTGGAAACGGGAATTTCCTGCCCGAACAGGATCGAGGCGGGGACGTTGTCGTTCGTGGTAATATGCGGGGTGGACAGGATGTTGGAATCCGAATCCTCCTGCACCGCATTGATCAGCACGCCCAGATAATTGTCGCCTCCGAACTTGGTGGCATAGCCGCCCAGCCCGCCGCGCGTGCCCAGCGCGGCCTGCACTGCATTGGTCCGCAGAAGGTCGGACACGGCGCTATTGGTGCTGGTGGTGACGACATCGCCATTGATGACGGTGGTCGTCTCGTCGATCTCGTCCGCCAGCAGCCCGCCCGCCAGATCGATGATATTGGGCGCGACATTGGTGAAATTGGTGATCGCGAAGGGCACATCCTCGCCCCCGATCAGGAATTGCAGGCCCAGTTCGCGCGCGACCGAGTCCGAAATCTCGACGATGATCGCCTCGACCAGCACCTGATCCTGCCGCACGTCCAGCTGACGCACCAGCTCGGCCAGCTGACGCTGGGTGTTGACGGGAGCCGAAATGACGATGGCGTTCGCGCCGGGATAGCGGGTGATGACCGCCGTGCCGCGGCCGCCCGACAATTCGATCACGCCGCCGCCCAGATTGCCGTCGCCTGCCGCCGCATTATTGATGCTGCCCATGGGCGCACCCTGCGCGCCGTCGGCGCCGAGGCTGGCGAGGCCGCTGGTGCGCTGCACCGTGTCCATCGATTGCGGCGTATAGCTGCCCGATCCGCCGATCAGCTTTTCCAGCATCGCGACCATCGCGCTGGCATCGGCATAATCGAGCCAGATCACCTTGATCTCGCTGCCCGCCGCGGCGCGGTTGTCCAGTTCGCGCGCCATGGCCGCCAGACGGCTGAGCGTCGCCTGATCGCCGCGCAGCAGCAGCGAGTTGGAGCTGTCGACCGCGACCACGCTGGCGAGCGAACTGGCACCGCCCTGCCCTTGTGGGATCAGCTCTGTCAGGGCGGTCGCGATCTCGCGCGCGCCGGCGTGGTTCAGCGCGATCATCTCGGTCGCGCTGTTATCGGTGTCGATCTGCTGAAGCAGCGCGCGGATGCGGCGCAGATTGTCGGCGTAATCGACGATCACCAGCGAATTGCCCGCGCGGTTCGCGGTGATCGACCCTTCCGGGCTGACCAGCGGCTTCAGCGTGTTGACCGCCTGCTCGGCCTCCACAGCGCCGAGGCGCACCACGTCGGTCACCATCTGGTTGCCCGGCGCGCCCTGGCTGCCCACGCGGCTGGGTTGCGAGGCGGCATTGGCGGCGGGCTGGATGCGGAACGCGCCGTCGGCGGTCGGCACCGCGACCAGCCCGTTGGCGCGCAGGGTCGACAGGAACACCTCGAAATATTCGCTGCGGGTCAGCGGGCGGTCGGACACCACCGAGATCTTCTGGTTCACCCGCCCGTCGACGATGAAGGTCCGCCCCGTCACCTGCGCCGCATCCGCGACAAAGGTGCGCACATCGGCATCGCGCATGTTCAGCACATATTGCGCATGCGCGGGCGTCACGCTGGCGCAGATCGCGATGGTGGATGTCAGAGCGGCGGCAAGCGCCTGATTGAAAACACGCATTAGGGTGCCACCGTTATATTGACCGGAACCTCGCGGCCGTCGCGGCGGACGGTGAGGGAAACCTGTGAGCCGGGCGTGAACGCACCGGAAAGCTGTGCCGCCTGCGAGGGCGAGATGATGCGCTGGCCGCCCATCGCGACCACGACATCGCCGTCGCGCAGGCCTGCGGCGCGAAACACGCTGCCGTCGCCTGCCGCTGCGACATTGAGGCCCGCGAAACTGCCGCCCTGTTGCGAGGGGCTGAAGGATACGCCGGTGCGCAATTCGGTCGCCGTGATCCGGTTGGTGCCCGAAGGTGTCGGCGGGGCCGCCTGTTCGGGCCGGACGGCGGGCTGGATCGACGGCGCGGGCTGCGACTGGTCGAGATAGAGCAATTCGCGCGATCCGCCCCGGCTGAGCACGACATGGTCGAACTCAAGCGCGCTGAGCGTGACGCCGGGGGACACTTCCTCGCCGATGCGGTAGATCTGCTGCTCGCCGTCGTTGTCGGCGATGATCGCCATGCCCGCCCCCGTCGCCGCATTATAGCGGATGCCATAGACCGTCAGCGGCAGGTCGGTGATCGTCTCGACCGGCCCCGCCTCGGCCATGGCGACCGGCGCGTTGCGGTTGAAAGGATCGAAACCGGTCATCAAAGCGCTGCGGGCGCCGGCCGACATGGTGCGGACGCTGGCGGGCCGCCATTCGCCCAGCGGCGACACCGGCGTCGCGATCATCCAGAACAGGCGCGCGGCGGCGATGACGATGCCGGCAGCCAGCAGCCACCACAATACGTCATGCAACGTCCACCCCCGCAGGCGAGGACCGCTCTGGCCTAGGCGACCGAATCGCAAGCTGTTCATCCCACCCGTCAAATCCAAGGCGTCCAGACCTATTGGCAACGCGGCTTTTTCACAAGCGCCGCGCACCTCGCATATACGGCTGTTTCAGGGCGGATCGTCCCTGGCCCCCGGCCGGACTCAGATAGCCGCCGTCACGACCGATGACGCCAATGTCTCGGTTTTTTGACAAATTCGTGTCAAATGCGGGATTATCGTTCGAATGCCATGGCGATTTGAAATGCGATGGAACCGTTCCTGCCTCGCCAAATGCGTGTGGCCGGTCTATGGCCCGCTGCCATGTCCAGCGCGAACGCCACGATGACCGGTCCCCGGACCGCCCCCGAAGCTGCGGCAGAACCGGACGCCGCGGTCCAGGCGGGTGGCCTGCGCATCGCGCTGTTCAGCGGCAATTACAACTATGTGCGCGACGGGGCGAACCAGGCGCTGAACCGGCTGGTCGGCTATCTGCTGCGGCAGGGCTGCGACGTGCGCATCTATGCGCCCGAAGTCGCCGACCCCGCGTTCGAACCGACCGGCACACTGGTCGGCGTGCCCGCCCTGCCGATACCGGGACGCAGCGAATATCGCTTTCCGCTGGCGCTGTCGCGGCGGGTGCGCAAGGACCTCGGCCGGTTTGCACCGCATATCGTCCATGTCGCCAGCCCCGACGTGGTGGCGCATGGCGCGGTCAGATGGGCGCGCGCGCGCGGCATCCCCGTGCTGGCATCGGTGCATACGCGGTTCGAGACCTATCCGCGCTATTACAACCTTGGCTTCATCGAACCCGCGCTCGTGTTCGGGCTGCGCCGTTTCTACAACCGCTGCGATGCGCTGGTCGCGCCGTCGGAATCGATGGTCGAACTGCTGCGGCAGCAGGGGATGAACGACGATGTCTCGCTGTGGACGCGCGGTGTCGACAGGACGATCTTCTCACCGCAGGCGCGCGACATGGCATGGCGCCGCTCGCTGGGGATCGCGGACGAAGAGCCGGTGATCGGCTTTCTCGGCAGGCTGGTCATGGAAAAGGGGCTGGACGTCTTCACGGACGCCTGCGCCGAGCTTGACCGGCGGGGCGTAGCGCACCGGGTGCTGGTAATCGGCGAAGGGCCCGCGCGCGAGTGGTTCGCCGAACATCTGCGCGGCGGCGTCTTCGTGGGACACCAGACGGGGGCCGATCTGGGCCGCGCGGTCGCCTCGATGGATATGCTGTTCAACCCTTCGGTGACCGAGACATTCGGCAATGTCACGCTGGAGGCGATGGCCTGCGCATTGCCGGTTGTGGCCGCCATCGCGACCGGCAGCGAGAGCCTGGTGCGCGGCGGGGTGTCGGGACAGTTGGTGGAACCGGGCGATATCGACGGGTTTGCCGACGCGCTGGAAACCTATTGCAACGACCCGGCGCTTGCCAGACTGCACGGGCAGGCGGGTGAGGAACGCGCGAGCGATTTCGGCTGGGACCGGATCAATTCGGCGGTGCTGAACACCTATCGCAGGCTGCTGGCCGAAAAGCGCTGAAGGCCCGTCAGGCGATATAGCCGCGCGCCAGTGCACGGCGCGCATACCACAGCAGCGCCAGCAGAACGATCCAGACCACGACCATCACGCCCCAATAACCCGGCCCGCCAAGGCTGGCGGGCATGGGCCGTGTGGCGGTGAAGATCGTCGTCACCGTCAGCCCCAGCAGCGAAACGAGGAACGACGCCACCGCCCAGCGCGAACGCGCCAGCAACAGCACCGAGCCAAGTGTCGAGCCCCAGACGCCCAGCGCCCAGAACGCGGTATGCCAGGCCGGAAAGCTGCTTAGATAGGCGCGCTCCTCGGCGCTGAACTGACCCATCACCGCCTCGGCATCCAGCTGGGTCATGGTGTAGTCGAAGGCGCCATAGGCATTCCACAGCAGGCTCAGCCCCGCGATCACCCAAAAGCTCACCGGAACCCTGATTGCCCTGCTGGCCATAACGAACTTCCTCCCAGACGCCCCGTGCCGCAAGCTATACCGCAGATGAACGGATTGCCAAGGGCGTGGGGGTTCGGGATGCCACGGTCAGGCGGCTAGAGCCTCTCGATCCGGCTTGCCGCCTCGTCGAGGATGGCGGCGATTTCCAACGCCTTGTCGTCGGTAAAGCCGTTCGCTTCAGCCCGGTTGCGCGTTGCCGTCAAAAGATTGGCGACGGCGCGGCGGATCGGCGGGCTTTCGCGCGGCTGGCCCCTGTCCATGGCGGCCAGCCGTTCCATGATGCTCTCCACCTTGTCGGCTTCTTTCGCCAGCTCGTCCCTGCCCGCCTGCGTCAGGGTGAAAGGTTTCTTCGCGCCCGTTTCGTGGCCCGAGGCTTCAGCTATCAGACCCTCGTCCGCGAGCATCGAAAGCGTCGGATAGACCGCGCCGGGGCTGGGCGCATAGCGGCCGCCGGTCAGTTCCTCGATCGCCTTGATCAGCTCGTATCCGTGACGTTCCTGCGTGCCGATCAGGGCCAGCAGGACCAGCCGCAATTGCCCCTGCCCGAACATCCGCCGAGCGCGCCCGCGCCCGCGCCCATCGCCCGCCATCGCGTCGATGCCCGGTCCGCGGCCCATCCGGCTGCCCCGCCCGCGTGGAACCGGATCGCCGAAGTCCTCTCCGAAACCCTTGCCCCATGGGCCGAGGCCGAACGGACCATCGCCGCCGCGGCCTGCATATTTTCGATTCGATCTCATGACATGCGCCTTACTTATGATATGGCTAAGATATATCTTAATGTCAGTTCCGCAAGCAGCGGATGAAATATCGGCGACGCACCCTTATGTTCGCCGGGATGGAAGATCTTTTTGCCGACGACGATGCGGTGCAGCCCTCCCCCGATGCCGCGGCCGACGATGCACCGCTGGCCGACCGCCTGCGGCCTGCCGATCTGAGCGAGGTCATCGGGCAGGAGCATCTGACCGGCGCCGAGGGTGCGATCGGCCGCATGGTGGCGGCGGGCCGGCTGACCAGCATGATCCTGTGGGGCCCGCCCGGCACCGGCAAGACCAGCATCGCGCGCCTGCTGGCCGATAGCGTGGGGATGCGTTTTGCCGCGGTCAGCGCGGTATTTTCGGGCGTGGCCGATTTGAAAAAGGCCTTTGCCGAGGCCGAGGCGATGCAGAAGGCAGGCCGCAAGACGCTACTGTTCGTGGACGAGATCCACCGCTTCAATCGCGCGCAGCAGGACGGCTTCCTGCCCTTTGTCGAGCGGGGCACGGTCACTTTGGTGGGTGCGACGACCGAGAATCCCAGCTTCGCGCTCAACGCCGCGCTGCTCAGCCGTGCGCAGGTGCTGATCCTCCACCGGCTGGATGCCGAGGCGCTGACGAAACTGCTCGACCGGGCCGAGGCGCTGATGGACCGCCCGCTGCCACTCGACGCGGATGCGCGCGCGGCACTGGTGGCCAGCGCCGACGGCGACGGGCGCTTCCTGCTGAACCAGGCCGAGACGCTTTATGCGGCGAATATCGACAAGCCGCTCGATCCCGCCGCCTTGGGCCAGTTCCTGCAAAGACGCGTCGCGGTCTATGACAAGGACCGCGACGGGCATTACAATCTGATCAGCGCGCTGCACAAATCCCTGCGCGGATCGGACCCGCAGGCCTCGCTCTATTATCTCGCGCGCATGCTGACGGCGGGCGAAGAGCCTTTGTATTTGCTGCGTCGGCTGGTGCGTTTCGCCAGCGAGGATATTGGGCTCGCCGATCCGCAGGCGCTGGTCCAGTGTCTTGCCGCCAAGGATGCCTATGATTTTCTGGGCAGCCCGGAAGGCGAACTCGCCATCGTGCAGGCCTGCCTCTATTGCGCGACCGCGCCCAAGTCGAACGCGGCCTACAAGGCGCAGAAGGCGGCGTTCAGGAACGCGCGCGAGACGGGGAGCCTGATGCCGCCCGCGAACATCTTGAACGCCCCGACCAAGCTGATGAAGGATGTCGGTTACGGCAAGGACTATGCCTATGATCACGATGCCGAGGGCGGCTTTTCGGGCGCGAACTATTGGCCCGAGGGGATGGAGCCGCAGGACTATTACCGGCCCGTGCCGCGCGGGTTCGAACGGCAGGTGATCGAGCGTATGGAGTGGTGGGCGAAGAAGCGCGCCGAACGACAGGGATAGTGCCGCGCTTTCGCCATTTCCTCGCCATCGACTGGTCGGGCGCTGTCACGCAGCGGCCCGGCGGTATCGCCTTGGCGCTGGCCCATGCCGATGGCGGCGCGCCGGTGCTGGTCGATCCGGGCCGCGGCTTCTCGCGCGAGGAGGTGCTGGCCATCCTGCAGGACGACTTGCCCGACGATACGCTGGTCGGCCTCGACCTCGGCATATCGCTGCCCTTTGCCGATTGCGGGGCGTTCTTCCCCGGCTGGCCCGACAGCCCGCCCGATGCGCGTTCGCTGTGGGCGATGATCGACCGGATCTGCGCGGGCGATCCCCATCTTTCCGCCAGCAGCTTTGTCGATCACCCCGAACTCAGCGCCTTTTACCGCCGCCATAATGGCCGCGAGGGCGCACACTTCCATGCGCCCGATGCTGCCCACCGTCGCGGGCGTTTCCGCGTGACCGAGGAGCGGCAGGCCGTGCTTGGCTGCACGCCCTATTCCAACTTCAACCTCGTCGGCGCGGCGCAGGTGGGCAAGTCCAGCCTGACCGGCATGCGCGTGCTGCACAGGCTTGGCGGGCGGATCCCGGTCTGGCCGGTCGACCCGGTACCAGCGTCGGGCAGCGTCATTGTCGAGATCTATACCGCCATCCCCGCGATTGCCGCCGGACGCCGCGCGGGCACGTCCAAGATCCGCAGCCATGAAGAGCTGGCGGTCGCCCTTCAGGCGCTGGGCAGCCCTGCCCCGGATGCCAGCGGCCCCATCGACGACCACAGCGCCGACGCGCTGCTGTCTGCCGCATGGCTACGCCTTGCCGCCGGGGATGAGAGCCTGTGGAACCCGCCGGGCCTGGACGAGGTCGCGCAAACCGAGGGCTGGACCTTCGGCGCGCCTTGACGCAAAGAGCGCTCCGGCGAATCTCACTTCGCCATGAAGGGCCGGCTTAGCTCAGTTGGTAGAGCACCTGATTTGTAATCAGGGGGCCACGGGTTCGAATCCTGTAGCCGGCACCATCTCCCGCAATCCGCGCGTGACGATTCGGGGGCAAAAGCCTTCGCGCCCTTGACCTTGCGGCGCCGTGCCCGCAGCGATGTGTGCAACTGCGAAATCGCACCGGGACGACCATTTCCGCATGACCATCATCGAAGCCATTTTCGTCGGCCTTCTGCAGGGCCTGACGGAGTTCCTGCCCATATCGTCCAGCGCGCATCTGCGGCTGGCGGGCCCGTTTCTGACCTCTGGCGATCCGGGCGCGGCGTTTACCGCCGTCATCCAGATCGGGACCGAGGCGGCGGTGCTGCTCTATTTCCGCAAGGATATCTGGCGCATCGCCGATGCGTGGATCCGGCAGCTTTTGCCTGCGGCCGAGAACCGCAATCCGGCCGATGTACGCATGGGCTGGCTGATCATCATCGGCACGCTGCCGATCGCGATTCTCGGCGTGCTGTTCAAGGATGCGATCGAGACCTATCTGCGCAACATGTACATCACCGCCAGCATGCTGATCGGCTTCGGCCTGCTGCTGGGGCTGGCCGACCGGCTGGGCAAGCGGACCCGCCCGCTGGAGCAGCTGACGTGGAAGCATGGCCTGCTGTTCGGTTTCGCGCAGGCGATGGCGCTGATCCCCGGCGTATCGCGGTCGGGCGGCACGATCACGGCGGGCCTTGCGATGGGCTACACGCGCGAGGCGGCTGCGCGCTATTCGTTCCTGCTGGCGATTCCGGCCGTGCTCGCCTCGGGCTTTTATCAGCTCTACAACTACTGGGGCGACTTCACGAGCAATATGGCCGTTCCGACCGCCGTCGCGACGCTGGTGGCGTTCGTGTCGGGCTATGCGGTGATCATGGGTTTCCTGAAACTGGTCAGCACGCGCAGCTATATGGTGTTCGTGGTCTATCGCGTGCTGCTGGGCGGAACCTTGCTGGCGTTGCTGTTCACCGGGGTCATCGACCCGCTCTGACGTCTGCTACAGCCCCCAGCTGAGGCCGACCCAGACGGTTCGCGGCACGCCAAGGTCGATGGACCCACCCGAATTACGGGTGACGATCGTCTCGTCCAGCAGGTTCTCGCCGCGCAGCACCAGCGACAAGCGACCCGCCAGTCGGGCCCTCGCAACAGCGTCCAGCGTCGTGGCGGCGGGCAGGACGTCGGTTTCGCTGTCGTCCTCATATTGCTTGCCGACATGGCGAAGCGTCGCGGCCAGATAGGTGCCGGGTCCGCCCTGCCATGACAGTGTCGCGCTGCCGGTCAGCCGCGGCGTCTGCGCCGGGCGGAAACCGTCCAGACCGGGCGCGGTGTTTCCGCCATCGACCGTTGCATCGGTATAGGCCACCGATGCCGCCAATCCGAACTGCCCCAGCTCTATGGAACCGTCGGCCTCCACCCCCTGCGCGTCGATGGCAGGCAGGTTGCGGCGCTGGCGCAGGTTCTCGGCAATGGTGACATTGGCGATGGCCCCCTCGATCCGGTTGTCGAAGGCGGTGACGGACAGGCGAACGCCCTCGGTCGGGGTCAGGTCCAGTCCGGCCTCGAAACCGCGAATCTCCTCGTTCTCCAGCGCGGCATTCGCCTCGGTCACCACCGGGAAGACGACGAAGGGGCGATAAAGCTCGTTCAGCGTGGGCAGGCGAATGCCGCTATAGGCCGCGCCGCGCAGGGCAAGCGCATCGCTGACGCGCAGCAGCGCGCCGCCGCGCCAGGTGACGGTCCAGTCGCTACGGTCGGCATAGCTTTCATCGATGGTCAGCTGTCCCGACGGTTCGGCGGAGCGATAGAAACCGTCCGCGATCGATGTCCGGTCCGCGCGCAATCCGCCCGTCAGCACCAGCCGGTCCAGCGTCCAGTCGTCCTCGACAAAGAAGCCAAGGTCGCTGTTGGTGCCGCCTGCCCTGCGCCGCGCGGTGATCGCTCCGGAAAAGGCGCTGATCGCGTTTTCCATCATCGTGCCCGACGCGCGCCGGTAATCCGCGCCGATCCGCAGCTGATGCCCGGCCATCTCGGGCGGGCGCAGTTCCAGCTTGCCGCCAAGCCCGGTCGAGGGGGTGTTGTACTGGTCCAGCACCGGCGTGAACCGGGAAGAGCTGATCACCACATTGCTGAAGTTGCGCGCCTGCACATAGGCCAGCGCATCGACCGACCATTCGCCGCGCCTGACCAGACGCAGCGATGCGTCCTGCCCCTCGCTCGCGCTGTCGGCACCGTCGAACCGCAGGGTGCGATCGTCGCGAAACACCAGCATGCGCGCCTGAACCTCGGTCTGCGCATCGACCGGCGCGACGCCGCGCAGGCCGACAGACCAGTTGTCATAGGCCGCTCTTGCGCTGGCATCGGCCCGCTGGTCCTTCGGCGTGGTCCAGAACCCCTTGCCCCGGTCCCACTGACCCGACACCACGGCAAAGCCCGATCCTAGCTGCGGCGCGATCGTCGCGGCCAGTTCGGTCTCGCCCCGGTCATCGACCAGCGCGCGCCCCGAAACCGGCCCCAGCGTCGTGGCATCGGCGCTTTCCAGTTCGATCGTGCCGGTCAGCGCGCCCGCGCCGAACGGGCCGGAACCGCCGCCGCGCGTGACCGTGATGCCTGCCAGCCGTTCGGGCGCGATCGCGTTGAAGGGGATATAGCCGAAGAACGGATCGGCCATCGGCACCCCGTCCAGCAGCACCAGCGCGCGGCTGGTCGCATTGCCGCCCAGCGAGCGCAAAGTCGCCCCCTGCGCACTGGGGTTCGAGGACCGGCTGTCCGACCGGCGGAACTGCTGGAAACCCGCAACGCCCAGCAGCACATCCTCGATCCGGCCCGACGGCGCGGCGAGGATCTGCTCGCGCTCGATCTCACGCGTGGCATAGGCGGGGGTACCGGCGGGTTGTTCCAGCCCCTCGCCCGTCACGACAATGGTGGATGGCGACCGGCGCGGGCCGTCCTGATCGCTCTCGTCTGCCGCGCTGCGGTCCTGCGCCGATGCCGCGCCGTGCAGCGCGCATATCGCGCACAGCGCCGCCGACGAAAGCAGGCGGCGCGAAATCGAATTATTGCCGGTAAATGCCATAGGCGCTGCGTGGTAGCGGTTTCGCCGCGAAACGAAACCCTTGGCGTGCGCTAGAACTCGCCGGCGATGCCTGCGCGCACCGCCGTATTGCTCCCCCCGCCATAGCTGGCCCCTGCGGTCAGCGCGAACGGCGTGTCGCCATCGATCCGGTGCATCAGCCCTGCCGACACGCCGACCTCGCCGCGGAACATGGCGACATTGCTGGCATAGCTGGTGCGGCCCGGCCCGCTGGGGAAATGCGGATCGGCCATGGCGGCGGTGGCGGCAATGCCGCGCCGCATCTCCCTGCGGCCCTGCGCGGCGATGTCGAACAGCTGGTCGACCTGTCCCTCCAGCTGCGCGAATTGCTCATGCGAGACGGCCGCCACGGCCTGCAGCGACATGCCCAGCGAAGCGAGTTGCTGCGCGCTCGCCAGCGCGCTGCCGCGTCCCAGCGTGCCGTTCGCGTCCACGGTCACCGCATAGAGCTGGCCGTCTTGCGCCGCAGTTGAGGCACCGATATCGCCGATGCGCACCGACGAATTCGCGCCCCCCAGCGCGAGCTGGTTGCTGGCCGTGGTCTTCGCGCCGTAACCGATGGCCGTAGCATAGGTGTGGCCCGCCACCGCCTCGCCCCCGATTGCGGTGGCTGCGGTCGCGCTGGCGGCGGCAAGCACGCCGATCGCCGTCGTCCGCCCGCCCGATGCCGTCGCGCGATAGCCGACCGAACTGGCATAGCTGCTGGTGCTGGCCGAACGCACGCCCACGGCCATCGCGCCCGTTCCGGAAGCGACCGACAATGCGCCGACCGCGCCCGACTGGCTGCCGCTTGCCTGCGCGTTGAAGCCGGTCGCGCTGGAATAGCCGCCCGTCGCGCCGGCGCGATAGCCGGTGGCGGTCGAACCGTCGCCTTGCGCACGTGCGTCGCGCCCGATGGCAGAGGCGTAATTCGCACTGGCTGCGCTGCCGGACCCGAGCGCCAGCGCCGAATCGCCACTGGCCGACGAGCCGCTGCCCACCGACGCCGCGCCGACACCCACTGCCGAGGAAGCGAGACCGAGCGCCATCGCGCCCGCCCCGCCGCTGGCGCTGCTGTCCTTGCCGATGGCGATGCCCTGCGCGGCGGACGCCGACGATTGCACGCCCAGTGCGATCGCGTCTTCTCCGCCTGCCGCCGCAATGGTCCCGCTGCTGTTCACCGCCAGATAGGGATTGGCGCTGCCACCGTCCCCGACCGGTTCGATGCCCGCAATGGCGGTGGCGATGGCGCTGTTCATCTGGCCGAGGTTCACCGCGTCGCTTTCCTGCGATCCGGCGGCGACGTTCACGATCTGGCGCTGCAGCCCCGCATGGCCCACCGATACGCTGTTGGTGCGGTCCGCCGAAGACCCGCTGCCAAGCGCGACCGATCCGGCTGCCTGCGCCTGCGCGTTTCCGCCAAGCGCAACCGATTCGCTGCCCGCCGCACCGGCATCCGCCAAGCTGCTGTTCACCGCGAGATGCGGCATCTCGGCAGGCGCGGGGGCGGGTTCGATTCCGGCGACCGCGCTGGCGATGGCGGTGTTCATCTGCCCGACCGTCGCGGCATCGCTGGCACCGGTTCCGTCGGCAAGGTTCACCATCCGGCGCTTGATCGTCTCGCTACCGACCGAGACCGTGCCCGCGACATCGGCCAGCGAATTCGCGCCCAGCGCAACCGCATTTTCCGCCTTGGCGACCGATCCTGCGCCGAGGGCCGTTGCATTGGTGGCGCTCGCCGATGTTTTCTGCGTCGAGCCATAGGCGCCATAGCTGCCCAGCGCCGTCGATCCGACCCCGCCTGCCGTCGCCGCCTGCCCAACCGCCACGCCCCGGTTCGCGGCCGATGCGCCATGGCCGGCCGCGACCGATCCGGATCCGGCCACGCTGGAAACGCCCAGCGCCGCGCCGGTTTCGTCCGACGCGAAGGACACGCGCCCCAATGCGACGCCGCCGCGTGCGTCCGAATCCTTGCCCATCGCCACGCCGCCATTTTCGGCATAGGCGCTGTAACCCACCGCCACGCCCGCATAGCCGGTGGAACTGATCGCGCCGGTCTGGACCGTCGCATAGGCTCCGATGGCGACTGCCTGCTGGCTGCTACCCTCGGCCTGGTTGCCCAGCGCGATCGCGTCGCGCTGATAGGCGGCGGCAAGATAACCCGCCGCCATCGAATAGGCGCCCGACGCGCTGGACGACACGCCGACCGAGACCGCCCCGCTGGCTGCGGCATTCGTATAGGGTCCGCAGGCCAGCCGGTCGGGCTGGTTCGCCGATTCCGCCCCGCCGTCCGTGTCGGTGGAGGCGGTCGCGACCCCGTCATTATTCGTGTCGAGCAGGCAATCGCGGGCCAGCGCGGGCGCGGCGTTCATCGCCGCCAGCATTACTGCGGCACCCGCGGCAAGGCGGGCACGGTCGTTCCGGTCAGTTTTCATCGCAACCCCTGCGTCCCGTGGGGGCTGGCGGTCGTAACCGTCGACCACGATCCGTCACCGGACCGGCAGGCGCGCCCCCATCATACCGCCTGTTGGGCGATAGCAGGTCAAAATATGGTTAAAGTCAAATAGCTGGCGTGCGTCTGGCTGCTTCGATCCACAGCCGCGAAGAGCCCCGGTCTTCAGCCCCGCCCGCGATAGGACGACACGCCCTGTTCGGGCACCCATAGTCCCTCGGGCACGGTGCCGCTTTGCCAGAACACGTCGATCGGGATGCCGCCGCGCGGATACCAGTATCCGCCGATGCGTAGCCAGCGCGGTGCCATTTCCTCGAAAAGGCGCTGGCCGATGCCGACGGTCACATCCTCGTGAAAGCCGCAATGGTTGCGGAACGAGCCGAGAAACAGCTTGAGCGATTTCGATTCGACGATCATCTCGCCCGGCGCATAATCGATCACCAGATGCGCGAAATCGGGCTGTCCGGTCACCGGGCACAGCGAGGTAAACTCCGGCGCGGCGAAACGGACCATGTAGAGCGACCCGGCCCGCGGGTTCGGGACATAGTCGAGCACCGCCTCCTCGGGCGAAGCGGGAAGCGCGCTGTTCTGCCCCAGATACTTCGGCGCGGTCGGGGTCGATTGTGCGTTGTCGTCGGCCATGGCGGCGCTTTGGCACTTTGCCGCCCCTCACTCAAGTTCGCACTCACGAGAGCGCTCTTGGCGGGACGGCCTGCCATCGGCTAGCAATGCGGCATGACACATTTGCTCGTTTCGACCGACTGGCTTGCAGCCAAGCTAGGATCGCCCGATCTGGTGGTGCTGGACGCCAGCTATCACCTCGCTCCCACCGGCCGCGACGCGAAGGCCGAATTCGCGGCGGGGCACATCGCGGGGGCGCGTTTCCTCGACCTTGCGGCGCTCAGCGATCCGGCGGCCGAGTTCGACAACACGGTTCCGACCGCGCAGCAATTTCAGGACAGGGTGCGCGAACTGGGCGTGTCGGACGCCAGCCATGTCGTGCTCTACGACGACAGCCCGCTGAAAAGCGCGGCGCGGGCCTGGTTCCTGTTCACATTGTTCGGCGCGAAGAATGTCTCCGTCCTCGACGGCGGGCTGGCGAAATGGAAGGCCGAGGGGCGGCCCGAAACGCGCGAGGATGACCCCGCCGCACCGGGCGATTTCACCGCGAACCCCGATCCATCGCTGCTCCGCGACAAGCAGGCGGTGCTCGATTCGCTGAAAGGCAGCGCGCAAGTCGTCGATGCGCGCGGGGCGGGACGTTTTACCGCCGACGAGCCGGAGCCGCGTCCCGGCATGGCGTCGGGCCACATCCCCGGCGCGCGCAACCTGCCCATCGGCATGCTGTACGGGGCGGGCGGCACGATGAAGGCCCCATCGGAAATCGAGGCGGAATTCGTGGCCGCCGGTGTCGATCTGGAACGCCCGGTCATCACCAGCTGCGGATCGGGCGTCACCGCCGCCGTCCTCAGCCTCGCGCTGGCGCGGCTCGGCAAGCGGGACGTGGCGCTCTACGACGGCAGCTGGTCCGAATGGGGCAGCGATCCCGATACACCCAAGGAACAGGGCCCGGCCGGAGCGCCTCGGCTTGGCTGATCGGGACGCAGCGAAGCATCGCATCGGCACCCGCCTTGTCGAGGCTGGACGGCGCAGGCAATGGACCAAAGTGCCCGACCTGCCCGGCGGAGTCGTCAATCCGCCGATCTGGCGGGCCAGCACACATCTTTACGAAAGTTGCGCCGCACTTAAGGAAGCGGCAGCCGGTTCGAACGAGGATGGCCGTTTCTTCTACGGCCGCCGCGGCGCGCCGACGCAATGGGCTTTGGCCGATGCGCTGACGGGTCTTGAGGAAGGCGCGTTCGGCACCATGCTCTACCCATCGGGCGTGGCGGCGATCACGGGCAGCTATCTCGCCGTGCTCAAGCCGGGCGACCGCTTGCTGATCAGCGACAATGCCTATGATCCGTCGCGCAGCATCGGCACCGGCCTGATGAAGACATTCGGGGTGCAGCCCGAATTCTTCGATCCGCTGGACATCGAAGGCTTTCGCAGCCTGTGCGCAACAGGCGGCAGGATCGGCGCGGTGCTGCTGGAGGCACCGGGCAGCCTGACGTTCGAGGTCTGCGACGTGCCTGCCCTTGCCGCCATCGCGAAGGATGCGGGGGCCTGGGTGCTGATCGACAACACATGGGCGGGACCCACCGGCTTTTCCGGATTGTCGCATGGCTGCGACGGGGTGATCACCGCGCTGACCAAGCATGTCGGCGGGCACTCCGACCTGATGATGGGCGCGGTATCCGCGACCGAAAGGCTCTATCGCAGGCTTCGCCGCACCGCGCAGCAATTGGGACAGGTGGTGTCGCCCGACGATGCGGCGCTGGCGCTGCGCGGGCTGCGCACGCTCGATCTTCGGCTGCGGCGAGAAACCGAGAGCGCGCTGGCGGTCGCCCGCTGGCTGAGCGAACGCGCCGAAGTCGCCGCCGTGCTGTGCCCCATGCTGGAAGGCGCGCCGGGCCATGCCCTTTGGAAGCGCGACTTCACGGGGGGCTGCGGCCTGTTCGCCTTTGTCCTCAAAGGCCGCGACGCGGCGGCGCGGGCGCGGCTGGTCGATGCGCTGCGACTGTTCGGCATCGGCTATAGCTGGGGCGGGTTCGAAAGCCTTGCCCTGCCGGTAGACCCGGCCACGTGTCGTTCGGTGACGAGCTGGCCGCCTGCCGCGCGCGAAGGCGGCGACGGGCCGCCATTGGACGAAGGCGACCGTTTTGCGATACGCCTGTCCATCGGGCTCGAAGATCCGGCGGATTTGATCGCCGATCTTGAGCAGGGATTTGCGGCAATGGAGGCTGGTGAATGACGATCGGATGGAGCGCGATATTGTCGGCCGCAGGGACGGGCGGCCCCGAAAGCGCTTCTGCCGATCTGGCCGCGGCGACCGAGACCGCGGCCGAGGCGGCGGACGCCAGCGCGCCAGCGGCCGGCCCCGCCACCGATGCCGCGGCCCTGCCCGAAACCACGCGCCCCCTTGCGGAGGGGCCGATCGAAGGCGCGGACCAGATCAAGGAAGCGTTGCAGGAGCATTCGATGACGCTGGGCGGCGTGATCGACAAGCTCGACAGCTGGGGCGTGACCATCGGCGACACGCGCTTCTCGGTCTGGACAGCGCTGCTGGTGGTGATGGTCCTTATCGGCATTTTCGTGATCGGCCGGCTGGGCGTCAGGATGGCGCAAAAGGCGCTGGACAAGTTCACCAACCTGTCCGCCACGCAGAACCTGCTGGCCGACAAGGTGATCACGCTGGTCGTCTGGGCCATCGTCATCTTGATCGGAATCGACATACTCGGCATCGACCTGACGGCGCTGGCGGTGTTTTCGGGCGCGTTCGGCCTTGCCATCGGTTTCGGCCTGCAGAAAACCTTCGGCAACCTGATCGCGGGAATCATCCTATTGATGGACCGCTCGATCAAACCCGGCGACGTCATCGCGGTGTCCGATACCGCCGGGAACGAGACATTCGGCCAGATCCGCCGCATCGGCATTCG
>CERQ01056646.1_pt1 | contig 18154 bp, 11 predicted proteins | sample 530711 | NCBI WGS metagenome assembly CERQ01 (sample SAMEA2620882, study PRJEB7988) | marine metagenome | biome: marine biome (ENVO:00000447); feature: mesopelagic zone (ENVO:00000213); material: "saline water (ENVO:00002010), including plankton (ENVO:xxxxxxxx)" | depth 850 m | reverse complement strand
AAAACTAATCTAAAGCATCTGTTTTTAAAAGAATGGATGCTTTTTGAGATTATATTTTTTTAAAAATTTATAGGAATCATGGTTTTTAAAACCACATATTCTTTCTAAAAAACCAGACCTTCAAAGCTTTTAAATTAAGCGGCCTGTTAGTAAGTATGGGAATGTGAAGAATTTCCCCTATTTAAAGATTAAAAATTAAGCTAAAGTAAATCCTACTATTTTATATTTTATATCCTGGAAGCGAAAGCAGGCTTCCAAAATTAAAAGCCCGATTTTCAAGTTGAAAATCGGGCTTTAACTATTAATAAATAGTACTATTATCTCTTCTTGTACTCCTCTTCTTTTTTCTCATAGTACTTTTTTAGCGTAAAAAAGGCCTTCTTTTTATTTCCTTTATCGTCTATTAAACCTTTGCGGTTCCAGCCCTCCTGATATTTAGGATTGTTACGCTTTGGGGATCTAAAATCTACCAAAATCCATGGAGACAAGCCCGTAAAATTCTCTGGCATATTTTCCATCATTTTAAGGGTCTCTTCAAAATACCATTCCTGAAACTCTTCACTCCATCTGGTTTCTTTATCAGCATGAAATCCTCCTTTTGCACCTGCTCCTGTTTCACTAAAAAACAGGGGTTTATCATAAGCTGTTTCCCATTTTGATTTTACTTTAGCGTGAGGTAAATCACCATACCAACCTAAATATTCATTTACAGAAACAATATCTGTATATTCCCCAAGAGGATCATCGATATAATTTCTACCACGATTATAACCAACTTCTAATGCCGCTGAAATCAATCGTGTATCATCCTTTTCTTTAGCATGCATCACCAAACTTTTCATGAATTTAGTTCTGGCTTCACTAACCGGAGTTTCGTTACCAACAGACCAGATTATTACAGAGGCTTTATTTTGATCTCTGATAATCATTTCATCCAATTGTTTTTTAGCTTTTTCTAAAACCTCATCATTCTTAAAATCAATGGTCCAGTACACCGGAATTTCGCTCCAAACCAAAAGCCCCAAAGAATCTGCCGCACGTGTCATATATTCGTTATGCGGATAATGTGCCAGACGAACCATATTAACGTTTAAATCTTTAGCCCAACCAAAAAGCTTATCTGCATCTGCACTATTTTTAGCTCTACGAATTTCAGGAGCTATTTCTTCGTGAATACTAATTCCGCGCATAAAGATTTCCTTACCGTTAAGCAACACATCTTTACCAGAAACTTCCACCTTTCTAAATCCGATTTTATCGGTTAAAGTATGTTCTCCCAACGTAAACATTACTTTGTAAAGCTTTGGATTTTCCGGTGACCATAACTCTAATTTTTTCGCTTCCAAATCAAAAGAGCCTTCAGAATCACGAATATCCACATTCTCTTTAAATCCAATTTCTGGAATTTCTATCGTTATTTTTTCTTCAGCAGCAGTAGTATTTAATTTGAAGTAACCCGAAATATTAAATCTCTTACGCTTTAAAGATTTTTCTATATCCTGTGACTGTTTTAAGTGTATCGCGTATTGCTGAATGAAATTTTGTGGCGTAATTATTAGTTTGACATCACGGGTTATTCCGCCGTAATTCCACCAATCAGTATTTAATGTAGGAACTTCGTCTGCATAGCGTTTATTATCTACTTTAACCACCAAAAAATTACCTTTATCTTTCAGCATTCCTGGTGATATTTCAAAATTAAACGGTGTAAATCCGCCTTTATGCATTCCCAGCTTTTTGCCATTTAAATATACATGAGCCTCATAATTTACCGCACCGAAGTATAAAAAAATGCGTTCATTTTCATCTAATTTCGGCTTATCAAATTCTCTTTGATACCAAACGGTACCTTCATAATACTTAAACACATCGTCCTGCGAATTCCAATCTCCGGGAACCTGAATGCTGTAATCATCATTGTAACCATGCTCTTTTCGATCGGTTTTTCCATGGGGTTCCGGATTGTTCCAATAAGCTTCAGCATCTTTTTCACCTTTCTCCTTATATCTATAATCATAAAAACCGGTTTCATAAGGATCGATAATGTAATGCCAGGTGCCGTTTAAAGAAACCTGTTTACGATTCTGGGTATTAACAATCAAATTTTCCTGAGCAAATGCAGTAACAGCGCATAATACTAAAAATGTAACAATAATTTTTTTAAATATCATTTAAAACAGAATTTGGTTATAATACTTTTTAGGTCTAAAAAGTAAAAAAAACTAAAAAGATAAATGTAAATTTTACATTTACTAATATAATAAAATTATTGAATTCGCAATCGATATATTTTTTAGAGATTACGTATTGATTATGTAGAGAAATAGTAGGAAAAATCAAGAATCTCGGGACAAGCCTTTTGAGGTGTAAAAAAAATAACCTTTTCTACAATTTCGAGGCAAGCAACGGTGTCTTATACACTTTTAGCGGTACCGATAAAGATTTGAAGGTCATTTGTATAATTTCCTGGAAAGGTAATAATCAAAAAACTCCTGCCAAATTATCAGCAGGAGTTCCAGGTAGATTTTACAACTAGGAGCTATGACAAAAATTTTGCTAAAGCTTCAGCTATTTCATCGTCTCCTTTACTCATTTCGATTACTTTGCCATAGGTTTTCGAATCTTTTAGCACCTCTAAAACTGTTTCTGCTACAGCTTGCCTTGGAATTTTAGAATTTACTTTATCCGGATTACTGGTCATTATTACTTTCCCGGCTTCATCATTATCAGTTAAAGTTACCGGACGTAAAATGGTGTAATCCAACGTACTTCTTTTCAGCTCTAAATCGGCATAATGTTTTGCCGTATAATAAGGCTTCATTCCATCTACTTTTCCCCAATACGAGCGATCGTCACTATGTGAAGCGCTTACCATTACAAAACGTTTAACGCCATGTTTATCGGCTTGATTAATCGACTTAATTGCACCATCCAAATCTATCTCTATGGTTTTATCATCACCGGTTTTCCCGCCAGAACCTGCGCTAAATACCACAGCATCATAATTTTTAATCACTTCGCCAATGGCTTCAGGAGTATTTTCTAAACTTTCTACAACTGTATTTACGCCCATTTCTTCAAAAATCGGTTGTTGCTCTTCTTTTCTAATAAAGGCGGTAGGTTCAAAATCTTCAGAAGCACTCATCGCTTTTGCTATGCGTTGTCCAACTTTTCCGTGTGCTCCAATAATTAAAACTTTCATATCAATTTTTCTTTTTCGTTTATTCTCAAGTTAGGTGTTCCTGAAAGATATTAGACTTAAAATTCTATTAAAACTAAGTTTAACTAAATTATAGGTTGAGTTTACCATACAAATCACCTTCCAGTGATAAAACAAATGAAGATAAAATACATTACAGCGAATACTATTTTATACGATAGCGCTAAATATTATTTTTTATTATATTTAAAGGACTATGAAGCGAATACTATTTGACAGACTAGATAATTGGTTCAATACCACCATAGTATTTATTTCTATAGCGCTATTATTTACTTCGGCTATTTTTGGAGAACGTCTTGGGGTTTATGAAATTATCATTGATAAAGCTTTCTTTATTTTCCAGCTGATGTTTTTTGGGAAATATTTTATTCATAAACGCACGGTAAATTGGAACAAAGCCGGAATAAACATTCGGCTAAAATGGTTTAAAGATGCAAACATTCCATTTTCAAAGATAGCATCCTGTACCTACCATAACGAAATCCTGGAAGTTATAAAAACAAATGCTAAAAGATATCAATTTGATTTATCTCAAGTTCATCCTGATGATAAAGAAAAATTAGTTGAAATTTTTAAGCGGTATACACCGAATCATAAATTCAAATTTGTTTAAAATCTAAATCATTTTAAAATTATCAGAATATGGTAGTCTTTACAGAATTGCTTATATTAACTCTATAAATAACTTTAACAAGTTATTTTTTCAATCCGATTTAAATACTCAAAAAAGTATTATAAAGATTTATCTTAAAATTAGATTTTGAAAAAAAATTTAGCTACCCTTATTATAGTTTGCCTTGTCTTAAGTTCATGTAAAGAAGAAAAAAAGTATTCAGACTATAAAAAAGATGATTTTTACGAAGTTCAAGGTATTGTTACTCATGCGCCACCTACAGATGATCCTTTTGACCTTTCTGTTGCAAAAGATGTGCATTATGAATATTTCATTAATCGCGAGAAACCGCTTAAAGGAATTGAAGAAAATTTAGAAATTCTAGAAAACGTAAATGGCTATCCTGTCGTAATACTTGTACATAAAGATAATGAAACGATAAATTTTTATAGCCGAATTGGTCTTACTGAAAATTTAACAATGGATGAAAAAAAGGTTTTGGAAAAACATTTTCAAGAACAAATGGATATAGAAAAGAAGAAAATAAATAAGGGGATTTAAAATTGCCCTTTAGCAGTACAAATAAATAAACCTATTCTTTTAAAATAAAAAAGCCATCTGAATCAGATGGCTTTGTATTGTTATTTTGACTTAAAATCAAGCTTCACAGCTTGAACAATTTACAATGTTAGATACAAATTCTTTCGAAACGCTCTGGCTTCTTTGATAATATAAAGTTTTCACCCCTAATTTCCAGGCTTCGATCATTAGCTGGTTTACATCTCTTACCGGAACTCCTGCTGGAATATTAAGATTTAAACTTTGCGCCTGATCGATAAATTTTTGCCTAACCGATGCCTGTTGAATAATCTCTAACTGGCTAATTTCTTTAAAGGTTTTAAAAATATCTTTTTCTTCCTGTGTTAAGGTTTCTAAGTGCTGAACACTACCATGATGTAGCATGATACTTCTCCAGGTATCTTCGTTATCCAGTCCTTTTTCTTCCAATAATTGCTTCAGGTATTTATTCTTACGCATAAAGTTTCCTTTAGCAAGACCGGCCTTATAATAATTACTACTAAAAGGCTCTATCCCTGGTGAAGTTTGTCCTAAAATTGCCGAAGACGAAGTGGTAGGTGCAATCGCCATTAAAGTGGTATTTCTTAGACCATAACCTTTAAGCATTTCTGGTTCTCCATAAATAGTTGCCAGTTCTTTACTCGCTTTGGTTGCCTTAGCACTAATATCTTCAAATATTTGATGTGTTAAACCTTTAGCGCGCATTCCTTCAAACGGAATTCTGTTTTTCTGCAAATAAGAGTGCCATCCCATAGCTCCTAAACCAAGTGCTCTGTGATTTTTGGCAAACCTATTGGCTGAAGCTAAGTAATGATTTCCTTCGGTTTTAGCGATAAATTCCTGAAGAACTCCGTCTAAGAAATAGATTGCTAATTTCACCGCTTCAGTATCTTTCCACTCATCGTAAAGCTCCAGGTTCATGGATGACAAACAACAGATAAAAGATTCATCTTCAGTAGAAGGTAATGCAATTTCAGAACATAGATTACTGGAGTGAATAGTTCTGTTTTTATCTTTATAAACCTGAGGTTTAAAACGGTTGATATTGTCTTTAAATAAAATATACGGTAACCCTTTTTGCTGGCGGCTTTCTAAAACCTTAGCCCAGATTTCACGTTTTTCCATATCACCTTCAATCATCTCCTGCATCCAGTAATCTGGTACACAAACCCCATAAAATAAATTCTGAATGGGGTTACCGATATTTTTAATTTCCAGAAATTCTTTAATATCCGGATGATCGATATCTAAATAAGCAGCAAAAGCTCCACGACGTACACCACCTTGAGAGATTGTATCCATTGCCGTATCGAAAAGCTTCATAAAACTAGTTGCTCCACTACTCTTTCCATTATCGGTAACGGCACTACCACGACCACGTAATTCTCCAAAATATCCAGACGTTCCTCCACCAATTTTTGTTTGCATAATAACCTCACCAAGCTTGTGGGTAATTCCTTCAATATTATCTGGTACATAGACATTGAAACATGAGATGGGTAAACCACGCTCGGTCCCCATATTTGCCCAAATTGGTGAACTTAAACTCATCCAACCACGCTCGATCATTTCGATAAAAGCTTCTGCTAATTCCGGCTTATACAATCTTTTAGCCGAGGCATTTGCTATACGTTCGATAGCCGATTTCACGGTTTCTCCTTTTAGTAAATATCCACGGTTAAGGATTTGCTGACTTTCATCATTAAGCCACCAAAGTCTTTTATTTTTTGGTTCGTCTGCGATTAAAGGCTGAGTTTCTACGTTCGTTGTCATGGGAGTTTCGGGTATTTAGTGTTTGGCGATTATTTTAAAAAAGGTCTGATGCAGTAATACTTTTATCGTGTTTGGTGTAATCTACAGGACGTCTGGCAAAGAAATCATCTAAACTATTGGCAAAAACTTCTTCTTCAAACCAAAGCATTGGCTGATATTCAGCTGCAGTAATATTGTATTGCTTCGGGAGTCCTATGCTTTTTAAACTATCATCTAATCTAAATTTCATAAAATCCATTAGATTCTTTTTATTGATATTTTCTAACTGACCGTTTTCAAAGATCCAGTCCAGAATTTCTTCTTCTACTTCAATAGATCTGGTTACCACATCTGTTAATTTACGGGTCATTTCTTCATTAAAATAATCCGGATATTCCTCGCGAATCTGATTAATAATATAAATTCCGGCATTAGCATGAATCTGCTCGTCTACTGAAGTCCAAGCGATAATATTGCTCACATTCTTCATTACTCCCTTAAAACGGTTAAAGGATAACACAATGGCAAACTGACTAAACAGAGATACATTTTCAATCAAAATTGAAAATAAAATCAAAGAAGACACATAATCCTTGGGATCCTCAGCTTTGGTATGCTCCAAAGCTTCGGTTAAATAAGCAATACGTTTTTTAATAGCAGGAACTTCTACCACTTTGGCAAATTCATTATTATACCCCAACACTTCTAAAAGTCTTGAATAGGCTTGTGAATGTCTAAATTCACATTCGGCAAAAGTACTTCCTAATCCATTAAATTCCGGTTTTGGTAAATGTTTATATAAATCACCCCAAAACGATTTTACAGCAACTTCAATTTGTGCAATTGCCAGTAAACTTTTCTTTACCACATCCTTCTCTCCTGTGGTTAAATGCGAATGAAAATCCTGTACATCTGCGGTAAAATCCACCTCAGAATGTACCCAAAACGATTGATTAATAGCATCTGTAAAATCTAAAACTCCCGGATACTCAAAAGGCTTATAATTTAGCCGCTTGTCAAAAATACTCATACTGCTGTTGTGTTGTTAATGAAACAAAAAACCAAGGGCATAAAATAAAATGGAAGGATGCTATTCGATAAAATTTTGTTCTAAAAAACTCGAATCTTAATATCCACGACCATCACTTTTTATGCGAAAGCAAAAGTCATTGAAACGAAAAACAAGGTATTCTGGCTTATCAGCAACGCTAATTTACAGTTGCGCAACAGCTCATGATTTGCACATGATTCCCCTAAATTTTCAATGAAATTTCGTTCAATAATTTCAAATCAAAATTACAATCTAAGAGCACACTTTTTTCAAAAATCTTATCATACTTATTCACAATTTTGTAAACAATTTAGAACCTTCTGATTTTTAAAGTTTTACGTTTTATTCTATAAAAAACTAGAAATAAGCATTTTACAAACGAAGCAATAACAAATTGTTTACAAAAAATGTAAACTTTTTGTAATGTAAATATTTTATAACTTAAAATAATGGATATTTAATTATCTGGAAAGAAATACGCAAGCGCAGTACAAATATAGAAAATCCTATACTTGAAATTCGTTATTATAAAGCTAAAATTTTATAAAAAATAGAGCGCAAAATACACTTGTCTAATTCTAAACATTTTATAGCACTTACAAATTAAAAATTAGTTTAAAATGAAGAGCGTCTTTTTTGTAAACCATGCAGCCGAATACAAAAATATGGCCAATGCCAATGCGGTTAAAAAGTTTAGAATTTTTTTAGACACCTTTCAACCAGAAATGTTTTTTTCAACGGCATCATTTATAATAATCAAAAACCTATTTTACCATTTAAGAGCACAGGGATAATTTCGGTACTAAGGCATCATCTAACTTTTAGGATGCCAATAAAAGAAATAGTATACGCTCGCTACTATGTTAATAAATCGTAAGTTTACCTTATTTAGATGTTATACCAAAAAACCCAGATAAAAACAGGGAGTAAACAAAAAATTTAATGCTTATTAAGAAATTCTAATGGTATTTTAATCTCGATATAAAGAATTTTTAATAATCCCATTCTATTTTCGCACACGGATAAGGAATGTTATAAAATTCTGAAGCTTTAGACAAGGACGCAACTTTTAATTACATTTACAGATTCGAAATCTATATCGATCATTTTTAAATAGTTACAAATCACTTAATAATATATGGCCAAAAGTTCAATTTCACCCTGGACTAAACTATGGAATCTGCTAAAACTCGAAAAACGGGATATTTTACACGTTTTATACTATGCGATTTTTGCAGGTCTTATTAGCTTAACCCTTCCCTTAGGAATACAGGCAATCATTAATCTTATTCAGGGTGCTGAAGTTTCTACTTCCTGGATTTTATTAACCTGTCTGGTAACTCTTGGAGTTGGATTTAACGGCGCTTTACAGGTGCTACAGCTCGATCTTGTAGAGAATATTCAGGAAAAAGTATTTACCCGTGCTTCTTTCGAATTTATCTACCGGTTCCCAAAAATGCGTGTGAGGGAATTAGAAAATTACTATCCTCCTGAATTATCCAATCGGTTTTTTGATGTGCTCACGCTTCAAAAAGGATTGCAGAAATTACTATTGGATTTTCCGGCAGCGGTAATCCAAATTATTTTTGGCCTTCTATTACTGTCATTTTATCACCCGTTTTTTATTGCTTTTGCTATCCTATTGATAGTGCTTATTTATATTATCTTTAAATTCAGTCTTTCAAAAGCTTTAGAAACAAGCATTCTGGAATCCAAAAAGAAATACCATATCGCTTTTTGGATTCAGCAGGTCGCTGCAAATTTTAGAACTTTTAAAATTTTTCCAGACGAATACGAACAAAATAAAAATAACCATCTTGTAGAGAAATACTTAGAGAACAGACAGTCGCATTTTGGTACGGTTAAAAATCAGTACAAACAAATGGTCGTTTTTAAAGTTATCGTGACTTTAGGATTACTTTTAATAGGTGGTTTGCTGGTGATTAATCAACAAATGAATATTGGCCAATTTGTTGCCGCTGAAATTATTATCGTCCTCGTCATAAATTCTGTAGAAAAAATAGGGCTTAGTCTTGAAACTATTTACGACGTTGTAACCGCTGTTGAAAAAATTAGTGAAGTAACTTCAAAAAAATTAGATCGTAAAACAGGTGTTCATGAAAACGATGTGCATCTTTTCCCTATTAAGATAGAAAATCTTCATATTGAAGAAAGCGTGGTACCAGATATTGTGGTCAACAAAGGTGATCTTATCAATATCGTGGGCGCAGAAGTTGTTATAAATGACTTTTTCCATTACCTCTCTGGAATGAAGAAAACCAAGAATGGAAGAATTTATTTTAACCGTGAAGAGATTGCAAATGTTAACCTGGACAGCTATCGCAATAAGATCGCGTTACTTTTAAATACCGATAGTATTTTTGAAGGCACCATCTGGGAGAACTTAACCCTTAGTAATCCTAATATGAGCTCAGACCGGGTATACCAAATGCTGGAAGATTTTAATGTCTTAGACCATATTAATAAACTCCCAGAATCTTTAAACACTTATATCTTTTCTGGGAATAAAAAAATAGGCGCTAAAACAGCTAAAAAGATTTGTTTGATAAGAGCTTTACTTAAGGACCCTAAACTTCTGATGATAGAGAAAGGCTATATTATTTCAGAAAATGATAAGAAAGCACTAATGAAACATGTAAACAGGGAAGACACCTGTATTTTCCTTGCAGATGATGCGCATCGATTAGACGAATTTGAACCGCTTTACCTAGAACACAAATAAAAAATTAAACAATAAATGCTTAATCTTTCTAATACAAAATTGGGCGAAAAGATAAAACTCGAAGAGTTTAGTGCTTTTTCGCTGATCGTGAAGAGAAGTCATCACAAGCTTCTTTCCAGGATTTTATTAGGAACTTTTGTGTTTTTACTAATTCTACTGTTTTTCCCATGGACGCAAACCATAAGCGGTAGAGGTTACGTAACTACCCTAAAACCTGATCAAAGACCCCAAACACTGCAATCACCCATCCCGGGACAAATCCAAAAATGGTATGTTCAGGAAGGTGATTATGTAGAAAAAGGGGATACTATCTTACATATTGCTGAGGTAAAAAACGAATATTTTGACCCCCTTTTGGTGGAAAGGACAGGAGATCAATTAGCTTCAAAAAGTAATTCCTTCGCATCTTATGGACAAAAGATTGATGCCTTACAACGACAGTTGGCGGCTATACAACGTGAAAGAGAATTAAAATTAGAACAAACCAGGAATAAAAGAAAACAGGCCGAACTTAAAATTAATAGTGACAGTATTTCTTTAGAAGCTGCCAGGGTAAACTTAAGTATTGCCGATAGGCAATATACCCGTACTACCGAATTATACGAAGAAGGCTTAAAATCAAGACTGGATTTAGAAACCAAACAATCAAAATTTCAGGAATCCCAGGCCAAAGTTATCGACCTGGAAAATAAATTATTAAGCAGTAGAAACGAGTTGCTTAATGCGATTATGGAGGTTAATCGTATAGAAGCCAATTATATCGATAAAATCAATAAGATCGAGGGAGAGATCTCTACGGCTAATTCATCGAGGTTTGATGCCCAGGCACAGGTCTCTAAATTAGAAAATTCGCTATCCAATTATCAAATCCGAAAAAATCTGCTTTATATCCGTGCACCGCAAAATGGATACATTAACCGCGCCTTAATTAAAGGTTTGGGAGAAACCTTTAAAGAAGGTGAAAAACTGGTGACTATTATGCCATCAGACATTGATATTGCCGTGGAAACTTATGTAAAACCTATCGATTTACCATTAATAAGTATCGGTGATCATGTAAGGGTTCAGTTTGACGGATGGCCAGCTATCGTATTTAGTGGATGGCCTAATGCTTCTTACGGTACATATGGAGCAAAAGTCGTGGCGATAGAAAATTTTATAAGCGATAATGGTAAATATCGAATTCTACTTGCCCCAGATCTAAAAGAACGAGAAAAACACGCATGGCCAGAGGCTTTACGTGTAGGCTCTGGTGCAAGAACCCTGGCTTTACTGGAAGATGTTCCAATTTGGTATGAGCTTTGGAGAAATTTAAATGGATTCCCTCCAAACTATTATACCAGCGCGGAAAAAGAAAAAGACGGAAAGAAAAGCGACTCGAAAGATGCTAAGAAGTAATATGCGAAAATTTATTTGTTTATTTTACTTTTCTGTTTTTTGTATTTTCTTCGGAAATGCGCAAGAACAAGAATCGGAAATCTTTACGCTGGAAGAGTTCCTTGCTATGGTAAAACGCTACCACCCGATCGTAGCACAAGCTAATCTTGAACTCTCAGGTGCCGAAGCAAAATTATTAAAATCGAGAGGGGCTTTTGATCCCAAGCTTGAAGGCGGAATGAAAGAAAAAAACTTTCATGGAACTGAATATTACTCACTATGGCACGGAACTTTTAAAATTCCTACCTGGTATGGTATTGATCTTAAAGCAGGCTACGAACAGAATGAAGGATATTATCTAAACCCGGAAAATAACACGCCCGACGATGGTTTGTGGAGTGCCGGAGTAAATATTAGGCTTGCGCAGGGATTGCTTTATAACGAAAGAATGAACAATCTTAAACAGGCAAAAATCTTTCAGCAGCAATCACAATTAGAGCGGAACATCCAGGTAAACCAGGTGCTGGCCGATGCTACAAAAGCTTATGCAGATTGGGTTTACTATTTTCAAAACACATCGGTTTACGAAGAGTTTTTAGAAAATGCCCTAATTCGGTTTGAAGGTATTGCTACATCCAGCCGACTTGGGGAAACCCCAGCTATAGATACCGTAGAAACCATGATTACGGTGCGAAGCAGGAAACTAGATCTTAAGCAGGCAGAACTAAAACTTCAAAAAGCCAAACTTGCCTTAAGTAACTATCTCTGGATAGAAGATATCCCGTTGGAACTGGAAGATCAAATGAAACCGTCTCCCGAGACCGTAGATTTTACTTCAGTTTTAGGAATCGAACAGCTATTAGGCAATGCCACAACTATAGAAGACCACCCAAAATTACAGTCTTTAAATTATGATTTAGAAGCTTATGATCTTGATATTAGACTCAAAAGAAATAAACTTCTTCCAAAAATCGATGTAGAGTATAACTTTCTTTCCGAAGAGATAAACGAGCCGGACTATATAAATACAAATAATTATAAAGCCGGAGTTAAAGTGAGCTTTCCATTATTTCTACGGAAAGAACGTGGAGATTTAAGGCTTTCTAAAGTTAAAAGAGAACAGGCAGAATTTAAGTTATCTGAGAGTGCCTGGAAATTGAGCAACAAAATAAAAGCTACAGAGAGGGAGATTCTTAGTTTACAAGAACAAATGGCCATAGTAAGCAATATCGTAAACGAAAGCGAAATTATGGTAGAAGCTGAAAAACGCTTATTCGAAATGGGCGAAAGTTCTATATTCTACATCAACACAAGGGAAAATAAGCTTATAGATTCTATTCTTAAAATGAACAAAATCAACAACGAACTAAATATTGCGATCGCAAAATTATTTGAAACATTGCGAATTGAATATGAGAATGACTAATTCTTTTTATTGAAAATAAAGACTGAGGCGCATTTTTAGAATATTAAAATTCTAAATTTCATTTTTAGAAATCCAATACCACTATAGTTCTAAAACGATTTTTATATCAATTAAAATTGATTTCGTCAATTTGAATATAGAACATAGATATTTTCGCATAGCGTATCATCCTGCAAAATCTAAAAACTTTTCAATTCCAATAAATGAAAACCATTCTCATATATCCGGTTTAATAAGTAAACAGGCCAGGACGGTCATTATTTCGCGAAACCAGCAATTGTTTTTTACCTGATTTATGCTTTAAAATATGGAGGGACTTAATATCACCATCTAACCAAAGCTTATCTGATTGGGGCATAAGGCTGAAATTATTCTTATTGAATTTTAAAAATGCTCCGAAAGAGGCATCAAGTGCCCCCTGGCTTACTCTAAATGGGAATAAATTGCCAGCGGTAAGGACCTCAGCATTACCATCTCCATCAAAATCAGAATACACAAAATCCTGAATAGCAGAATCCTGAATAGGTTTTGGCAGGGATTTTACACTAAAAGTCCCATCGCAATTGTTCTCTATAAAAGAAGAGGCCAGTGTATAAATTTCTAAGGTAAAACGAGGCTCTATATTATTGATTTTTAAAAATTGATCGGTATTGGTTTTTGCATAACTATCGTAAGAAACGTATTGCTTTTTTAGGGATGAAACCTGCGCCATTAATTCATCACGTGTAGGCCATGGATAGCTCACTCCATCAATATAATAGGTTAAAATGGGATCAATACGTCCATTATTATCAATATCCTGAATATAATAACGCATAGGCTCTGTAACCGAAGCTCTAAACTGAGTATTTTCTCCAAGATTACCTGCCAAAAAATCAATATCACCATCGTTATCAAAATCACCCGCTTCCAAACTAAACCACCATCCATTTGAGTTTTGGAGACCTGCTTCCTCAGTTTGATTTTTTAAAACACCTCGATTATTTTTAAAGATGCTTACAGGCATCCATTCTCCGGTTAAAACCAAATCGGGCCAGGTATCACCATCCAGATCTACCCATTCTGCATCGGTCACCATCCCCACCTGCTCGAGATCATAGCTTCGGTTGACACTAAATTTTACTGTAGTTTCTGTACTTTCATTTTTAAGCAAGGTACTTCTAGGCGGCATTGGATAATTTCCACCGGAAATTCTTCCCCCCACAAACAAATCCAGGTCACCATCTTTATCATAGTCTGCTGCTTTAACAACACCTCCGCTAAACTTCATATCAGGTAAGGTATTTTCATTTTTGCTAAATATTCCATTACCCTCATTAAGGTATAGGCGATCCTGATAATAGTTATCGCCATTAAACTCTTCATTTCCTCCGCTTACCACATACAAATCCAGATCACCATCGCCATCGGCATCAAAAAACAGAGCATCGTAATCCTCATGCACAATATCTTCAGCACTACCCCATGGTTGATTGGCATTAAAATCTTTGAACTTTCCATTCTCAAGCCCTAAATATAACTTAGAAGCCTGTCCCCTTGCTCCCAGGAAAAAGATATCATCATTACCGTCATTGTTGACGTCACCTACAGCTACCTTCCCACCGGTTTTAGATACCTGATACGGAATAAGACTTTCATAATTAAAATCGACATACGCATTTTCCTTATGTGCAAAATCTATATTAGAAGTTGCCGTAATGTCTTTAAAAAATCCATCTGAGGAAATGGTATCGTATTGATAAATATCGGTTGCATCTGCTTCATTTAATGAAAGCAGTTGATTGATCTGCACATTTTCAATATGGCTAAGCTTTTTAGAAGGCCAGATCACATCGAGACTTTCCAGACTTCTGCTCCTACCCAAGCCAATGTTCATTTTAGGTTCTACCGAAGATTGAAAACCTCTTATATAATAGGCCTCCTGATAGATATGGCTTCCGTCTGCAAAATTAAGAATCACCTTAGTACCTAAAGCTTGTGTATTTTTACCTTCGCCTCTCAAGGTTAGCGAAAGAAAGTTATTTGAAAACTGCTCATTTTCGAGGTTTTCATAAAACAAAATCGGATCATTAAGATTATTGATAATTAGATCAAGATCACCATCATTATCAAAATCGGCATAAGCCATAGCATTAGAAACCGTCTTAAGCTTAAGCCCCCAGTCTTCAGTTTTATCTTCAAAAAGTAACCCGTCAACATTTTTATAGATATAATTGGAAACCTTAGTAGAAGGAATTTTACTGATCAACAGTCCTAAATCGAGCTTTTCCCCGGTAGACTGAGCACGTGCATAGGCTTCATGGACCGTATAATTGTTGAAATCGAGGTTGCTATAATCTCTAAGATATCCATTACTAATAATAACATCTTTAAATCCGTCATTATCATAATCAGCAAACAAAGGTGCCCAACTCCAATCGGTATTAGAAATCCCTGCAAGTTGTCCTACCTCTGTAAAACGCAAGTTTCCCTCGGGATCCAGACCTTTGTTTAAATGTAGGTTATTCCGCATATACTGCTTGTGATAACCACTATCTATAAGACGTTGCGTTTTATTATATTCATCTGGTCCTTTCAGCACTTTTTGTCGGTAATTATCTTCGGGAAGCATATCTACCACAAACAAATCAGGGTTTAGATCATTATTGATATCCGCTACGTCAGATCCCATAGAGTATTTCGAGAAATGTGCAAAAGAAGCTTTTGAGGTTTCGGTAAAAGTACCGTCACCATTATTCAAATAACAAAAGTCCTGTTCAGAATAATCATTTGTTACAAAAATATCAGGGTATCCATCTTTATTTAAATCACTGATTGCCGCACTCAGACCAAAGTTGATTCCTGTACCATCAATTCCAGCTTTTTCAGACACTTCTACAAATTTATCACCCTGATTTTCGTAAAGTTGATTACCATAATAAGGATGTCGCTTACTCCGCAACATAGTCACATTAAAAAATATGTTGTAAAATTTATTAGCGTGATTGAGCAAAAATAAATCAAGATCTCCATCCAGGTCATAATCCAAAAAATAAGCCTGTGTGCTAAAAGTGCCTATAGCATCAACGCCATACTCCTTGGCCTGCTCTTTAAAAGTAGGTAAACCATTTTTATCAAGTCCCTGATTTATAAATAACTGATTTGATCTGGGCTTATAATCATTAATCAGGGGGGCTGTCATCCCTTCCTGTGGAGCATTGCCGGAATAACATAAATAAATGTCAATAAGGCCGTCTCCATTAATATCTGCCATTGCTGCACCAGTTTTCCAGCCTTCTTCTTCTTCTAATTGAATTTTTGTGGTAATATCTTCAAATTTCAAACCTCCTTTATTTAAGAAAAGCTTATTTTTCACTTGATTCCCAGACAAGTATATATCAGGAAAACCATCATTATTCACATCTCCTATGGCCACTCCACCACCGTTATAAATGTATTCGTAAGTAATGATATTATTTTTTTCGGTTTCCGTGAGCGTATTTTCGAAATCAATACCGGTTAGAGAAGGACTTAGAAGATTAAATAAAGGAGATTTTTCGGTTGATACTAATTCTTTATCTTCAGTACGACAAGCCGTAAAAACCAATAAAAACAATAAGTAAATTCTCGAAGTTTGAGTATTCATAAAAGATTATTTAAATATCTGCCACAAACTGCAATGCACAAATAAAAAATTTTAGAAGGCGTTGACACTGCAAATATTCAAACATAATAATTTTAATAAAATTTTAACACATAAAACATTTAAAATATAATAAAAATATTAAACGGTATCCTATCGTATTTTACCCATCATATTCAAGCCATCCATAATAATCCGGTTTAGGGAAATAAAGCGAAACTAGCCTTAAAAATTAAAGCTAAGTAAATAGATAAGAAAAACTATTAAAATCCTTTTTTAGAGATTACACATATATTAATAGCAATTAAAATACTTAAGGGAAAGCTAATAAATCAAATTATGTTTTATTTCTGGACGTCCAGATCCCGATAGAAGTTTTCGAAACCAGATCGGATCATTCAACCTCGCTTATTGAGTCAAAGAGAAGCATGTACATACAGGCTTCTCTTGTAAATAACTAATTCAACTTAAATAATCTAAACATCAACCCAACTATTGATAAATTGCGCTGTTGTTTAAAATCTTATCTATTCTATTTTTAGAATCCGAGATTTTGGTTTTCCTACATCCTTATTATAACTCACAATAATTGTATCTTCCTGCATACTTTTTTCTTTTTGCAATTTCAACTGAAAATCAGTTGTTTTTGACACATCAATCGTTTTCGTTTCAAAACCAATATAGGTAAGAACAACTTTTGAATCTTCCGGAATTTGCAATTCAAAATTTCCTTCAGCATCGGTAACACTACCAAAACTGGTATTAGGAACAAAGATATTTACTCCTTTTAGGGCTACTCCTTCTTCTGAAGTAACACTACCCGCTATAGTTTTAAAATCCTGTGCATTAATTTTATTAAGCATGCCCATTCCAAACATTAAGGCAAAAGCAATTAGAAATGTGCTGTAATCTTTATTTACCTTTCGCATTATTCTTTTATATTCATAATTAGTAATTCAGTTTTCCATAGCTTTTATAAAACTATTATCCCTATATACGATAACGTTCTCGTAACTCAAAAGAATATCAATACCAGTTTTTCAAAAGTTCCTTTTCTTATAAAATTTATATTCTTTAGCTTTAGATTTTTAGAGCTGAATATTTATAAATTTTCCGATCTCCCTGTAATCGATTACACTAATTTATAGTTTAATTATCAATATGCCAAAAAAATCCATTTTAAAAATATCTCTGAAATAAATTACTGTTGGAAAATAATGATTCTTCAATACTAAGAATAACTGAGTCGCAACAAAGCTTATTAAATCGAATTCTTATATTGTGGCATATTTTATTTAAAATTAAATTTAATCCTGGATAAAAAATACATGGCTGAAAAGGTTACCATATATGATATTTCTAAAAAGCTTAATATAAGTGCGGCTACAGTTTCAAGAGCCTTAAACAACAATCCAAAGATTAGCCAAAAAACTCGTGAGCTTGTTTTAAAAACCGCTGCCAAAATGAACTATAAGCAAAACAGATTGGCACAAGCTTTAAAAAGTGGACGCACTAATAATGTTGGTGTGATCGTACCTTTTATAAATCGAAGTTTTTTTTCTAGTGTAATCCGTGGTATCGAGGAAGAACTTTCTCCACATGGATATCATGTTATTATCTGCCAGAGTCATGAAAATGTAGATAATGAAATTAAGCAAATCGATACTCTTTTAAATACCCAGGTAGATGGCATCTTTATGTCGGTTGCTAAAACCACACAGGATACCTCCCATATTCAAAAAGCACTTGCTGAAAATACGCCTTTGGT
>CERQ01032694.1_pt1 | contig 18261 bp, 17 predicted proteins | sample 530711 | NCBI WGS metagenome assembly CERQ01 (sample SAMEA2620882, study PRJEB7988) | marine metagenome | biome: marine biome (ENVO:00000447); feature: mesopelagic zone (ENVO:00000213); material: "saline water (ENVO:00002010), including plankton (ENVO:xxxxxxxx)" | depth 850 m | reverse complement strand
CTGGTAGCTATAACGGATGTATACGATAGTCAGGCGGCGTATGACCTCGCTCGAAATACAACGATCCTACAGCAAGATTTTCTCCGGTCGCGTTACGAAGCACTAGAAGCTATCACCGGCCAAGGTCATCCTGAAATCGATACACTGCTTGATAACTTTCCAATCGTGGAAGTCGAAGGTAGTCTCAACCAATGGGAGATTCAAGCAGACAATAACAGCCTAGCGATTGCCGCCGCTAAATTTAATCTAGACGCATCACGTAAAACTTTGCAGGCACGTAAGTCAGACCGATTACCTACGTTAGATTTGCAGGGGTTCTATGGTCACATAGTTACCGCACCGATCGTAAGTCAGGGTGTTCAAATTGGCGGCGGTGCCAGTGACCGCACCCAAATCGCTTTGAACCTCAATATTCCACTCTATACCGGTGGCTCCCTAAGCTCGAGAAAGCGCGCGGCTGAGTACAATGTCGTAGCAGCACAGGAATCACTGGAACTTACCAAACGTCAACTAACTCAGAATGTACGCAATGCATATCGGAGTGTAAATACCGATGTGTTGGTTATTGCGCAGCGACAACAATCCATCACATCCGCCCAGAGCGCACTAGATGCAACGGAGTTAGGCGCAGAAGTAGGCACCCGAAATATTGTCGAAGTGTTACTAGCTCGAGAAAACCTATTCCGTGCTCTGCGCATGTATGCGGATGCACGCTATAACTATGTAATTGATAGCCTAATCCTGAAACAGATCGCCGGCATCCTCACACCACAAGATATTATCGAACTCAACGAGTGGTTGCAGCAAAGTGAAGGATGATTCCACACTTGAAAAAGCCGCAGAGATTCTCTGTGGCTTATAGCTACCGGTCAGTAACTCATGACAAAGCTTGACTGCTCCCAGCTTGCGGCCCAGATAAAGGCCTGGGGATCCGAACTCGGTTTTCAGCAAATTGCTGTCACCGACGCGGATTTAAGCAACTACGCAAAATACTTGTCTTCCTGGATTGATAATAATTATCAGGGTGCTATGACTTACATGACAGAAAACCACGATAAGCGATGTCATCCTGATCAGCTGGTCCCCGGTACGCTCCGGATAATCACTGCGCGCATGGACTATGCTGTCAGTAAATCGGATTCTCTTTATCCCATGCAGCAACGGGACAAAGCTTATGTCTCCCGCTATGCCAGAGGCAGGGATTATCACAAACTTATTCGAAAAAGATTACAACTGCTCGCAGACAAAATCGAAGAAGTTGCCGGTGTGTTTGGATATCGGGCTTTTGTTGATAGCGCCCCTATACTAGAACGCGCCTTAGCCGAAAAATCAGGCATTGGTTGGATCGGGAAGAACACAATGCTAATTAACAAACACGCTGGCTCCTGGTTTTTCCTAGGGGAATTATTCACTGATTTGCCTCTTCCTATAGATGAACAGGACACTGGCCACTGCGGCACCTGCACCGCCTGCTTAGATGTCTGCCCCACTGGGGCATTTGTGGGCCCAAACGTGCTAGATGCTAGACGTTGTATTTCTTATTTGACGATCGAGTTACGAGGTTCCATTCCAGAAGAATTGCGCAAACCGATGGGGAACCGTATTTTTGGCTGTGATGACTGCCAACTCGTATGCCCTTGGAATAAGTTTACACAAGTAAGTAAAGAAGCAGATTTTTCGCCACGTCACAACCTGGATGACGCTAAACTCATTGAATTATTTAACTGGACAGAACAAGAATTTTTCCTTAAGACCCGCGGTTCGGCTATTCGCCGCATTGGCTACGAGTGTTGGTTACGTAATATTGCTGTAGCGTTAGGAAATGGCGAAACAAACAAAGAAACAATTACCACCCTCAAAGCATCTCTTAATCATCCATCGAAATTGGTGCGAGAGCATGTCGAGTGGGCTCTTCGTCAGCATGGTCAGTATACTGAATAGTGTGTCAAGCTTTAATGAAATGCTCTCGGTAATATTTCAGTTCGTTAACCGAGTCCTTAATGTCATCCATGGCCTGGTGCTTACTCTGCTTAGAAAACCCTTCCATGATCTGCGGCTTCCAACGTCGCACTAACTCTTTGACTGAGCTTACATCCAGGTTACGATAATGAAAGAAGGCTTCCAATTCGGGCATGTAATTCGCCATGAAACGCCGATCTTGGCAAATGCTATTACCACAGAGTGGTGATGCCTTCTTTTCGGAGTATTGTGTTAAGAATTCTAGCGTCTGTCGCTCAGCCTCCTGTTCATCGATAGGGCTATTCTTTACCCTGTCAATCAAACCTGAAATACCATGATGCTTTTGATTCCACTCGTCCATGGCATTAAGCACTTCGTCTGGTTGCTTGATAGCGAAGACCGGGCCTTCTGCGAGGATGTTTAATGCAGGGTCGGTCACTAGAGTAGCAATCTCAATGATACGGTCTGATCGGGGAATGAGCCCAGTCATTTCGAGATCCAGCCAAACAAGGTTCAGATTTTTACCCATTGGAGTGCATTAACGTGTTGCGCTTGTTGCCAGACATTGTAGCAAAGCTTCAATAGTCGGAATATGTAATAATCGCGACACTTTAAAGTGTTCTTCACTTAATATCCCCTACCATCTAACTTTATATGCGCAAAAGAAAGCTAAGCAAACAACAGATATCTCGCATAAGCGAGAAACAACAAAGGGAAATTGAGGCTTTTACAGATGGTATATCTAGCAATGCCAGCATTAACAGCAAGTATAATGGCAGAATCATCAGTAACTTCGGCAAACAACTAGATGTTGAAATACTCGATAAAAAACAACCTCCACGAATAGTGCGATGTCACCAACGGGCTAACCTGCCTGATCTGGTGACGGGTGACCTTGTTGTCTGGGAAAAGGAAAGCGATGAGACCGGCATTATTGTGGCGGTCTGCGAACGTCAGAATTTGTTTGCAAAGCCTGATACAACCGGAAACCGGAAACCAGTTGCTGCAAATATCGATATCGTGCTGATTGTCCTTTCAGTAACACCTCAACCATTTATGAATCTCATTGACCGCTACCTAGTGGCCATCGATAACCTGGGGCTAGAACCTCTTTTAGTGTTCAACAAAATCGACTTGCTTAATGACCAAAATTCCTCCGAATTAGACAGTATGTTATCGGTGTACGAGACACTCGGGTATCCGATAAAAAAGGTTTCAGCCCTAACTGGCGAAGGCATTCGTGAACTTGAAGAAACTTTATTAGCTAAGACTACCGTTTTAGTCGGACAGTCCGGTGTCGGAAAGTCTTCGCTAGTCAACCGTCTTGGATTAGCTCAGATAGCAGAGGTCGGTGAGTTGTCTTCGAAAAAATTTAAAGGTACTCATAAGACAACAACAACCAGACTTTTCCACCTTCGCAGTTGCGACGTGATTGATTCCCCAGGAATGAGTGAATTTCACCTAAGGCATTTCACAAAAGCAGAATTGTTAAGTGGATTTAAAGAACTGAAAGCACTAGCGAGAAATTGCAAGTTCCGGGATTGTGCACATCAGACCGAGCCGGGATGTGCAATCCAAGAAGCTCTCACTGCAGGAAAAATTTTCCCCCAACGATTGGAGAACTATTTCAAGATTTTACACACGGTGGAAACACCTTGAGTATATAGGACTAGAATAGTTGACCGACGAATTTCATAATAAAAAATTGCTATGAATACTGAATCACAAAACTCGATCCCACTCACGCTTGAAATTGAGGAGCTACTTCCGCTTTTGCCGTCAGATCAGATCCTATTAATAGCCGTGTGCGCCGAAGATATATTTATAAAACATCATATTCCCGAATCAGCGTTAATCGAACCAGCTGAACTAGTATGTGGTATTAAGCCAGCTATAGGCAAACTTCCTGATGCCGAAAAGTTGAGTTTAGTTTTTTCCAGAATTGGCCTACGCAAAGACAAGCACGTAGTAGCTTATGACGACGAAGGTGGGGGCTGGGCAGGTCGGCTAATCTGGACACTGGATATCCTCGGCCACCAGAATTGCTCCTTTTTAAACGGAGGACTGGTAGCCTGGATAAATGAGTCTTACCCTGTATCCAGCGATCCACCAAAACAAGATCCCTCGGATTATATCGCCAAAATCGACAGGAAATTTATCGCTAATCTAGAAGATGTGTTAAACCAAATAGGCGATGCTAGCTCTATCGTCTGGGATGCACGAGACGCTGAAGAATTTGCAGGAACCAAGGTTACTGCCATAAAGAATGGGCATATTCCCGGTGCCGTTAATATGGACTGGCTAAATCTGATGGACTGCGATAGAAACCTAAGATTGAAATCTTTAGATGTGCTAGAACGCGAACTGGAATCTTTAGGTATAAATAAACATAAGAAAATAATTACCCATTGCCAGACTCATCACCGTTCAGGACTCAGTTATTTGGTAGGCAAAATGCTGGGATTTGATATCAAAGCCTACGATGGTTCCTGGTCTGAGTGGGGTAATCACCCCAATACACCTATTGAGCGCAAGTAAAAAGGTTGGCACTGCCTCATGTCCCGTTTATTAGTGTTCCTGCTATTTCTGTTACCTCACCATGGGTTATCACGACTTATTGGGAAATTTGCAGAAACTGCTCGCTTTAAAAAAGCACTAATTAACACATTTATTCGACTCTACAAAGTCGACATGAGTGAAGCTTTACTCTCGGACGTTGACGAATTTGAGCATTTTAATGCCTTCTTTACTCGTGAGCTAAAACCCGAAGCTAGACCGCTATTTAAAGGAGAAAATACTGTGGTATGTCCGGCTGATGGTGCAATCAGCCAAGCCGGCCCGATTCAGACAGATTCCTTATTGCAGGCAAAAGGTAGATATTTTAAGTTGGCTGACCTGCTTGGTGGCGATGCCTCCCTGATAGAACTCTTCTCGGCTGGCTCTTTTGCAACTATCTATTTATCTCCTCGAGATTATCATCGAGTTCATATGCCACTAGGAGGGCAATTGAAAAAGATGATTTATGTGCCGGGCAGACTATTTCCGGTCAATCAGAGAATGGCCGGGTCTGTGTATAATCTATTCGCGCGTAACGAGCGCGTAATTTGCCTGTTTCAAACCAAAGCTGGACCCATGGCACTAGTGCTCATCGGCGCTATGATCATAGCTGGTATTGAAACAGTGTGGTCCGGGCAAGTTTGTCCACGAGCAGGGGCTCGCAAATTGCAGGTTAAGAGTTACGAAACTTGTTACCCTCCTATTGAACTCCCAGCAGGGGCAGAGATGGGTAGATTCAAATCAGGTTCTACCACTATCGTATTATTTGGTCCCGGAACCATAAAACTCGAAGCTGCCCTTACCGCAGGAACGCCAGTACGTATGGGTCAGCTCCTGGGAACTCTTAGAGAAAATGGAGTACTAAATTCCAGCAATGACAGGAAATGGAGATGACAAAAGATGAATTGAAACGAGCTGTTGCACGAGCAGCGTTCGAACATGTGGAATCACTACTTGAAAATGACACGATCGTAGGGGTAGGAACTGGTTCCACCGCTAATTTCTTCATCGAAGAACTTGGCAAAATCAGTCACAAGCTCAATGGCACAGTCGCTAGTTCTGATGAATCGGCGCGTCGCCTCCAAGAACACAATATTCCAGTATTCGATCTAAACAGTGTCGGAGAGGTTTCGGTATACGTGGACGGGGCAGATGAGACCAATGATCATTTACAATTAATCAAGGGTGGCGGTGGCGCACTCACGCGGGAGAAGATCATCGCTGCCGCCTCGAAAGAATTCGTTTGCATTGCAGATGATTCAAAGCTTGTAAAAACACTGGGTAAATTCCCGCTACCTGTGGAAGTAATCCCGATGGCAAGAAGTTATGTGGCAAGGCAAATCGTGAAGTTGGGAGGCGATCCTGTGTACCGTGAAAACTGCGTTACAGATAATAGTAACCATATCCTAGACATCTTTAATCTAGAAATACTAGACCCTATGAAATTAGAATACGACCTTAACCAAATAACAGGTGTAGTTGCCAATGGCTTATTCGCCAACCGCAGAGCTGATCGCTTATTACTTGGCACACGCGCAGGCATAAAGACGTTGATACCCTAAAAGGCTAGGGTATTACGATTTACCGCGAAAATAAGAAATTTCTTGGCAAGACTTAGTAATCCGAGAACAACCCTCAATCTGACTCATTTCATTACGGATTCAGACTTACTTCAATTCCCTCTAAAACCTAACTCTCAAGCTTTTTATTATTCCGGCAGGTACTTGCTAAAGGCCTATAATTATTAAAGCGGGTTGACGTTCTCCGCCTGGGGACCCTTCTGACCTTGAGTAACGTCCATGGTCACTTTCTGCCCCTCATGAAGGGTTCTTCTTCCCGAGCCGTTTATGGCACTAAAATGCACAAACACATCCTTACCACCTTCCTGCTCGATAAATCCAAATCCTTTCTCGTCGTTAAACCACTTAACGGTACCTTCAACTGATTCTGACATATTGCTCTCGTGCTGTTTCAAAATTTACTTGGTCGAATTGCCAACAATAGCAACTCCTCGGCCTACCTCGACCGCGCAGATCAGTTTACGCTGATATTCTTTCAGATGGAAACTTTTATTGATCGATTTTTATACATATTCAAATCAACTCGGCTTAATCTTTCTACATGTCATCGGACAGGGGACAAATTAGTATTAATATTCACTAGCAATCCGGTGAAATAGCTATGGCTAGATTGAATAGGAGTAATGATGCTATGTGCTGCAAGATACTACTTTATCCCGCATCTCGTATGATCTGACCTATCGAAAAAAGTATCTTATCTCTGAACTCTGGCGATTCATTCACTAGGTGGTGACGAGCGCCTGTAATCATGTAGATCTTTGAATCAGGAAACTTGTGTAGTATACGCGACAAGTTATATTGCCAGTCCACGGTCTCATCACCACTGCCCTGAATTATATGCAATATCTTGTTGGATATCGCAGCCTTGGTAAATCTCTTTTGATACTCGATCATTGCGAGCACCCAAGATCGTGACAATTTTCTACTCTGCAACGCATCGCTACTACGCACAAATTTAAGAAACTCTTCATCATGACTGTTCGTAGCGAAATTACGCGGTGCCGATCCCATAAACCAGCGGGTTAAACTAAACAATAGCTTACTAACTATCCAGCCTTTAGGTCGCAAAAATGGTCCCAGTAAGATATAGCGTTCCACTGAAAATTGATCGGCAAGGTTTGTATCCTGTAATGCATCCATAATGATAGCGGCACCAGTACTTTGCCCGATAACAATCCATGGTCGACTGGCCCCAAAGCCTTTCGCCCAGACCAAAACATTGAGGAACGCTTCGCTGTATTGCCGGAAAGAACCAATATCGGCAGTTGGTCCGCTTGACAAACCATGGCCTGGAAGGTCGAATATAACCACCGCGTAACCGAGTTGAAGACAATACCTGATCAGGTGTCTGTATAAACCTGTGTGGTCAAAGTAACCATGTAATAAGAAAGCTGTTCCTTTCCTCTGCTTCATTGGCACAGTGAAATAATGACAAACCAGTTTGAATTCACCACTATTGATGAAACCGACATAGTGACCACTGACAATATCATCACTATTGAAGTTCAAGTCATAGTAATCAAGGTAGGCTACAAGAAGAGGAGTTTCCGTGGTCTCGTTTATTTTGGAATTTAAACCAATTGGGGATAGGCTGTCTCGGAGTCGATCAGCTTCATCTCGACCAAACATGATTAGTCTCGCCTTAGTGAGTCTGTACGGCTAATTTTCAGATAGCGCCAGTATAACGATGGTACATTTCTTCCAAATTGTAAACCTTCCCAATTCTGGAAATTTGTCCAGCTGTGCCGAATGCCTCTAACCTCGCCTTTACGATATCTTTCATAGCATTCATGGTTGGTATGAGGAATTTTCTTGGATCGAATTCTGATTTATTCTCTGCTAGAAAACGTCTCACCGCACCGGTTGATGCGAGCCGTAGATCAGTATCAATATTAACTTTACGCACTCCATGGCGGATGCCTTCTTGGATTTCTCCAACAGGTACCCCATAGGTTTCCGGTATCTCTCCGCCGTATTTATTAATGACCGCCAACCAGTCCTGCGGCACCGAAGAAGAACCATGCATTACCAAGTGAGTATTAGGAATTTTCTCGTGTATTTCCTTGATACGACCAATTGCTAGAATATCGCCCGTCGGAGGACGACTGAACTTGTAAGCGCCATGGCTAGTGCCCACTGCTATCGCAAGTGCATCGACGCCCGTAGCAGCAACAAAATCGAACGCTTCTTGAGGATCAGTAAGTAGTTGCGACTTCGTCAGCTTTCCTTCTGCTCCCACTCCATCTTCTTCGGCTGCCATACCTGTTTCCAAGGAGCCCAAGCACCCAATCTCTCCCTCAACGGATACACCGCAGGCATGGGCCATATCTACAGTTGTTCTAGTAACGTGTACGTTGTAATCGAAATCAGTCGGTGTTTTGCCATCTTCCGCAAGTGAACCATCCATCATTACCGAAGAGAAACCAAGCTGAATGGATCGCTGGCAGACCGCTGGCGATACCCCGTGGTCCTGATGCATAACAATCGGGATATGCGGGAACTCTTCGATGGCACCCTGTATAAGGTGTTTAAGGAAGTTAGAACCAGCATATTTTCGCGCGCCCGCCGATGCCTGCAGGATAACCGGGCTATCTGATTCATCGGCCGCTTCCATAATCGCACGCACTTGTTCCAAATTATTAACATTAAATGCTGGTACACCGTAGTCATTTTCCGCTGCGTGATCTAACAACTGCCTCAAACTGATAAGTGCCATGATTAGTCCCCTAATTCTCTATTCGCTTTTATTTGCGTCAATTAGTAATCGCTATTATTTCTCCCAAAACGTTAATCCGCAACTCCCCTATCTTTTAATATCCTAACACCCGGTAGCTCTTCTCCTTGCACGTATTCCAGGAAAGCGCCCCCCCCGGTCGAGATGTAGGAAACATCGTCAGTCATGCCAAACTTGTCTATGGCAGCGATAGTTTCACCACCACCGGCAATGGAGAATCCCTTATTGTCTGCTACAGCCCCAGCAATTCTGAAAGTGCCCTTAGCAAACTGAGGTAACTCAAAGACGCCTATTGGACCGTTCCAGATAATTGTCTTCATGTTACTAATCAAATTTATCAATTGCGTTGCCGTATTTGGACCAATATCTAGGATAAAATCGTCATCTTCTATGGCGCTAACAGTTTTGACGTAAGCTTCAGCACTAGATGAAATTTCCTTCGCAACCACTACGTCTGTGGGTAATGGAATATTAGTGCGTTGCATTAATACGTTGGCGGTATCTACAAACTCCGGTTCGCAAAGCGATCGACCAACTTTCATACCACTTGCGAGTAAAAATGTATTGGCTATGCCTCCTCCCACAATAAGCTGGTCTACTTTGTTAGCTAATTTGTTAAGCACTTCTAGCTTACTGGATACCTTGGCTCCGCCCACAATTGCTAGCATCGGTCGCTCCGGATTCATCATTGAGCGATCCAACGCATACAGCTCCTGTGTTAGTAATGGACCAGCGCATGCGGTTGGAGCATGTTTGGCAACACCATGAGTGCTAGCCTGAGCACGATGCGCCGTCCCGAAGGCATCCATGACGAACACATCGCAGAGCCTCGCATAGCGAGCGGCCAATTCATCATCATTAGCTTTTTCGCCGCTGTTAATACGTACATTTTCCAACAATACGATTCCAGCATCATATTTACTCACCGTATCAGGGTCATCTAGGTAGCCCTCAATCAGTTCAACCTGACACGCAAGAAGTTCTGTTAGGCGATTAGCGACGGGCCGCAGAGAAAACTCTCTCTGTGTTGACATCGGCCTTCCTTCTTCAGGTCGCCCTAGGTGCGACATCAGGATTACCTTTTTCGACCGAGCCATTGCTTGTTCTATGGTGGGGAGTGCCGCCCTAATCCGCATATCATTGCTAACAATCCCATCTTTGACAGGAACGTTCAAATCTTCACGAATTAATACCTGTTTACCGGTAAGATCTAGATCTTCCATTCGCAGAAATGTCATAGTCAGCTTCCATTAATAGGCAAGATAAACCCTACGCATTAGCAAGGGTTGTACCTATTAGAATTTTGCACCGTGTAGGATAGTGCGTCTTACCCAGTCCATCATAAATAACGATTAATATAGCAATAACCGGTGGTAGCAATATTATAGTTCATGAATGTGGATCAAACAGCGGAATCGATCTTTGCCGAATTACCTAAAAGACTTAGCGGTTTCGATAACGTTATCGACAGTGAACCCAAAATGGTTCATCAACACACCGCCGGGAGCGGATTCCCCAAAACTCTGCATACCGATAATTTTACCATCGAGTCCAACCAGCTTGTACCAATAGTCTGCGGCACCCGCTTCTACTGCTAAGCGATTACGTACACTGGTGGGCAAAACATTTTCCCGATACTTGGCGTCTTGTGCTTCAAATACATCGACACTGGGCATCGAAACTAGGCGTGCTTTGACGCCTTCGGCTTGCAATGCCTCCACTGCTTCCCGACAGATACCTACTTCGGAGCCAGTAGCGATAATTATAATTCTCGGCTTTCCCTCACAGTCCAGCAGAATGTAGCCTCCATAATTAATGTCTTTGGACTGTTGACCAATCCGTGTCTGATGGGCAATTACCTGGCGCGAGAGAACGAGAGCAGTGGGTCCATTCCTTCTTAATATTGCTGCCTTCCAGGCAACCGCCGCTTCTACGTTGTCACAGGGGCGCCACACAGACATATTGGGGGTGGTTCGTAAATTGGAAAGTTGCTCTACCGGTTGATGAGTAGGTCCGTCTTCCCCCTGACCAATAGAATCGTGAGTATAAACTAGTATACTCCGCTGCTTCATAAGCGCTGCCATTCGAGCCGCATTTCTTGCATATTCCATAAACATCAAAAACGTCGCAGTGTACGGAATAAATCCCCCATGCAATGCTATGCCAGAAGCAATAGCTGTCATGCCGAATTCCCGTACACCGAAATAAATATAGTTGCCATCCGCTTTCTCCGTTATCGGTGTACTGCCAGACCATAGAGTCAGATTAGACCCTGTGAGATCGGCACTACCACCTATCAGCTCCGGTAATATCGAAGCGTAGGCCTCTATACAGTTTTGTGATGCTTTGCGACTTGCAATATCTTCTGGGTTGGCCTCGCATCGCGCAATAAATTCATCGGCTTTTTCCGCGAAGTAGCCAGGTATTTCTCCCTTCATGCGTCGTACTAATTCCATCGCCAATTCGGGATACTCTTCTTCGTAGATAACCAACTTTTCCTTCCACGCTGATTCGGCGGCAAATCCTTCCTCGGTGGCATCCCATGCCAGCATGATCTGCTCAGGGATTACAAACGGCTCGTGAGGCCATTCCAGTTGCTGTCGAGTGGCAGCGACTTCTTCCTCGCCTAGAGGTGCCCCATGGGTAGCTGCGGTGCCCTGCTTATTGGGAGCTCCAAAACCAATGATGGTCTTACAAATAATAATGCTGGGTTTGTCAAGTTCAGCTCGTGCCAGTTCAATCGCTTGGTTAATAGATTCCGTGTCGTGGCCGTCCGCGCTCAATACCTGCCAACCGTATGCTTCGAAGCGCTTGCCCGTGTTGTCTGAAAACCATTGACTCACTTCACCGTCAATAGATATACCATTGTCGTCATAGAATACGATTAACTTACCCAATCGCAAGGTTCCTGCTAGAGAGCAGGCCTCATGGGATACTCCCTCCATCAGACAACCATCCCCCGCAAATACATAGGTATAATGGTCTATTACTGTATGCGTCTTACGGTTGAACTGGGCGGCAAGCGTTTTCTCCGCGATGGCCATGCCTACCCCATTGGCCAATCCTTGACCAAGCGGGCCAGTAGTAGTTTCGATACCAGGCGTATAACCGTATTCAGGGTGACCTGGCGTTTTAGAATGAAGCTGTCTAAAATTTTTCAATTCTTCCATCGGAATGTCATATCCTGTCAGATGGAGAAGCGAATAGATCAGCATTGATCCATGACCATTGGAGAGCACGAATCTATCGCGATTAAACCACTGCGGATTACCCGGGTTGTGGCTTAGATGGTCATTCCAAAGCACTTCGGCGATGTCAGCCATGCCCATCGGCGCACCGGGATGACCTGAACGTGCTTTCTGAACCGCGTCCATACTCAGTGCCCGAATCGCATTTGCGCATTGTTTCCTTGACACGCCGTTTCCTGACATCAACTTAACTCCTGGTTAATTACGCGACTAGCTGAGTACCATATACCCGATTTCGGAAGGCGTTTATTTTCCCGCACCTGAATGCAATATGCCACTGACTCGAGACTATTTTTGGCGTAAGACAATGGCGAAGGCACTAGGTCAAGTTGGCACAATTTCTATATCAATATATTTTGATATAGATTTGATAATGGCCTAATTTGCTGATACTGTAGCGACCTATTGACTGCTTCTTAGTAGAAAAATGACGACTACCTTACAATTAACTGAATCGAGATCATTACCTCTGCAGCCATCTGCTTCATTAGAAAGCTTGACAGAACTAAACAAAGCTCTGGCTGATAGCTTGCGATTACAGATTTTGCGAGTGCTCAAGAATGAGTCCTTTGGAGTACTAGAGCTTTGTTATATCCTAGAAATTCGCCAGCCTGCGCTCAGTCATCACTTGAAAATCTTGGCTAAAAGCAGCCTAGTATCTACTCGTCGCGAGGGAAATTCCATATTCTATAGACGGGCATTCCTGACCGAAGAGGACTCTCATCGAGACATCAAGGGAAGCGTGCTCGAACATATCGACACCCTAGCAATTAGGTCAAGTAGTACAAAGAGGATCAAACAGATCCAAATTGAGCGCTCCCAATTATCCCTGAGTTTCTTTAATAAGAATGCGAATAAGTTCAGGGAAAAACAGGGGCTTATTGTTGAACATAGTGATTACGCAAGTCCCTTACACGATGTGATTAATGGATTGGGTTATTCATCCGAGGCCGTGGTACTTGAAGTAGGGCCCGGCGAGGGACAGCTACTAACGGAGCTAGCTGATAAATACAAAAATCTTATAGCACTTGATAACTCCAGTGAGATGCTGGAGAAATCACAACGAGCCATCATAGAAAAGAAGTTTAAGGGAGTACGCTTCATTCTTGGAGACACCCGCATTGCGCTAGAAGAAAAAATTACTGCTGACATCATTATCTTTAATATGGTGCTGCATCATATTCCATCTCCGGCAAAAACATTCAAAGACTCTGCTGCTCTTCTGGCCCCAGGGGGTCACTTGCTAATTATCGATCTTTCAAGACACGATCAAGATTGGGTGCGTGAGTCTTGCGGCGACCTCTGGTTAGGCTTCGATGAAAATGATCTCAATCGTTGGGCTGAGCAAGCCGGGCTAATTTCGGGGCAAAACTCATATCTTGGTCTTAGAAATGGATTCCAAATACAAATTTGCATATTCAAAAAAATCGCTCTCAGTGACTAATCAACTTTTTCAATTGGTAAAACATAGGAATACATAATGTCAGAAACAAGCTTGTTTACATCTGAATCGGTCTCGGAGGGACATCCAGACAAAATGGCGGACCAAATTTCGGATGCAATCTTGGATGCGCTGTTAGAACAAGATAAAAACTCCCGTGTTGCCTGCGAAACCATGATCAATACGGGCATGATTGTCGTGGCCGGCGAAATTACCACTAAAGGACGCGTGGATGTGGAAAACCTCGTTCGCAGTGTTGTAAGCGATATCGGTTACAAACATTCAGAAAGCGGGTTCGACAGCAATACCTGTGCCGTTCTCAATGCCATTGGTAACCAATCGCCCGATATCGCTATGGGGGTCGATGAAACAAAAAATCATGAACAGGGAGCAGGAGACCAAGGACTTATGTTTGGTTACGCTACTAATGAAACTGAAGTATTCATGCCAGCACCTATTACCTACTCACATCGTCTTGTTAAGCGGCAGTCAGAAGTTCGAAAGAATGGCACTCTATCTTGGCTGGAACCCGACGCTAAGAGCCAGATTACGTTTCGTTACGAAAATGCTAAACCAGTCGGAATTGACACGGTAGTGCTTTCCACACAGCATCGCGACGAAATTTCATTGGCTGAGTTGAAGGAAGCTGTGATGGAAGAAATCATCAAACCAGTGTTGCCTGAGATGTGGATAGATGGGAAAACCGAATACCTAATCAATCCTACGGGCCGGTTTGTGATAGGCGGCCCGCATGGCGACTGCGGGCTAACCGGTCGTAAAATTATCGTCGACACATACGGTGGTATGGCTCGCCATGGGGGCGGAGCATTCTCAGGTAAAGATCCTTCAAAAGTTGACCGCTCCGCTGCTTATTTGGCGCGATATGTAGCTAAGAACATAGTGGCAGCAGGTATAGCTGATCGGTGCGAGTTGCAGCTTTCCTATGCCATTGGTGTGGCGGAACCAACTTCCATCAGCGTTGAGACATTCGGTACCGGCAGGATAAGTGATGACAAGATCGTGGAACTTATACGAAATCATTTTGAGCTTCGTCCTAAGGGCCTGATTCAAATGCTGGGCTTGCTAAGACCCATTTACCGTCAAACAGCAGCCTACGGTCATTTCGGACGTGAAGAACCAACTTTTACCTGGGAACAAACAGATAAAGCAGCGGCACTGAAGAGTGACGCGAGACTGTAATTCGCATTAAAACGGAGCGACTGATGACCAATCTATGCGTACAAAAAGAAGCGAGTGCCGCACAGGACCACAAAGTTGCCGATATAAGCTTAGCAGATTTCGGCCGCAGGGAGATTACGCTTGCCGAAGCGGAAATGCCTGCCCTGATGACTCTTAGAGAAAAATATGCAACCGAGAGGCCGTTAGCTGGCGCCAAAATACTCGGCTGTATTCATATGACCGTCCAGACTGCTGTACTGATTGAAACCTTGGTTACGCTGGGGGCTGAGGTACGCTGGTCTTCTTGTAATATTTTTTCTACTCAGGATCACGCGGCAGCCTGTATTGCAGCTGAAGGTATAGCAATATATGCCTGGAAAGGCCAAACCGAAGAAGAAGGGGAATGGTGTATTGAGCAAACCATTTTGAAAAATGGCAAGCCCTGGGATGCAAACATGATCCTTGATGATGGCGGTGATCTAACTGCTATGGTGCATGACAAGTACCCAGAAATGCTAGATCACATTCATGGCATTACAGAGGAAACCACCACAGGTGTACATCGCCTTATGGAAATGATTGATAGAGGATCCCTACGTGTACCGGCCATCAATGTGAATGATTCAGTGACTAAATCCAAGAATGACAACAAGTACGGTTGTCGGCATAGCCTCAATGACGGTATCAAACGTGGCACTGACATATTGTTGGCGGGTAAACATGCCCTAGTAATTGGCTATGGTGATGTAGGCAAAGGTTCCGCCCAGAGCCTTTGTCAGGAAGGCATGATAGTGAAGATAGCAGAAATAGATCCTATATGTGCCATGCAAGCTTGCATGGATGGATTTGAGGTTATCTCGCCATATATAAGCGGATTAAATAAGGGATCGGCTGACGATATTAATAAATTCTTATTAAGTAAGCTTGATTTGATTGTAACTGCTACGGGCAATATCAATGTGTGCGACAAGCATATGCTGCAACACGTAAAGAAAGGAGCCATTATCTGTAACATCGGCCACTTCGATAACGAAATCGACACGAAGTTCATGCGCGAAAACTGGGAATGGGAAGAAGTTAAAGCTCAGGTCCACAAGATCTACCGCAACGGCAGGAAAGACCAGAAAAATTACCTGATTCTTTTATCCGAAGGCAGATTGATCAACTTGGGGAACGCTACGGGTCATCCATCACGAGTTATGGATGGCTCATTTGCAAATCAAATTCTAGCGCAGATGTATCTCTTTAACCGCAAACACGCACATTTATCGGCAAAGTTGAAGAAGTCCAACCTGGCAGTGGAAGTCTTGCCTAAACACCTGGATGAGGAAGTCGCCTTTCTCATGGTGGAAGGTTTCGATGGTGTGCTGACTCGCCTCACTGAAGCCCAGTCTAATTATATTAATGTACCAGTCAAAGGCCCGTTCAAGAAGGACAGTTACAAGTACTAGCACCCGTTTGTACTGAAGAGAAATTCTAGCCATGGAATTAAACCCAAAACCTATTTTTAGCATCGAGCTTTACCCTCCAAGGACAACGCCGGATGAGTCCAAACTCGATGAAGTGCATGATCAACTGGCAAGCCTGGAACCAGATTTTTTTTCTGTAACCTATGGGGCTGGTGGTTCTACCAAGCAGGGCACTAAAAATATTATACTTAAATATCAGCAACTTGGATCAAATATGGTTCCGCATCTTTCGCTTGGAGGAACAGATCGAGATGATATTAGAATACTTCTCACGGCGTATAAGGCTGCAGGTATCAATCATCTAGTAGCATTGCGAGGGGATTTGCCTCCCAATACAACAACTCCCGTGCAGCATCAATATGCCAGCGAACTGGTTGAATTCATTCGTCTTGAAACAGGCAACCATTTTCATATCGATGTGGCCTGTTACCCAGAACCTCACCCCGATTCTACAAGTTATAAATCCGACATCGCCTATTTCAAAAAGAAAATCGATGCGGGTGCTAACTCAGCCATCACCCAGTATTTTTATAACGCTGACGCCTATTTTTATTTCGTTGATTACTGCTCTAAGGCAGGTATTTCCGTCCCCATTGTTCCGGGCATAATGCCAATTAACAACTATACAAATCTGAAACGATTTAGCGCGAAATGCGGAGCGGAAATTCCCCATTGGTTGCAGAAGCGGCTCGAAGGATTCGAGGGCGATGTAGAGGGATTAAAGGAATTCGGAATCGAGGTGGTCACAACATTATGTGAAAGATTGTTGGCCGGGGGCGCACCTGGTTTACACTTCTATTCAATGAATCTAGCTAAGAGTGTCAATCAGATATGGAAAAATCTTGCACTATCCGACCGGTCCTGAATAATTAAAGTCTATGCGCGTTACTCGACTCCATTATGAAGGCAATTTGACGCCTGAGTCTACTGTTGTTCTTCCCAAAGAGTCAGCACACTATCTTATCAATGTACTTCGCCTAAACTCGGGTGACACTGTTTATCTTTTCAATGAGCAGTTCGGCGAATTTATTGGTCGCATGGAAAAGGCTACAATGCAGGATGTAACCATCATAATTGAATCTCAACACCGAACACCTGAACCCCCCTCTCTAATAATTCAACTGGGCCTTGGACTTTCCAAGGGCTACCGTATGGACTATGCGATTCAGAAATCCACTGAGCTCGGGGTAAGTAGTATTACGCCACTGTACACACAGTACAGTGAAGTTAGATTCAATAAAACCAAAAGATTGGAGAATAAGTTACAACACTGGCGACGAATAGCCGTTAGTTCTTGTGAACAAAGTGGCAGGCTATCAAATCCCGAAATACATCCACCGATGTCGATAGAGGACTGGTTGGGGTCCCCCAACAAATCGTGTCGTTTGATACTAGACTTGCGAGGCGCTAAAACACTAGAAAATCTGGAGATAATTAATCCGGTTGAATTAGCAATCGGTCCCGAAGGGGGATTCTCAACTAAGGAACTGCGCTTGGCGAACGACCAAGGTTTTACAACAATTTCACTTGGCTCAAGAATTCTGCGGACGGAAACCGCCCCAATCGCAGCATTGGCAATATTACAGCATCGATATGGCGACATGTGAGTGGTATCTTCAGATGTTGCGCTAAGATTCTTTTCCTATTTGGGATGAGCATTTTCGTAATTTAAGTTTCATGTAAATTTCAAAGTTTATTACTGCACTTATTCTCGGTAACTGATCGTAAATGAACTATACCGCCTCTTCACCAGTCTCCCCGGTACGAATACGAATAATTTGAGATAAGTCTGTAACAAAAATTTTGCCGTCGCCAATCTTTCCTGTATTAGCTGTTCTCGTGATGGCTTCCAGGGTTTGATCTAGCAACTTATCTCCTATAGCGACTTCCAATTTCACTTTCGGCAGGAAATCCACTACATACTCCGCACCTCTATAAAGTTCCGTGTGGCCCTTCTGCCTACCAAAACCCTTCACTTCTGTCGCAGTAATTCCCTGCACACCTATTTCAGATAATGCCTCACGAACATCGTCCAACTTGAATGGCTTGATAATAGCAGTAACTAACTTCATTGTTTTGCTCCTGTTTGCAGGAT
>CERQ01064920.1_pt1 | contig 18335 bp, 13 predicted proteins | sample 530711 | NCBI WGS metagenome assembly CERQ01 (sample SAMEA2620882, study PRJEB7988) | marine metagenome | biome: marine biome (ENVO:00000447); feature: mesopelagic zone (ENVO:00000213); material: "saline water (ENVO:00002010), including plankton (ENVO:xxxxxxxx)" | depth 850 m | reverse complement strand
TTACTCGGCATTCTCTCCTATTATTTTATAGAAGAGCGCTTTAGAAAGCGTGTATCTAGCAAGGTGAAACCTGCGAAAAGAGTTTATTTTCAGGTGGCGACAATGAGCGCAGCATTGTGTTTTTTGGTGTATGGACTAACAGAAATAATGCCTATGCGCTTTTCAGAAAAACAATTGGCCTTTGAGCGGTTCATGGAAAACCACGAACCAGACTACTTTAGACCTGGCGTATGCTTCTTAACGAGCAAGCATCCTGACATTTCTTATTTTGACAAAGACGCGTGCTTAGTTGCGCAAGAACAAAAAGAAAACATTTTATTGGTAGGCGATAGCCATGCTGCACATTGGTATGCTGGATTAGCGGCAAATAAAAAGCAAAATCAAACAATAAGCCAAATCACCGCAAGTGGTTGCAAGCCTACTATAAGTTACAAAGGTAAAAAGCGATGCACAGCGCTAATGCGCTATGCGTTTGAGCAAGTAATTCCGTCTGGCAAATATGACAAAATCATTATTTCTGCAAGATGGAAAATGGATGACTTACCATGGCTACTTAGAACGCTAGACCAAATAGAGGTAACGAAAGCTGAAGTTACAGTGTTTGGCCCTATTATTGAATATACACAACCCCTGCCTCGTATTTTAGCGCACAGCGATTATGAAGAAAAATTAGTGCGAACGCGAAAGTATGACTTTATAGAAAATATTGACGCAGAATTTAAAAGCAAGCTTAGCGATAGAAATGTGAATTATAAATCGATTTTACAAAATATCTGCGCCACTGCAGCAGATTGCAAAACTCTTGTAGAGGGCAAACCCATGCAGTTCGATTATGGACATTTGACTCAGGAAGGCTCGCTAATGTTAACTAAGGGATAAGTCTTTGAACCTCTGCTCGATAAAATATAAAATCTAAGCGTTGGGGGGGAAGTAGCCAAAAGTTTTAGAGGGTATATTTGACATGTCTATTTTTTTTACACGAGCATTAATCTTAGCTCACTAAAAACATATAACCACATGAATAAAAAGAAAAATATATTATTGGCACATTAAGTGCTTTAAGTTAAGTAGAATCTATTACCAACTCTTTGGAGCTGTTATGTTTAAAAAGTTTTTTCAGGCAACGCTAGCGGTAGTAACGCTATCGTCGGCCTTACCAGCAAGTGCTGCTGTTATCTTATCTTCAGATTTTACAGGTACATCAGGTGACGCATCAAACGTTACTTGGACTGAAAATGATGTTAGCGTGACAAACACGCTTGATCCTCAGGATTCTAGCCTCAATTCGTTGGATTTGTTCAGTAATTCTACAAACATGTTTGCAGTTGATCACAATATACATAATAGTGGCGACTGGTTTGTAGATATTGTTGTTTCTGCAAGCTCATTAATCCAGGACATTGTTTTTGATACTTTATCTCTCGATGTGTCAATTTTTAACAACTCTGGCAACCTTCAAACAGCGCAAAGAGATTTGAGTTTCTCGCTAGAAATTTTTGACGGTTTAACTTCTGTCTTTTCTGACACAATAGATGTGTTTAACGGAAATGTTAGTGGAGCGGGGTTTGTTCCTACAGAAAATATCGAATTCGATTTATTGGGACTAATTTTGGACGGAGGCGATGACTACACTTTCCGTCTTACCGCTTCTGGAACTGGCGGTGGTAATAATGCGGGATTTGACAATTTTCTACTTTCTGGAACGTCTACTGCTTTACCTTCAGTTAGTGTTTCAGCCCCTGGCAGTTTGGTTATGCTTGTCATGTCACTTCTAATGTTAGCTTTCAGAACTCGCAAATAGCAATAAGACAGTTTTTCAAAGGCTCTTTTCCAAGAGCCTTTTTTGTTTAATAAATCTTTCTTTAGTTTGTTGTAAATTTCCTTACATTTTTAAAATGTAAGTTACGGTGTTACGTGTCAGCTTTGATAATCTAAATCCCCGATGAATTAACCCTAATTTAGATACAGAAGTAGGAAAATCTCACATATACAAGCTAGATAAAGTATTCGAATAGTAAATTAAGGTGAACCTCTCAGACCAGGATATAACAACTGAGAACTCAATTTTAATAGTACCTTCTTGCAACCAGCACCTCAAATTCGCAATTCCTACCAATATATTTGATAAATAGAAGATTAAAACGACGTATATATCTGCCACTATATTACTCAATATTTATCGAGAATTAGAATAGAAACGTTTGCACATACAATAAGTTCTTGTACTAACATCATAATTTATTTAGCATAAGATCGTGTTATTTTGATATCGATATCTAACTCTAATTGAGATACAAGTATCAATATTCTATTCTATCCGTAATAGCACTGACCAATACTCCTTAATAAAATAGGTTTTATATGCCTCTATACTTAAATGAAAAACAAGCTGTATTATTTTTACATATACCAAAAACAGCAGGTACAACTATAGAGACTTGGTTGGAAAATTCAGGAAAATTCGAACAGCTTCTTTTTTCGCAGAAAAAGCCAGATGATTTAAATGTGACGCCTCAACACCTAGGCTATGATACATTGGCAAAGCTTACACATGGCATTAAACGGCCCATTGAATACAAGTTCGCAATAGTAAGGAACCCTTTCGATAGACTGGTTAGTGAATTTTTCTATAGAACAAAGTTGAATAATATCAACCTTGGAAATAGCCCTGAGGATTTGTTCTCTTCTTGGGTCGTTCATAACCTTACAAAATATAAAAGAAATAAGTCAATTTTTGACAACCACCTACGTCCGCAATCGTATTATGTTGACAAGGATGTACAGATTTTCAAGTTTGAAGATGGAATACAGAATATTATCAATACCATCGGAAAAGCGTTGGAGATTGACGTAAATGGGCAGATTGAAGCAAAAAAGGTAAGTGAAAAGAAAGAAGTAGTATGGGATAAATCTTCAGTCAGATTAGTTTTAGAAACTTATGCTGAGGATTTTGAAAAGTTCGAATATTCAAAAGAGAGCTCACAGCTCAAGACAAGCCAATCAACTATTAGGAGTTTTAAAGCTAATTCCCTGTATATTTTATACGCTTTGAAGCGTAAGGTCTCAAATTAATTGATATGAGCGAATGTTAGTACTACTATTTATATATTAGACAACAAGGAGTCCTAAGCCTAGTTATAATAATCCTTAACATTTATTTAACATAGCACTGAAAATAATGGGGAGGTAAATTAATGCTGCAGGATTAATTTCAATCAACAAACGTTGTTTCTTAGTCAAAGGTTATTCATGATATTACTGCCCAAATAATAAGTTGGAAATATAATAAAACAGTGCCTATAAAAAATAGTGAATTAAAACGTTAACTGAGCAAAAATAGGAGATTTAAAGTATTTAGTATAGAATATAAATTTACAAATCATATTTTAATACCTCAAAGTCTTTCTTATATAAGTTATATATCTTTTCTTTTGCCTCATCATCAATATCAACTTTTTCTTTAACCTCAGATACGTTTACTAATGGGAGACCTCTTTTTAATTTTAGTTTGTCTTTCACCACTTCGAAGTCATCATTTATTGACTCATAGCGACCTATAAAATCAACTAAGGGTTCAAAATTCTCATTGCAAAAAAATGTAAACTGAGGACGAAAAAGAAATATTGTCCTAATTCTATCTTCATCTAAATAAAGTTTTACAAAATCGTTAAAGTTCGGGTATTTTTCGTTTAATAATTTCGGCAAGTTGTTATTGTTCATTTTGTTACCTCCTCCAAGAAGATAACGATAAGAAGAATAAATTCGATCCACTGGGTGTCTTACAAAAGTAAACTTGTAATAGCTCTGGTAAAAGGGTTTACAAGCACTTCTGAACGCTTGAATTTCACAATGATCTCTTTGTATATGCACATTCTTCCCGTGTAGAGCTTGCAGAACACTCGTTCCAGCAGCTTTAGGTACGTGTATAAAAATACACTTATTTTTCGTCATATATCTTCTATATGGATAGAGGTCACCATACCTCATAGCCTCTAACTTCAGTCGATATTTAATTGAACCCAGATTCAAAATTCTCTCCTTAAACGAAATTCGCTCGTAATCCGAAATTTACGTGTTTTAAAATAAATGTAGAAGCCCTGCATATTAATTAAACTTCCTATTGCAAGATTTAATAAAATAAATTGAAATTCAACCGGCTCTAACATTAATCTTTTTCAATAACAGACTTTCCAATTCGAAATATGCTGAATCTTTAAAGGTACGTATTGACAATAAATAAGTCAATGAACCGACAAGCCCAAAGAGCATTATGTTGACAAGTGCGCTATTAAATGAAGCTGTCGATTTTAAAATAACCAATGTAGTTAACATAATTCCACTTGCCAAAAAAGGTTTAATTAATGTAAGAAAAAGCGAGATTATATTTGTTTGTAACACTACTATAGTCAACACCAAAACCGGCGTTAAAAAGCTTATAAGGGTTGAAACTAGATAAGCCAATAAAATACCCTCCACCCCCCACTGAATACCAATAACTAGCAGTAAAATTCTGACCGGTTGTGTAAAAGAATTAATTTTCAATTGCAAGTCCGCTCGCCCTTGGGATAGGAAAAATGGCCCGCAGAGCTGACCAATAGTCGAAAATATGTTTGCTATGCTAAATACAATAAAAAATTTCGTCATTGGCAACCATTTGTCGCCTAATAAAAGCATAATTATCTCCTCTGCTAGAAAAGCCATACCTATTAAAAGAGGAAAAGTTAGGACAGCAATCATTCCAACTAATCTAAAATATACTTCGTTAACTTTTGACAAGTCCTGCTTTATTTGACTGAGCACCGGAAACATTACATCACTTACTACTCTCGTAATGTTTGTTATAGGGAATGCAGTCAAATAGTATGCTCTCGAATAAAAACCAAGGGTAGTGGCACCTACATACTTTCCGACAAGAATCTTGTCAGTTTGCTGCGCTACCTGTTGTATAAGCTTCGTTGTGAATACACTCGCACTAAATTTCATAAGCGGTTTAATAAGAGCTATTTTAAACGAGCCAACTCTAAAGCTAGATAATTTTAAAAGAAAAATAGCTCTCGTTAGCGCAGTGATATATTGCTGAATAACAAGGCTCCAAACACCAAAATCAAGTAATGCACAGATAATAGCCGATACTGAGCCCAACAAGACTGATGAAAGTTGTATCAATGAGAGTTTTTTGTACTCTAGCTCACGGGACATTAAAGCTGTCGGCACACTACATGTGCTATTAATTAGGAATAATGGAGCTATAGCCAAGGACAGCACTTCAACAAATGGCTCATTGTAAAATTGAGCCAATGAAGAATTAGTTAAAAAGAGGCAAGCCGCAAACACTAGCCCGATCATGCAGTTTATTACGAAACAGGAAAAAGACTCGTCTTTTGTTACCTCTTTCTTTTGGATTAAGCTAGCGCTAAAACCAAAATCACTTAAAAGCTGAGAAACAATAGAAAAAACCAATAACATAGCCATCAAGCCAAAAACCTCTGGCGATAACAGCCTTGCTAAGACTATACCTAACAAAAAATTTAGAACTTGTGAGGATATTTGTATTGAGCCTGACCAGGCAATCGAAGACAATGCCTTTTTTTTCAACGAGCTTCTATTCTTCAATTACTATAATTCCCTTTACTAAAATAACGATTCAATAAGTAAATTTTGTTAATTATATAAGATACCGTTAATTAACCGAGCATTATCAGGTTAAATTTGAGAAACAAATCGATTATCTACTTTGATAAAGAAATGAAGTTTAACAAATACCTGACGCTTGTGCGCCTACAATAATGAAACATTATTGTTCTCCATCATCTCAATTACTTAACAAAAATTTATCTCTTCTTGCACTATTTAACTTATTTCCCAATCTGCGAGTTCAGTACTGGCAACTTCTAAATTAAGTTGACAATCACAGAGTCTATCGAGACAGTAACAATATTTTCAACTGCTAGCTCCTCAGTATTAAGTAAAACATTTACTCTTACAAGTTCTGCACCTTCAGGAATAAATTCCTTGATGCGCGCTAACTCCCAGTAAACGCCGTTAAAATTATCACTGCCATTTAGATTTTTTAATTTTCGTGTTGTAGTGTTAATTTGTGACGAATTTCTTGTTATAAATCGGGTTTCAATTGAAATAAATGAACTCTCACTAAGTTCTATATCGGACTCCCAACGATACCTCATCGCAAGCATACATACGCTTTTATTGCGACAGTCCATTTCTTGATATATTCCACTAGCTCTAGGGCCCCCCCCATCACATTGAATTCTTAGCATATCATTTCCATCTAGGTTCAATACTAGAATTTCTCCAAAATCATCTACTATTGTCCATCCGAAAGGAGAACTAGAATTAGTTGAATTTTTAAAGTCACTATTTGTAAAACTCTTTCCAACCAAGTTCCTCGCGATTGGAATTGGGCTATTTGTATAAAATAGGGAGTTAATGTGCGCCCCCCCTTCAAGGTAAACTCGGCCACCACCACCAACAAGTTCTAAATAGCCATCGCTTTCATATTCAATGCCATCATCTTGATACGCGGCTAAATCAGGGCGATAATTGGGCGCCGCGTTGTAGCTAGGGCTTATAAATACTAACCCGCCAGCGTAAGGGTGCTTATTTTGGCTGGAGCCCGCTTTGCAGTAGAACAAATTACTGTAAATTGGCGTGTCTCTAATCACTATTTGGGGCTTATCCAACACACAATAGGCATGTGAACCTATAACCTCTAAAAAACGCTTATTTTTGGCGGTAGATTGAGGGTTTTCAAAATGCGGGCAGTTCATCTTCACTACAGCATCACCATTAATAACAACACGCATGTTATTAAATGAACTTCCGTAAATAATGAATTCACCAGTGTTAAAATTAACCTTACCTAGTTCATTATCTGCCACTCTCCGATGGTTATCGGCTATAAAGCAATTTGTTAGCTTTATACTTTCACCAAAATCAATGCCATTAAAATAAAAAGGAGTCTGCCAAGAGCCCCCCATAGTATTAACTTGCCGAAGCTCACAAGCCCACACCCCAGGGTAAAAGCTAACAACGTCATCAAAGTCGAAAACCGATACACGTGCTATGGTGAACTTACTGGTAACCACCGCCCCATTCATAGAACGAAGAGATTCTGAATGCCCAATACATAAGCCTATACCTGCTAACATATTGTTGTAACTACCAATGTTGAAACCTTCTAATGGATGGTAGTTTGAGTTATTAACCAAAGACGCGTAATGATGGCCATACTTAAATCGGCCTAATATTTTAACGGCGTATCCGACCTTAGGGGCACTTTTCCAATGTAACTTACAGGTCCCGCTGCAATACCAACCGCCCGACTCTACATAGATATCGAAGGATGTATTGCTTGAAAACTCGTAAACAACATTTGCATCAAAAACCAGTCTGTTTAGGGAACTTGCTGCCATGCAATATTTGTTGGCGAGCTGGACATATTCAGATTGACTTAAATCTCCATCATTGAAATCTTCAACAAAAACGTCACCAAGGGCCTTTAAATAAAGGCCATCATTTAGGGGTAAGGGTGTATGTTCAGTGGTGACCACCCATTTAGTTTGTTTGGTATATAACAAGTCACCCGCTTGATGGTTTCGAAAATTAAGTATGTCTGTAACATTTTGGAAGTTAACTAGATTAAACGCTCGCAGTAATGTTTGGGCTAGTTTATCTATACTTTCTATTTTAGGTTGTACAAGCGCTTTAAGATCGATCATAAGAAGTCTCCCGTGCTGTTTACGATACTAATGTAAGAAAATAAATTAGGGTAACTTCCTACTTATATACTCCCACATGACACGTGAGCCATACTGAGACAAATGCCCCTCATCGAAAAATATATTTTTATTATCAACTACCGTATTACAAAGATTTTGCTTATTACAAACCGCATCAAACGGGTTGATGAAATAGACATTCGAGTAGTTTGACGAAAGCTGATTTATTAAGTTATTAATTTCAAGCCGCTCAGGTGAAAACTCACTAGATACACGTTCACAATCAGTATTTACAATTTTTCTCATACAACTAACGACAGAATGTGTAGGCGCCGGTACGAATCCAACTATATATAACTTCCTGTCCCCTACTAGAGCTATCAGTTTCTCAATTTGATGCTTCAACACAGTCATATAGCTAACGTTAGTTAAATCAAAACTGCATTCATTCGATATGCAAACCAACCCATTTTTCTTGTACCAATGCTGAGCCAATATGACGTCTATATCTTCGTAATCATAAATTTTCTTGTAGTTATTTTTACACTGCTTTTCCCACTTTTCGTCCATCCAAACTGCGTATGGTTTTGTTGTGTAGTCGGGGAAATTCAAACACGATGATACCCACGATAGTAAGAAATGCCTGTCATCAACCGTAGACATTCCATATGCATAGTGAGCGGCATTACTATCGCCTATCATTAAATACCTAGGTTTTTTCTCTGCATTTTTGTTTATATGGACAATTTTGCCTTTTTCAGGGTATCTCTGATTACCTTTATCCAAGTAATGTAACCCCATAACATAGGGTGTCACTTTCTCTGGATACGCTTCCGCAAATTGCTTAGATGCTAAGAAAATAATCACAATAAAAGAACAAAATGCCACTACAGCGAAAGGAGCGGTTAGTTTATTTGGCAGCCTAAATATTGAATATGAAAATATATTTCTAATCTCTACAATAGAATAGCTTGCCCAGCCTAAAATCAACGAAGCAACTAATCCAATCACTGTCCAGTAGGGCAAATCAATAAACTGCCCTAGCACTACAAGCGGCCAATGCCACAAATAAATTGAATAGGACCACAACCCTACTTTTTGAAAAATAGGGTTCCCAGTCAATCGGCTAGTATATTGCTTAGATAACAAAACCAAACATGTACCTATAACTGGCAACAAAGCCATATAACCGGGCCAAGGTGTAGATTCGTCTACAAACAAAATAGAAACAAAAACTAGTACAAGCCCAACATATTCTAGAACCTTCGATTCCTTTGATATCTTATTTATCCCGATAAAGTAGACTAAGCTACCCGCAAGGAGCTCCCATGCGCGAGTTAAAAGCATAAAATAACCAAAGCTACTATCTGTATAGGAATAGAAAACACCGACACAGAAGCTTGCAAGCAACAACAGAAAACATATAAAGAATTTATTTTGTGCCGTAAATTTATGTAGTGCGATAGCAAACAAGGGGAAGAAAATATAGAATTGCCATTCAACTGAAAGTGACCAGGTATGCAATAGCCAGTTAAATTGAGAATCTGCTTCGAAATATCCCCCTAAACTATAAAAGTAGTTATTTGATATAAACAATAGCGCAGATACCGCACGTTTTGCGAATTCTTGGTAATCTGGAATGGGTATAACGAACGGTAAAGCAATGGTGAGTACTGCGATAACAAGTAGCAATGCGGGAATTATACGGTTAGCACGTGATACATAGAACGAAATCAGGCTAAATTGTTGCGTCTCAAGTTTAGTAAAAACAATGCTTGTCATTAAAAAACCGGAAATAACAAAAAAAATATCTACACCAACAAAACCGCCTTTTACTAATTCTGGCTCAAAATGAAAGAGAACTACTGAAAGAACTGCTATTGCTCTTAATCCATTTATATCTTTCCTAAATTTCAATTTAACTTCCCTTCTATTAAAACTTGGGGTTCGCCTGATATCAGCAGGCAAACTTAGCTTGAATATATTTCATCCAATGCATCCGCGAGATCTCGCATTGTATAGGTCAATGTATATTCGCTGATTAACCTTTCTTTTGTAGAAAACAGCCACTTTTTATCAACGGTATTAAATAAGCGAACAAGAGACTGTTTTATTGGCTGCTCTAGTTGTGTCGAAAATTCACTATTAGGTAATATTTCAGCTAGCCCTCCTGCCCCACTGTGAAATACAGGGCAACCACACACTAGCGCCTCTAGTGCTACTAATCCGAACCCTTCCCACCTAGACGGCACAATAAGTCCATCGCACCCCTTCATATACTGTAAGACTTCTTTTTTTCGCTTCCAGCCTAATGCAATTAAACGGGGATCTTTAAAGCACTCTGCGGTATCAGTGTTTGATACCACTGCGCCACCAATACAATAAACACGAAACTTGCTATTGTTACTTAATCGAACAGCCTCAGCCAAAACATCAAAGCCTTTTTGCTTATCGAAACGCCCTACGTATAAATAATTTATAAAATCATTATCTAACGATATAGGGAGAATTTCATCTTCTGCTAGCTCTACTGTATTTCTAACAACTTTTAGCTTTTCTTTCGCAATCCCAAAAGACACAGCAGATCGTTTGTCGTGTTCACTTATACACACTACATTGTCAGTGCACCCTAAAAGGCTTTTTTCTATAAAAGCAAATAAACGCTTAACCCAAATGGGCTTTTGCATATCAAATGCCCAACCATGGCTACAATAGACTATTTTGTATGGTTTCTTTTGTGTGAATAGCAAAGGTAGACGAAACCAAAAACCAGCAAACGTACTATGAAGGTGAACCACGCTGGGTTGAAACTCATTAACACCCTTTAAATATGTACGGGCCATTTTCCATTGGGCTGGCACACTCCTTCTGTTTAGCTGTTCAAATGTATCAATAATACTAAGTGGTACGGTAAGCTCTTCTAGTTGCTCGCTAGCAACAATTAACTTAACGTTTTCTATCCCATATATGCTTATTTGGTGAGGTATAAGTTCGTTCAGGTAGGTCGCAATACCTCCCGTAACCGATTCGCAAATATGCAAAACTCTCATTTATAAATTACTCAATTAAAAATAGTGTGAAGTAAGCAAAGATAATGCCGTGCTAAAAAGGAATTTTTTATACGTATAGCTATAAGGCTAACATGTGAAGGAAAGTATCACCTATGTGATACATAAAAATGACAAATATCTGAAAGGCCTCAATTACACAAACTCAAGAATTTATACTTTAGTATAACTTTCAACAGCGCTACAATGTTAACAAATAGATAACAACCCATAAAAACCAACAAGGATTGATGGTGAAGAAAAAAGTTATTCAAATAGTGAGAGCCCCCGAAGGTGGTATTCGAAAACATATACTTTCTATTGTCGAAGGCCTCCAAGGGGAAAATTTTGAGTTTTATCTTATAACCAACGAGCAAGGTGGCGATGTTAAATACTTCAATTTCATTGAAAGTAATTCTTCGTACCAAACACGAATATTAAACTTACCCATAGTAGACCAACCTAATTTTTCTGACCTATCAAATTTATTCAAAATTTATAAGTATCTTAAAGAGATTAAACCTGATGTAGTTCACGGGCATGGAGCCAAAGGTGGGCTCTACGCGAGGCTTGTTGGAAAATTAGTGAGCGCAAAGGTTATATACACTGCACATGGTGGCTCCTTACACTCAATGTTTGGTATAGCTAAAAGCAAAGTCTATACGCTGGTAGAAAAGGCACTGTATTATTTAACCGACACTCTTGTTTTTGAGTCGAAGTATTCTATGACGCAGTATGTCGGTAAAGTACACAAACAATCTCAAAAGTTTTGCCTAAATTATAACGGAATAGAATTTAAAGAGAAGTTTCATCAGTTAAAACCACGAGTGATTGACCCCAAAAAAACGATAATAATAGGTTCATTTGGTCTTTTAAGACCACTGAAGGGGCATAAATTACTCATACAAGCTGCTAAGCTTCTGATATCTGCAGGAATAGAGGTAAAGGTAAAAATTTTTGGAGAAGGAGAAGAAAAAAACTCATTATTAGCCTTAGCACAAAATTTAAACATACAAGATAGCATATCTATTAACAGCTACATCGATAACGTTGACGAAGAAATTGAGCGCTGCGACATAGTGGTTCACCCTTCTTATATAGAGTCATTTGGCTATGTACCACTTGAAGCAATACGTAAAGGCGTGCCAGTTATAGCGAGCCTAAACGGTGGATTAGCGGAAGTTTTAAACAACGGCAGATTGCAGTATCCTATTTATGAAATGAATGCGCGCGCCATTGCTGAACAAGTTAAAATTATTTTAAACGAAGGAGAAAAGCTAGATGTGGTACGAAAAGAGGCTTTCGAATATTGCTATAGGAATTTTAACGAAGAGTCCTTTTTAAAAAACTTTATTGAAATTTATAGTAAGTAGACCGCGGGTAGATTGCTTAATGATAGCTGTCTGCGCTATTTTATAACCTTAAAAAATAATCTAACAAAATGACTTCATTAGATAGGCGAGCCTTTATAAAGGTATTTCTAGCATCAACTTTGTTTCAAGGTTGTGCAGGGGTGCCCTTCAACAGAGCATACACAGGGCAATTACTTTTTCGTAATGAACTAACAGGAAACTTGCACTTTGGAACTGAGACACTTAGTTGGTCGAGCGAGACATTAGCGTGGATGTAATTACTCAAGCTACTGCATCGCTCAAACTAGTCACTCACTTATTACTTTCTTGAAGGCTGTGCTAAGTTGAGCGCCAAAAGCCAAATATTTATCGAAGTGTACACTTTAAGCATATAAAAAAGAAAAAACAGTATGACAGTGTTTTTGGTGCTTTGCAGTTTTGCATGCACTATTGTTTTATAAGCGCCAATTGGAGGCAGAATGCCCCTAGTAAACGACCATTTAATGGCTTCCGAGCGTTCTTTTTTATATCGCCCACCAGCAACCCTTTTCGCCTTAATGAGTAATTCCTTTAATGAATCTCGTGCGGGGTGCTGAACCATCACGCTATCATAATAACGCATGGTAAGCCCTTCTTCAGTCGCTCTTAAATTCCATTCAACATCACCGCCAGACATAAGGTCGGAATTAAATGGGCCAATCAATTCAAAACACTCGCGTCGAGCGATTAAATTGGCCGTAACAGCAAAGCCACTTTCTACATAATCGGCCTGCTGAAATGCAAATACTGAATCGTATAACTCTACTAACTTAAACGTTTCGTGCGCTGAAAATACTTTCACCCTGCCAGCAATTCTTTTAACCTCGGGAGACGCATTAAATATACTAACTGCGTTTTCAATCCAGTCACTAGCCGGTTTACAGTCAGAGTCAGTAAAAAATATCAACTCTCCGTTCGCTCTTGATAAGCCTAAGTTTCTAGCCGCATACGAACCTGGTTTACTTTCAGCCAAAATAGTAACATTTTCAGCAAGTTCCAAAGGTGGTGGTGTATCTTGAGGATCATTATTTACCACAAATATTTCTATAAGGCTTGCGCTATAACTTTGCATTTTAAGCGCATCTAAACAAGCAGATAAACGCGGCCAATCGTGGTATGTGGGTATAATTACGGTTACTAAAGGGTTAGTCTCTATCATAGTGCTTTCCATAAGTATGATACAAAGATTTATTAGCAGATAGTCTAGACTCTATGTTCACATCATTATTAAGGCCACAACTTTCTATCCACAGCGTATTATTTACTACTGCTCTATAAAATTTATTAGTTCTTGGGTTAAATTAACAGAATTAAATTCTTCTTCAACTTTCTTTCTTGCATTTTCTCTAATTTGATCTAAGTCTTCTCGCGATACAGCTTGATTAATTATTTTATTTAACGCTACTGCATCTTTCTCAGGTGCCAAAAACCCGTTAACGCCATTCTCAATCAACTCAGGAATACCAGAATGCTCGGTAGAAATGACGATAATCCCCGCAGCCATGGCCTCCATCAGTGAAACCGGAATACCTTCCATATCACCTTGAGTGTCTATCACCGACGGTAAGAGAAAAATATCTGCTTTACGCAGGTATTCTTTCACTTCACTATGAGAGCGCGCACCCAAGAAATTTATATTTTCCGTATTAGCCTGCTCCACTTGATCTTTTAACTGCTGAACCAGCTGACCGTTACCAATGTAATTATACTCATATGGAAAAGACAAGCCTAAACTGACCGCTTCAAAGGCATAGGTTAGCCCTTTTTTCTCGGTAGCTCTTGCTACAGTCAGTATGTTTATAGGATTTTTCAAAGGCTTAGGCTGAAAAGGTAAAGATTGTGTATCTACCCCCATGTGCAGAACCGATACATGCTCCTCAGACGCTCCCCATTCAATCAATCGCTTTTTCCAAAAATCACTAATGGGTAATAACTGATTATTCCCTTTACACAAGCCAACGTACCTTGTTTTCCATATCTTGATTTGTTCGTGTTCACTCATTTCATAGCCGTGAAATACAGTGAGAAGTTTGCCTGACAGTATCTTTGAATCTATTAAAGCTTGGGTCATTACACCAAACTGTCCAAAATGAGCAATAAAAGTACCCATTCTGAATTCTTGTGGAATCTGCGATTTATAAATTAGATGGTGATGAATTCGAACAATATTAATAGCGTTCTTAAAATCTCGGCTCAGGGCTAGGTGCTTAAACAAATTTAACACGCTTCTCGAATTTCTAAATCTCTTCAAACATGTAAAGAAAGCTAGCAACAAGAAACAAACCTTCCCAAAATATGATTGTTTTTCGCACACGTATTCAGTTTTTTCCAGCAGGTTAAATTTATCAACGCTACCTTTCAGTTTCGAGTCAATTTTCTCAGGGAATACTGAAATAATCCGGACATCACAGCCAGATTCAATGAGGTTATTAATCTGATCAATTACAAATGTCTGTGACAAAACCGGAAACGATTTTAAGAAGTATGTAACCTTTTTCATTTAAAGACCTTAGTTGTTGTATATTTCCATCTACACATTTCGTTTTGACTTACCATAACCTAAATTGATACCTTTAACTTCTATATAACGATACGTGAAGCTAGAAATTAAAATAACAGAAATCAAAACACCTAAGACAAGTAAATTATTGATATACGGCGCACCAAAATCAATAAATCTGATCGCGTCAACCATCGGCGCAATTGGATGCCCTAAGAGCTTTTGCAAAACAATAGCCATAGATATAATAATAAAGAGCATAGCAGCATGAGTCATATAAATAGAATAAGAGAGCTTTCCTAACCATTGAAACCCACTCCACTTAAGTAACGAAGAGAAATATCCTAATTCAAGTGAATAGAAAAAAACAACCAACGAAAATAAAAAAGGAACAAATAACGCCTTAGAGTTAAACTCTATCGCAACCACAAAAATAGAAATACAAAGTAATAAAAATTCAATTACTGTCGAAAATATATAACCAAAGTTAATTTCACCGTCGAAATATAAATATAATTTATATATTACAGCGCCTAAGAAGAAACAAAATATACCCTTCAAGGCCTGAGCCGTTATGAAGGCACACGAATCTATCAGCATATAGAGCGAAAGAATAATTAGACTCAACCAAGATACTAACCTTACTCTTCTGAAAATAGATATTGTCAGGAAAAATATTGCGTAAACGTAAAATTCAACACTTATACTCCATGATGGGAAGTTAAAGGATAAATGGTCGAAAGAAGGCGCCCAGGATTGAATTAGTAAAATATTTGGAACTAATTCATAAGGAGAAGCCGCGCCAGTAAAAGGGTAGTTAGTGAATGAAAACCCACCATATCGAAATGCAAGGAATTTCCCACACTCGATGATCAAAAATACTAAAAGCATAAAAATATGTAAGGGATACAAACGGAAAAATCTTGTCCGCATAAATGAAAAAAAAGTAAGGTTACTTTTTGAGGAATACCCATGAGACAAAACGAAACCACTAAGAATAAAGAAAAACTCTACGAAATACTCACTATTTCTAAAGAATGTTAATTCAGTAAAAGACCCCATAAAGCGCATATGAAATACTACTACACATAGAGCACATATCCCGCGAAACGCATCTAAAACTTCAAATCTTTTCTTATTCATAACCCTTCACTCCTATTAGCATTCACTTTATCAAATTCACGAGAAGTCTTTATTATAAAAGCTAAAGCTAGGGGAGCAATATATCTACCATCCAGTGGCATATAGAAAAACGTCGCTATTACTAGGAATATAAAAATAGTGTATGTATAAAAATCTTTAGTTTTATTAAGCATTTTAATATATGCTTTAATTGACTTTATATAAAAATACAAGAAAACCATACCCCCTACGATAAGCCAATCCATAAAAAAGGTTTTAGTTCCAACACCCTTCACTTGGCCTACTACAAAATACTTCACTACTTCGCTGTAATTAAACGTATTCGGGAAGAAATAATCCAGTATTTCCATAGCAATAGGTCCACAATTATAGATACTTGGTAAGAAGCCAAAAAATCCCGCCCCTATTGGATAATGAAATAACGAGACTATCGCAGTCAGTGAAATGGTAGAACGAGTAGCAACACTGGTATATTTTTCTATATCAGATGCAAACATTGCTGCTATTGTATCTTGCGAAGCAAGTAACATTAACGGTAATAAAAGCGCTGTACTAACATATTTTACTGTTGAAGAAACTCTGAATAGGCAAATTATGTAAGCAAGCAGGAATGCTAGTATAAAACTCAGCACTCCGCCCTTTGAAGTAGTAATAAACGTAAGGAAACTAACGCAAATAAAGCAATAAATTGGCCTGACGTTTTTGATACGCGCGAATAGTAGACATGCCAATACGAACTGAAACGCAAAAGTGCTTGCCTCTAATGTAAATCCACGCATTCGGTGGGGAGAGAATGCTGCATTATGTTGAATAAATGATGGTGTATTAACAACACTTGGCAGAAGTAAGTTAATCAAATAAGAAATTAAAACTATGAAAAATACGATTAGGCACCCTTTATTTATAGTTTTCATGCTTTGACGCATAGTAAACAAGAATACCGTGAACGTAGGGATAACGATTAATACAAACCTGCTTCCTCTATCAATAAGAAACCCCGTATCGAACTCTAAAAAGAAAAGCAAACTTACAAAAGAAAGCCCTAACGTTAAGAAAAAGAACTTAATTACATTTAAATCGAAAGCTGGAAGTTTGCGGATATCGGTAAGAATAAGAAGCAGCATAACAGGCACTAAAATGATACCAAGCGGCGCGGTAAAAACGCCACCAATTGAGGCTAAAGCTGTGTTCTCAAACGGCAATAGCACACAGAGTAAATAAAATACAATTCGTTTAATATTCATGTCGAACTTTACAGGCTTTAGTTAGCATTGGCTTTAAGATTGCGGAGGGAAAAAAACTAAGTATTTTGAAAACTAATGTAGCAAAATACCTTATGGAAAAACTACTTTTCAAATTTACTTGCAAGTAGGCTTTCCTTGCCAATGTTTCATCAATTACGCGAGAGCTATTGCATTTATTAGACATAAGTTTAAACAAGTAATTAAGATACATCGTTGCTACAAAATAGTTTTTATACTTAGTCGTATTGTCAGATACAGGTATATTCTTAATTACGTCGAATGCTTCAAAATGATTAAGCACCTTTTCGGTAGCCACTACATTAGTGACCGAGCCTTTGTGAATGAGGTAGTTGTAATACCTACGTTGGTCAATATGCACCCACTCGGCATTGTTTATACATTCAACCATAAACAGTACATCTTCAGATAGTGCGAGTTTCTGGTTGAAAAAAATACCTTTACCTAGCAAAAATTCCCGTTTACAAAGAATACTACAAATATGACTAAATATTTCTTTGTTAAAATAATATTTAAGCGCATTCGAACCAGAATAAATGCCTGGTGCACATTTGTGAGTTTGGTAGAGTGTTTTATTATTTATACGATCTATTATTCTGGAATCAAATATTAACAGCTCTGCATTCTGGCTTTCTCTGGTCGCCGATTCCCACATTCCGATAACATCAGAGTCATAAAAATCATCAGAATCCAAGAAGGCTATATACTCGCCTTTCGCAGCCTTTATTCCATTGTTACGAGCTCCAGACACTCCGGTATTCATTTGCCTTATTAAATTAACACCCTCTATTGCTTCTACCGTAATAGGTTTGACAGAACCATCGTCAATGATAAGGAGTTCAACTACTGTGCCTAGGCAGCCCATAGATACAAACGTATTTACTATTTGGCTGATGCCAGTTTGATTGTTAAATACAGGAATAATGATTGAATATTTAATGCTATTCATAACTTAACGTACTCGACCAAAGCTTGTTTATGTTTTCTTTCTCAGTTTCTCGTGCAAATTTAATCGCATTTTCAGACAGGCTTAGGTAAGTCTCTTTGCTTTCAGCAATCGTTCTAATTGCATTTACGAACAAATCAACATTATAAGGAGGAACTATATAGCCGTTCTCATCCTTTTTTATAACCCATTGCAGCGCATCGAAGGTATCGTAAGCAATGGTAGGCAAACCTTGACTTCTCGCTTCAATGAGCGTTTGGCCAAACCCTTCGTAATGGGAAGTCATCACAAATATATTGTGTTTTCG
>CERQ01002387.1_pt1 | contig 18378 bp, 19 predicted proteins | sample 530711 | NCBI WGS metagenome assembly CERQ01 (sample SAMEA2620882, study PRJEB7988) | marine metagenome | biome: marine biome (ENVO:00000447); feature: mesopelagic zone (ENVO:00000213); material: "saline water (ENVO:00002010), including plankton (ENVO:xxxxxxxx)" | depth 850 m | reverse complement strand
CCTAACTGTGGCATGTCTTTCATAAATCTCTCCTTGTCGCTGAAAATGTTCGTATCTTGCGTTTGCTACGAATGAAGCCTAGGTGGAGATCGCCTGAAGTAATCATAGATGTAAGGCGCGGGAAGGCGTTTTAAGGTCTTATAGAATGGTAAGGCGAGATGATTAATGACTTAGGAGACTATTTGGCAGTTTATCATTTATAATAAACCGCCAAAAAATGTGGATAACTAACGTTTGGTGTTACGCCCCACCCGCTTTTTCACACCTTGCTCTTTTTGCTCTTTACGCACTTTGTGCTTTTTAACAGAGCGACGCATACGGCTTAAGCGAACATGGTCTAATTTATTTTGACGAACATTAATCATAGACTGGGTTTCTTCCGGTAATTGCACAATGCCTCTTAAAGCATTGACGTCCTCCAGCCCAAGTTCAACCCACGCCCCTTGAGGTAAACGTTTTTGTAACGCTAGAGGCCCGTATTTTACCCTTATCAAGCGGCTAACTTGCACACCTTGGGATTCCCAAAGACGTCTGACTTCGCGATTACGCCCTTCTTTCAAGGTAACGTTAAACCAGCGATTCATGCTTTCGTCTTCCGCCCCTACAGGGGCCACTTTACCTGTAATAGACAAAAACTTAGCTTCGCCATCTTCCAGCTGAACGCCTTTTTGCAACGTCGTAAGGGTTTGGTTAGTGACGTCGCCAAATACGCGTACAGCGTATTCTCGTTCAACTTCGCATTTCGGGTGCATTAAACGGTTTGCCAATTCACCGTCATTGGTGAAAAGTAACAAACCACTGGTGTTCATATCCAACCGCCCTACGGTGATCCAACGCCCCAATCTAATCGCGGGCAGGCGATCGAAGACAGTATCTCTGCCATCGGGGTCATGACGACTACACAGTTCACCTTCTGGCTTATTGTACATAAGCACACGGCATACTGGCTGTTCGGTTTGTCGTGATAAAAGGTGGCCATCTACACGAATTTGCGCAGACCCGTCGACTCTGTCGCCCAATGTAGCAAGCGTACCGTTTACAGATACTCTGCCTTGTTCAATCCAACGTTCCATTTCTCGTCGCGAGCCTAGCCCTTGGTTGGCCAGCACTTTTTGCAACTTTTCAGTCATGGGTTATTTCACTCTTTGTTTGCTTGTTTACGGTCGCACGGTCTAGCTTTCAGACGGTGCCTCATTTAACACCTTAAGCGACGAGTGGGTATCTAAATTATCAGCTAACGTTTCAAACGCTTCTGCACTAGGAAGTTCAGAAAGTGACGTCAACGAAAAGTAATCTAAAAAGGTTTTTGTTGTGGCATATAACGCAGGTCTCCCTGGTACTTCTTTATGCCCAACAATGGTTACCCATTCTCGTTCTGTGAGTGTTTTCATAATATTGCTACTTACCGCTACCCCTCTTACTTGCTCAATTTCTCCACGAGTAATAGGTTGACGATAGGCGATAAGTGCCAATGTTTCCAACATGGCGCGAGAATAACGCGGCGCGTTTTCTTGCCATAAATTGCTTAACCAGGGGCTAAGTGCATCTAACGATTGAAAACGAAAACCACTACTAACTTCTACAAGTTGTACGCCACGAGGCTGATAGTCGAGCTTAAGCTCGTTCAAAACTTTGCTTAAGGTTCTATCAGCTACGGAAAATCCAGCTAAAACAGTTTCTTTAAGCTCTTGTTTTGTTATTGGTTTATCGGCCACAAAAATAGCAGCTTCCACCAATTGTTTAAGTTGCGTGGTATTAATCTTTTTCATTCGTGCCTAATTTTACATGAATTCGCGCATAAGGACCTGTCTGAATACAAATTATTAGTTGTTCTTTTACTAACTCTAAAATAGCGAGGAAAGAAACCACTACGCCGGCCTTCCCTTCATCAGTACTGAATAACGTGTCTAAGGGCGTAAATGCGTCTCGATTTACCATGCTCAAAATCATAGACATTCGCTCTCGCGTGCTCAGTGCTTCTTTCTCAATAGTGTGATGTTCAAACGCCGCAGCTCTTTTTAGTGCCGCGCTAAATGCCAAGACGATCTCGGCAAGACTTACCTCTGGATCCACCCTCACAGGGGCAATCCCCTCATCAAGATCAACCTGTGTAAGAAAAATATCCCGCTCTAGTCGGGGTTGCTCGTCTAAATCTTCCGCGGCCTGCTTCACCACCTCATATTCTTTTAAACGGCGAATCAATTCTGCCCGTGGGTCTTCTTCCTCGTCACTGTCACTTTCTCGTTTTGGGAGCAACAATCGGGATTTTATCTCAGCCAGTATTGCCGCCATTAACAAATATTCAGCGGCGAGCTCAAGCTTTAACGCCATCATGGCATCGACATATTCCATGTACTGCTTGGTTACAACAGCCACGGGCAAACTTGTTATATCGAATTTTTGCTTCCGAATAAGATACAAAAGTAAGTCTAATGGCCCTTCAAAGGTATCTAGAATAACCTCTAGGGCATCGGGAGGAATAAACAAATCTTCGGGCTTTTCAATTAAGGCTTCGCCATTGATAAAAGCCAAAGGGAGCGGTTGCTGAACAGGGGTAGACACTGCATCGTCAGTGGTAGTTACTTCGCTCACCTGTTCATCCTCACGTTAATGCCTTCATAATGAAGCGTATTTGAAACCACCATCGATTACTCAAATGGGGTTGTATCTCCAGTACCTCGACGCAAAATGACAGGTACATCGTCGGATAGGTCTACCACCGTGGTTGGTTGCTCACCAAGGTATCCGCCGTGAATAATAACGCCCACCTGCTTTTCAAGATTATCACGTATAACATCAGGGTCTGACTCAGCCATTTCATTGCCCGGTAAAATTAGCGATGTAGACATTAATGGCTCGCCTAAAGTTTCAAGCAATGCTAACGCTATGGCGTTGTCTGGCACACGTAATCCAATGGTTTTACGCTTAGGGTTTTGTAATCGTTTGGGGACTTCACGGGTGGCTTTCAACACAAAGGTGTACGACCCCGGTGTATTGTTTTTGATTTGCCTAAACGCGGTGTTATCCACTTTTGCGTAAATAGAAAGCTCAGACATATCTCGACACATCAGGGTGAAATTATGATCTTTGTCAATTTGTCGAATTCGGCAAAGCTGCTCTAAAGCCCGCTTGTCTTCCATTTGGCAACCAATGGCATAGCCCGAATCCGTTGGATATACCACCACCGCACCTGATCGAATCAATTCGCAGGCTTGATTTAGTAATCTTTGTTGTGGATTTTCTGGATGAATATAAAAAAACTGGCTCATACTAATGCTCTCCTTTACGCGAGGGGCGTGCTTTGATTTACGGCCCCAGATACATAGGGCCAATCGTGCCAAACCGGAGTAAGTGCGCTATTAATGCCTAAATTTTTGCCAAGTTCTGTCCAACGCGAAGGAAAATGAAAATCAGACCCTGCCGATGCTAACAAATCATGGCTTTTGGCGAGTTCATTAATAAGTTCTTGTTTACTTTTGTTTATACCTGGAAACGCGGTTTCAATGCCGTCCCCCCCTGCGGTAGCGAACAAATCGACCAATCTGCGCAGCCATTTAGCTGTCATATCATAATGAGCTGGATGCGCTAAAATGGCTTGCCCACCTGCTTGATGTATCCAAGCAATTGCACTTTCAATAGACGGCCAATCGGCCTTAACCGCGGCGCGCTTCCCTTTACCCAGATACTTTTTAAACGCCGCCTCCATAGATGCAACACCATAATTATTCACCAGCACTCTGGCAAAATGCGCACGGGTTACCTGCCCCACGCCAGCGAGGGATTGCGCACGTTCAAGTACACCTTCAAACCCACATTTGCTGAGTTTTTCTGCAATGCGCTCGGCGCGGTCTTGTCGCACTTGAGCTTGGCCGGCTAAATTGGCTAAAAAGGCACTGTGTTTGCGATCTACGTTTAAACCAACAATATGGATATCAAAACCATGCCAATTGGTTGATATTTCAACACCATCCACTATGTGCAGGGGCCGTTTCTGTGATGCCTGGGTAAGGTGTGCTTCTTCTAATCCCCCCACCGTATCATGATCGGTTATGGCAAGAACGTCCACCTGCATGGTATGCGCCCTAAGCACTAATTCTTTAGGGGTAAGGTGTCCGTCTGAATATTTTGTATGACTGTGTAAATCTATTTTCAAGGGTCTACTTTCAAACTTTTATGCAAATAATGGGTTGACACAAAGGCCAAATTGTTTTCTTCTATATAGTAGAGTATACGGATTAACAAACTCGATGCCTATCGAAGTTTGAAAAAGTTCGACATAAACACGAGATTATTCATGCATCAAATGACAATCACAACAGCAATTAAGCTTGCAACTTGGTGGTGGCACTCCCTCGATTAACGGGTGGTGTGCGCTTTGGTGCGTAAAAAAAACACAAAAGGCCCGTTTTAACGGGCCTTTTTTTTATTCTTTTGCAGTTGGAGAGTGGCAAAAATGAGTTTAGCGGAACTGGGAACTGTCCCAGGAAAAGTGGAGACGATTGAGCAGGTTGGTCACTATATTGATGACCCGCTTGCCGCGTTTTCACATCTGTGTGCAGAGCGGCCAAATGCGTTATTGCTTGAGTCAGCTGAAATTGAGTCGAAAGACAACTTGCAAAGTTTGCTGATGGTTGACGCGGCATTACGAATGGAGTGCCATGGCAACCGAGTAATGGTAAGCGCATTGAGCCACAACGGAGCATCTGTGCTTCCACTATTTAGTCAGCATTTGCCTCAAGGGCTAACCTGTATCGAAAATGATGACGCAACGCTAACCTTATTGTGTGAAAGCGCTGATGCATCCTTAGACGAAGATAGCCGACTAAAAGCAGCAAGCGTAATGGATACGCTGCGAGTTGTAATTAACGGCATCACACCTATCAGACAACACCCTCATGCTTTGTTTTTAGGGGGGGTGTTTGCGTATGACATGTTAGCCGGTTTCGAAAACTTACCTGCGGTTGATGAAGGTGAAAACGATTGTCCTGACTTTGTGTTTTACTTAGCTGAAACCCTGATAACCGTTGACCATCAAACTCGTGAAACCCACCTCATTGGCAGTGTGTTTAGTGGCGAAGATGTGGCTCGACAGTATTTTGCGGTATCACAACGACTAGAGTCCTTGCACCAGCAACTGCATACCATGCCTGCCACGCCGTCATTCATTAACAAAAACGCCAATGCGCCAGACGCCTGCGCCGTTTCAGTAGACAAAACAGACGCTGAATTTTGTCACGATGTACACGCCTTAAAACAGCACATTTTGGCTGGCGATATCTTCCAAGTGGTTCCTTCACGTACCTTTTCACTTCCTTGTCCGTCTCCTCTTCTCGCTTACGCCCAACTTAAAGTGCAAAATCCAAGCCCCTACATGTTTTACATGCAGGATGAGGCTTTTTCTATTTTTGGCGCGTCACCCGAGTCAGCATTAAAGTACGACAGTGAAACTAACCAAGTTGAGATTTACCCTATTGCGGGTACACGTCCTCGCGGTAAGCGGGGAGACGGCAGCATAAATCACGATTTGGACAGTCGTATAGAGTTAAACTTACGGGAAGATGAAAAAGAAAAAGCAGAACACATTATGTTGGTGGATCTTGCCCGTAATGATGTGGCGAAAGTCAGCCGTCCGGGCACGCGCTACGTAAAAGATTTACTAAAAGTAGACCGCTACTCTCACGTTATGCATTTAGTGTCACGGGTAGTCGGCCAGCTTAGAGACGATTTAGACGCCTTACACGCCTATCAAGCCTGTATGAACATGGGAACCCTGGTGGGCGCGCCCAAAGTGAGTGCTGCCACCCTAATTCGTGAGACTGAGAAAAAGCGACGAGGCAGTTATGGTGGCGCGGTAGGCTATATAAACGGCCAAGGCGATATGGATACCTGCATTGTGATACGTTCTGCGTTTGTCAAAAATAACACCGCTTATATTCAAGCTGGCGCTGGCGTAGTTTACGACTCTGTAGCGCAAGCCGAAGCGGACGAAACTCGCGCAAAAGCCCAGGCGGTGATAAGTGCGGTGCAATCAGCACTGGCCATGGAGAAACGAGCATGAAAGCGCAAACCACCTTATTCTTACTTGATAACGTAGACTCATTTACCTACAACTTAGTGGATGAACTACGTACCTTAGACTTGGCGATTAGTGTTTATCGAAACACCGTATCCGCAGAGGTTATTTTTGCAAAAATGCAAGAGCAGGCAGCCAAAGGCCCCGTATTATTAATGCTATCTCCCGGCCCTGGCGCTCCTAGCGACGCAGGTTGCATGCCAGCATTGCTGAAACAAGTGGCTGGCGTTTTCCCTGTCATTGGCATATGTTTAGGCCATCAGGCCATTGTGGAATACTATGGTGGAAAAGTTGGGCGTGCCAGCTATGTTATGCATGGTAAATCATCGGCCATTTCTCATACGCAAACAGCCATGTTCAATCAGTTGCCACACCCCTTACACGTTGCCCGTTATCACTCTTTGGTAGCTCACACCCTACCTGACGCACTGGAGGCTTGTGCCACGTGTGAAGATGAAGACGGTTCGCAGACTATTATGGCTGTGATAAATAAAGCCGACGGCATGCTTGGCTTTCAATTTCACCCTGAATCTATTTTAACCGCGCAAGGTAGTATGTTGCTTAAGCAAAGCATCGACTATTTAACGTTGCAGGAATAAGCATATGGTAAACGCAACAACTCTATTAGACGCTTTAATAGCAAAAACATCGCTGTCGCAAACAGAAGCTTACTCGCTATTCAACAGTATTATGCATGGTGAACAAAGTGAATCTATGATTGCAGCAGTGCTTACTGCCTTAAAAATGAAAGGTGAATCGCCGGGTGAAATTGCGGGTGCCGCCAGTGCCATGGTAGCGAATGCATTGCCCTTCCCTACGCCAGAATACGACTTTGCTGATATTGTCGGTACCGGTGGAGACGGCCATAACACGATTAATATTTCCAGTGCGGCTGGCGTCGTCGCCGCGTCTTGTGGTGTAAAAGTAGCTAAACACGGCAATAGAAGTGTGTCGAGTAAATCGGGCTCGGCAGATCTCTTTAAACAGTTTGGCTTAGCACTCGACATTTCCCCAGAAACGTCTAGAAAATGCTTAGATGAAGCAAATTTCACATTTCTATTTGCGCCGGTTTATCATGCAGGCATGCGCCATGCAGCCCCCGTCAGAGCTGCGCTGAAGACCCGAACCTTATTTAACATATTGGGGCCATTGGCAAACCCTGCCCGCCCAACCCATGGTGTATTCGGGGTTTACTCACCGGAACTGCTTGAACCTTACGCAAAAACCCTTATGCTGCTAGGCCAACATCGCGCCATGATTGTACATGGCGATGGTTTAGACGAGTTAGCCTTGCACGGTGAATCTACTATTTTCGATCTTGAGCACGGTGATATTCGTAAGCTTACCGTTACCGCAGAAGACTTTGGGCTACCATCCTTTCCCCTTGCGGCCATTGAAGGGGGAGAACCAGAAGAAAACAGAAAATACATTGAGGCTGCCCTTGCCGGTGAAGGTGAAGAAGCTCACCGCGCCGCTATTGCAATGAACTGTGGGGCATTGCTTAAGGTTACGGGACACGCCAACACGTTTAAAGACGGCGCTGAAATGGCCATGGAAGCCATGCACGCAGGACGCCCGCTGAATGTGTTATCCCAGGTCGCTAAAATTAGTCAGGAGGTTAGCACAAATGCCTAATGTGCTAGAAAAAATTGTTGTCGATAAGCGCCATGAAATAGAAGAAAGAAAACGCGCGTTTCCACTCTCTTCATTTAAAGATGAACTCGTGCCTTCTCAAAAAAGCTTGTTTGCAGCGCTTAGCCAACCCAACGCAGGGTACATCTTCGAATGTAAAAAAGCCTCACCTTCAAAGGGGCTTATTCGAGAGCATTTCGATTTAGATGAAATCCTTGAAGCCTATAGCCCATATGCGGCAGGTATCTCAGTGCTGACTGATGAGAAATATTTCCAAGGTAAATTCGAATACCTTGAATATGTCACTGCCCGTGTCACGCAGCCGGTTTTGAATAAAGATTTCTTTGTAGACACCTATCAGGTATATCTTGCACGTTATTACAATGCAGATGCTGTGCTGCTCATGCTGAGCGTTTTGAGTGACGAAGAATATCAATCTCTCGCCGCCGTAGCAGACACCCTTTCCTTAGATATTCTAACTGAAGTGAGTAATGAAGAGGAAATGGCTCGCGCCATCGCGCTGGAAGCCAAAATAATAGGCATTAACAATCGTAACCTACGCGACCTTTCTACTGATTTGGCCACCACCGAACGCTTAGTTCCGCTGCTAGAAAGTGCCACTCATGATTATGTGGTTATTTCAGAGTCAGGCATTTATACCCACCAAGATGTATTACGTTTATCACCCTTATGCCAGGGTTTCTTGGTGGGCAGTGCACTCATGGCTGAAAAAGACCTGAATGTCGCCGTTAAAGGCCTAGTGTATGGCGATGTGAAAGTGTGTGGGTTAACCACACCTGAGTACGCTAACAACGCATTTGCCGCCGGGGCGAGCTATGGGGGGCTTATCTTTGCAGGAAAATCTCCTCGCTACGTAACGCCAGAAACGGCACTCACCATAGTCAATGAGGTGCCTGGCCACTATGTGGGTGTGTTCGTCGATAAACCCATAGATGAGGTGGTTGCAACTGCCACACAATTGTCGCTACGCGCGGTTCAGTTGCATGGTAGCGAGGATGCGAACTACCGTGAACAACTTAACAGCAAACTGCCTTCCCACTGCACTATTTGGCAAGCCGTTGGGGTATCCGACAACATCCCGAATAACGTTTACACCTTGTTGAATGACAACCACGTAGAACGCATATTACTTGATTGCCAAGTGGGAAATAGCAAGGGCGGCACGGGCAAACAGTTTGATTGGTCGTTGCTTCAAAACATCGACAAGAAAGAAAAGCTAATTATTGCCGGAGGTATTAATCCGGACAACGTCGCCGACGCCATTTCAACAGGTTGCGGCATGCTAGATGTAAATTCAGGGGTAGAAACCGCCCCAGGCGAAAAGTGCGCTGACAAGCTTGCAGCACTTTTTACAATTTGTCGCCGCTATTAAAGACGAAATACAGGACATTCCATGAATCAACTTGATACCAAATTTGGCGAATTCGGCGGCATGTATGTGCCCGAATTGCTTATTCCTGCACTCGATCAGCTAGAAAAAGCGTTTTTAGACGCCAAAGAAGACCCGAGTTTTAACGAAGAGTTTCTTGCGTTACTAAAAGACTATGCTGGCCGCCCAACGGCCATGACACTGACCAGAAACCTCGTCAGCAACCCCAAAGTAAAGCTCTATTTAAAGCGTGAAGACTTACTACACGGTGGTGCTCATAAAACTAATCAGGTACTTGGGCAAGCCTTATTAACAAAACGCATGGGCAAAACTGAGGTAATTGCAGAGACCGGGGCGGGCCAACATGGTGTGGCTACGGCTCTGGCTTGCGCATTGTTAGGTTTAAAAGCACGTATATATATGGGCGCGAAAGACGTGGAGCGTCAAGCGCCAAATGTATTTCGCATGCGTTTAATGGGTGCCGAAGTTATTCCCGTTAACGCGGGCTCAGGCACACTGAAAGATGCCGTTAACGAAGCAATGAGGGATTGGTCAGCCAACTATGATAAAGCCCATTACCTATTGGGCACCGCTGCTGGACCTCACCCTTTTCCTACTATTGTTCGAGAGTATCACCGTATGATTGGTGAAGAAACTCGTGCACAAATACTAGAGAAAGAGGGACGCCTTCCTGATGCGGTTGTGGCTTGCGTGGGTGGTGGCTCGAATGCCATAGGCATGTTTGCAGATTTCATCGACGAGCCTTCAGTGCGCTTAGTGGGTGTAGAGCCTGCAGGAAAAGGCATTCACACAAAAGAACATGGCGCCACTATAGTGACAGGTACCAAAGGGATATTGCATGGCGCCTATACCTTTATCATGCAAGATAAAGAAGGCCAGATTGAAGAAAGTTACTCGGTGTCAGCCGGGCTAGACTACCCAGCGGTAGGCCCGCAGCATGCCTATCTTTCAGAGATTGGTCGCGCAGAATACGTTGCGGCTACCGATGAAGAAGCCCTCAATGCGTTTAAACTGCTTGCGCGTAAAGAAGGAATTATTCCTGCGCTTGAGTCGTCTCATGCACTTGCTCATGCTCTTAATATGGCAGATGAAGCCGAAGAAGAAACCCTTATCGTTGTCAACCTTTCTGGTCGCGGCGACAAAGATTTAGCACATGTAATCAATATACTTGGGGATGAAGTATAATGGATAGATATTCAGAAATGTTTGCGCGCCTTAACGACAAAAATGAAGGTGCCTTCGTTCCTTTCGTTATGATTGGCGACCCCGACCTAGCAACGTCCGAAGCCATCATTTGCCAGCTAATTGAGGCTGGAGCAGATGCGCTAGAATTGGGCATTCCCTATTCAGATCCTATCGCGGATGGCCCCACCATACAGGCCGCCAGTATTCGAGCACTCAGCCATAAAGTGACTGTCGCAGATTGTTTCGCATTACTTGGCCGCGTGCGTGCTAAATACCCTTCGATCCCTATGGGTTTATTGCTATATAGCAACCTTGTTATGGCACAAGGGATTGATGGATTTTACGAGAAGGCCCACCAGGCCGGAGTAGACTCCATTTTAATTGCCGATGTTCCAATCCGAGAGGCTGCACCTTTCCAGAACGCAGCAACGGCGAATGAAATATCACAAATTCTGATTGCGCCGCCCAACGCAACTGAAGAAACAATGGAAAAGATAGGCGAGTTTTCAAAAGGTTATACCTATTTATTGGGAAGAGCTGGCGTTACAGGTGCCGAAACCGCAGCCAATATTCCAGCGTCAGAACTTATTGAGCGGCTGAATAAACACAATGCAGCTCCGGCACTTCTAGGGTTTGGCATCTCAACCCCAGAGCAAGTAAAATCTGCAATTGAAGCTGGCGCTGCAGGGGCTATTTCGGGTTCTGCTACGGTTAATATCATCGCCGCGAATTTGGACGATACGGACGCAATGTTAACGAGTCTGGGTAGTTTTGTTCATGCTATGAAAGCGGCAACAGTAAAAGGGTAATTAAATGTTGTACATGATATGTGCTACTGATGTTGAAGGCAGCTTGGATAAACGACTTCAAGCTCGTCCGGCGCACCTAGAGCGATTGCATCAATTAAAAAATGAAGGCCGTTTAATACTGGCTGGCCCATTTCCTGCCATAGATAGCCCGGATCCCGGCCCTGCAGGGTTTACCGGGTCGCTTGTTGTAGCCGAATTTGGAAGCTTGGAAGACGCCCAGTCTTGGGCTAATGACGACCCATATGTTGCCGCTGGCGTATATGAGAGTGTTGTGGTTAAGCCTTACAAAAAAGTTTTACCTTAGCAGCGATTAAACAGGTGCAAGTATTATCCTTGCACCTGCCTGCTTTTACACTTTCGGTACTTTCATCACCGCTACATTTGTAACACGTCATTCAGCTTCATTGCTGTGACTTATAGCGAAACTTTGTCGTGCTCGCCCATTTCGTCGCCATTCAATGTTTTCCCCGTCATCATTTTAAACATGCCCTTCAAACTCGGATCTGCATGCCATATTTCAGCGTCTACTAACTCAAACCTAAGCATACGCAGATTAGGGTCATTTTTGCCTTCATCGTACCAAGCTTCAACCGGGTTAGACCAATACTTATCAATAATTTCAGGTCGTAATTCCCTCACCAATACGCCGCGAATGCAAGCAAAGACATCATGGCCTTTGGAAGAAAAATGAACCATGGCCTCCCCGCCTTCAGCGATACGGTTATCTTTTCTGGTATAGAACCAAAATTCACCGTTCGCGTGCTTATCAAGTTGTGCTCGCATTGGCTCTGCATGCTGATATTTACCCACTAAGCTCACCATAACATTAGGACTGCTCGCCATGGCTTCCCACATTTCTTTTTTCATGTCCGTCGTCATACCTACTCCTTTCTAAATCAACTAAATGATAAGCAAGTCACTCGCTTTGCTCCACCTATACCTAACGAATGCATAGCCTAAGCCAACTGCTGTAACACCATGAGAAAAAGCCCCAAAACCATTAAAAATGTGGATAACAGCTAATTTGTATGCGGATTGGACAGTCAAAGAAGCGGATTGAAACAGATTGGACAGTCAAAAGTACGCTGTCTAAAAGCGACTCCCTCAACCCAACGCGCCTATTTTCCCTACGCCCAGAAAATTTTTCACGGTGAGGCCAAGCTTGTGACGCAACGACTTAAATTGGACAGTCATAAAATTTGGCGGGTATTGCCTGAGATTGGACAGTCACAAACAGATTGCGACTGTCCAATCTGACCTAGTTAGACAATAATCATGTTTGACTGTCCAATCTGTATGTTTGACTGTCCAACTTTGCCAGGTTTTAAACAACTTTCTCTATTTCGATTAATCTACCCTCGTCAATTAAATGATTATTGTTGTAAAGTTTAGTTGTGCGAGGCTCTGTTTTATATACACTTCATTAGGCTGAGAGTAGACTAAGCATACGAGATTCAGCGTTCATTCAGCTGGTATCATTAATATGGTTAGGGTAAGTAAGCAGTGACATGGGTTTTGAGAGGTTTTATGTTCAAATTGCTTAAATCAAAGGCTATTTTACTAGTGGTTGCTGGCGTATTGTCGGTAGGTACAGCTGCGGCTCAAGAAAAGGAAAAAGACCTGAGTAAGAGCCAAGCGGTAGAACGTGCAAAGCAAGTTGAAAAAGGCCGTGTGTTAAGGGTTGATCAAACCTCAAGAAATTACCGTGTAAAAATGTTAAAAAAATCTGGGCGCGTTGTGTCTGTAGATGTAGATAAACGCTCAGGTAGAGTAAAAGACTCTCAAAAAGGAAGTAGCGAACACTAATGAGAATTCTAATTGCCGAAGACGACAGTCGCTTGTTGACGCAACTCGACACATTACTCCAACAAAATGGATATAGCGTAGATATAGCAGATAACGGTGAACACGCCCTCTATCAACTTAACGAATTCCCTTACGATTTGGCCATTATTGACATCGGCCTTCCAAAATTAGACGGGTTTGATGTAATTCGAAAGGCCAGACAGGCAGATGTATCCTGCCCAGTGCTTATTCTTACCGCAAGAGATAGATGGCAAGAGAAAGTAGAAGGCCTCGATGCTGGCGCCGACGACTACCTCACCAAGCCTTTTCATAATGAAGAGCTACTGGCCAGGACTAAAGCCCTCATTCGCCGGGCATCTGGCCAAGCAAACCCCGTTGTTCAGTTTGGGCCTGTTGCACTAGACACTGTGGCAGAAGAAATTAGAGTAGACGATGCGCCGCTAGATTTAACCGCCTATGAATACAAAGTCATGGAATATCTAATGCTTAACCCGCAGAAGGTGGTGTCGAAAACGGAACTGACAGAACACATCTACGATCAAGACTTTGATTTAGATAGCAATGTAATTGAAGTTTTCATAGGTCGCCTACGCAAAAAAATAGATCCTTCAGGTGTGTTAAAGCCCATAGACACCTTACGGGGGCGAGGTTATCGGATTAATAGAAACCTATGAGGCAACTTTCTCTTAAGCTTCGTAGCCTTCTTTTTGCCGTCAGTATCCTCGCTATTTTTACCCCTGTCAGCGTATTTGTCCTCGACGAAGCCTATACCGATAGCTTAACCCAAGCGAAAATGAGTGAGCTAAGGCTCATGAATTTGGGTTTACTTTCGGCTTTCGAGTTAGATGGCGATGTACCCTACATGCCGGAAATTTTATACGAAGAGCAACTGAACCTACCAGGTTCAGGATATCTTGGGCTTATCGTATTCCGTGATCAAGTAATTTGGCAGTCGGCATCCGCGTTGGAATATACCCTATCGCCTCCCGATTTAATCACCCAAGTTGGGAATGAGGCTTTTGTCGAGCATTATTCTACGCATTTCGATACTCAAGGTGACTACTTTGCGTATGCTTTCACCGCTGAATTCGCCTCTAGCGCTGATTTTGAGCCTGTTCATTTCTATATTTTCAATGACAAATCACACTTCTCAGAAGAGCGTGGCACCTTCATGTCCACTGTATGGCAATGGTTAGCAATGTTGGCCTTAGTCCTTCTTGTTTTTATTGTGATTGGTATCAACCTCATTTTGAGCCCGGTACGATCCCTTATTGATGAAATATCACTGACATCGCAAGGCAAGCAGCAGAAGCTAAATAACCGTTATCCTAAGGAATTCACTTCGCTAAAAGCCAGCATCAACGAATTATTACATTCTGAAGCCGCGCAACGGGTAAAGTACAAAAATAGCTTAGGCGATTTAGCTCACAGCTTAAAAACTCCGTTAGCGGTAGCTTTAGGTACCCCTCGCCTGCCAGAGGAAGCGAGTGAATCACTAGGGCAAATCGACCGTATTATTCAGCGACAATTAAAGCGCGCGGGGGCTGGCGCCACGGGTTGGCAAACATCGATTCTCATTGAACCTGTACTGCAAAAAGTGGCCAATGCAATGGATAAAGTACACAGAGACAAGCAAATATCGATTACGCTAGATATTGAAGAACAATCACGGTTTAGAGGGGATGAAACTGATTTGCTCGAAATGTGTGGCAACCTTATCGATAACGGGTGTAAAGCTGCGAAAAACAGTATTTTGGTGACTGTCGCTCGCGATGAAAACTGGCTTTCTATCACCGTAGATGATGATGGCCCAGGGATAGCGCCGGAACAAAAGCAAACATTGTTAGAGCGCGGGGCACGCCTTGATACCTATACAGAAGGTCAAGGCATAGGGATGGCGTTAGTTAACGATTTAATATCCGCTTACGAAGGAAAACTCATTATTGATGATGCGCCACTAGGTGGAGCTAGAATTATAATGAAGTTTCCTATTGACTAAGCAGGCGTAGTTTTCTCGCCTTCGCTAGAAAGTAAAACCGCTAGCCATTTTGTTTCATCTCGCGACTCCAGTGCAATTTTTACCACCATGGTAAGCGGTACCGAAAGCAACATTCCCACCGTGCCCAGTAACCATCCCCAAAAGATTAAGGAAAGAAATACCACTAAGGTAGACAAGCCCATACCTCTTCCCATGAGACGAGGCTCTACCATATTGCCCATAATGGTATTAACCAGCACAAACGCTAATGCTACGAAACCAGCAGACGCCAAGCCGTATTGCACAAAAGCAATAAGTACCGCTGGTAGTGCGGCAATAATAGAACCGATGTTAGGAATAAAGTTAAGCATGAACGCAAGAACAGCCCACAGCATAAAATGATCAATATTCATTGCATACAACGTAATGCCGATAATAAGCCCTGTCCCTAAGCTAACCACTGTCTTGATAGCCAAGTAGCTATTCACAGAGCGTATAAACCTGTCGATATGCTGTAGTTTCATATCTGGGTCGGCAAGAGCGATGTGCAAACGTCGAGGAATGCTGTCTGCTTCAAAAAGCATAAAAATCACTGTTAATAGAATAAGGAAGAGGTTGGAAAGCACGCCTCCCATACCACTGATAAAATTTGTGGCTACCGACATTGCAGTGGCTGGGTCTAGATGGGATGCAATCAGCTCTCTATTAATGTGAATATTATATTGCGCTAATTTTTCTACTATCCAAGAAAACTCAGAATCGAGTTGCGTACGATATTGCGGTAAATTCTCTCTAAACTCGGTTAGCGACTGTCCAACTAAACCGGCGAGTAAGAATCCAAAAACCACAATTAAGAGTATTACTAATGTTATCGATAACCACTTTGGTACCCTAAAGCGGCTTGTCCAATGGATAATAGGGCTACATGCAATAGCAATAAAAATAGAAAGAAAAAACGGCACCATAATAGTGCTGGCAGCTTTAATGCCTGCCATTAAAACAACAAGGCAAGCTAACACTAATAACGCTTTTACAAACGGCGATCTCAGTTCCATGGACATTTTATGCTACATTCCTAAAGAAAAACTCGACCACTTTACAACGAGTTAAAAATAACTACAAACAGAGAAAACTATGACCTTCAATCTAGCAACCATAAAAATCAAAAACTTGAGATTACGTACTTACATTGGAATAAACGAAGACGAGATTAAAAACAAACAGGATGTTGTTGTTAACGTTAAGATAGATTACGACGCAGAGAAAGCGACCAACACCGACAATATGAGCGATGCACTTAACTATAAAACCATCACGAAAGCGATAATAAAATTAGTGGAAGATAATCGCTTTTCTCTTCTCGAAAAACTCACCGCCGATGTGTTAAGTATTGCAGCAGAACATTCATCTGTACGATACGCTCAAGTAGAAGTAGATAAACCACATGCATTACGATTTTCAGACTCCGTTTCTCTCACCTTATCGTGTAACAAAACAGGTTAACTCTTAAATAGGCGCAACGTGCTATGAATATTTTGATTACCGGTGGAACAGGCCTTATTGGCAAAGCCCTTGTAAAAAGCCTCTCAGGTGAGCATAGGCTGACCGTAGTAACACGAGATATCACTAAAGCTAAAGAGACACTTGATAGTTTAAGTCAAAATTCCCCGGTATCGTTTATCGATAGTATTGATGCTATAGACGACATGGCTCGCTTTCATGCGATAGTAAATTTAGCCGGTGAGCCTATTGCTGACAAACGATGGACCACCAGCCAAAAGAAACGTATTTGCAATAGCCGGTGGGACACCACTGCGCAGCTGGTTGCTAAAATCAATAGCGCGTCTTCACCACCACGGGTATTTTTATCTGGCTCAGCCATTGGCGTTTACGGTGATAAAGGAAGCCAAGCGGTCTCTGAAGAAACACCCCCACATAGCGAGTTTACACATGAACTTTGTGCAAAATGGGAAGCGATAGCCAATACTGTAGACGGCCACAACACCCGAGTTTGTACGTTAAGAACGGGAGTTGTGCTTGCTAAAAATGGCGGAGCGCTAGCTAAAATGGCACTACCATTCAAATTAGGGGTAGGCGGTAAACTGGGGCATGGCAAACAGTTTCTTTCTTGGATCCATATTGACGATATGGTGAAGGCAATTAGGTTTCTGCTAGACAATGATAATTGTCGAGGTGCCTTTAATATGACCGCCCCTGAACCTGTGACCAATTCGCATTTCTCCCATACCTTGGCAGGTAACCTATCACGGCCTTGCCTATTTACTGTGCCCTCTATAGTTATGAAAATCGCCATGGGCGAAAGCTCAACCATGATCCTAAATGGTCAAAACGTTATTCCCGCCAAATTAACTGCCGCGGGATTCACATTTGACTACCCTACCCTGAACGACGCGCTTTCGAACATCTACCGCACATAATGAACCGGTACTTTTATCGTCGGTATTGGACGCTTTTTGACTGTCCAACTTGGCCACGTAAAATTTATAAAACGACATGTTGGACAGTCATATTCGTTCGATAAAAAACCATTATTGGCAAAGTGAGAGTAGAAAAATGAAATTGGACAGTCAAAGTATATGTGACTGTCCAATTTTGTTTTCAATTTTTTTACCAAGACCTAAACCATTTTTCGCAGCAGCGCAGCAGTGTTTAAAGTAAGTAGTCGCCAGCAACCAAGTGCCCCTAGCGTTCCTACTACAAACGCTCCTACAAATGGCGCAATAACCCAATATTCCATATGTAAGCTTGCTGGCATTTGAAATACTGAGGTTTGTAGTAGGAACAAACTTAATTCGTTGGCAAGTGCAGCCATAAAGCCTGCGACAATGCCAATAATAACAAACTCGAAAATCACGCTTTTCCGTATCAGGCTTCCTTTTGCGCCTAAGGTTCTAAGGATTGCTATTTCCTGCTTTCGCTCATCCATACTTGCTTGCACTTGCGCTATCAAAACCAGTGATCCTGCAAATAAAACAAGAACAAGAATGAACTCAACCGCAACAGAGACCTGATCGACAATGTCTCTTAGTTGATTTATACGCGCATCAACATCAAACATTGTAAGCGATGGGAAAGGTTGTAAAAGCGCCGTCAATTTAGCCTTTTCCGACGTAGGCAAATGGAAGCTCGTAATGTAGGTAGGGCTAAACGCTTTCATAGCCGCCGGGTGAATGACGAAAAAGAAATTAGGCTGCATTGTTTGCCAATCAACCTTGCGTAAACTGGTTACTTCAGTTTCAACAATTTCACTGCCCACGTTGAAGGTTAATTTATCACCCAGTTTAATATCAAGGCGTTCAGCCACATCCTCTTCTACGGATACGGGGAAGACCGTGGTGTCTGGCTCAACTGAGGCATCTCCATGCCATTGCCCATCCACTATGATATTTTCTTTTTGCAGAGTATTACTCCAAGTAAGGTTGGCTTCCCTTCCTAACCCTCTACGCCTTTCATTATCAGCATT
>CERQ01123466.1_pt1 | contig 18418 bp, 13 predicted proteins | sample 530711 | NCBI WGS metagenome assembly CERQ01 (sample SAMEA2620882, study PRJEB7988) | marine metagenome | biome: marine biome (ENVO:00000447); feature: mesopelagic zone (ENVO:00000213); material: "saline water (ENVO:00002010), including plankton (ENVO:xxxxxxxx)" | depth 850 m | reverse complement strand
AGTCCCGGCACGAGACCGGCGACAAACAGGCGCAGGAAGCCGCGGTCCAGCCCGCGTTCGACCAGCCAGCCGGTCAGCCAGGCCATGCCGACAAAGCCCCACAGGAAGCCCGCCGTCGGCCCCATCAGCGGCGCGATCCCGCCCGAGGCATTGGCAAAGACCGGCAGGCCCACGGCGCCTTCGGCCAGATAGGCCAGCATCGTCGCCGCCGCCAGACGCGAGCCATAGGTCAGCCCGATCAGCGTGATGGCCAGAGTCTGCAAGGTCATCGGCACCGGCCACATCGGTACGCTGGCCTGGGCGGACAACGCGACCAGAGCCGAGCCGGCCAGAACCAGCAGGATGTTCGTTCGGGTCGAGCGGACCGGCAGCGCGGCTTGGGTCAATGTCATGGCGGGGCCTCTTCCTGGTGCGAAATTCGTGGCCGAATGTTCACGCAGCGGGCGCGAAAGTCAATCGGCCGGTCGGCGAAAGGGTCTTGCGCGGGCACCGCTCTTTTGCGAAAGGCTGCCGCCATGACACAGGATCAGACCACCGAGGAAACAGGCAGGATCGCGCTGGTGACAGGCGCGTCGCGCGGTCTTGGCGCGGCCCTGGCCGAGGGGCTGGCCCGGCGCGGATTTCATGTGCTGGCCGTGGCCCGGACCGTGGGCGGCCTGGAAGAGCTGGACGACCGCATCCGGGCCTCGGGCGGCAGCGCGACGCTGGCGCCGATGGATGTGACCGACGCGGCGGCGATGCAGCAGATGGTGCAGGCCGTGGCCGAACGATGGGGCGGTCTGGATCTGTGGGCACATTGTGCGATCCACGCCGCACCGCTGTCGCCGGCGCCGCATATCGACGGCAAGGATTGGTCGAAATCGCTGCTGGCCAATGTCGAGGTCGTGCGCGGCCTGATCGCCCTGATCGAGCCGCTGCTGCGCATACGCCAGAGCACCGCCCTGTTCTTCGACGATCCTCGCGCCGGACAGAAATTCTTCGGCGCCTACGGCGCGACGAAGGCCGCGCAGATCGCGCTGGTGCGAAGCTGGCAGGCCGAGAACGCAGCGATCGGCCCGCGCGTGGTCATCGCGGAACCGGCCGCGATGCCGACCGCCACCCGCGGACGGTTCTTTCCCGGAGAGGATCGCGCGGTGCTGACGTCCTGTCGCCACGAGGCCGAGCGGATCCTGGACGCGCTGTAGCCCCGCGTCCCGCGACCGCCGGGGGACCTTGCGTCCCCCGGACCCCCTGCAAGGTATTTGGAAAGAGGGCGAGGTCAGGCGATCGGGGCCGTGGCCCGGTCCAGCCATGCGCCCGTGTCCTCGTCGAGCAGCGGCGACAACGTTTCGCGGACCTGCGCGTGATAGCCATCCAGCCACCGGGCCTCGGCCGGTGACAGCGCGGCGCGGTCGATGCAGCGCGTGTCTATGGGGCAGAGTGTGATCGTCTCGAACCCCAGCATGGTGCGGCCTTCCTCGGACGGGGCCTCGATCACGGCGATCAGGTTTTCGAGACGGATGCCGAAGCTGCCCTCGCGGTAATAGCCCGGCTCGTTGGACAGGATCATGCCGGGCTCCAGCGCGATGTCACTGGTCCGGCTGATCCGGGCCGGGCCTTCATGGACGCACAGCGCGGCGCCGACGCCATGGCCGGTGCCATGGTCGTAATCCAGCCCCTGTTGCCACAGGAATTGCCGCGCCAGCGCGTCCAGATGCGCGCCCGCCACGCCCCTGGGAAAGCGCGCCCGGCTAAGCGCGATCAACCCGCGCAATACGGCGGTATAGGGGGCGACGGCGTCGGGCGGAGGCTGGCCCAGCGGCAGCGTGCGGGTGATGTCGGTGGTTCCGTCGGGATACTGGCCGCCCGAATCGATCAGCAGCATCGTGCCGGTCGAGAGGCGGCGATTGGTGGTCTCGGTCACGCGGTAATGGACGATGGCGCCGTTGGGGCCCGCGCCGCAGATCGTGTCGAAGCTGATATCCGTGATGCCCTGGTCGGATCGCAGGGATTCGAGTTTTCGGACGACATCGATTTCCGTCAGCGACGCCGGATCCCGCGCCTCCAACCATGCCAGCAGCCGCACCATCGCCACGCCGTCGCGCAGATGCGCCTGGCGCATTCCGTGGAGTTCGGCGGAATTCTTGCGGGCCTTGGGCAGGATCGCCGGGTCCGGGGCGCGGGCGATATCGGTTCCGGCCTGTTCCAGCAGGCGGAAGACGGCCTCGGGCGCCGTTGCGGGGTCGAGGCGCACCGGGCCTTCGAGGTCCAGCAGGGCGGCGGACAGGCTCTCGGGGTGCAGAATCGAAACCGCGTTGCCAAGCGTCGTCCGCAAGCCGTCGTCGAATTTCGCCGGATCGGCGAACAGCGCCAGATGGCCGTCATCGGACAGGACGGCAAAGCCTTGCACCACGGGGTTCCTTGGCAAATCCTTGCCGCGGATGTTCAGAAGCCAGGAAATCGAATCGGGCAGCGACAGAAAGGCCGCCGCCTGACCGTCCTTGCGCAGCGCGGCAGCCAGACGGGCGCGTTTGCCGGCGGCGCTTTCGCCCGCCAGTGCCTCGTCATGGGCACGGGCCCGGCCGACGGGCGGGGCAGGGCGGTCGGTCCAGACGGCATCGAGCGGGTTGCGGTCCATCGCGATCAGGCCGATGCCGCTGTCGGCAAGCCCCTTTTCCATCGTCTCGATTTCCTTGCGCGTGTGCAGCCAGGGATCGAAGCCGGCCCGCCCTCCGGCCGGCAGGGCGTCGCGCAGCCAGTCCGAGGGCCTCGTATCAGGCCAGGGGACAGGGGTGAAATGCGCCGGATCGACCTGCGATTTCACCTGCACCCGGTAGCGGCCGTCGACGAAGACGCCGGCCTTGTCCGCCGTAACGATGGCGAAGCCCGCGCTGCCGGTGAAGCCTGTCAGCCAGGCTAGCCGCGCATCGGCTTCGGCCACATATTCGCCCTGATGCGAATCGGCGCGTGGCACGATGAAGGCATCGAGACAGGCGGCCTTCATCCGCTGCCGCAGCGCGGCCAGCCGGCCTGCGTGATCGCCGCCACCGGCCCGGTCGTCAAAGGACTGAAAGCTCACAATTCGATCGCCTTCATCACTTCGGGTTCGATCACCATGACCCCCGGCAGATCCGCCACCAGCGCCTCGGCCGATTGTTCAAGCAGGGGGAAGGTCTTGTAATGACAGGGAATCACGGTCTTGAAGGCGAAATAGCGCCTCGCAGCATAGGCCGCCCGCTTCATGTCCATGGTGAAATGTCCGCCCGCGCAGAGGATGCCGATATCGGGCTTGTGGTAATCGCCCATCCATTCCATGTCGGCCATGATGTCGGTATCGCCGCTGACATAGATCACCTGCCCCTCGCCGGCGATCATGTAGCCCGATTCGTGGCCCGCATAGATCGGCCCGTCCGCCCCGTCCAGCGAACTGGAATGGGCCGCGTTCACCATCGTCACCTTTGCCCGGCCCAGATCGACGGTGCCGCCCTTGTTGAAGCCGATCCCGTCGATTCCGTGATGCGTGCTCCAGCCGTTGATCAGGTCATAGATGCCAGCGACCGGTATTTTCAGCTCTTTCGCAATGGCCAGCGTGTCGCCGGAATGATCGCCGTGCCCGTGGGTCAGCAGGATGTGGGTCGCGCCCTGAATGGCCGCGTCACGGCCGTTTTCGGGAAAGACCGGATTTCCCGACAGCCAGGGGTCGATGAGGATCACGGCATCCTCGATTTCAAGGCGAAAGCCGGAATGTCCAAGCCAGGTCAGTTTCATCGAGACCTCCTTTGCGATGTCGGTCGAAGCCTAGCGGCGCCTTGTCCGACTGACCAGAGCGGGCGCGGCTGTTGATTTCCTCTGGCCGACCGCTTACGCGCACGAACCAGTGCCGGTCCCGCGCGGCTCGCCGACGACAGGATGGGCCGCCACGGCAAGGAGAGGAGCGGATGACGATCTTCGTCTCGGGCGATTCCAATTCGGTCCGTCGCGATGGCTGGGTCGCCGGATTGATCGCCCATCCCGACACGCCGGCCGAGGTGCGCAACATCTCGATCGGCGGCGCGCCCTCGCATATGAGCTTGCTGCGGGCGATGCGCGAAACCGGCATGGGGCGCGGCGACGTCCTTATCTGGGCCTATGGCATCAACGACGCGCTCTATATCCGGAATGCCGGCTATACGGTTGACGAGATGATCGGGGTCTTGCGTCAGATCATTGCGATCTGCGCGGATCGCGGCGTCGTCTTCGCGCCGATGATCTTCCAGCCGCGCCGACCCTCGCAAATCCGGCGGAAATCGCCCTATCGTGCCGCGCTGCACGATCTGTTCGGGGCAAGCGGCATCCCCTATTTCGATGTCGATGAAGCCTATCTCGCCGTCCATCCCGACAGCGCGACGCTGCCAGTGGAGTTTTACCAGGACTATCTGCATTACGCGAATGATCCGGCGGTTTTCGGCCACATCGTCGCCGGGGCGCTGGATCTGATCCGGCGCGGCAGGGTGCCCCACCATCCCGGCGCCGATCTGCCCTCGATCCGCCTCGTGACGGATTTTCCGGGGGCCGGGCGGGGCGTTCTGGAAAACAGCGCCGTGGGACGCGTCACGACGTGGGATCCGGGTCCGGACGGCGTTCAGGTCCGGCTGCCCGGCCCCGGCAGGATTGTCGGGCTGTTCGTGACCACGACGCGGCAGGGCGGGGTCTGGAACCTGACGTTCCAGGGCGCGTCCGATCAGGTTTCGGTGGCCTTCGCCGACCGGGATTTCAATCGCACGATGCTGAAATTCATCTCTCCGGAAGCCGTGACCGGGCGCTCTTTCGCGCATGACGGCCCGGAGATCCTGCGGATCGGCTGGTCGGACGAACCGGGCAGGGTGCTGGCCGATTTCTGGTTCCTGTCCGAACCCGATCCGCAGGATCGTTCGGGTCGCGAAGCGCGGCTGGTCGCCGTCATGACCGAAAATCGTGGACAATGCCGCGAAGGCGGAACGGGATGCGCCTGACCCGCGGCTAGACCGGGGCCGCGTCGTCCAGCCGCAACCGCAATCTTTCGCGCCCGCCCCAGGTGGACAATTCCAACTTGCCCGCCAGATGAAAGCGCCGGCCCTTCGCACCGATCAGCGCGGGCCCGAGGGGGCCGTTCATCGCGCCCCAGGCCACGGCCTCCAGCGAGGGGCCGCCCGGGCTGCGGAAGGACAGCCGCAGATGGCTGTCGCCCATGGTCGCGGCGCTGTCGATCAACTGGTCGGCAAAGGCGAAACGGGGCGCCGGGGCGGCCTGGCCATAGGGTCCGGCATCTTCGAGTTGGCGGAACATCTGCGGCGTGGCCCCCGCGCCCTCCAGCAGCCCCGAAACGCGCAGGTCGCGGCTGCCGCTGCGCTGCGACAGATCGCGCTCGATCAGGTCGGCCAGCCGTGCCATCGCGTCGGGAATACGGGCGGCCTCGACCGTCAGACCGGCGGCCATCGCGTGCCCGCCACCTTTCAGCAGCAGTCCCTCCTGCGCCAGCCGCTGGACCGCACGGCCCAGGTCGACGCCGGGAACCGAACGGGCCGATCCCTTGCCGATTCCGCCCTCGATCCCGATCACGACCGAGGGCAGGTCGCTGGCCTCCTTGACCCGCGCCGCGACGATGCCCACGACGCCCGGATGCCAGCCATCGCCGGCCGCCCATGACAGGCGCGCATCGCCGCGCGCCTCGACCTGGGCCAAGGCTTCGTCGCGCACCGCCGCCTCGATCGCGCGGCGATCGCGGTTCAGCCCGTCCAGATCCGCGGCCAGCCGCCCGGCCTCGACGGGATCGGTCGCCGACAGGCACAGCGCGCCCAGATCGGCGCGCCCGACGCGCCCCCCGGCATTGATCCGTGGGCCCAGAAGGAAACCCAGGTGAAAGCTGTTGGGCGGCCCGTCCAGCCGCGCCACGTCGGACAGCGCAACCAGTCCCGGCCGCTGTCGCCGTGCCATGATCGCCAGCCCGGTCCGCACGAAAGCCCGGTTGACCCCCACCAGGGGCGCCACGTCCGCCACCGTCGCCAGCGCCACCAGATCCAGCATCGACAGCAGATCGGGCTCGGGCCGGCCCATCCGGCGCAGCACGCGCCCGGCCTGAACCAGCGTCAGGAAGACCACGCCGGCGGCGCAGAGATGGCCCAGCGATCCGTCCTCGTCCGCCCGGTTCGGGTTCACCACGGCCAGCGCGGGGGGCAGGGTCTCGCCGCCCAGATGGTGGTCCAGCACGATCACGTCGCGGCGCCCGGCGGCGGCAAGCGCATCATGGCTCAGCGTGCCGCAATCGACACAGATGATCAGATCATGCGCGGCGGCCAGTGCCTCGATCGCCGGCGCGTTCGGACCATAGCCCTCGTCGATCCGATCAGGGACATAGAGGGTCGCGTCCCGGCCCTGTCGCCGCAGCCAGTCCAGCAGCAGCGCGGCCGAGGTGCCGCCATCGACATCGTAATCGGCGAAGATCGCGATCCGCTGTCCGCCGACAGCAGCCGCCACGATCCGCTCGGCCGCCGTCTCCATGTCGCGCAGGGTCAAGGGATCGGGAAGAAGATCGCGCAGCCTCGGCGTCAGGAAAGCCTCGTGGGCGCCGGCCTCGATTCCGCGTTCGGCCAGAACCCGCGCCACCGCCAGCGGCAGGGCGGACTTCTGCGCCAGCCCCTCGGCCAGCCGCTCCAACGCGGCATCCGGACCGATCCAGCGCCGCCCGCTCAGCGATTGCTCGATCCCCAGAAACGCCACGCGGCTCCTTTCGACTTGCAGAAATCCTCCCCAGGCGGGCCCGGGGCCGGGCGGCGCGGCCTACCTTACCGGGTTGCGATACAGCATCCGCCTGACCGAGCCGGTCTTGGACCGCATCAGGATCGTCTCGGTCTCGATATAGCCGGGCCGGGTGTGAACGCCGCGCACGATCGAGCCGTTCGTCACCCCGGTCGCGGCGAAGATCACGTCCGCCGTCACCAGATCGTCGCGGGTATAGATGCGGTCGAAATCGCTGATCCCGGCCTTGCGTGCGCGGCCGCGCTCGTCCTCGTTGCGAAACAGCAGCCGACCCCACATCTGTCCGCCCATGCATTTCAGCGCCGATGCGGCCAGAACCCCCTCGGGGGCGCCGCCGGAGCCCATATACATGTCGATCCCGGTCAATTCGGCCTCGGCGGTGTGGATGACCCCCGCCACGTCGCCATCGGTGATCAGCCGGATCGCGGCGCCCGTCTCGCGAACCTCGGCGATCATTTCCTCGTGGCGCGGACGCTCGAGGATGCAGACGGTGATGTCGCTGTCACGGCAGGCCCGCGCACGGGCCAGCGCCCGAACCCGTTCGGCCGGGCTCATCCGGAGGCTGACCACATCCTTGTCATAGCCCGGCCCGATGGCCAGCTTGTCCATGTAGACGTCAGGCGCATGAAGCAGGGTTCCACGCGGCGCCATCGCGATCACCGTCAGCGCGTTCGGCATGTCCTTGGCGGTCAGCGTCGTGCCCTCCAGCGGGTCCAGCGCGATATCCACCTGCGGCCCCTGACCGGTGCCGACCTCTTCGCCGATATACAGCATCGGCGCCTCGTCGCGCTCGCCCTCGCCGATGACGACCACGCCCCTGATGTCCAGCATGTTCAGCTGATCGCGCATGGCATTGACGGCGGCCTGATCAGCGGCCTTTTCGTCGCCGCGCCCGATCAGCAGGGCCGAGGCATGGGCCGCCGCCTCACTGACGCGGGCCAATCCCAGGGACAGCATGCGGTCGTTGAAATCCCCGGGCGCATTCATGATCGGTTCCTCGTCACCTGCCTCGTCGCTGGGCTTCTACGCGGCGCTCGCCGGGCGGGCAAGCCTTGACGGCGCTAACAGCGCTCAGGCCTCGGCCAGATCCAGCGACAGGGCGTGGATCCGCGGCACGATATCGCCCAGCGTGCGGTGAACAAGCCGGTGCCGCTCGATCCGGCTCAGCCCGGCAAAGGCGGCCGCGGTCATTCGGATGTGAAAATGACTCTCGCCGCCCTCGCGAAAACCCGCATGTCCGCGATGGGATTCGCTGTCGTCCACGATCTCCAGCCGTTCGGGGCGCAGAGCTTCCAGCCTGTTGCGCATCTCGTCCGCGATCATCCGCACATCCTTTCGTCAAGACCTTTCATGTCGCCCGAAATAGCCTAAACTGCCGCCTCCGAGTCGCAAAGGTGCCCGAGAATGAGCAGCAAAGACCCCTTCGGATTCGACATTTCGGCCGCGAAGGACAAGAAGCGCAAGAACAAGGGACGCCGCGGCATGTCGGGCGCCTTCGAAACCTCGACCCGCATCTGCGAACGGGAAGGATGTGACGAGGCGGGGCAATACCGGGCGCCCAAGAACCCGCGCAACCTTGATGATTATTTCTGGTTCTGCAAGGAACATGTGCGGGAATACAACGCCAACTGGAACTATTTCCAGGGCCAGTCGGAAGAGGAATTCCAGCAGTTCATCGACAATGCGACGGTCTGGGAAAGGCCGACGAAACCCTTCGGCCGCGCCGCCGAGGAACAGAAATGGGCTCGCCACGGCGTCAGCGACCCGCACGAGATCCTGGGTGCCAACGGCACCGCGCCCGAGGCCCGCGCCCGGGTCGCGGCCCGCAAACTGCCGCCGGCCGAACGCAAGGCGCTGGAAATCCTTGAAGCCCGCGACGGCTGGTCACGGACCGAAATTCGCCGCCAGTACAAGTCGCTGGTCAAGGATCTGCATCCGGACATGAATGGCGGTGACCGCTCGGACGAGGATCGTCTGGCCGAGGTCGTCTGGGCCTGGGATCAGGTCAAGGACAGCCGGTATTTCCGCGACTGAGGCGGATCACGCCGCGCCGGTCCCTCGCCCTCTTTCCAAATACCTCCGGGGGGGGACGCGTCAGCGACGGGGGGCGGCGCCCCCCTTGCGACGGAACAGCCGGGGCGCGGCGGCCGCCATCAGCAGCACCAGCGCCACCAGCACCACCACCGGCATCGAGCCCCACCTGATCCAGACGGTCGGCGGCAGCGCGCCGGGCAGCTTGGCGTCGATCTTGCCGGCGACGCCAAGGCCAAGGGACTGGCGAACCGCGCCGCGGGCATCGATCACGGCGCTGACGCCGGTATTGGCCGCGCGCATCATCGGCAATCCGGATTCGATGCTGCGCAGGCGGGCCTGGGCAAGATGCTGATACGGACCCAGGAAGCGGCCGAACCAGCCGTCATTCGTGGCCTGCAACAACCATGCCGGACGATTGTCCAGACCGCGAAGATGCTGGGGAAAGATCGCCTCGTAGCAGATCAGGGGCTGAAAGGGCGGCAGCTTGCCGGCCTGCATCGAGGCCGGGCCGGAGCCGGACGAATAGCCGCGTCCCGATTGCGCTGCAAAGGCCGAGATGCCGAACCTTGCCAGCGCATCGCCCCAGGGAATGTATTCGCCAAAGGGCACCAGGTGGAACTTGTCGTAGACCGCTTCGGGTCTGCCCTGCGCGTCCAGCGCGACGAGACTGTTGAAATAGCGGCCGCCCTCTCGCCGCTGGATGCCGGTGACCAATGGGGCACCCGCTGACCCGGCCAGGACCGGCAGCACGCCCTCGGCATCGTTCAGCAGGAAATTCACCGCCGTCTCGGGCCAGATCACAAGATCGCGGGGGCCCGGCTCGGCCGACAGATCCAGCAGGCGGCGGAAAAAGACCGCGGACCATTCCGGGTCCCATTTCAGCTTTTGTTCGGCATCGGGCTGGACGATCCGGATGGTGAAATCGGTATCGGGCGGCAGGGGGCGCGACAGCCGGTTCAGGCCCAGAGCCCAAAGCCCGCCGGTTGCAAGGATTGCCAGCCCGATGCCCGGCAGGAAACCGGTCGCGCGGCGTTCGAAGGGTCGCCACAGCGCTGCGGGCAGGACGGCAAGCGCCATCGTTATCGCCGACAGCCCGATGGCGCCCGTGCTCGAGGCGATCTGCGCAATCGGGGTCGAGATCCAGGTATGCCCGACCAGGTTCCAGGGCAGGCCGGTGAAAAGCCAGCCGCGCAGCCAGTCCGACAGAACCAGCGCCGCCGCGATGGTCAGGCTGCGGCTGCGCCAGCCGGGTGCGGCAAGTGCGGCCAGCCAGCCGGGAATGGCCCAGAACAGGGCGCCGCCAAGCGCCATCAGGATCAGCGCGAAAGGCGCCATCCAGCCATAGATCTCGGGTTCGACCAGGAAAGGCTCGACGATCCAGCTCATGCCCAGGCCGAACCAGCCCAGCCCCGCCGCCAGCAGATGCCAGAACGCGGCCTGCGGGTTGGCGCGGCAGGCGCGCCAGATCAGGATCGCGAAGGCCACCGGAGCCAGCCCCCAGACATCGAAGGGCGCAAGGCCCAGCGACGCGATCATGCCAAGCGCCAGATCGGGCAGAAGCTGGCGCAGCGGCGGTCGCCGGCCAGAGCGCAGGCGCGGCGGGGTCAGGCGGTCGCGCATCGTCGAGGCTCAGGCGTCAGCGTCGGCATTGTCCCCGGTTGCGGGGGCATCGGCCTTCTTGCGGCGGGGCCGCCTGGGCTTGGGCATGGGCGTCTCCTCGGCCCCGGGCTTGGCCGGCTCGGCCTCGGCCTCTGCGGCAGGGTCGGCCTTCTTGCGGCGACTGCGGGCCGGTTTCGCGGCCGCGTCGCTGTCCGCGGCGCCGGTATCGTCCTCGGCCGCGCTGTCCTTCTTTGCGGTCTTGGCGCGGCTGCGGCGCGGTTTTGGCGCGTCCGCCGCCGCCTCGGCGGTCTCGGACTTGGCGGCCGCAGCCTTGCGACGGGTTTTCCTCGGCTTGTCGTCCGGCGTTTCTGCCTGTGCCTCGGCGGGGGCTTCGGCCGCCGCGGGTGTCTCGGCCGGCGTTTCGACCATGGCCTCCGTCGGCGGCGCCGATTCCTCCGGCTGCTCGGGCGACGCGGGCCCGGTCGCCGTCTCGGCCTCGGCGGTCGAGGATTTGCGGCGCCGGCTGCGCTTTGGCCGGGGCTGTTCCTGCGGTTTCCCGGCATCGTCGTCGCTGGTTGCCGGGGGCTCGTCACGGGTGGCGCTGTCCAGCGCCGACCGGATCGGCACCAGCATGAAGTCCGGAACGTGATCGCCCATGCCCTGCACCGGCTGGCCGCGATCCTCGCCGCGGCCCCTGCGTCCTCCGCGCCGGTCGTCGCGCCGGTCCTGCTGGCCGGATTGTTCGCGGCGTTCGGGCTGCTGCGGTGCGGTTTCGGCCTCTGGCGCGCGCGTCTTCTCGGGTTGATCGACGCGCGGGCTGTCCTCGCGCGGGCGATCCTCGCCGCCGCGACGGCTGCGGCTTCGGCCGCGCCCCCCGCGACCGCGGTCGTCGCCATCCCTGCGAGACGAGGATGGCGCCGCGTCCGTCAGCGAAAATCCCGTTGGCGCCTCGGCGCGCGGCAGGCTTTGCTTTACCAGGCTTTCGATGGCCGAAAGATATTTCTCGTCCGAGGGCGTGGCGAGGCTGATGGCGGTGCCCTGACGGCCCGCCCGGCCGGTGCGGCCGATGCGATGGATATAATCCTCGGCATGGCTGGGCAGATCGAAATTGAACACATGGCTGACCGCCGGAATGTCCAGCCCGCGTGCCGCCACGTCCGAGGCGACCAGCAGTTTCAGGCTGCCGTCGCGGAAACTGTCCAGGGTCCGGGTGCGGTGGCTCTGTTCCAGATCGCCGTGGATCGGGGCGGCATCATAGCCGTATTTGGCCAGCGACTTGGCGACGATGTCCACATCGGTCTTGCGGTTGCAGAAGATGATCGCGTTCTTCAGCCCGCCGGTTTCGGTCGCGAGACCCTCGGCATCGATCAGGGCGCGCAGCAATTCGCGCTTCTGCTTGGCGGCCTGATCCTTGCGGGTGGGCGTGAACTGGATCAGCTTCTGGGTGATGGTTTCGCTGGCGGTGGCCTGGCGGGCAACCTCGATCCGTTCGGGGGCGTGCAGGAAGGTGTTGGTGATCCGTTCGATCTCGGGCGCCATCGTGGCGCTGAAGAACAGCGTCTGGCGGGTGAAGGGGGTCAGTTGGAAGATGCGTTCGATATCGGGGATGAAGCCCATGTCCAGCATCCGGTCGGCCTCGTCCACGACCATGATCTGCACGCCGGTCAACAGCAGCTTGCCGCGTTCGTGATGGTCCAGCAGGCGGCCCGGCGTGGCGATCAGCACATCGACGCCGCGATCGATCAGCTTGTCCTGTTCGGCAAAGCTGACGCCGCCGATCAGCAAGGCCTTGGTCAGCTTGGTGTGCTTGGCATAGGTATCGAAATTTTCGGCCACCTGCGCGGCCAGTTCGCGCGTCGGGCACAAGACCAACGACCGCGGCATCCGCGCGCGGGCCCGACCACGACCCAGCAGCGTGATCATCGGCAGGGTGAAGCTGGCAGTCTTGCCGGTGCCGGTCTGGGCGATGCCCAGAACGTCGCGGCCTTCCAGCGCGGGCGGAATGGCCCCTTCCTGGATGGGTGTCGGGTTCTCGTAGCCGGCCTCTTCGATGGCCTTCAGAACCTTGGGGTCGATTTTCAGATCGGAGAATTTCGTCATGCGGGGGCTTTCCATTGGCCGCGCCAATCGCGCGCCGCGTTCCATGCCGTGCGCCCGAATGGCGCATCAGTCGGCTGTCATGGGACGCAGTTCCGCACGCCCCTTCGGTCGTTCCGCCGGATGCGGACCCGCCTCGCCTAAACCAACCGGGCAGGAAGGTCAATCTTTCCGGCCGAAAACCTGCCACAATGGCAGTCGACAGGGAACCTTTCGGCCGGCAGACGCTTGGACGCGGGACACCGGCGCACAGAACGAGGGACAGGAATGGAGATGGACGTGACCGGCGGGCTGAGCCCGATCCAGGCCTTCGCCGTGGTCGGTATCGCGGGGGTGGGCGCGCAATGGCTGGCATGGCGGTTCCGCCTGCCCGCGATCGTGCTGATGCTGGCCGCCGGGTTGCTGCTGGGCCCGGTCACGGGAATTTTCGTGCCGGCCCGCGATATCGGCGATCTGATCAAGCCGATGATCGCGCTGGCCGTTGCCGTGATCCTGTTCGAGGGGGGCCTGACGCTGAGCCTGAAAAAGCTGGCCGATGCCCGGCCGGGCGTCAGGCGGCTGGTCTATATCGGGGCGCCGCTGGGCTGGATCCTGTCGTCGCTTGCGCTGGTTTTCGGTGCCGGGCTGGGCTGGGAATCGGCCATCGTCTTCGGCGGGGTCATGATCGTCACCGGACCCACGGTCATCGCGCCCCTGCTGCGACAGGCCAGGCTGACCTCGCGGCCGGCGCAGGTCCTGCAATGGGAAGGCATCGTCAACGACCCGATCGGCGCCCTTGTCGGCGTCATCGCGCTGGAAATCGTGCTGGTCTATCGCACCGGTGTCACCGCCGGCGAGGCCATCGGACAACTGGTTCTGGGCGTCGGCTTCGCGGCGCTGATCGGGGCCGTGGCGGGCTACATGCTGGTGCAGGCCTTCCGGCGCGGCTGGGTGCCCGAATACATGAAGGTTCCGCTGCTTTTCGTCGCCGTGCTGGCGATCTTCGCGGTATCGGACACGCTGTTGCAGGAAAGCGGGCTGCTGGCGGTGACGGTCATGGGGCTGGTCGTCGCGAATGCCGATCTGCCCAGCTATCACGAACTGCACCGCTTCAAGGAACATGCGACGATCCTGCTGGTTTCGGGGGTGTTCATCCTTCTTGCGGCGGGTGTGGAATTCGACACGCTGGCGCAACTGAACTGGCTGCGCGCGGGCATCTTCGTCGCGCTGGTGGTGCTGGTGGCGCGGCCGCTGACGGTCCTGATCTCGCTGATCGGATCGAACCTGACCCTGCCCGAACGGTTTCTGATCGCCCTGACCGGGCCGCGCGGGGTGGTGCTGGTCGCCGTCTCGGGCATCTTCGGCGAGAATCTGGTATCGGCGGGGATCGACGACGGCGCGCAGATCGCGCCGCTGGCCTTCGTGCTGGTGCTGGTGACGGTCGTGCTGCACGGCTTCACCCTTGCGCCGCTGGCGCGGCGGCTGGGTCTGACCTCGGGCGAGAAGCCGGGCCTGATGATCGTCGGCGGCTCGCTGTTCGCGACGGGCCTGGCAAAGGCGCTGGAAAAGGCCGAGGTGAACGTGCTGATCACCGACACCAACCGCGATCATCTGCGCACCGCGCGGGCCCAGAACATTCCCACCTTCTATGGCGACATTCTGGGCGAGGCGGCGGAAAGCAACGTCGAGTTCATCACCTATTCGGGGATCCTCTCGGCATCCGACAACGACGCCTACAACACGCTGGTCGCCACCGATCTCGCACCGGAATTCGGTCGCGAGGCGATCTGGCAGCTTGCCCGCCACAAGGAAGATCGCGCCCGGCATGCGCTGCCCTCGCAACTGGGCGGGCAGACCATCGACGGCAACCGCACGCTGGCCGAGTATCTGGAACTTCTGGCCGAGGGCTGGATTTTCCGCACCACGCGCCTGACCGAGGAATACCGGCTGGACGACTGGCGTGCGGTGCGCGAGGGCGCGATCCCGCTGGCGGTCGTGCAGGACGGCAAGCTGTGGTTCGTCACCGATCCCGACAGCGATGTCGTGGACAAGGCGGGGGTGCGGATCGTGTCGCTTCTGCCGCCCGACATCGCCGACCAGATCGCGCGCGAGAACGAGGCGCAGGCCAAACCGCAGGAAAAGGCCCGCCAGATCGCCCGCGACGAGGCCGAGGCCGTCAAGCGCGGTCAGGGCAATGGCAGCGTCAAGGGCGGCGAATCGGGGCAGGAGGCCGAAGAGCTGCGCGAGGATATGCAAGATGATTCCGAACTGATCGAGACCCAGGGCAAGGTCGCCGATCCGGACAGCGATGAGGATCACAGCAGCCAGCCCGATCCGGATGCGGCGCTGGAGGACGAGGAACGGCCGAAAGACCGAAAGGATCGGGATTCGCAGGACTGACGATCCGACCGGGCGGGCATTCCCGTCCCGGTCGCGGATCCCCCGACCGCAATCCCGGCGCGGCGGGTGTCGTCCGGCCGCGCATCGCCCCCTGACCGGGACCGGTGGGCGCGTTTCCGATGCCGGGATCGCCGACAGATGCCCCTGCTTCCTGGCGCGCTTCGGCCACCGCTGTTGACCTTCCATATCCGCAGGCGATAACCGGCAGGCTGAATGTCAGGAAGCCGATCATGAACCTTTTCACCGATCTTCGCGGTATCGTCATCGAGGCGCTGGACCAGATGGCCGGGGCGGGCGAAGTGCCTGCCGGTCTCGACACCGCCAATGTCACGGTCGAGCCGCCGCGCGATCCGGCCCATGGCGACATGGCGACCAATGCCGCGATGGTGCTGGCCAAGCCCGCCGGCATGAAGCCGCGCGAGATCGCCGAAAAACTGGCCGCCCGGCTGACCGATCCCCGCATCGCAGGCGCCGAGGTGGCGGGACCGGGCTTTCTGAACCTGCGCCTCGCGCCCTCGGTCTGGCAGGGTGTGGTCAGGACGGCAATCCGCGCGGGCCGCGATTTCGGCCGTTCCGGCATCGGCGCGGGCCACAAGGTCAATGTCGAATTCGTCAGCGCCAACCCGACCGGCCCGATGCATGTGGGCCATGTCCGCGGCGCGGTCTTTGGCGACGCGCTGGCCAATCTGCTGGCCTTTTCCGGCCACGAGGTGACACGCGAATATTACATCAACGACGGCGGCGCGCAGGTCGATGTGCTGGCCCGCTCGGCCTATGAGCGTTACCGCGAGGCCAATGGGCTGGAACCGGAAATCCGCGAAGGGTTGTATCCCGGCGATTACCTGATTGCGGTTGGCGAGGCGCTGAAGGACAGATACGGCGACAGCCTGCTGGAGCGCCCCGAGGAGGAATGGCTGGCCGAGGTGCGCGATTTCGCGACCGAGGCGATGATGGGGATGATCCGCCAGGATCTGGCCCTGCTGGGCGTCCGGATGGACATCTATTCCAGCGAAAAGGCGCTTTACGGCAGCGGCAGGATCGAGGCGGCGATCAAGCGCCTGGACAGCTTGGGCCTGATCTATCGCGGCGTGCTGGAGCCGCCCAAGGGCCGACTGCCCGAGGATTGGGAGGCGCGCGAACAACTGCTTTTCAGATCGACCGCCCATGGCGACGACGTGGATCGGCCGATCCAGAAATCGGATGGCGCCTGGACCTATTTCGCCCCCGACATCGCCTATCACTGGGACAAGATCGACCGGGGCTTCGATCAGTTGATCGACGTGTTCGGCGCCGATCACGGCGGCTATGTCAAGCGGATGAACGCCGCGGTGAAGGCATTGTCGAACGGCCGCGTGCCGCTGGACATCAAGCTGATCCAGCTGGTCAAGCTGTTCCGGAACGGCGAGCCCTTCAAGATGTCCAAGCGGGCGGGCACCTTCGTCACCCTGCGCGATGTCGTCGAAGAGGCAGGTTCGGATGTGACCCGTTTCATCATGCTGACGCGCAAGAACGACGCGGCGCTGGATTTCGACTTTGCCAGGGTGCTGGAACAATCCCGGGACAACCCGGTCTGGTATGTCCAGTATGCCAGCGCGCGGGTCAGTTCGGTCCTGCGCCGCGCGACAGAGGTTGGCATCGACGTCTCGGATTCGGCCCTTGCGGACGCCGATCTGTCGAAACTGGCCCATCAATCAGAACTTGACCTGGCCCGGAAAGTTGCCGAATGGCCACGCCTTGTCGAACATGCCGCCCGCGCGCACGAGCCGCATCGGATCGCGTTTTTCCTCTACGAGATCGCGTCCGACCTGCATTCGCTGTGGAACCGGGGCAATGACGATCAGTCGCTGCGCTTTGTCCAGGATGGCGATTCGGCCACGAGCCAGGCAAAAATCGCGCTGGTCCGGGCGGTTGGCGTTGTCATTTCCGCCGGTCTGGGTATCCTTGGCGTCACTCCGGTCGAGGAAATGCGCTGACCAAAGGCGCCCCGGCCGAAGTGGACGAGCAGTCGAGGCAAGTCGGATCAACCGGCAGACAGGCAGGCTATGGCAGTAATGGATTTCCGCGAAGGCGGTTACGTGTTCTCGCGGCACAAGGTGCGGCGCGAATTCTCTTACGATCAGGACAACTGGGACGGCGCCGGCGATGCCGTATCCGGCGACAGCCGATTCGCGGCCGATCCCGACGGGTCGGAAGGCATTTCGGTTCGGTTGACCCGGCTGACCCATTATCTGGGCGCCGTGGCCTCGGTCGGGCTGATGGTCGGTCTGATGGTCTGGGGCTGGCAACTGGTGTCGCGCGATGTGTCGGGCGTGCCGGTCATCAAGGCCATCGCGGGCGATGCCCGCACCACGCCCGAGGATCCGGGCGGCAAGCTGACCTCTTACACCGGCTATTCGGTCAACGGCGTGACCGAGGGGGCCGAACCCGCGCGAACCGATACGGTCGCGATCGCGCCCGCCGCGGTGGGCCTGACCGACGAGGATGTCGCGATGGGCACGCTTGGCGCCGAGGCGCGCGATCCCGCCAATACGCCCGACGCGCCGCTCAGCTTCGATGGCGAGGAAATCACGCCGATGTCTGACAGCGAGGCCCGCGCCCTGGCCGAGGAACAGGCGGCGGCCGAAGCGAACCGCCTTGCCGTGGCCAGCGATTCGGTCGAGGATTCCTCGGTCATCGACGCGCCCGTGATCGAGGGATCGGTCAACGAGGCGCTGACCGACGAGAACGGCGTCCCCGCGCAGACCGATGCGATCAACGCGGCTCTGGCGCAGGCGCAGGCCGCGGCCAATCTTGGCGCCATTGTGGCCTCGCCCCGTCCGGCTCCGCGCCCGCGCATCACCCGTCTGGCCTCGGCCGGCACGATGGCAACCGACGCGGCGCCGGCGGCCCCGGCCCGCCGCCCGGCCGAGCCGACCGCGAAGCCGGCCGTCGATACCGGCAGCGGCCCGCTGGTCCAGCTTGGCGCCTTTGACAGCAATGCCATCGCCAACGGCGAATGGAACCGCCTTTCGGGCAAGTTCGGCTCGCTGTTCTCGGACAAGGGGCAGGTGATCCAGAAATACGATTCGAACGGCCGCACCTTCTGGCGGTTGCGCGTGGCAGGCTTTTCCTCGATCAGCGATGCGCGCCAATTCTGTTCGGCGGTCAAATCGGGCGGCACGGACTGCATCGCGCTGTCGCGCTGATGGCGCCGAACGCGACGATCCTCGGCGGCATCGCCGGGACCAGCCTCACGACGGGCGAGCGGTCCTTTTTCCGCCAAGCCGATCCGTGGGGCTTCATCCTGTTCGGCCGCAACGTGGACGACCCTGACCAGCTGCGCCGCCTGACCGGTGATCTGCGCGAGGCCGTGGGCCGCGACGCGGTGATCACCGTCGATCAGGAAGGCGGCCGCGTCCAGCGCCTGCGGGCGCCGCATTGGATGGAATGGCCCGCACCGCTGGATCAGGCCCCGGCCGGGCCGCGCGCCATGTGGCTGCGACACTACCTGATCGGGCGCGAATTGCGCGATTGCGGCATCGATTCGGATTGCGCGCCGACGCTGGATGTGGCGCAG
>CERQ01126333.1_pt1 | contig 18551 bp, 17 predicted proteins | sample 530711 | NCBI WGS metagenome assembly CERQ01 (sample SAMEA2620882, study PRJEB7988) | marine metagenome | biome: marine biome (ENVO:00000447); feature: mesopelagic zone (ENVO:00000213); material: "saline water (ENVO:00002010), including plankton (ENVO:xxxxxxxx)" | depth 850 m | reverse complement strand
GCGGCCCCGGTGGCGACCGCCGGCCCTGCCCCGCTGGACGAGACGGCGCTGGATGCCGCCGTGACCGCGCTGGAAAGCGGCGAAAGAACGGTGATCATCGCGGGGTTGTCGGTGCTGGAGGATGTCTCGGCGCTGGCGCGACTGCAGGGCATCGCCGAAAGGACCGGGGCCGATGTTCTTGCCCCCACCTCGAACCGGCGGATGGAACGCGGTCGCGGGCGGTTCGCCATCGGCAAGATCCCCTATCCGATCGACGCGGCGCTGCACTGCCTTGCGGGCTATTCGCGGGCGATCCTGGTGGAAACCCGCCCGCCCGTGGCCTTTTTCGCCTATCCGGGCAAGCCCAGCCTGCTGCTGCCCGAAACCTGCGACACGCTTACCCTGGCGGGGATCGACGGCGATGGGCCGGCCGCCATTGCGGCGCTGGCCGACCGCATCGGCGCCCGGCCCGTCACGGCGCGCGATATCGAGCCGGCGCCGGTGCCGCAGGCCGGGGCCATCACCCCCGTCACCATCGCCGCCGTGCTGGCAGAGACCCTGCCCGAAGGTGCCATCGTCATCGACGAGGCCGTGTCCAGCAGCGGCGACATCTTTCCCGGCGGCGCTGCCGCCGCGCCCCATTCCTGGCTGGCTCTGACCGGCGGCTCGATCGGCATCGGCATCCCGCTGTCGGCGGGCGCCGCGATCGCCTGTCCCGACCGTCCGGTGCTGACATTGCAGGCGGACGGCTCGGCGATGTACACCCTGCAAGGGCTGTGGACCCAGGCGCGCGAGGGGGCGAACGTGACCACCGTGATCCTGGCCAACCGCGCCTACGCGATCCTCAAGGGCGAATTGCACAATGTCGGCGCGCAGCCCGGTCCCGACGCGCTCGGGATGCTGAACCTGGACCGGCCGGGGCTGGATTTCGTGGCCATGGCGCGCGGCATGGGCGTGCCGGGCCGACGGGTCGAGGACATTCGCGAATTCCGGCGGGCCCTGCGCAATGCCATGGCCGAGCCCGGCCCGTTCCTGATCGAAGCGATGATCTGAGCCAGCAACCGGAAAAGGGAATTCCATGCCTCTCGACGCCAATCTGCGCGACCGTATCCTGCAGGCCGTTTCCGACGGGTTCGACGATCAGGTCGCCTTCACGCAAAGACTGGTGCGGATGCCGTCGCTGCGCGGACGCGAACATCCGATCCAGGATCTGATCTTCAAGGAATTGCGCGAACGCGGATACGCGATGGACCGGTTCCGGATGGACCGGACGGCGATCGAGGCGCATCCGGGAGGGTCGAAATTCTCGGACGATCATTCGGACGCGCCTATCGTCGTCGGCATCCACCGCCCGCGTCAGCAGACGGGCCGTTCGCTGATCCTGCAATCGCATCTCGACGTGGTGCCGGAAGGGCCGCATGACATGTGGGCGGAACCGCCCTTCTCGGCCCGGATCCGGGGCGACTGGATGTATGGCCGCGGCGCAGGCGACATGAAGGCGGGCGCGGCGGCCAACATCTTTGCGCTGGACGCGCTGCGCCGCGCGGGATTTCAGCCCGCAGCCAGCGTCTATGTGCAATCGGTCGTCGAGGAGGAATCGACCGGCAACGGCGCGCTGCAAACCCTTCTTCAGGGCTATACCGCCGATGCGGTGCTGATCCCCGAACCCGAGGACGAAATGCTGGTGCGTGCGAATACCGGCGTCCTGTGGTTTCAGGTGCAGGTCCGCGGCGTGCCGGTGCACGTGCGCGAGATGGGCGAAGGCGCCAACGCCATCGACGGCGCCACCCGCATCATCGCCGCGCTGCGCGAGATGGAGGCGGACTGGAACGCCGACAAGGACAGGCACCCCCATTTCGAAAAGGAAGCCCATCCGATCAATCTCAATATCGGCAAGATCGAAGGCGGCGACTGGGCCTCGTCCGTGCCCAGCTGGTGCAGGATCGACTGCCGGGTATCGATCTATCCCGGCCGCAGCGCCGGGGATGCCGCCGACGAGATAACCGCGCGTGTCGCGGCCTTCGCCAAAGCCGACAGGTTCCTGGCCAACAACCCGCCCCGGGTGGTTTTCAACGGCTTCTACGCCGAAGGTTACGTGCTGGAACCGGGCAGCGAGGCCGAGGCGGTGCTGGGCCGTGCGCATGAAACCGCCATCGGCGCGCCGCTGCAATCCTTCATGACGGCCGGTTACCTCGATACGCGGGTCCATGCACTCTACAACCGGATCCCCGCGCTCTGCTATGGGCCGGTCGCGCGCAATATCCACGGCATCGACGAATGCGTCAGCCTGACTTCGGTCAGACGGGTCACGCAGGCCATGGCGCTGTTCGTCGCCGAATGGTGCGGCGTCGAACCGGTGCAGACCTGATGCGTGACACGGGCCCCCGATCCTTGGTCGGGCTGTCCGGAACGGCGGTCGCGCCCGACCTGCTGGACCATGCGGCGCCTGCGGTGACGTCCGCGCAGGCGGCGGAACTGGCAGCGGAGATCTTTGGTGTCTGCGGCGATGTGCAATGGCTCAGCGCCGAAAAGGACGCCAATTTCCGCATCACCCCCGCCAAAGGCCCGCCGGTCCTGCTGAAAATCACCAACGCTGCCGAAGACCGCGGCGTGACCGAGATGCAGACCGCCGCCCTGATGCATCTGGGCAGGGTCGATCCCACGCTGCCCGTGCCCCATATCCGGCCAACCCTGACCGGGCGGGCCGCCCACATCCTGTCGATCCCCGGCGGGCAAAGCCATATGGTCCGCCTGCTGACCTATCTGGAGGGGACGACGCTTGGGCAGGCCCTGTCCGCCACCGGCCTGCACCAAGATATCGGCGCGCTGCTGGCCCGGCTGACGATCGGGTTGCGCGGGTTCGACCATCCCGCGGCCCGGCATATGCTGCAATGGGACATCAAGCGCGCGCACCACCTGCGCCCGATGCTGGAGGCGGTCGAGGACGGCCGGTTGCGAGGGCGGCTGACGCGGCTGATCGACCGCTTCGACGCCGAAATCGCGCCGCGCCTTTGCGGCCTGCGCGCCCAGGTCGTGCACAACGATTTCAATCCGCACAACCTGCTGGTCGATGCCCCCCGCGCCACCCGCCTGACCGGGATCATCGATTTCGGCGATATGGTGCACACGCCTCTGGTCTGCGATCTGGCGGTGGCCTGTTCCTACCAGATCGGCGACGGACCGCGCCCGATCGAGGCGATCGGGCGGCTGCTGGCAGGCTATGCCCCGATCCTGCCGCTGGAACGGGCCGAACTGGATCTGCTGCCCGACCTGATGCGCATGCGCCATGCCGCCACCTTGACGATCGGGGCCTGGCGGGCGCGGCGCTATCCCGCCAATGCGGCCTATCTGCGGCGCAACGGCGCGGCATCGCTGCGCGGGCTGACCGTGCTGGACCGGATCGGCACCGCGGCCGTCCTGGACATTCTGAAACGCGCCCTGCCGCCGGAGCGGATGCCATGACCATGATCAACGCCTTCGACGGCAGCGGCGAGGCCCGTCTCGACCCCCAGGACAAGGCGCTGATCGCCCGGCGCGCCAGCGTTCTGGGGCCCGCCTACCGGCTGTTCTACGAAGAGCCTCTGCACATCCAGCGGGGCAAGGGCGTCTGGCTGTGGGACAGGCGCGGCCGCAGATATCTGGACGCCTATAACAACGTCGCCTCGCTGGGCCATTGCCATCCGCGCGTGATCGAGGCCGTTTCGGCCCAGCTTGGGGTGCTGAACACCCATACCCGCTATCTGCACGAGGATGTGGTCATCTATGCCGAAAGGCTGCTGGCCACGATGCCTGACGCATTGGGGCATGTGATGTTCACCTGCACCGGGTCCGAAGCCAATGACCTGGCCTTGCGCATCGCGCGCAGCCGTGGCGGACGGCAGGGTGTTGTCGTCACCCGGCTGGCCTATCACGGGCTGACCGAAGCGGTGTCGGAACTGTCGCCGTCGCTGGGCGAATTCGTGCCGCGCGGCCCGCGCGTCCGGCTGATCGAGGCGCCGGACGGCCTGCGGGTGCCTGCGGCGGATCAGGGCGCAAGGCTCGCCGCCGATCTGGCCCGCGCGATTGCCGGGATGCGCGCCGAGGGGATCGAACCGGCGGCATTCATCGCCGACACGATCTTTTCCAGCGACGGTCTGCATCCGGAACCGGCCGGTTTCCTGCGCCCCGCCGTCGAGCTGATCCGCGCCGAGGGCGGCGTTTTCATCGCCGACGAGGTGCAGCCCGGTTTCGCCCGCACCGGCGAGGCGTTCTGGGGTTTCACGCGGCACGGTCTGGTGCCCGACATGGTCACGATGGGCAAGCCGATGGGCAATGGCTTTCCGGTTTCGGGGGTCGCCATGCGCCCCGAACTGGTGCGGGAATTCGGCGCGCGATCCCGCTATTTCAATACATTCGGCGGAAGCCCGGTCGCGGCCGCCGCCGGCCTTGCGGTGCTGGACGTGATCCGGGACGAGGGCTTGCAGGACAATGCGCTGCGAATAGGTGCCTTTCTCAAGGCCGGGCTGGACCGGATCGCCGCCCGGCACGAGGCCATCGGCGATGTGCGCGGCGCCGGGCTGTTCCTGGCGGTGGAATGCGTGACCCGGCGCGAAACCAACGCGCCCGACGCGGCGCTGGCCGGCTTTGTGGTCAACCATCTGCGTCAGAACGGGGTGCTGATCAGCGCCACCGGACCCGGCGCGAATATCCTGAAGATCCGCCCGCCTCTGGTGCTGCAGCAGCCCGAGGCAGAGATCCTGCTTGATGCCGTGGAGACCGCTTTCGCCGCGGCCGTCCCGTAATGGCCACGGCGGTCGTGGCAGAAGGCGACATGGAACGGGGCTTGCCCGTCGGCGCAGGGACAATCTCCAGGGCAGGACGGTAGCGTGAAGAAAGACCGGCACGCCGGGCCCGGACTTTCACAACACGGCGCCGATCTGCCAGGGGACGAATTCGTTGTCGCCCAGGCCCAATTCCTCGCTCTTGCTGGGCTGGCCCGAGGCATTGGCGATGATCAGCGCGACGATCTCGTGGGCCTTGTTCTCCAGCGTCACGGCCGCCGACAGGATATCGCCGCAATTCAGGTCCATGTCTTCGCACATCGCGTGGAACAGCGCGTCATTCGTGGCCAGCTTGATCGTCGGCGCAGGCTTGGACCCGAAGGCCGAGCCGCGCCCGGTGGTAAAGACGATCAGCTGCGCCCCGCCCGCAATCTGGCCGGTGGCAGATACCGGGTCATAGCCCGGCGTATCCATGAAATTCAGCCCCGGCTGGGTGATCGTTTCGGCATAATCCAGAACGGCGTTCAGCGGCGTAGCACCCGCCTTGGCGACGGCGCCCAGCGATTTTTCCAGGATCGTCGTCAGCCCGCCCGCCTTGTTGCCGGGGCTTGGATTGTTGTCCAGCGAGGCGCCGTTGCGGGCGGTATAATCCTGCCACCAGGCGATCCGGTCCAGCAGCCGCTGCGCGATGTCCGGCGAGGCGGCGCGGTCCAGAAGCAGACGTTCCGCGCCATAGATTTCGGGCGTCTCGGACAGCACCACCGATGCCCCCTGCGCCGCCAGCATGTCGCTGGCAAGTCCAAGCGCGGGATTGGCTGTGATGCCCGAAAACCCGTCCGAACCGCCGCATTGCAGCCCGATCTTCAGCGCCGAGGCCGGGGCGGACGCGCGCAGCGCGGCGTTCACCTGCGGCAGCATCTGGCGCACGCGCAGCTTGATCGCCTCGATGGTCGCGCGGGTGCCGCCGTTCTGCTGGATGGTCAGGCCGTGAAAGCGCGCGGCCGCGCCCAGTTCCTGCTTCATCCGGGCGATCTGCATGACCTCGCAGCCCAACCCCACGAACAGCGCCGCGCCCACATTGGGATGGCCCGCATGGCCGGTCAGCACCCGTTGCAGCGCCCGCCAGCCCGGCCCGCCATCGGCCATGCCGCAACCCGAGCCATGGGCGAAGGCCGCAACGCCATCGACATTCGGAAAGGCGTCCAGCGCGCCCTCGATCCGCAATTCCTCGGCCGCGCGGCGGATCACCGTGGCCGAACAATTCACGGTCGAGACCAGCGCGATGAAGTTCCGCGTCCCGATCTGCCCGCCCTCGCGGTGATAGCCCTGAAACGTCAGGGCCGGCCCACGATACCGGTCCAGCGCGGCGCGCGCGGCAGGCAGGCCGGCGCCAGGGCGATGGGCGCGATCGTGGTCGCCGAATGCACAATTATGGCTGTGGACGTGATCGCCCGCGCTGATGTCAGCGGTCGCATAGCCGATGATCTGGCCATATTTGAAGACAGGCTCGCCCGTGGCGATGGCGCGGCGCGCGATCTTGTGCCCCGCCGGCGCGACCCCCCTCTCGGTCAGGATCGCGACATTGTCGGACGGGTTCAGGATCATCGGCTCAGCCATCGGACGGCTCTGCCGCCATGGCCCGCGCCCCCTTCTGCACCAGCCCGGCCAGCGCCGCCGTCAGATCGCGCACAAAGGCCGCATCCTCGCGCAGGACGGGCGGGAAAACCTGGCCCAGCGACAGGAAATTGGCGACTGTGCGGGCAGGGTCACGGGCCCATTGCGCGGCCAGCTTCGCCGCCAGCGGATCCTTGACCTCGATCGGACCGCCCTGCTCATCGGTTCCGGAGGCATAGCGCATCCACGCCGCCACCGAGAGGATCAGCCCCGGCACGTCGCGCCCCGCTGCGCGGCCTTCGACGATGGTGCCCAGAATCCGCTGCGGCAGCTTCTGGCTGCCATCCATCGCGATCTGCCATGTCCGGTGCCGGATGGCCGGGTTGCGGTATCGATCCAGCAGGGCATCGGCATAGGCAGCCAGATCCTCGCCCGGAGGCGGGGTCAGCGCAGGAATGATCTCGTTGCGCCAAAGGCGCTGCACGAATGCCGAGAAGACCGGATCGGCCACGGTGTCGGAAATCGTCTCGTGTCCCGCCAGATAACCCAGATAGGCCAGCGATGAATGGGTGCCGTTCAGCATCCGCAGCTTCATGTGTTCGAACGCGGTCACGTCGCCCACGATCTGCACGCCGACCTGTTCCAACGCCGGACGGGGGCCGTAGAAACGGTCCTCGACGACCCATTGGCGAAAGGGTTCGTGCATGACCGGGGCCTCGTCGCGCTGGCCCGTCCGGGCTTCCAGCCGGTCCAGATCGGCCGCCGTCGTGGCAGGGACGATGCGGTCCACCATGGTCGAGGGGAAAGCGCCCTCGACATCGATCCATGTCGCCAGATCGGGGTCGATCAGCCGCGCCAGTTCCAGCACGACACCGCGGACGACGCGGCCATTTTCGGGCAGGTTGTCGCAGCACAGGACGGTGAAGGGCGGCAGGCCGGCCCTGCGGCGGGCCTGAAGGGCGCGGACCAGAAAGCCGGGGGCGGAACGCGGCAGCGGATGGGCCAGATCATGCGCGATGTCGGGATGGTCACGGTTCAGCCGCCCGGTCGAAGGTTCGTGGCAATAGCCCTTTTCGGTCACCGTCAGGCTGACGATATGGATCGCGGCCGCCGCCATCGCATCCAGCACCGCCTGAGGATCCTCGGGCGCGACCAGCACGTCGCGCAGAACCGTCACGACCCGCGCCGCCTCGCCCTGCGGACCCAGTTCGACCGCCTGATAGGCCCAGCCCTGCGGCCGCAGCCGGTCGCGGGTGCCCGGCGATTGCAGCGAAACCCCGGTGACGCCCCAGTCGCCGCCCCCGGCCGCCATCGCCTCGGCCAGATAGATCGCGCCATGGGCGCGGAAGAACGCACCGAGCCCCAGATGGACGATGCCCGCCGGAGCCTCGGACGGCGACCGGAAAAGCCTATCGGGCAAGCCAGCCTCCGTCCACGTTCAGGACCGCGCCGTTGACGTAACCGGATGCCGGCGCCGACAGGAAAACCGCCGTCTGCGCAATGTCTTCGGGCTTGCCCCAACGACCCGCGGGGATGCGATCCAGAATGGCTTTCGAGCGGTCGGGATCGGCGCGCAGGGCGCTGGTGTTGTTGGTCTCGATATAGCCGGGCGCGATGGCGTTGACGTTCAGGCCACGCGCGGCCCATTCATTGGCCATCAGCTTGGTCAGACCCGCCACGCCATGCTTGCTGGCGGTGTAGGACGGCACCCGGATGCCGCCCTGAAAGGACAGCAGCGAGGCGATGTTGACAATCTTGCCGGCCCCGCGCGGCAGCGCGGCGCGGGCGAAGGCCTGGCAGGTGAAGAACAGCGCCTTCATGTTCACATCCATCACCGCATCCCAGTCGGCCTCGGTGAAATCCACCGCATCGGCGCGGCGGATGATGCCCGCATTATTGACCAGAATGTCGATCCGTTCCGATGCGAAGAGGTCCCGCGCCGCCATCGGATCGGCGAAATCCAGGCGCAACGCGCGACCCGACCCCATCAGCGCCAGCGTCTCGTCGCAATCGCGGCGTCCTGCGGCGATCACCTCCGCGCCGGCCTGCGCCATCGCCACGGCGATCGCCTGCCCGATGCCCGTATTCGCGCCGGTCACCAGCGCCGTGCGGCCCTCCAGCGAAAACGGGTTCACCGCAGATCCTCCGGCTGCACGAAATCCATGTCGGTGTAGTCGACATTGTCGCCCGCCATCGCCCAGATGAAGGTATAGCCGCCGATCCCCGCGCCGGAATGGATCGACCAGGTGGGCGAGATCACCGCCTGTTCATTGGCCACGAACAGGTGCCGGGTTTCCTGCGGCTCGCCCATCAGGTGCAGGACGCGGGCCTCGGGGGCCATGCCATGATACAGATAGGCCTCCATCCGCCGGTCGTGAACATGGCTGGGAATGGTGTTCCAGACCGATCCGTCCTCCAGCGTCGTATAGCCCAGGACCAGCTGGCAGCTTTCCATCACCAGCGGGTGGATGAACTGGCGGATGGTGCGCTTGTTGCTGGTCTCGACCGCGCCCAGCCTGACCTCTTTCGCCTCGCCGACCGTGACCAGCCGGCAGGGCAATCCGCGGTGCGCGGGGGCCGAGGCGAGGTAGAACCGCCCCTGCCCCGAAAAGGTCACCGCGCCCGAACCCATGCCCAGATACAGCACATCGCCCTTCTGCATGTCCCAGGACTGACCGGCCGCGGCGACCGTGCCCGTCTCGCCGATATTCACGATCCCCATCTCGCGGCGCTCAAGAAAGCTGTCGGTCTTCGTTTCCTCGATCCTGTCCAGCACCAGCGATCCGCCCGCAGGCACCGCGCCGCCAATCACGAAGCGGTCGTAATGGGCATAGACCAGCCGGATCTGGCCGTCCGCGAACACGCCCTCGGCCAGAAAGTGACGGCGCAGCTCGGCGGTATCCATGCCCTTGGCGTGGTCGGGATGGATCGCGTGGCGGGTTTCGACATGGGTCATCAGGAATCCTTTCACAGAAAATCGTCGCGGCGCGGGGTGAAGCTGTCGATCAACTCTCCCGCTTTCAGGCACAGGCAGCCATGTTCGGCCCCCGAGGGGATCACGAAGGCGTCGCCGGGCCCGATCTCGAATTCGCGGCCCTCCATCGTGAAACGGTAGCGGCCCGAGCGGACATAGGTCGACTGGACATGCGGGTGGCTGTGCAGCGCCCCCCGGTCGCCCGCCGCGAAGGCAAAGCGGACGACCATCATTTCGGGGCTGTGGGCCAGCACGGTGCGGACGGGATCGCTCATCTGAACACCGAGGGCAGCCACAGCGACAGTGCCGGGATGTAGGTGACCAGCATCAGCGTCAGGAAGGCCGCGCCGTAGAACGGCCAGATGGTGCGCATCGCCTGCCAGATGCTGATACGTCCCACCGCGCAGCCCACGAACAGCACCGCGCCGACCGGCGGCGTGCACAATCCGATGCCCAGGTTCAGGATCAGGATCACCCCGAAATGCACCGGGTCCACGCCGAAGGCCTGCGCAACGGGCAGAAAGATCGGTGTGGTGATCACGATCAGCGGCGACATGTCCATGAAGGTGCCCAGGATCAGCAGGATCAGGTTCATCAGCAGCAGGATCACCAGCGGGTTGTCGGAGACGCTCTGCAAAAGCTGGACCAGCTGTGCCGGCACGCGGAGATAGGCCAGAAGCCAGCCGAAACAGGCCGCGCTGCCGATGACCAGCAGCACCATCGAAGTGGTGCGGACCGCGCCCTTGGTCGCTTCGACGAATTCGCCCCATGGCAGGCTGCGATAGACCAGCGCCGTGATCAGCAGTGCATAGACCACCGCGACATTCGAGGATTCCGAGGCCGTGAAGATGCCCGACCGGACGCCACCGAAGATGATCGCGATCAGGATCAGCCCCGGCACGGCCGAGACGAACAGCGCGCCCATCATCCGGAACCCGGGAAACGGCTCGGTCGGATAGCCCTTCTTGCGGGCCACGTACCACGCCGCGCTCATCAGCATCAGCGCCAGCAGCAGGCCGGGAATGATCCCCGCAGTGAACAGATCCGCGATCGACAGCCGGCCGCCGGCGGCAATGGAATAGATGATCATGTTGTGGCTGGGCGGGATCATCAGCGCGATGATCGAACTGACCACGGTTATGTTGACCGCATAATCCACGTCATAGCCCCGCGCCTTCATCTGCGGCACCATCAGCCCGCCCACCGCCGAGGCATCCGCCGCGGCCGAGCCAGAGACGCCGCCGAACATCAGCGAGGCCATGATGTTGACCTGTCCCAACCCGCCCTTCAGGTGCCCGACCATCGCCCCGGCCAGTGCGACCAGCCGCCGCGCGATGTCGCCGCGCACCATCAGATCGCCCGAATAGATGAAGAAGGGGATCGCCATCAGCGCAAAGACCGAGATGCCGGAATTCAGCCTCTGGAACACCACCACCGGGGGCAGTCCCAGATAGAGAACGGTGAAAAAGCTGGATGCGCCAAGGCAGAAGGCAACCGGCGTTCCGATCAGCAGCAGGCCCGTGAAGCTTCCGAACAGGATCCAGTATTCCATCACTTCGTCTCCAGCATGTCGCGGGCCCGCGCGCCCGCCGCATGGCCGTCGACCTCGCCATCGGCGGCGTCATCCATGTCGCCGAAGCGCCGGGTGCGCAGCCCCACCAGCCGGCGCAGGATACGCTCGGCCGAGAACAGCAGCAGCAGCACCCCGCCCGCGATCAGCGGCGCGAAATCCCAGATGCGCGAAATGCCAAGTCCCGGAATGTCGCCGCTGGCGGCCTTTGCGGCCAGTTGCCAGCCGAACCACGACATCCCGAAGCCGAAGGCTGCCACGACCACGTCCGACAGGCTGTGAAACCAGGGCCGCCAGCCTTCCGGCACGACCATCAGGCCGACGTCGAAGGACAGGTGATAGCCCTCTTTCACGCCGACCGCCGCGCCGATGAAGATGAACCATCCCATCAGCATGACGCTGGCGGGCTCGGCCCAGAAAAGGCTGTAGCCGATGATGTAGCGATAGAAGACCTGCGCGAAGACCGCCGCCGTCATCAGGACCAGCCCGATCCCCGCCAGCCACAATCCCAATCGGGCCACCAGCCCGGTCACGTCGGCCAGTTTCAAGATTGCACCGCGCATCGGGCGATCTCCTGCAAGGGCAAGGGGCCGCCCGCGCGGGATGCGCGGGCGGCCGGAAGGTCACGGGATCACTTGGTTTCCTGAATGCGCCGGACCAGATCCCTGGCCTCGGGCGTGGTCACGTATTTCTCGTAGACCGGGGCCATCGCTTCCTGAAAGGCGGTCTTGTCGATATCCTTGATGATCTGCGCCCCGCCCGCGACGACCTTTTCCTCGGACGCCTTTTCCTGCTCGGCCCACAGCTTGCGCTCGACCTCGACCGAGTTCTTGCCGGCGGTCTTGATGATCTCCTGATCCTCGGGGCTCAGCTTTTCCCAGGACAGTTTCGACATCGCCACCAGTTCCGGCACCATCAGGTGTTCGTCCAGGGTATAGTATTTGGCGACCTCGGCATGGCCCGAACTGTCATAGCTGGGAAAGTTGTTCTCGGCCCCGTCGATGACGCCGGTCTGGATGGCTGAATAGACCTCGCCATAGGGCATCGGCGTCGCGTTCGCGCCAAGCGCCGACATCATGTCCACGAAGACGTCGTTCTGCATCACGCGGAACTTCATGCCCTTCAGATCCTCGATCGAGGTGATGGGTTTCTGGCTGTTGTAGAAGCTGCGCGCGCCGCCATCATAATAGCCAAGAACGATCAGATCCTTTTCCGCGAAATTCTGCGCGATTTCTTCGCCGATCGGACCATCAAGCACGTTGTGCATCTGATCCTGCGACCGGAACAGGTAGGGCAGCGAGAAAAGCTGGGTGACCGGCACGATGTCGTTGAACGTGCCGAAGCTGGCACGAACCATGTCGATCACGCCGAACTGGGTCTGCTCGATCGTGTCCTTTTCCTCTCCCAGCTGCGCGGCCGGGAAGACCTCGATGCAGATGCGGCCATCGGATTTCTCCTTGACCTCGCTGGCCATCGACTTGACCCCCTCGACGGTCGGATAGCCGTCGGGGTGGGTGTCCGATGACCGCAGCGTGATTTCGCATTCCGCAGCCGCGCCCGCGGTTGCGAAGGCGGCCGAAGCCAGCAGCCCGATCAGTGTCGTATTCAGGAACTTCATGTTTAATCCTCCCTGGATGAAGCTCAAAGTCTGTAGGCCCGTTTGGCGAGGCCGTGGGCCAGCTCGCGCGCCACTTCGGGCGCTTCCTCCCCGTCCAGCCGGCCGGTTGCGACCAGCGTGGCCAGATAGGCGCAATCCACTCGCCGCGCGACGTCGTGGCGGGCGGGGATCGAACAGAAGGCACGGGTATCGTCGTTGAAACCGACCGTGTTGTAGAAACCTGCCGTTTCGGTCGTCGTCTCGCGAAAGCGGCGCATCCCCTCGGGGCTGTCGTGGAACCACCAGGCCGGACCAAGCCGCAAGCAGGGCCAGGCCCCGGCCAGGGGCGCCAGTTCGCGCGAAAAGGCGGCCTCGTCCAGCGTGAACAGGATCACCGTCAGATCGGGTCGCATCCCCACCGCGTTCAGCAGCGGGCGCAGGGCGGCGACGTAATCGGTGGGGCCGGGAATGTCGAAACCCTTGTCGCGGCCGAATGTCGCCATGACCGCGTCCGAATGGTTGCGCCGCGATCCGGGATGAATTTGCAGGACCAGCCCGTCATCAAGACTCATCCGGGCCATCTCGGTCAGCATGTGGCCTCGGAAGGCATCGGCTTCCTCGGCGGAACACCGACCGTTCAGCGCCTTTCCGAACAGCGCGGCCGCGTCGGCCTGCGGCAGATCCTCGGTCCGGGCGCTGGCATGGCCATGATCGGACGCGGTCGCGCCGAAATCCCTGAAATACGCGCGGCGGGCGCGGTGGGCGTCCAGGTAGCCCGCCCAGGTCGTCGTGTCGAACCCCGTCTGCTGACCCATCAGCGCAACATTATCGGCAAAGCCCGCCATCTCGGGGTCGATCACACCATCGGGGCGATAGGTCGTCACCACGCGGCCCGGCCAACCCGATTCGCGGATCATCCGGTGCCAGCGAAGATCGTCGGTGGCGGCCTCGGTCGTGGCGATGGCCTCGATCCCGAAGCGGTCGAACAGGGCGCGGGGCCGGAATTCGGGTTTCGCAAGGCAATCGGCGATGTGATCGTAATACCAGTCCGCCGTTTCGGCCGTCAGGCGGCGGTCGATGCCGAAGACATGCCGGAAGGAATGATCCAGCCACAGCCGTGACGGCGTGCCCCGAAACAGATGGTAGTGGCGCGCGAAAATCCGCCAGATGCTGCGCCCGTCGGATGCGACCGGGCCGCCATCGACCCGCGGCACGCCCAGATCGGCCAGCGGCACCCCCTGCGAGGCCAGCATGCGAAAGACATAATGGTCCGGCGTCACGAAAAGCTGCGCCGGATCGGGAAAGGGCTGATCCTCGGCGAACCAGCGCGGGTCGGTATGGCCATGCGGACTGATGATGGGCAGATCGCGCACGCCTTCATACAGATCGCGCGCCAGATCTCGCTGAACCGGTTCGGACGGAAACAGGCGGTCGTCGTCAAGCAGCGCCATCATCCCCCCGATTCGCCTTGCCACTGTGCTAGTCATCTAATATGCTAGATTATGAGATGTCAACCGGAGCCGCCATGACCCCGCCCGCATCGCCCGCCAATGTCGCCCTGCCGGCGCTGGACGAGGCAAGACCGCCCAGCGTGACCGACCAGGTTTATGACGCCCTCTATGAGCGGGTGATCGACCTGACCCTGCCGCCCGGCGCCCGGCTGTCCGAGGCCGAGGTAGCGACGCAGATGGGGGTGTCGCGCCAACCGGTGCGCGATGCCTTCTACCGGCTGTCGCAGATGGGCTTCATCCTGATCCGTCCGCAGCGCGCGACGGTGGTCACGCAGATCTCGGAGCAGGCCATCCGGCAGGCGCATTTCATCCGCAACGCGCTGGAGATCGCCACCGCGCGCGAGGCCGCGTTGCGCCTGACCCCGGATCAGCATCGGGCGCTGGACGATCTGATCGCCCGGCAGGACGCCGCCATCGCAGCCGACGACCGCAGCGGCTTTCATGCGCTGGACGACCGGTTTCACCACGACATCTGCGCCTTCATCGGTCGCGAGGTGGTGTGGACCCTGATCAAGGAAAACAAGGGCCACATGGACCGCGCCCGCTATCTGTCGCTGTCCTACAACGCGCAGAACGCGATGCAGGAACATCGCGTGATCCTGCGCGCCCTGCGCGATCGCGACCCCGATGCCGCCGCCGCCGCCGTCACCGACCATCTGTCACGCATCAACGAGACGCTGGAACGACTGCGCATTGAACAACCCGAGATGCTGGGGCAATGACAGCTAGACAGGGCGCAACCGACCGGCCCGCAATCGGCTGAAGGAAAAGAGGGACAGAATGCGACAGACATGGCGCTGGTTCGGGCCGCAGGACCGGGTTTCCATCGACGACATGCTTCAGGCGGGGGTGCGGGGCGTGGTCTCGGCCATGCACCACATTCCCACCGGCGAAACATGGTTGCCCGACGAGATCGCGCGCCGCCAGGCCCAGATCGCCGCCATGCGCGACGGCACCCCGTCGGGGCTGGCCTGGGAGGTGGTCGAAAGCCTGCCGGTCAGCGAGGCCATCAAGACCCAGAGCGGCGACTGGCGGGCGCATGTGACGAACTGGATCGCCTCGATGCGCCATCTCCGCGACGCGGGAATCGAGGTGCTGTGCTACAATTTCATGCCGGTTCTGGACTGGACCCGGACCGACCTGTCCTGGCCCCGGCCTTCGGGCGCGCGCTGCATGCGGTTCGATTTCACAGATTTCGCGGTCTTCGACATCCACATCCTGCAACGCCAGGGCGCGGCCCGGGATGTCCCCGAGCATGTCCGCGACGAGGCCGCGCGCCGCTTTGCCGACATGGACGAGGCGCGACGCCAGCAATTGGCGGGCAACGTCGTCTTCGGCCTGCCGGGCGCAGCCGAACGTTTCAGCCTGCAGGATGTCCGCGACCTGCTTGACAGCTATGCGCCAGTGACGGATGCGGTCCTGCGCCGCAATTTCCACGATTTCCTGGAACAGGTCGCCCCCGTCGCGCAAGAGATCGGGATGCGGCTGTGCTGCCATCCCGACGATCCCCCTTTCGCCTTGCTGGGTCTGCCCCGGATCATGTCGACCGAGGCCGATTATGCCGAACGGATGGCCGCCGTCGATCTTCCCGCCAATGGCATCACCCTGTGTTCGGGATCGCTGGGCGCGCGGCCCGACAACGACCTGCCCGGCATGATGGACCGGCTGGGCGACCGGGTGCATTTCCTGCACCTGCGCAATGTGCGCCGCGACGGCGACGCGATCCGGGGTTCTTTCTTCGAGGAAGAACATCTGGCCGGCCAGACCGACATGGTGGCGCTGATCGCCGCGGTGCTGCGCGAGGAAAGGCGGCGGCGACGGGCCGGGCGGTCCGATGCGGTGATTCCGATGCGGCCCGATCACGGTCAGGATATCCTCGATGATCTGGGACGCGACGGCCAGCCGGGCTATCCCGCCATCGGCCGCCTCAAGGGTCTGGCCGAACTGCGCGGGGTCGAGGCGGCCCTGAGCCATCCGCTGACGGAGGTGCCGGCATGAGCGGCCTGATCCTGTCCATCGGCGAGGCGATGCTGGAATTGTCGCGGTCGGACACGCGCGAATTGTGGCGTCTGGGGATCGCGGGCGATACGCTGAATACCGCCTGGTATCTGCGCCGGACCCTGGGGACCGACTGGCGCGTGGGCTATCTCAGCCGCGTCGGCACGGGCGAGTTCTCGCAGAAGATGGTCGATTTCCTCGATGCCGAGGGGATCGAGACCGCGCATGTCACCCGCGACGCCGACCGCGAGATCGGCCTTTACGCGATTTCGCTGAAGGATGGCGAGCGCAGCTTTTCCTATTGGCGCGACAATTCCGCCGCCCGGCATCTGGCCGACGATCCGGAGACGCTGGACACTGCGCTGGCAGGGTGCCGCATCGCCTATCTGTCGGGAATCACGCTGGCGATCCTGTCCGACGCCGGGCGCGACAGGCTGCTGGCGGCGCTGAAACGGGCGCGGGCATCGGGCTGCCGGATCGTCTTCGACCCGAACCTGCGACCCCGGCTGTGGACCGGGGCCGCCGCGATGCGCCGCTGGATCGAGGCCGCGGCCTCGGGCGCCGATCTGGTCCTGCCCAGCCTCGAGGACGAGATGACCCATTTCGGCGATACGGATGACAAGGCGACTCTGGCGCGATATCTGGATCTGGGCGCGGGCGAGGTGGTCATCAAGAATGGCGGCGAGCCGATCCGGTTCGGCGGCGCACAGGGCGTCGGCGTGGTCGGCGATCTGGAACGCGCCACGCCGATCGATACGACTTCGGCCGGCGACGCCTTCAACGCCGGCTATCTGGCCGCCAGCCTTGGCGGCGCGGGTCCGGAGGATGCGATCCGCGCCGGTCACGCGCTGAGCCGCAAGGTGATCGCCCATCCCGGCGCGCTGGTCCGCGAGGCGGTCGCGGCGCCGGACTGATCCTCAGCCGACCTGCCGGCCCTTGACCCAGACCCCGGCCACCCGCAGCGTCCGGTCCATGTCGGCCAGCCGGATCAGATCGGCGCGCAGGCCGGTCCCGATCCGGCCGCGATCCGTCAGGCCGGTCGCGCGCGCCGGGGCGTCGGTGACGGTCGCGAAGGCGCGCGCCGGATCCTTCCACACACGCGCCAGATGCTGCGCCCCCAGCAACAGGCTGGAGGGCACGTAGTCGGACGAGATGATATCCAGCAATCCGTCCCGCGCCATCGCCTCGGCCGCGACATTGCCCGAATGGGATCCGCCCCGGATCAGGTTCGGCCCGCCCATCATCACCGCAATGCCGTGGTCGTGGCAGGCGCGCGCGGCCTCTTCCGTGGTAGGGAACTCGGCCAGGCGGATGCCATAGCCGGCGCTGGTCGCGACCTGATCGGCGGTGGTGTCGTCATGGCTGGCCAGCGTCGCGCCCAGGCGGCGCGCGGCGGCGACCGCGCCGGCCTCGTGCGCGGCGCCGAAACGGTCGCGCAGCGCGGTCAGGCGCGCGACATGATCGGCGAAGGCCGCATCGGTAAGCCCCTTCCTGCCCTGCACATACCGGGCCAGCTTGGCGATGTCACGGAATTGACGCTGGCCGGGCGTGTGATCCATCAGGCTGACCAGCCGGACGCGATCCTGCGGCCCGAATTCGGCCAGTTCGTCCAGCAGGGTCCGGCTGCAAATCTCGGCCCGCAAATGGATCCAGTGACTGATCCGGGTCCGTCCCTCGGCCTGCAGAGCATTGATCTCGCTGACCAGCGGGCGCGCATATTTCGCGTAGCCCGCCCCGTCTTCGGGGATCGACCCGACCCTTACCGCGTCGAGGACCGTGGTGATCCCGGCCGAGGCCAGTTCACCGTCATGGGCGAAGATCGCGGCAGCATGGGGCCAATCCACGCCGGGACGCGGCTGGATATGCCGTTCCAGATTGTCGGTATGCAGCTCCACCAGGCCGGGGGCGACGTGGTCGCCGCCGCAATCCATCGCGCCGGGCGGAACGGCGGCGCCCTCGCTGATGGCCACGATCACGCCGTCCTCCACATGGATGGCGCCGCGCATCACGCGGTCGGGCAGGATCAGTTCGGCATTTGCAAGGATCATCATGGAACAACCTCGTCCAGCGCAGCGAGAAAGGCGATCGTCGAAACCGCCGGATCGCCGGAATTGTCGATACGAATCAGGCGCAGGTTCCCCGGATCGAAGACCGCCTCGCGGGCGATGCGATCGGCGATCTGCGCCCGATCCTCGCGCCCGCGCGCAGCCAGCCTTGCGACACAAAGCGCCGGTTCCGCGCCGACATGGATCACGCCCAGCCCCGGAAAGACCCGCGCCGCATCGGCCAGGCAGCGCCGCGACAGGTCGACCAGCACCGTCCCGCCACCGGGTTCCGGCCAGGAAACACCGTAGCACAGGCCATGCGCCTGCCAAGCCAGCCGCACCACGGCAAGATCATGCGTCACCACGATCGCGGACAATCCCATGTCGCGCACAAGCCCGCGCAGCAGATCCAGCAGCCGCGCCTGAACGCTGTCAATAATCGGTGTCCGAACAGACAAGTTATCCGTTTTGATCAAGGGGCGGTTTCGGCCCATTTTCGGTCA
>CERQ01045111.1_pt1 | contig 18786 bp, 18 predicted proteins | sample 530711 | NCBI WGS metagenome assembly CERQ01 (sample SAMEA2620882, study PRJEB7988) | marine metagenome | biome: marine biome (ENVO:00000447); feature: mesopelagic zone (ENVO:00000213); material: "saline water (ENVO:00002010), including plankton (ENVO:xxxxxxxx)" | depth 850 m | reverse complement strand
GGGAGGAATTCATGAAACGTTCGTTCATTCTGACGGCGATGGCGGCGGCTGCGGTCGCCGCAGCGGCGCAGACCGCCGCCGCGCAATCCTTCGACGGCAAGACGGTCGAATACACCATTCCCTTTTCGGAATCGGGCGGATCGGCGCAATGGGCCAATTTCTACGCGCCGCTCTTGTCCGAGGCGCTGCCCGGCGCGCCGACCGTGGTCGTGCGCTACCGTCCCGGCGCCGGCTCGACCGAGGGCGCGAACTGGTTTCAGGGCCAGCAGGATGAGGGCGACGGGCTGACCATCTTCGGCGATTCGGGATCGACCAAGTTTCCCTATCTTCTGGGCGATCCGCGCGTCCGCTATGAATATCGGGACTGGCAGCCGGTCCTGGCTTCGGCCACCGGCGGCGTGGTCTATCTGCCGCCGGATCTGGGCGAACGGTTCGACGGCGACATGGACGAGTTGAAGGACGAGCCGTATCTGTATGGCAGCCAGGGGGCCACGACGCTGGATCTGGTGCCGCTGCTGGCCTTCAAGATGCTGGGAATGCAGGTCGATCCTGTCTTTGGCGTCGAGGGGCGCGGTGATGGGCGGCTGATGTTCGAACGTGGCGAGGCCAATATCGATTACCAGACCTCGGCGGCCTATCTGGCCAACGTGCAGCCGCTGGTCGATGACGGACTGGCGGTGCCGATCTTTACCTGGGGCGCGCTGGACGAACAGGGCAATATCGTCCGCGACCCGACCTTCCCGGACCTGCCCAGCTTCAAGGAAGTCTGCGAGGCGACGGCGGAATGCGAAACCGAAGGTGTGGCCTGGGACGCCTACAAGGCATTCTTCGTCGCGGGCTTTGCCAACCAGAAAACCATCTTCCTGCCATCCTCGGCCTCGCAGGAGGTGGTCGATACCTATGTCAAGGCGCTGCGCGAAATCACCACTGCCGAAGACTTCAAGGATCGCGCGGTCGAGGTTCTGGGCGCCTATCCGCAGCTTGTGGGCGATGCGGCGGTCGAGGCGACCAAACAGGCCACGTCGATCACGCCTGAAGCCAAGCAATACGTTCTCGACTGGCTGAAAGAGGACTACGACATCACCCTGGAGTGATGGCCGGCGTCTTCTGCCAGCCTGCGCTGCCCGCCGATGGACGGGCGGCGCCGATTTTCCCCAGCAAACGGAGAGCGTCGTGGAGACCTTCCTGCAGGCATTGCCCAGTCTGGGTCAGGCTTTCGCCCTGATCTTCCAACCGATGCAGCTGGTCTATCTTGTCGGAGGCGTTCTGCTGGGCCTCTCGATCGGGGTGCTTCCCGGACTGGGCGGCATCGCCGGGCTCGCGCTGCTGCTGCCCTTCATGTACGGGATGGAACCGGTCTCGGGGCTGGCGCTGATGATCGGGCTGATCGCGGTCATTCCGACCTCGGACACGTTCTCGTCCGTGCTTCTGGGCATACCGGGATCATCCGCCAGCCAGGCGACGGTGCTGGACGGCTTTCCCCTGGCCAAACAGGGTCACGCCGCGCGCGCGCTGTCGGCGGCCTTCGCCTCGTCGCTGTTCGGCGGTCTGTGCGGCGCGATCGTGCTGACCTTCTTCATCCTGATCGCCCGGCCGCTGATCCTTGCATTCGGCCTGCCCGAAATGCTGATGATCACGATCCTCGGCCTGTCGATGGTCGCGATCCTTGCCGGTCGTGTGCCGCTGAAAGGTGTGGTCGCGGCCGGGCTGGGGCTGATGTTCGGCACCATCGGCGCCGCCCCAGCCGGCGGCAGCCTGCGCATGTCCACCTATGACCTGCCCTATCTGGTCGATGGCTTCCAACTGGTGATCGTGGGCCTTGGCATCTATGCGGTGCCCGAGATCGTCTCGCTTCTGCGGCAGGACAGGGCCATCGCCGAGGGCGGGACGCTGGGCGACGGCTGGACGCAGGGCGTGCGCGACTGGTGGACCCATCGCTGGCTGTCGCTGCGCTGCGCGGTGATCGGCGTGATCGTGGGTGTCATTCCCGGTCTGGGCGGATCCGTGGTGGACTGGCTGGCCTACGGATCGGCCGTGCAGACGGCAAAAGACAAGTCGCAGTTCGGCCAGGGCGACATTCGCGGGGTGATCGCGCCCGAAAGCTCGAACAACGCGAAAGAGGGCGGCGGGCTGGTGCCCACGCTGATCTTCGGCATCCCCGGATCGGGGTCGATGGCGATCTTTCTTGGCGGTCTGGCGCTGCTGAACATGACGCCGGGACCGCAGATGGTGCGCAACAATCTGGACATCACCTACACCATCGTCTGGTCGCTGGCGCTGGCCAACGTGATCGGCGCGGGGCTGTGCATCCTGCTGTCCAAATGGATCGCGCGGATGACGACGATCCGCTTTACCATCATCGCGCCCTATCTGTTCACGATCATCGCCTTCGCGGCTTTCCAGTCGCGTCAGTCGGCGCTGGATCTTGCGGCGCTGGTCGGCATCGGCATCCTGGGTATCCTGCTGCGGCGGTTCGACTTTTCGCGGCCGGCCTTCCTCATCGGTTTCGTCCTCAGCAACCAGTCCGAGATCTTCGTCAACCAGGCTTTCCAGATCGCCGGGGCCCGGTTTCGTCGCTCGTCCGAAGCCGGCTGGGATTACCTGCTGTCGCCGATCACGATCACCTTGCTGGTGCTGACAATCGTCTCGGTCATCGTGGGGATCCGGGCGTCCAAGAACATCCGCGAAAATATCGAGGCGCCGACCAGCACCAAGACCGCGCCGCTGATCTTTTTGGGCATCGTCACCGCCTATGTCGCGATCGCGACGCTGGATGCCTGGGGCGTCAGCCGCCTGCAGGACCGGGTCTTTCCGCTGACCATCGGCCTGGTGACGCTGGCGGGCGCGCTGCTGCTGCTGGCCCGGATGGCGATGACGCCCGCGACCGACGATGTCTTCATCGACCTCGAATGCGGGACCGAGGGCGAGGCACCGCACGGCCTGTGGTCGACGCTGACATGGTTCGGGGCACTGGTCGCGATGACCTTCGTGTTCGGGCTGTTCATCGCGCTGGCGATCTTTCTGCTGGCCTTCTTCCGGGTCCGGGGTCGCTTTGGCTGGCCGGGCACGCTGCTGGCCACCGCCATCGGGCTTGCCTTCATCACCGGGCTTGCGGGCTTTCTGGGGCGCGAATTGCCGCCGGGATACCTGCAGACGCTTTCCGACCTTCCCTGGCCCCTGACCTGAGGCACCCCAGATGAGCCAAACCGCGATCCCCTATCATTTCCTGCGCGGCGGCACCTCGCGCGGACCCTATCTTCGCCGCAGCGATCTGCCGCAGGACCAGCAGACGCTGTCGCAGGTGCTGATGGCCATCGTCGGCGCAGGCCATCCGCTGAACATCGACGGCATCGGCGGCGGCAACGCCGTCACCACCAAGGTCGCGATGCTGTCGCCGTCGGAACGCGCCGATTGCGATATCGACTATTACTTCGCGCAGGTCGCCGTCGACCGGCGCGAGGTCGATTACCGCCCGACCTGCGGAAACATCCTCGTGGGCGTCGGTCCCGCCGCGATCGAGATGGGTCTGATCGCGGCGCGGGACGACGAGACGGTCGTGCGCATCCACGCGGTCAATACCGGCGCGGTGGTCGAGGCGCGGATCCAGACGCCGGGCGGTCAGGTCCGATATGGCGGCAGCACCGAAATCGCCGGCGTGCCCGGCAGTGCCGCGCCGATCGCGCTTGGCTTCATGGAAACGGTGGGATCGGTCACCGGCGCCTTGCTGCCCACCGGCAGGCTGCGCGACGTCATCGACGGGATCGAGGTGACCTGCATGGATGTCGCCATGCCGGTGATGATGGCGCGGGCGGCGGATTTCGGCCTGACCGGCCATGAAAGCCAGGCCGAGCTGGACGAAAGGCGCGACTTCTATGACCGGGTGGAGCCGATCCGCCTCAAGGCCGGGCGGATGATGGGCCTTGGCGACGTGTCGCAATCGGTCACGCCCAAGATCACCCTGCTGGCCGCACCGCGCCATGGCGGCACCATCGCCGCGCGCTATTTCATGCCGTGGTCCTGCCATCCCTCGATGGCGGTGACCGGCGCGCAATGCATCGCCGCCTGCGCGATCACGCCCGGCACCGTGGCCGACGGCCTGGTGGATTCGGCCGCGCGGGGGCCATCGCCCGTCAATATCGGCATCGAACACGCCACCGGGACCTTCGATGTGCTGGTCGATTTCCGGCGCGATGGCGATGCGGTCGCGATCCGGTCGGCCGGGGTGGTCCGCACCGCGCGCCTGCTGGCACGGGGCGAGGTCCTGATTCCGGCGACCATCTGGACGCGCTGAGGATGCATCTGTTCGAACATCTGGCCGATTGCTTCGTCGCCGAAGGGGTCGATACCTGCTTTGCGCTGCTGGGCGATGCCAACATGAACTGGGCCACCGCGCTTGCCGGGCGCGGGGTCGCCATGACCTATGTCCGCCACGAACATTGCGCCGTGGCCGCCGCGACCGCCTTTGCGCGCAAGTCCGGCCGGGTCGGTGTCGCGACCGTGACCTGCGGGCCGGGGCTGACGCAGGTCCTGACCGCCCTGCCCGCCGCCGCGCGCGCCCGGCTGCCGCTGGTCATCTTCGCGGGCGAGGCGCCGCTGGGCGCGGCATGGTACAACCAGGCCATCGACCAGGCGCCCTTCATCGCCGCGACCGGGGCCCGCTACCGGGCTCTGCACCACGTCCCGCGCATGGCCGAGGCGATCCGCGACGCTTTTGTCGAGGCGAAAGAGACGCGCGGCCCCGTCGTCCTCGGCGTGCCCTTCGATCTGCAGGCCAGGCAGATCGCGCCGCCGGCATGCCTGCCCCGGCCATCGGCGGAGATCATGCCGCGAACGGGGCCGATTCCCCCCGGCAGCGACGATCTGGATGCGCTGCTGGCGGAAATCGACGCGGCCCGGCGTGTCGTCATCATGGCCGGTCTTGGTGCCGCCGATGCCGATGCCGCCGCATCCTGCCGCGATCTGGGCGACCGGATCGGCGCGCTGATGGCCACGACCCTGCCCGCGCGCGGCCTGTTTCACGGCGATGCCTTCTCGCTGGGCATTGCGGGCGGCTTCTCGACCGCGCTGGCCCGATCGCTGTTTGCCCAGGCCGATCTGGTCCTGGCTTTCGGATGCAGCCTGACCCAGCACAACCTGGACAAGGGCAAGCTGTTCCCCAAGGCCCGCATCGTGCAGATCGACACCGCGCCCCGCGCGGTCAGTCAGGGCATGGTGGCTGCCGAACGGCATCTGCGATCGGATGCGCGGCTGGCGGCGCAGGCGCTGGCGCGCCGCGCCTCGCCACGGCAGGGCTGGCGCAGCGCGGACTTGGCCGATGCCATCGCGACGACGCCGGCCGATACCGCGACATTCCCGGCCCAGCCGGGCCTGCTGGATCCGCGCGATGTGGTCTCGGTGCTGGACAAAGTGTTGCCGATGGACTGGCAGATGGTCAATTCATCGGGCCATTGTTCGTTCTTCTTCGCGCAGATGGATCGGCCCTGGGACCGCTTTCTGACCATCCGCGAATTCGGCGCGATCGGCAACGGCATCGCCTATGCGATGGGCGTTGCCGCCGCGCGGCCGGGCGAAAGGATCGTCCTGCTCGACGGGGACGGATCGGTGCTGATGCACATTCAGGAGTTGGAGACACTCCGCCGCCACGGCCTGGATATCCTGATCTGCGTGCTGAACGACGGTGCCTACGGATCCGAGATCCACAAGCTGCGCCACGAGGGCCTGTCGGATGCCGGCGCGGTCTTCGGCCGGACCGATCTGGCCGCGATCGCGCGCGGTTTCGGCATCGCGGGATACCGTGTCGACGACCTGTCGGCGCTGCCCGGCATCGTCGAGCGGTTTGCCGCCCGGCGCGGACCGATGCTGATCGACGTTCCGGTATCCGACATGGTGGCATCGCCGGTCATCCGGCGCGCCCATCCCGACGGCCATAGCGGAACCGAACACCCTGTCGCGATCGAGGCATTCCTGTGAAGGTCCATATTCTTGACGACTGGTATGACAGCCTGCGCGGCTTGCCCTCGTTCGGGCTGCTGGCCGGCCACGAGGTCACGATCTGGACCGACCGCGCCGCCGATGACGAGGTTCTGGCCCGGCGCCTGTCGGATGCCGATGCGGTCGTGCTGTTTCGCGACCGGACGGCGGTGACCGCCTCTCTGGCCGCCCGGCTGCAGGGCGGTCCCCGGCTGATCGCGATGCGGGGGCAGCATGGCCATGTCGATGCCGATGCGCTGACCCGCGCCGGCATCCTGTTCTGCGCCCGAAAGGCACGCGACGGGGCATCGCGATCCACGGCGGAACTGACCATGGGGCTGGTGATCGCGGGGCTGCGTTATCTGCCCGACCAGATCGCCTCGGCCCGGGCCGGGCATTGGCAGGGCGCCGCGCCGCTGGGCCGCAACGTCGCGGGCCAGAGACTGGGGCTTTACGGCTATGGCGGGATCGCGAAACTGGTTGCGGGCTTTGCCCGCGCAATGGGCATGGAAGTGCGGTTCTGGGCATCCGATCAGGGCCGCGACCGCGCCGCCGCCGATGGCGAGGACCTGCCCGCCACGCGGCGGGATTTTTTCGCGCAATCCGACGTGGTATCGATCCACAAGCGGCTGACGCCCGACACGCGGGCCGAGATCACGCAAGGCGACCTGATGGCGATGCGCCCCGGTTCGCTGCTGATCAACACCTCGCGGGCCGGGCTGATCGCCGAGGGCGCGGTCTTGCAGGCGCTGGAGGCGGGGCGGATCGAACGCGCCGCGCTGGACGTGTTCCCGCAAGAGCCGGTGACCGACCCGGCCGACCCGCTGCTGTCCCATCCCGGCGTCATCCCGACCCCCCATATCGGCTTCATCACCCGCGAGGAACTGGACCGGCAGTTCGGCCAGATCTACGATCTGGTGAACGCCCATGCGCGGGGCGAGCCCTTCGACATGGTCAATCCCGCGGTCTGGACGCGCGATCGGAACTGACATCGACATGGGCCGAAAACCGTTCCAGCATCTCGGCCTTGATCAGGCCCAGCAATTCGCTGGCCTGCCCCGAGATCGGAACCGCGCGCCGCGACACGATGCCCAGCGTGCGCTGCAGCCGGACTCCGTGAAAGGGAAGCGCGACCAGCGAGGCCGGCGCCATGCCGATGGCGCTGCGCGGAAGGATGGTCAGCGCCACGCCCGCATTGACAAGGCGCATTGCCATGGTCGCGTTCTGGACCTCGAAATGCCAGTGCAGGTGGTCGCGCAGATCGCCGAAGGCCGCGTCCAGCAATTGCCGGTTCTTCGATTGCGACCGGATCCTGGCCAGCCTGGGACCGATCAGATCCGGCAGACCGACATGAGGCTTGCCGGCCAGGGGATGATCGTGGCGCACGAACAGGTGGTATTCTTCGTCCACCAAGGGACGAAGCCGCAGGTCGGCCAGTTCGGCCGACATGATGGTCACGCCGAATTCCGCCTCGCCGCTTCTGACCGCCTCGGAAATCTGCGCGACGGGGATGTCCAGCACCTCGAACGAGATTTCGGGCCGGCGCGCCGCCATTCTGTCCAGCACTCCGCCAAGCAGCACATTCGCGATCGAGGGCAGGCAGGCAAAGGCCAGCCGCCTGGCCTTCCGCTGCGCGCCGGTCCGCACGGATTCATAGGTATCCTGCAACGCCTTCAGCAGCGCCCGCGCCTCGGGCAGCAGCCCCTGGCCGATCGCGGTCAGCGACACCTCGCGGCTGGTCCGGATCAGCAGCGCCGCGCCCAGATCCTGTTCGATCTTGCGCAGCCGATGCGACAGCGCCGCCTGACTGAGGCTGAGCGAATCGGCGGCGCGATGGAACGAGCCATGGTCCGCGATCGCCACGAAGGCCTCGAGGCCAAGATAATCCACGCGCATCCTCGCCGCCCCCATCCGGCGGGCTACAGGCTACAACCTGCGCCCACAGGGGCAAGCCCGCGATGATCCCCGCATGGTTCCTGCCCGACGGGATGACCGACATCGTCTTTCTGGTCCTTGTCGCGACCAGCTTCGCGGCTTCGCTGATCACCGTGGCCTTCGGCATCGGCGGCGGCGGCGTCCTGCTGGCGGTGATGGCGATCCTGGTGCCGCCCGCCGCGCTGATCCCGACACATGGCGTGATCCAGATCGGATCGAATCTGGGCCGGGCGCTGATCACGTTCGGCAGGATCTTCTGGCCCGCGATCCCGGCCTTCGCGGCGGGCTCGGTCATCGGCGCGGCGGCGGGAGGTGCCATCGTGGTCAGCCTGCCGCCGGCCTGGGTGCAGATCGGCGTCGGCTGTTTCGTGATCTGGTCGGTGATCGGGCGACCGCCCAGCGGATTGCGCGACTGGCCGCTGCTGGTGGGGGCGGTGTCCAGCTTTCTGACCATGTTCTTCGGGGCGACGGGGCTGTTCGTCGCCACCTATACGAAATCGCATAATCTGCCGCGCCATGCCCATGTCGCCACCCACGCGACGCTGATGACGGTGCAGCACGGCGTCAAGACAATGGCCTTCGGCCTGCTGGGCTTTGCCTTCGCGCATTGGCTGGCCTTTGTCGCGGTGATGATCGCGGCGGGCTTTCTTGGCACGCTGGCGGGAAAGCTGCTGCTGAACCGGATCGATGACCACGGCTTTCGCCGGGCCCTGGACGCGATCCTCATCATTCTGTCGATCCAGCTGATCGTGGCGGGATTGCGAAAGCTGACCTTGTCTGACTGATGCCCGGAGAAAGTCGATGACACGAACCACCCTTGCCCTGATGCCCGGCGACGGCATCGGCCCCGAGATCGCCGCCGCGACTCGCGTCGTGCTGGAGGCCGCGTCCGACCGCTTTGATCTGGACCTGGCATTCCGCGTGATCGAGGTCGGTTTCGCCGCCCTGGAGGCGACCGGCAGCACCTTTCCCGAAACGGCGTTCAAGGCCATCGAAGGCTGCGACGGGATCGTCCTGGGCCCGGTCTCGCACAATGCCTATCCCACGCGCGAGGACGGCGGGCTGAACCCGTCGGGCGAATTGCGCAAAAGACTGGATCTGTTCGCCAATATCCGCCCCGCCCGCAGCCGCGCGGGAATCGTCCCGCGTGCCGGAACGCCGCTGGATCTGGTGATCGTTCGCGAGAATACCGAAGGCTTCTACGCCGACCGCAACCTTCATCGCGGCCCGGGCGAGATCATGGTGACGCCGGACGTCTCGCTGGCCTTCAGGCGGATCACCCGCGACGCATCGATGCGGATCGCGCGACAGGCTTTCGCGCTGGCGGAAACACGGGGCCGACATGTGACCGCGGTTCACAAGGCGAATGTGATGCGTGTCAGCGACGGTCTGTTTCTGGAATGCTGCCGGTCGGTGGCCGCGGATTATCCCGACACGCGCTATGATGAAAGCCTTGTCGATGCGATGTGCGCCCATCTGGTGCGATCGCCCGATCTCTACGACGTGATCGTGACCACCAACATGTTCGGAGACATCCTGTCGGATCTGGCCGCGGAACTGGCAGGCGGGCTGGGCCTTGCGGCGTCGCTGAACGCCGGAGAAAGAATGGCGATGGCGCAGGCGCAGCACGGCTCGGCGCCCGATCTGGCAGGTCGGGACATCGCCAATCCCGCCTCGCTGATCGGATCGGCGGGGATGCTGCTTGTCTGGCTGGGCGCGCGGCGCGGGGATGATGCGATGCAGGCGGCCGGGGCGGCGATCGAAGCGGCACTGGAAGAATGCCTGACCTCGCCCGGTCACAGGACCCGCGATCTGGGCGGCCGGGCCGGCACGCGCGACCTGGCCCACGCGGTCGGCGCAAGGCTGACGGACAAGACGGTCTGACATCGTTCAGCGCGGCGGCCGTACCGGGGAACCGTCACATCGGCGCGAGCGTTCGCGGCAGATGCCATCCGCCAGACGTGATGTGCAGATGCCACGGAAAAGGATAGAATTGGCGACATGAACAGACGCATCTTCGCCTTCGCGCCCGCCGCCGCCCTCCTCGTTCTTGGTCTTGGCCTTGGCAGCCCGGCCTTGGCCGAAAAGATCCCGCTGAACGAGATCTCTCGCTATCTCAACGGCCTCACGACCGCGACCTCGGACTTTACGCAGGTCAATCCGGACGGCACGATGTCAACCGGAACCGTGTATATCCGCCGTCCGGGCAGGGTCCGGTTCGAATACAACAACGACAAGACACTGGTCGTGGCCTCGGGCGGCAACGTGACCGTCGTCGATCCGAAATCGAACGGCGGTCCGCAGCAATATCCGCTGTCCAGAACCCCGCTGTCGATCATCCTGGCCCGGAACGTCGATCTGGGCCGGGCCAACATGGTCACCGGCTACGCCGAGGCGAAGAATTCGACCGTGGTGACGGCCCAGGATCCCGCCAATCCGCAATACGGCAATATCCAGTTGGTCTTCACCAGTCCGACCGAACTGCGGCAATGGATCGTGACCGACGACAGCGGCCAGAAGACGACGGTGATCCTGGGCGAGATGCGCAAGGGCGTCTCGATCCCGGATTCGAAATTCGTGATGCGCTGAGCCGCGCGTCCGGGACCGATCGCTGTCATCCAGACAGCGATCTTGACCTTTTCGGCGAAAGGCCGCAACGCTGCGGCGAGAACTTGCCGCAGGGGTTATCGCCATGTCGATGTCGGCCCGCCTTTTCACCCCGATCCTGGTCGGCGGCTCGCTGATCCTGCTGATCAATTTTGCGCTGCGGGCCAGTTTCGGCGTCTTCCAGATACCGATCGGCGCGGAATTCGGCTGGCCGCGCGCCGAGTTCAGCCTTGCCATCGCGATCCAGAACCTGGCCTGGGGGATCGGCCAGCCGATCTTCGGCGCCATGGCCGAACGCTGGGGCGACCGGCCGGCGGTCATCCTTGGCGCGCTGCTGTATTCCACGGGGCTGATCCTCAGCGCCTACGCGACCACGCCCGCGACGATGCAGCTGCTGGAGATACTGGTCGGCTTCGGCATCGCGGGAACGGGTTTCGGTGTCATCCTTGCGGTGGTCGGCCGCGCCGCCAGCGACGCCAACCGCAGTCTCGCGCTTGGCATCGCCACGGCTGCGGGTTCGGCCGGGCAGGTCTTCGGGGCACCTTTGGCCGAGATGCTTCTGGGCCGTTATCCGTGGCAATCCGTGTTCATGATATTCGGCGTGATCGTGCTGACGACGCTGCTGTTCCTGCCGATGCTGGGCGGCGGCCGCCCCGCCGTTCGCAGCGAGATCGAGGAGAGCATGGGCGGCGTCTTGCGCCGCGCCTTCCGCGATCCGTCCTATCTGATGATCTTCACCGGCTTTTTCTCCTGCGGCTATCAGCTTGGCTTCATAACCGCGCATTTTCCCGCCATGATCACCGGCATGTCCGGCCCGATCTCGCCGCTGGGCACGCTGGCCAGCATCGGCATCACCACCACGTCGGCGCTTGGCGCGGCGGCGATCAGCCTGATCGGGCTGGCCAATATCGCGGGCTCGATCTTCGCGGGCTGGCTGGGCAACCGATACAGTCGGAAATACCTTCTGGCGGGGATCTATGCCCTGCGCACCATCGCCGCGGCCGCCTTCATTCTGGCGCCGATCACCCCGGCCAGCGTGGTCGCCTTCTCGCTGGTCATGGGCGGGCTGTGGCTGGCGACGGTTCCGCTGACCTCGGGCCTGGTCGCGCATCTCTACGGTCTGCGCTATATGGGAACGCTTTACGGCTTTGTCTTCCTGTCGCACCAGATCGGCTCGTTTCTGGGGGTCTGGCTGGGCGGGACGATGTACGACATCTATGGCGATTACACACTGGTCTGGTGGGTGGGCGTCGGCGTCGGCGCCTTCAGTGCCCTGATCCACCTGCCTGTTCGCGAGGCGCCCTCGCGACTTTCACCCGCAGCGCAGGCCGCCTGAAACGGCGCCGCCGCCGATCACGGCAGATGGCTGGCAATGGCGCGGGCCAGGGCAAAGACACGCTGCTCCAGGATTACCGGCGTTTCGCAGACATAGGTCAGCGATTTCTGGCGTTCGGTGAAGATGCGCTGATCCCAGTCCAGCGCCTTTTCCTCGGCGTCCATGGCATCGAAGTCGGGATTTTCCTCGGCCTCCAGCCGGGCCATCCGGCTCCGGCGATCCTCGATCATCTTCGCCAGTGCGACCTGTTTTTGACCATAGCGCGCGATCCCGGCGATCAGCGCGCTGCGCTCGGATTCGATCCGGTCGAAAATGGCCTGCATCAGCGCGGTCAGCCGGGCCGCATCGGCATCCCGGGCGAAATCGGCGATGTCCTTTTCGGCCTGCTCGATCGGCAGGCGACGCTGTTCCAGTCGATCGGCCAGATCCGCGATCCGGGGATCCGCCGCCAGGCTCAGCACGGCCTGGTCCGGCACCGGTCCGGCCCAGACCTGACCCAGCGAAAGCCGCGGCTGTTTGGGTTGGATACAGGGCCATGTCGGATCGGTCCCGCTGGCCGCCAGGGCGGGGCCGGCGACCAGACAGGCGATCAGGACCGCAAGGATTTTCATGCTTTTCCCTTTCTGCGGGCCCAAAGGCCCTTTGACGGATCATACATGAACACCGCCCCCGCGAAGAACCCCGCCAGAAAGCCAAGGACCACCGCCAGGGACAGCCAGTTCACCTGAAGATACAACGCGAAGCGGATCAGTTCGACCGCGTGGGTAAAGGGATTCACGGCCGAGATGTCGTGCAGCAGGGTCGAGCTTTCGCCCATCCGCCACAGCGGATAGAGCGCGGAGGAGGCGAAAAACATCGGGAAGATGACGAAGTTCATGACGCCCGCGAAATTCTCCAGCTGGCGTATGGTCGAGGACAGGAAAAGCCCCATCGCCCCCAGCATCAGCCCCGACAGGATCAGCGCGGGCAGCACCGCCAGATAGCCCCAGGGCGGCGGCTGCACGTCCCAGAACCATGCGATCGCCAGGAAGGTATAGACTTGGATGATCGAAACCAGGACCCCCGCAACCAGTTTCGAGGCCAGCAGGAACCAGCGCGGGAACGGGCTGACCAGCAGGGTCCGCATGGCGCCGGTGTCGCGGTCATAGACCATCGACAGCGAGGATTGCATTCCGTTGAACAGCTGGATCATCGCGCACAGTCCCGGCGTCACGTAAACCTCGTAGAGCACATAGGTCTGATAGGGCGGCGTGATCGACAAGCCAAGGACGGCGCGGAACCCGGCCGCGAAGATGAACAGCCAGACCAGCGGCCGCACCAGCGCCGCCAGGAAGCGGCCGCGCTGGTTGACGAAGCGCAGCGTCTCGCGCCGGGCGATGCCCAGAAAGGCCGTCGCCCACGCCGCGGCCGGGAAGGCGCGGTCGCCGCTCATGCCGGGGTGCCGGTCAGGCTCAGAAAGGCCTGGGTCAGTCCTTGCCGGCCGGCAATGTTCGAGGCGCGGCCCCGGCGCAGGATCTGGCCCTGATGCAGGATCACCAGATCGTCGTCGGGCTGGATCTCGTCCATGATGTGGGTGGCCCACAGCGCCGAGACGCCCTGTTCGGCGATCAGCCGGCGGGTCAGGGCCAGCACCTCGGCGCGCGATTTCACGTCAAGGCCGACGGTCGCCTCGTCCAGCAGCAGGATATCGGGGCGGTGAATCAGGGCGCGGGCGATTTCGGCCCGCCTGGTCTGTCCGCCCGACAGGGCGCTGACCCGGTCGCCGCCCTTGTCGGTCAGGCCGGCCTGATCCAGAACCTCGGCGATGCGCACCCGTGCCTCGGCCCGGCCGATCCCATGCAACGCGGCGTGGTAGGCAAGGTTCTGGCGCACGCTCAGATCGGCGTCCAGCGCGCGGCTTTGAAACACGATACCCAGCCGCGCCAGGGCCTGCCGCGGCGCGCGGCGCAGATCGTGGCCGGCAACCCGGATGGTGCCCGAAGTATTGTCGTAGAGCCGGGTGATCAGCGAGAAAAGGGTCGTCTTGCCCGCCCCGTTCACCCCCAGCAGCGCGGTAAAGCCGCCGCGCGGCACGTGCAGCGACACGTCGGTCAGCGCCGCGACGCTGCCGAAGGAATGGCTGACCCTGTCGATGTCCAGTGCGGCGGTCACGAAAGCCCCTACCGGATGGTGAAGACGGCCCGCTGGGTGTCCCCGCGCGCACCGGGAATGGACAGCGTGTATCGGCCCGGCAGAATGGCCACGAAGCTGATCGAGGCGGTGCCGGCCTCGTCGAATTCAAGGCTGTGCACGCCCGTCGGCCGGATCTCGATCCCGTTCACGACGATTTCGTTCACCCAGATCGCGCGAAAGAAATCGCCGCCCGACAGGCCCAGTTCCTGACTGCCATCGGCGTTGATGTCGATCCGGTAATACCCGCCCGAGGACAGCGTGTAATCGCCGCTTGCGACCGGCTGTCCGGCAGCCATCGTCAGCGGCGCCAGATCGGCGCGGTTGTCCGAGGACAGAAGCCCCGCCAATCCGTAATCGAACTTGCCCTTCGCCTCGTGGATGCCGGCGGCCGCGTCCGTCGGTGCCGCGTCATCGTCGTCGCCATCTTCGGGGGCGGTCGGCCCGGACCGGGATTCCCCGGCCGGGGCATCTGCGGCAGGAACGGCGTCCTGCGCCATGGCGGGCGCGCCCGTCAGGACAGCGGCCATCAGGATCGCCAACAGGCGGGTCGGATTCGGCTTCATTCTCTGCCTTTCCTTTTCTCTGGGCTAATGCGGGCCGGGCGCGATCACCACGCCCCAGGGCTGCTGACCCACGGGAATGGACTTGACGACCTTTTCCCTGGCCACATCGATGATCGAGACGTCGTTGGAGTTGCCGTTCGTGGTGAACAGGTATTTCTGGTCCGGCGTGAAGGCCATCTGCCAGACACGCTGGCCGACCAGCAGGTAATCCCGCACCTCGTCGGACTTGCCGTCGATCACGGCCACGCGGTTGGCGGGGCCAAGCGCCACGAAGACCCTGCTGCCGTCATCGGTGACGCGGACGCCGACCGGCTGGATCGCTTCGGGCAGCACACCGGGAATCTCGAATCCGATCTTGTCGATGATCTGCTGGGTGGACGGGTCGATGACGCTGACCGTGCCGCCGATCTCGGCGCTGACATAAAGCTTGGTTCCGTCGCGATTGTATTCGGCAAAGCGCGGGCGGCTGTCCACCAGCACATTGGCAAAGATCTGAAAGCTTTCGGTGTCGATGAAATGCGCCATGTTGGTGGTTTCGGAGGTGTTGATCACCACCCTCCCGTCCGGGCTGACGCCCATCCCCTCGGGCTCGACCCCGACCGGGATCTCGGCCAGCACCTTGCGGGTTTGCGTATCGATCACCGTGACCAGGTTGTCGTCCTCGTTGGCGATGTAAAGCGGGTTGCCCGACGGGTGCAGAACGAACAGTTCCGGGTCCGGCCCCGACGGCAGCGTATACAATTCCTCCATCGTCTCGGGGTCGAAGACCCGGACCAGATCGTCGTCCGAGGCGCAGACATACAATTTCGTGCCATCGGGGCTGATGGTGATGCCGCGCGGGCGGTTGCCGACCGGATAGGTGCCGATCACCTCCTGCGTGTCGCTGTCCAGCACCGTGACGTCGTTGCTTTTTTCGTTGGTGACAAACACGCGGTTGGCCATCGCCGGGGCTGCGGCCAGGCACAGGACGAGGGTCGGAAGATATCGCATGGCGCCTCTTTCAGAACGAACATTCGGTTTCGGGACGGTCGATGCCCAGGGTATCGAGCTGGCTGACCTGGTGAAGGTATTGACCCTGCGGGCTGACCGAGGCCATCAGATCGCCGGTGGTCAGCAGGATCGGCTGGCGCAGCTGCTGATCCCAGTCGCGGATGGTCAGCTTCTGCCCCTTGAAGCCGGCGACCTCGAAGCGGTCGGACAGCAGGAAGTCGCGCAGAACCGCCGGATCGGCCGAGCCGGTGCGCGTCGCCGCCTCGCCGATCATGCGCAGTGCCAGCCATGTCTGGTAATCGACCTCGCGCATGGGGCGGCCTGCCAGTTCCTCGAACCGGTTCTGGAACTGGCTCGCGCCCCAGGCCTCCATCGCGGGATGCCAGGTTCGCGGCACCAGCCCGGCGGATCCGGCGACAGGCCGCGGATCCCAGGTCTGATAGGGCAGATAGGGGGCGAAGACATCCGAATCGTCGGCCGCGATCATCACGTCATAGGCCGGCGCCCGCTGGGTGAAGACCGGCATCTGCTTTTGCACCTGCACATGCCCGGAATCGGTGCGCCTTGCACCGCCGGTATCTTCATAGACACGAGTTTCGACGATCTTCGCACCGAATTTCGAGGCCGCGCGCCGGTAGGCGTCGGCCAGATCGGTATCGGCGGGATGGCTGCCCTCGACCAGGAACCAGCGCGGCCAGTTCTTCCACATCAGGAACTGCGCCAGGGCGTCGGCGATCATCGCATGGCTGGGCGCGACATGGATGATGTTCGCCCGGCAATCCGCGCCGCGCAGGGCGTCGCCGCGCGCGCGGGCGTTCAAAATCGTCGCCCTGTCTCCGGCCCGGTCGGCCAGTGCCAGCGTGGTCTGGTCGTCGGCCAGCACGACGATGAAGGCAATGCCGGCGCCGATCAGGCTGTCCAGCGCCGCATTCGCCCCGTCGGGGCCGGTTGCGACCTCTTGGGCTTCGAAATCCTGACCCATGAAGCGACCGGTCGTGTCATTATCCTCGATCGCCAGCCGCGCGCCCGCAAAACCCAGGTCGGCCGTCGGCAGTTCCAGCCGCGAGATCGGGCGCAGCGTCTGCGCATCGACACGCAGCACGGCGGCGCGGATCAGCATCGGATCGGCCGCCCGCTGCGCCCACACCGGTGTCGCCAGCAGCACGACCGCGACCAGAAAACCCGTGATTGCCCTGATCATGCTCCGCTCTCCCCGGATCATCGTGGGCGCAGGGCAGCGTTTGGGCAAGCCTGTTTATCTTCCCGCCGGCACCGGGAACTTATGGCTAAGCCTTTGGTCCTATGCCTTTTGTCCGAGGGCGCGGCGTCTGCCGCCCGCGCCGTCCCCGACGCCGCCACGCGCGGGATGATCGATCGTTTCGGCGTCGTCACGGCGTGACAGGAACGGCCGCGACGAGATCGGCATCCGAAGCCTGTTGCCATTCATCGGTTCCGCCCGGGAACCATTTCACCGCGTCATAGCCCATGGCCACGGCGCGTTTGGCGGCATTCCAGCTCATCCAGCAATCGGCCCGGCAGAAGATCACCAGCGGCGCGGATCTGTCGCCGCCCGAGGCGCTGGCCAGGCCGTTCCTCAGCCGCGCTTCCTCGTCCGGGGAAAGGCGTTCATAGCCGGTATCCCAAAGCCAGATCGCACCGGGGATGGTGTCGTGGCGCGGCTCCTGCCAAATGGTGCCTTCGGGCAGATCCTGGGGTTTGCGGGTCCGGGGATAGACGTCGATGAAGGCCGCGCCCTGGTCGTGCAGGTCGATCGCGCGGGCGGCATCGATAACCTCGGCGCCCTGAAGGCTGGCGGGAACGGGTGCCCCATAGGGGGCGCCGCGATAGCCTTCGGGTTCGGGAACCTCGGCGCTGGCCGAAGCGGCGAAAGCCAGCAACAGCGCCATCGCCCAGCGTGTCATGGCAGCAGTTCCTTGCCGTAATCGTCCACCAGAGGCACGCCCGCCTCGTGCAGCACCTGATTGATCTCGTCCTGACGACGGCGGATCAGGCTGTTCAGTTCGCGCTTCCATTCCTGTTCTCCCTGACGCACGCCCATCGTGATCCGGTAGGCCATCTTCGGGCCGGTGGTTTCCTTCAGCAACGGGGTGAATTGCAGATCGGGATCGTCCTTGACGCGCGGCCCGGCCAGCGGCCCCCACAGCACGGCGGCGTCATAGGTGCCGTCGCGGACGCCTTGCAGCAGGTCACCGACCGGATCCTTGACCCTGCGATCCACGAACAGATCGGCGCCGTGCATGTTCTTGGCCAGCCCCGCCCGCGCCATGATCGTGGCGGGGGGCGAGCCCGCGACGACACCCAGCGGCCGATCCTTCAGTGCCGGGTCGGTCAGACGATCGACCGAGGCCAGATCGCTGTCCTTGCGGGTCACGATGCCGAAGACCGAGGTGTAGTAATGGTTCGTGTTCTGCACCAGCTCATCGCCCTGCGCATAGCCCATCACCACGTCGCAGGTTCCGGCGCGCAGCGTCTTGGTGATGAAGCCGATGCCCGAGGGAAACCAGGTATAGCTTACCGGCTTGCCCAGCCATTCGCCGAATTTCTCGGCCAGCCGGTTCTCGAAGCCCGATCCGTCCTTCATCGACATCGGCGCATTGGCTGGATCGGCGCAGACCCGGAATTGCGTGGTCGAACGCAGATCGGCGACCTGCGCGGCGGCGGGCAGCGCGCCGCACAGGGCCAGGATCAGCGCCGGCTTGGGCCAGGGGAAGCGGATCATCGGATCACATCGACATGCAGGAATCTTCCTGCGCGGTGAATGCCTCCGATTTCGGTCCCTTCTTCGCCGGGCGTCCCCGCGGCAATTCGTCGGTGCCGCGCGCCACCAGATAGGCCCAGATGTCATCGACATAGCACCAGACGTTCTTGTTGGTGCCGAAAGCCGGCATGACCTGATTCTGCGCGGTGTTGACCTGCTTCTTGCCAGAGGCGACGATCTGCTGGAACTGATAATAGTCCAGCCGCAGGACCGAATTCTTCAGGGCCGGCGCATAGGTCGAACCCTCGCCGTCCGGGCCGTGGCAGACCATGCAATTGGACGTATAGCGGCGATAGCCGTTGAAGGTCGCGAAATCGACCGTGCCGTCCTCGGCGATCTTGAATGTCGGGATCCCGTCGGCGTTGAACCAGCGGCCGTTTTCTTCGTAATCGGGGGTGATGTCCATGCCGTTCGGCAGGGTCGTCGCGCCCTTG
>CERQ01125428.1_pt1 | contig 19022 bp, 11 predicted proteins | sample 530711 | NCBI WGS metagenome assembly CERQ01 (sample SAMEA2620882, study PRJEB7988) | marine metagenome | biome: marine biome (ENVO:00000447); feature: mesopelagic zone (ENVO:00000213); material: "saline water (ENVO:00002010), including plankton (ENVO:xxxxxxxx)" | depth 850 m | reverse complement strand
GCAGGAACGCGGCGATGCGGAAGGGCAGGCCATAGCGGAGGCTGCGCCGCGCCGCCCGCTGATAGCCATGCCGGCCGCCGGTGCGCGCGCCCTCGATCAGCCGGTCGGCGTCGAACAGCATCTTTTCCGACAGCCGGGCGCTGATGGCCCGTTCGCGGAACCGTTCCAGGATCGTCTCGCGTTCATGCGCGGCCAGCGCGATCAGGCCCAGCGTGATGCGGTCGCGGTCGAGGATCTGGGTATTGTCCTCGGCCTCGGCCTGCTCGACGGCGCGGTCCAGCCGCGCGGCGAAACGCTTGGCCTCGGAACGGACGGTCTCGCGCGTCAATTCGTAATTCTCGGCCGTGCTGGCCACCTGTTCGCGCACCGATTGAAGGGCGACGGCGATCACCTGGTTCGACAGCGCCTCGTCCAGCGGCGACAGCCGGTCCAGCCCCAGCCGCCCGATCACCCAACGCAGCGTCGTGCCCTGCACCAGCAGCGTGAACAGCGTGAACCCGGTGGCGAGGATGCCGACCAGGCGCTTGGTCTCGACCGGAACGCGCAGGCTTTCGGTGACGGCCAGCGCCAGCGCCAGCGTGACCGCACCGCGCAACCCGCCCCAAAGGATCGCGATCCGGTAGGGACGCTCCACTGCGGGCGACAGACGCAGCAGCGACAGGATCGGCAGCAATCCGAACAGGATGATCGCGCGGGCAAGAATGGCGGCCAGGATGACGACAAGGATCAGCGCGTAATCGCCCGGTCGCACGTCGTCCAGCAGCCGCGGGATCAACAGCGCGGCCAGGATGAAGATCAGCGCCCCGGCCCAATGCGCCAGCAAATCCCAGACCTCGCGAAGATTGGTCCAGAGGCCGGGCGACAGCCGTGCCGGCCCCATCAGGTTCAGCGTCAGCCCCGCCGCCACGACCGCGACCACGCCCGAGGCGGAAAAGAGCTGCTCGGTCCCGATATAGGCCAGGTAGGGCACCGCGACCGAAACCGAGATCTGGGCCAGTTCGTAGCGTGTGAACCACGCCATCAGGATCAGTGCCGCCCGCGCGGCCAGCCAGCCACCGACAACGCCGCCCGCCATCAGCCAGGGAAAACCGCCGATCGCTTCTGTCAGGCTGGGGTCGGGCAGGCCCATCATCACGAATCCCATGAACAGGCCGAACAGGGCGATGGCGGCGGCGTCGTTCAGCAGGCTTTCGCCCTCGATGATCCGCGCCAGCCGGCGCGGCGCCGACAGCGACCGGAAGATGCCGACCACCGCCGAAGGATCGGTGGTCGACACGATCGCGCCGATCAGCAGGCAGACCACCAGCGGCAGCCCGCTGACCCAGGCCAGCGCGTAGCCGATGGTCAGCGTGGCCACGAAGACCGCCACCACCGCCAGCACCAGGATCGGCACCCAGTCATCGGCCATCCGGCGGACATTCATGCCCAGCGTCGCCTGAAAGATCAGCGTCGGCAGGAAGACATAAAGAAAGACGTTGGACCGGATCGGCAGCGCCAGGATCGATTCCGCCACCGGGTTCAGCGCATCGGTCAGATCGGTGCGCAGCAGGAACAGCGCCGCAGCGCCGATCAGGATGCCGAAAGCCGCCAGAATCACGCTGTAGGGCAGCGAAAGACGCGCCGCCAGCGGCTCGGCCAGGGCGATCAGGATGAACAGTCCCGCAGTGATGGTGGTCAGAACAACGATGTCCATGGGCCTGCGATAACTGGAAAATCGCCGGCAGGGAATATGGCAGGACCCCGCCGGATCGCGCTTTTTCGTGACTGCGCCACCGGCTTGCGCAGCCCGCGCCTGCGCCGGGGGTCCCGGGGGACGCGCAGTCCCCCCGGCGGTCGCGGGACGCAGGAAGGCAGGCAACACGGGCAGCCCGGCCGACAAGGTCATTTGCTCCTGCCGCCGGCACGGGCATGATGCGGGCAGATGAGCACGATCCTGCAACAGCGGCTGGCTTTCGCGCCCTGGGCCGATCCGCGCACAAGGCGCCTGCCCGGCACCATTCCCGTGACCGAGGCCGAATGGCTGCTGACCGACGATGCCTTCGCCGCTCAGATGGCGCTGCGCGACGATCTGATCGCCACCCGGCCCGGCCGCGTGCACGCCTTGCACGAAGACGCCCGTCCCGCCGCGGCCGAGCTTTACCGCCGGATCATGCGCCTGCTGCCCGACCGCGGCTATGATTGCGGCCCGGCGGTCCGGCGTCCCGATGGCGTTCTCGTGCTGCCGGATCCGCAGATGCCGCTGATGACGCTGGGCCGGTTTGTCGCCGAGGATCTGTGCCTGATGATCCCCGGCCCGGATGGCCGGCATGTGCTGGGCGGCGCGATCCTGTGTTTTCCTGCGGGCTGGTCCCTGTCGCAGAAATTCATGCGCCCGATGATGCGCATCCATCGCCCCGTCGCGTCCTATACCGAGGATATCGGCCGCCGCGTCCAGCGGCTGCTGGATGGGCTGCGCCCCGGTCCGGGCCTGATGCGCGGCACGGCGCATCATTCCGACGCGCCGCTGCACCACCCCCTGACCGAGGAACAGGACCGCATCCCGCCCGACCCCGCGCCCTTCATCCGGGTCGAGCGGCAATGTCTGTTCCGCCTGCCCGAAACCGGCGCGGTGGTCTTCTCGATCCATACCAGCGTCATCCGCCCCGAGGCGCTGGACCCCGATCAGCGCCGGGCCCTGCGACAATTTCCGATCCGCCACGGCACCTGAAGCCATGCGCCAGATGGGACGCAAGCTTGCGCCGCGCGCCGTTGAAAACCTCCGGCCCGCCGCACAGGTCGAATGGTCAAAGCACAGGACAGGCAGAAAGGACGCCAGATGCCAACCCTTTTCGATCCGCTGACACTCGGGGCCGTGACCTTGAAGAACCGTCTCGTGATGGCGCCGCTGACGCGCGCGCGCGCCGGCGGATCCCGCGTCCCGAATGCGATGATGGCCGAATATTACCGCCAGCGCGCCAGCGCCGGCCTGATCCTGACCGAGGCGACGTCGGTCACGCCGATGGGGGTGGGCTATGCCGATACGCCCGGCATCTGGAGCCAGGAGCAGGTTGAAGGCTGGGCACGGGTGACCCGCGGCGTCCATGCCGAGGGCGGGCTGATCTTTCTGCAATTGTGGCATGTCGGGCGGATCTCGGCGCCGCTGTTCCTGAACGGCAAATTGCCGGTCGCGCCAAGCGCGATCCGGCCCGAGGGCCATGTCAGCCTGGTGCGGCCGCAGCAGGAATATGTCACCCCCCGGGCACTGGAGACGGATGAAATCCCGGCGATCGTCGAAGCCTATCGCCAGGGCGCGCAGAACGCGAGGGCGGCGGGCTTCGACGGGGTCGAGATTCATGGTGCGAACGGTTATCTCATCGACCAGTTCCTGCAAGACAGCACCAACAGGCGGACCGACCGCTATGGCGGAAGCCTTGAAAACCGCACCCGTTTCCTGGAGGACGTGGCAGATGCGGCAATCGGGGTCTGGGGCGCGGATCGGGTGGGCCTTCACCTTGCCCCGCGCGCCGATTCGCACGACATGGGCGACAGCGACCGCAGCGCCCTGTTCACCCGCGTCGCCGACCAGATGCGCCAGCGCGGCCTGGCCTTCCTGTGCCTGCGCGAACATCCGGCCGAAGACAGCCTGCTGGACGCCATCAAGGCCGCCTTCGGTGGTCCGATCATCGCCAATGAAGGGCTGACCCGGGACAGCGCCCGCAGCCTTGTGGGCCAGGGCCGCGCCGATGCGGCGGCTTTCGGACGCGATTTCATCGCCACTCCGGACTTGCCGCGCCGGTTCCGCGAGGGACTGCCCCTGAACCCGCAGGATCCCTCGACCTTCTATGCGGGCGGCGAAAAGGGCTATATCGACTATCTCCCGGCGGAAGCCGCAGCGTAACGCGGAAACGGCCGGCGCGTGGCGCCGGCCGCGACGCCCCGGCCTCGGCAGGCGTCATTCATGGGCCGGATCCCGCGCTGCTTGTGTCCTCCGGTCATTGCCGGGCGCGACCGCAGGATTGGCGATCCCGCGGCGGTCGTGGCGGGGGCGACGCCGCCTTGACCGGCGGCAGCCTGATCTGGTCCGATGAGCCTTCGCGCGCGCCGCGATCGGTCCGAGCGAATCGGTTGCGCCCGGCTGCGGTCTGTGATCACTTCAAGCCATCCACAGGGGTGCCCCGTATGGCCGGGGCTGAGATGCGGGCGCGACGCCTGCGGACCCTCAAAGCTGATCTGGGTCATGCCAGCGGAGCAAGGAGGAACGAATGTTCACCGGCGCACAGATTTCCCTTTACCCGATGACGGACAGGTTCATCGACGTCATCACCGATGCGCTGGCCGCGCTTGGGCCCTATCGCGACCGGCTGCGGATCGAAACCGACGATATCTCCACCCTGCTGGTCGGTCCGCCAGAGGTGCTGTTTCCCGCGATCCGCGACCTTTTCGTCGCCGCCGCCGCCACGCGCACCCATGTCGTCCTGCACGCAACCCTGTCGCGCGGCTGCCCGGGCGAGCCCGACGATCCGATGTGCCGCAGCGACGCGATGGACACATCCCGCGAGCCCCTGGCCCTGCGCCAGGCGGCAGCGCAAGAGGCCTTGCGCGACGCCCCCGAAACCGGAGAAACCGCAGCCGCGCAGCTTTCGCTCTATGTCATGGGCGGCGGCGACCACATGGCCGAAATCTATGGCTGCATCGAGTTTCTTCGCGACAGCGGCGTCTTCGATCGCGCAAAGAACTTCTGCACGCGACTCGGGGGCGATGCCGGTCCCGTCTTCGCCGCGCTCGCCCAGGCGTTCTGCCGCTTCGGTCCGCCCGAAGGGCATGTGACCATCGACCTGACCGTGTCGGCCAATAGTCCCTCCGCGGCCTGATCCGATGCCCAAACCCACGATGCGCGAGCGCGTCACGCGCGCGCTGCCCGCGATCCTGTCGGTCGGCACGCTGATCGCGCTGTGGCAGATCCATGTCAGCCTGTCGGGGATCCCGCCGAGCGTCCTGCCATCGCCCGGCCGGGTCGCCGGACAACTGGCGGCGAACCGACAGGTGATCTGGGCGAATACGGTGCCGACGATCCAGGCGACGCTGCTGGGCTTTGCGGTCTCGCTGGGCGCGGCCTTTGCGTTCTCGGTCCTGATCGATTTCGCGCGTCCGCTGCGCCGGGCGCTGTTTCCGGTCTTCATCATCAGCCAGACGCTGCCGCTGGTGGCGATCGCGCCGCTTGTCGTGCTCTGGTTCGGCTTCGGCCTTGGCCCCAAGATCGCGCTGGTCGCGCTGGTCACGTTCTTTCCGATGCTGGTGGCGCTGGTCGATGGCTACGAGGCGACCGAGCCCGAGATCGAGCAGCTTCTGGCGACGATGGGCGCATCGCGGGCGACCATCTTCCGCCGCGCGCGGTTGCCTTCGGCACTGCCCTTTTTCTTCGCCGGTCTGCGCATTTCGATCACCTATGCCGTCGTCGCGGCGATCTTTGCCGAATATGCCGGGGCGGCGCGCGGGCTGGGCATCTACATCCTGAATGCCAAGAACAATTTCCGTCCCGACCTGGTTCTGGCGGCGGTCTTCGTCAGCGCCGCTCTGACGCTGGTCCTGTTCGCGACGACGGTGCTGCTCCAACACCTGTCAATGCCCTGGCGGCAGGTCGAGGAGCAGCGGCCATGAGCCTGCTCGACATCCGCGACGCCGCGGTTCGGCTGGGCGGAACGGCGGTTCTGGACGGCGTGTCGCTGCACGTGGAGCGCGGCGAGTTCGTTTCGATCCTCGGTCCCTCGGGCGCGGGCAAATCGACGCTTTTCAGACTGATGACCGGCGGACTTGCACCCGATCGCGGCGAAATTCTGGTCTCCGGGCGCCCGCTGGCAGCGGGTAATAGGCCGTTTGCCTTCATGCCGCAGCGCGATGCGCTGATGCCGTGGCGGCGGATCATCGACAACGTGACGCTGGGGCTGGAAGTGCAGGGCCTGCCACGGCGCGAAGCGCGCGCCCGCGTCGCCCCGCTTTTCGCGCAGTTCGGCCTGGACGGATTCGAACGTCACTGGCCGGCACAGCTTTCGGGCGGGATGCGCCAGCGCGCAGCACTTTTGCGGACCGTCGTGCAGCAGCGGCCGGTGATGCTGCTGGACGAACCCTTCGGCGCGCTCGACGCGCTGACCCGCGCCGGGATGCAGCGATGGGTCGAGGCCCGCTGGCAAGATCACCGGTGGACCACGCTGCTCGTCACCCATGACGTGCGCGAGGCGGTCAGCCTGTCGGATCGCATCTATGTCCTTTCGCGCCGACCCGCCCGTGTTCTGGCGGAATTCGCGGTTCCGCTTGGCCGTCCGCGCCTGGCGCATGGGCTGCCCGCCGCGGCGCTGGCGCTGGAAACCGAAATCCTCAACACCCTTCTCGACCCGCAAGGAGACAAAGATGAGATGCCTCGCATTCGCCCTGACCGCCCTGATCGCCGCGCAACCGCTTGCCGCTGAGCAGGCGGTCAAGGTCGCGCTGGACTGGACGCCCAATACCAACCATGTCGGCCTCTATGTCGCCCAGGCCAAGGGCTGGTACGACGATGCCGGCCTGGACGTCGAAATCCTGCCCTACACCGACACCGCCTCGGGCACATTGCTGGCCAGCGGTGTCGCCGAATTCGGCGTGCTCAGTTCCTGGGGCTTCTACACGCAGCGCGCCGCCGGCGCGGACCTGATGCCGGTCTTCGCCGTCTACCAGCACGAGACCGGGCGCCTGGTCTTCAACGCCGACCGCGACGACATCGACACACCCGCCGACCTTGACGGGCTGACCTATGCCGGTTTCGGCAGCGCCTGGGAAGAGGCGCTGATCACTACGATCATCCGCGCGGCCGGCGGCAAGGGCGAATTCAAGACCGTGACGCTCGGGACCTCGGCCTACGAGGCATTGGCCAGCGGCCGCGCCGATTTCACCCTCGAGGTCGCGACCTGGGAGGGCGTCAACGCCAGACTTCAGGGCCGCGAGCAGCGCGCCTTCCGCTATGCCGATTACGGGGTTCCCGACCAGCAGACCACCTTCATCGGCAGCCGTGGCGAATGGCTGGAGGCGAACCCCGAAACGGCAAAAGCGTTCCTGGCCGCCACCCGCCGCGGCTATGCCTTTGCCGCCGAGAACCCCGAGGCCGCCGCCGAGATCCTGATCGGGGCGACCGAAGGAATGCTTGGCAATCCCGAGCTGATCCGCGCCTCGATGCAGGCGATCGTCGATGGCGGCTATCTGACGGACGAGAACGGGCAGGTCGGCACGATTCAGCCGGACCGGATCGAGGCCGTCGGCAGCTTCCTGGTCGACGCCGGGATCCTGCGCGACGAAGCCGGCGATGTCCTGACCGAAAAGCCCGATTTCTCGACCTGGTTCACGAACGAATACCTCGACCGTTAGCAACGTGGCGCGCCCCTGCCGCAGGATTCTAGAGGATGGCCGACAAGGCATCGGGGTTCAGCAGCTCGATCCGCTGTCGCGCCGTCCTCAGGATGTCCCGCCGCGCAAGTTTCGTCATCGTGCGGCTTACGATCTCGCGGTTGGCGCCGATGCTGGCCGCGATCTCGGCATGGGTGGGGGCATGGTCCAGGACACCGCCGGTCTCCAGCTGGCCGCGTTCGACCGCCAGGGCGATGAGGTACGAGACGACACGTTGCTCGACCGTGAAGCTGGTCAGTTCCATATTGCGTGCGGTCAGCGCGCGCACGCGCGACACGAGATCCGTGACCACGCGGTGCCGGACCAAAGCCACGGTTTCGAACAGCGACAGGAAGCATTTTTGCGGCATCACCAGAACCCGCGTCGGCGCCCGCGCCACGACCGCAAGCGACCGATCGCCGTCATCGAGCGCCGCCAATTCGCCGAGATAGGATCCGGTGGAAAACCGTGAAAAGATGATCTCGCGCCCCTCGGGCGTCCAGTAAACCGCCAAGAGCGCGCCCGACAGCAGGAAATAGACGTCGCGCGACATGTCCTGCTGGTTGAACAGCACTTCCCAGCCAGCCAGCGATCTTTCCTGGAACTGCACGTCGATACCGGCCAGATCGGCCGCCCTGACGCCCGCCAGAAGGGGCAGGTCGAACGACAACAGGCCGGTCATTGTGACAGAAGAACTTTGGCGCGACCCAGTTCGGGCAGGACCGCATCCCTGGGAAAGGCATTCAGCGCCGCGGCGAGGCCCTGATCGTCCGGCACATCATGGCATGACAGATCCAGCGTCGCGCGCAGGCTCCAAAGTGCCGCCCCCTGCCGGGTCGCGGTATCCAGCGCCAGCTTCATCGCGGCCTCGGCCTCGCCCGGGTGATTGTCGCTGCGGCAAATGCCGGAATGGATGCGAAGGATTTCGGGATACCAGCAATGCAGCCCGCTTTCCCGCGCCTCGACCACCGCTGCCGAGGAAACGTGATAGGCCTCGGTCACGCGGCCTGCCGCTGCCAGACGCTCGGCATAGCAGGCCGAGAAATAGGGCAGACCCACCCTGGCACCGATCGCGCGCTGCAATTCGATATTGGCCTTGAACGCGGCAAGGCCGGGTTCATCCAGGCTTTGCGACGGATCCATGATGAAACTCCACGTCGCGCCGGTGACCTGCCAGAACACGGCCCCCTGTTCGTCGGCCAGCGCCATGCCCCTGCGCAGCCGCGCCAGCGCCTCGGGTTGCCGGCCGCAGTAGAACAGCGGCACCGCGCCCCAGATCAAGGCGTATGGCAGCATCGCCGGAATCGACAATTCGGCCTGATGCGCGTCGGTTTCCGCCACCAGCCTTTCGACCGCGTCGATCTGGCCCGAAATCGCCCGTGCCGGCGCTTCGAACATCTGCGCGGCCGCAAAGATATCCATGCCGTAACGCGCGATCATGCCCGCATGATCCGCGATCCGATAAAGGTCCCGTATCCTTTCGATCTGGCGAAACTGCGTGCGGAAGTCGCCCTGGTAGAAACATCCGCAATTGCGGGTGGCCAGCGCGGCCAGTCGCACTTCGTCGCCTCCGGCGCCCGCCGGCATGCTTTGGGCCAGGTCCGCCAGCAGGGCGTCGAAAGCGTCAGCCCGGGACTTGTCGCCGGCAATGATCGCATGGGAGAAGCTTCCGAACAGCGCCGCCGCGCTGTTAGGCCCCAGCGAGCCGGACGAAAGGGCAATCCTGTGGACCGCCCCGAAGGCGTCGCGAACGGGCTCTGCGGTGAACCCCTGCGCCTGCATCAGAACCGAGCCGCGCGCCGTCTGGCAGGCAATCGCCATTTCCGCGCGGGCCGAGGCATCGTCCAGATCGTCGCAGAGCGCCAGCGCCGTGCCGGCATGTCCTTCGGCATCGGCAAAGGCACCCTGCAGCAGCCCGATCCGGCTGGCCGCGAGATAGGACCGGATGGCCGGGCCGATCTGACGCGCCTTTCGCTGATGTCGGGCCAGCAATGCCGGGTCGCGGGATATTCGATCGACATGGCTGGACTGAAGGATTTCCGCAATGCGCCGGTGCAGCGCCTCGCGATTGCTGCGCAGGACCGAATGATAGGCCGCCTGCGCCAGAAGGGCGTGGGCAAATTCCCATTCGGCCGCGGACCGCTGCATGACGACCCCAGCCGCCCGGGCGTGTTCCAGCGCGAAGACCGGATCGGCGCTGGTCGGATCGAGGGCGCGAAGCAGATCGACCGCGAAGATGCGGCCGATCGCCGAGGCGCGCTGCAGGATCGGCTTCGCAGGGCCGGTATCGTCGATCCGGGCGGCCAGCAGATCCATCAGGGTGTCGGGAACCGTCTCCTCGACCCGACCGATCTTGAGCGCCCGCTTGGCCAATTGGTCCAGATAGAGCGGAATCCCCCCCGCCTGCTCGACCAGGCTGGCGGCATTGACGCCGTCCTGCGCGCCCAGCGACGCCAGCATCCGATGGGCATCGCCCTGCGACAGAGGATGCAGCGAGAGCGTCTCGAATACCAGCCCCGAAAGATGCTTGCCCAGCTTGGAATCCTCGCGGCTGGTGAGGATCAGACGGAACCGGGATCGTTCGGGACTGCGCAGAATGTGCTGCAATACGCCGAAACTGGCGATGTCGAACCAGTGCAGATCCTCGAAGATCACCATCCCGTCGCGCTGGACGCTTTGCAGGGCACGCCAGAGCCCGGCTTCGATCCGGGCCTTCAGCGCGAGATTGGACAATTCCGTCAGAAGCGCCGCGCCTTCGGGCAGACCCATGATCAGGGCCAGGCTCATCCGATCGGCCTTGGACAGGTCCGGAAAGCCTTGCGTGATCTCGGCAAAGTCGGGTGTCAACGATTTCAGCCGCCACGAGATCCAGTCCTTGAACGGCTGATAGCTGGAGCCGCTCTTGATCCCTTCGGCCTGAATCGTGGTGGCGATGCCGGCCCGCTGCGCCATGTGCTGCGCCACGGCGGTCTTGCCGATCCCCGCCTGCCCGACGATCAGCACCGGCATCCGGGCGGCCTCGATCGCGGCGCATTCCTTCGCGCGCCCGACCAGGTCGGCCGTTCCCGGCGCCACGTCGCGATGGGGGGCTATCTGTGGCACGAACAGCATCTGCGGCTGTGCGAAACCCTTCAGGATCTGATTTGGCACCGGCGTCAGGGTGAACTGGCCGCGCAACATCATCCTGGTGCCTTCAGCGATCATCACGCCGCCGGGTGCGGCCAGTTCCTGCACCCGCTGGGCAAGGGTCGTCACCGTCCCGGTGATCCGCGGCCAGGCCTCGCGCGTCATGTCGGGGCGCACCGCGACCTCTCCGGTGGCGACGCCGGCGCGCAGCGTGAATCCGCCCTGCCCCGCCTTATCCTGCGCCAGTTCCGTCACCGCGCGCAGCGCCGCATCCACCGCTTTCGAGGCCGCCAGTTCATCCGCGCGCGACAGGCCGAACACCGCCACGATTCCGTCGCCCAGATATTCGGTCACCTCGCCGCCATTGATCTCGACGATCTCGCCGCAGCGCCGGTAATATTCCTCGAGCCAGTCCTGCAAATCTTCCGCATCGGAGGTGCTTGCGACTTCGCTGAACCCGACCAGATCCAGAAAGACCGCCGTGACCTGCTTCCGCTCGCCCTCGGGGCGGGTCACGATCCGGGACATTGCGGCTCCTCTCGACCCTTGCCGCTGACGCTACGGCAATTTCGTTCTTTCCCCTTCTAGTTGAGCTATCCTGCTGTTGTCCAACGGATTCGACAGGGTCCAGCTGGTCCAGATCCGGAATGCGCCGGGCAATTTATGCAAACCGTTCTCTTGCACCGCGCCCATGGCAAGGGGCTGCGCGGTCATGCTGCCCTGGGGAATATTGGCCAATGCGGCATCCGTCACGTCGATCCGCGCGCTGACGCCGGCGACATAGGCCGAGGTCAGATTGAAATCGAAGGACGAGAATTGCCAGCGGCTGAACTTGCCTTCCGACACCACGATCTGCTCGGCAAGTGATTGCACCAGGCCGCAATCGGGCGAATGCGTCAGCGGCCGCGCGAAATCCTTCTGCTGGTAGCGGCCCGACCAGATCGGGCGCCCATCGGTGGCGGCGACCGAGTAGTGACCATTGCCCATCTGCAACCGGCCCATCCGCTTGTTGTAGCCATACCACCATATCCCGGCCAGCCGCGCCCAATTGTTGGTGAGGTAGAGATTGGGCAGATAGCTGAACACGCCCTCATGCCCCTCGACCTGCACGAAATTGATCGCGATGATCGCCTCGCAGTAGTTGCGATAGCCCATGATCTTGGGAAGGATCGAGGCCCGCACGCCGACCTGCTGATTGGCCAGGATCGCGACCGGGTGCTGACCCTCGGGCGTCAGCGTCTGGGGATGAAGGCTCATTCCGTCGGGCAGAACCGCCTCGAGCGCGCGGGCATCGACGGCATGAAAGCTGAACCAGCCGTCGATCCGGCCGGTGCCATAGACCGGCGTCAGCGGCCAGGGCGCGGACTGGGCATAGGGGCTGGACAGTTTCGTGGCATCCGTCGGTCCCGCATCGGGGGCAAGATCACCCTCGCCGACGATCTTAAAGTCGGCCCCGGTCAATCCGCGCGCGGCCATCAACCCAGAGATGGTCGCGGCCTCGACGCAGCCGGCATTGATCCCGCAGCGTGTCCAGTCGCCGGCCAGATAGAGGTTTTCAAAGCCCGATCCATCGGGTGGCAGGCGATACTGGACCGTGTTCGGCACGGACAGCACATAGCGTTCCGAACCGTAGAAGTTCTGCCGGAAATATTGTCCGGCAAACTTGTCATCGGGGGTCCGGGCGCCGTCGGCATAAAGAATCGAGGCGTCGAATTTGCCGGCCTTTCCCGCCCCGGGCCAGAGCCGGGTCAGCTCCGCATCGGCCCAGTTTCGCACCGCATCGGGCCAGCGGTCGGGACCGGTGCCCGCATCCTGCGCCGGACTGCAAAAATAGGCGATGGCGGTTGGCCCATCCGCCGGCCAGTCCTCTCGCGTCAGCAGATCGGACATGTCGGCCCAGGTATCGAGCGGCTCGGCGAAACTGGTGATCACCGTTCTCAGATCGCCCTGGTCGCCGGAATTATGTGCTGCGACCAGGGCGTTCCAGCCCAGTTCCTCGGGCGTTTTGGTGCACCAGAACTGCGCGGCCTGCGTTGCCACGGTGGGCAGGTTCTTCAACATCGCATTCCAGCGGGTCGAGGCCGCGGCCAGTTCCGGCGTCAGATAATGCAGCGATCCCAGCGACGCGCCCAGAATCACCAGATCGAAATCCCGTCCCTGCTCCAGGCGATAGGCGCGCCCCGACGGCACCGATTTCTCGGATTCGAAATCGACGCCCTCGGCCTTCAGCGCCGCCCCGTCCCTGAGCTGGCTCCAGTCAGGTTCCGAGGGCCAGCAGGGCAAGCCCCTGACATCGACCAGCGGCTCGTAGTCGCCCGACAGGACCTCGGCCTGTTCGACCATGTCGATGGCGACGACGGCGTTCCCGTCCGGCGCAAGGGCAAGGTTGGTGGCGGCATTGAAGTATCTGAACCGCACCCCGCGCGATTTCAGCACCTGATAATAGGGCGCGAAGACCGTGTCCCCCATCCCGGCCTGCATCTTGTAGAACAGCGCGCCCTTGTAGGTGAAGGCCAGGCGCAGCAGGCCCCTTATGGCGGTGCCCGCGCCGACCTCGCGATCGTCTGTCACGCCGCCGGGATAGCCGAAAACGTAATCGTAGCAGCCCCGGAACACGGCGGAATAGACGGCCTCGCGGCTGGCCCCGCATTGCAGCAGCCAGGTGCTGATTTCCTGATCGTCGATCGCGTCGAAGCCCTTGCGAAACAGGCCGTTGTCGATGGCACCGCGACAAAAGGCCAGCGACAGGCTGACCAGATAGCCGATCCGGCGCGCCGTGTCGCCGCCACCCAGATCGGCGGTCGCGTGCCAGATCTGGGCGTGACGGACCAGCGCCGCGAGATACAGCGTCTGCGAGGTGGTGTGGTCAAAGGCATTGTCACGCAGCGTGGCCGCATAGGAACGAAGGTGATGCAGCGGCGAGGCCGCCGCAAGCGGCAGGGCCCTGCGAGCGAATTCGGCCTGGAACCGCGCCGGAATTTCCTGCGGCGCGGCGCCGACACGGCCATCCAGAAAACCCGCGACGGCCTGCAGCAGGGCCTTGAAGTAGCCGAAGGGCGTTGGCAACAGCCCTCCCTCGCCGGGTTGGCCGGCGATTTCGGGAAAGTCGATGCGCCAGGGCCGCAGCGACCGGGTGCCGTCGGCCTGTGTCACCTCATCGGCCAGAAGGAAATGGTTCAGTCCCCTGAACGCCTTGTCCAGCGTGCCCAGCGGCGCATCGGGGCTGCGCAGGCCGGTCCGGTTCAGGGTCTCGTAGCAATCGCGCATCAGTCGAAAACCGTTGTCGTAGAAACCGGCCCAGATATGCAGGCCGTGTTCCTCGATCCGCTGCCCCCTGGCGGCATTGCGCCCGCTGGCCCCCTTGCCGCCCAGCCGCCAGCCAATCTGGTAGAACGTGATCTGGTATCGGTCCTGCCAGTCGGGCAACTGGGTGATGGCATAGGCGGCCGTCACGGCGCCTACACCCCCGCCGATGATCGCGATCTTCCGGGGCTCGGTCTGCATGATCTCTCCTCGCCGAAACTGTCGTCAGCCGATGGGAACACGAAAAGCGCTAGGCGGGAAACTGAATCACGCCGCCGATGACATGCGCGGTCTGGTCGATCAGCGGCACGGTACCGGATGGCGGTGCCGCGCCAAGGGTGACGGTCAGCTCCGTCCCGGTCGATTGCATGTCCAGAACCCGGTAGTCGCGACCATCCACCCCCAGCGAGACGATCTTTCCCAGACTCAGCTGCGCCGCCTGGTCCGTCGTCACCTGGCCGGCCAGCGCGTCCAGATTCGTACCGCGAAATGTCATCTTCACCGTCGGTTGCTGCGCGATGACAAAGGTTTGGACCCGCGCGAAGGATCCGCCCGGTCCGAACAGCGCGTCGATGGAGAAGGCAGAGCCCTGAAGCTGCAGGCCGGTCACGTCCTTGCCGGTCTTGGCCACGATCTGCTGCAGGATCGGCAGGCTGAACCAGCCGCTCTGGCGGTCGGCAGACAGGGAAACCGGGTCGGCCCGGATCGCCGTGATCCCGGTATAGACGATCTCCAGCCCGACATGACGCGCCGCCGCCCAGGGATCGACCGGGCGCGCCGTATCCTCGGGCGCGGCCGCCACCGACAGTCGCAGGTCGGTCCGGGGAACTCGGCCCAGGCTCTGCCGGTCAAGGCTCAGGCTGGCCATGCCCGCCCCGGCATCCTCGACGTCGATGGTCACGCTCACGGTGCTTTGCCGGTTGTCCAGACCGGCATTGATCTGGTTGTTGGTGGGCAGGCCGCAATAGGCCACCGACCATGCCGACGGTCCGGTCGGCAAACCGCCATTGCCCGCCCCGGGATGGATGGAATGCGCCCGCGCCGCGGAAACCAGTGCCGCGGCCGCCTGCGCCTGCCGGGCGGATTTTTCCACCGTCTCTCCCAGCGACAGCCACGCCGCATAGGCCGCCGAGAACGAGGCCAGAACGGGCGGAAACCGGGGCGGAGTGCCGGGATAATGCGCCCCGACATACCAGGAGACATAGCCCGGTTTCGTTCGCGGCACCGCCCCCGAGGCCTGGATCATCGCGGCCGTGATCGGTCCGAATTCGGCCTCGAAGACCTGGACCACCCTGTCGCCCTGTCGGTCGAAATCCCCGATGGCCTGCTTCTGCGCCCGGATATCGGCTGTGGATGTATGATATCCGACCGAAGCCAGGATCGCGGCGAACTCGGCGCTGAAACTGCTGCCGGTCATGCTGGCGGAATGGGGTCCGTCCAGCCTGCAGATCTGGTCTATCAGGCCGAAGGTGTGCGGATTCCACATCACCGGCATGCCGTATTGCACGTTGAAATTGTAGCCCGGCGGGTAGCGGATCACGCGAAATCCCGGCTCGATCTGCGCCCCCAGATAGGCTGCGATCCTGCGAGAGATGGCTTCGGCGGCGCGGTCATCCGTTGTCTGCCCGGCCTGTGTCATCGGTCGTCCCCCATATCGGGCGGGGCGGCCATCGCGGACCGCCCCGGTTCGTGTCCGTCATGCGCCCGCTTCAGGCGCGGTTCGGCATCTCGGCTTCAGGCCGGCGGATAATCGGCGACGCCGCCCAGAACGTTGGCAACCTGCTGGGTGGGCGGCACGGTACCGATGACCTTGGGCGGCGCGAAGACCACGGTGACCTTGCCCGAGGCGCTGTCCCTGTCGACCTTGGTGATGCCGTAGCTTTCGTTGAACGACCCGACCGAGAAGATCCCGAACAGCTTCACATCCACCGAGGCATTTTCCTTGAACGAGGACGTGACCGAATTGGCCATGTCGGCCGAAAACACCATGGTGATGGTGGGCGCCTGGCTGATCACCAGGGTCTTCAGCCGCGAGAACGGCTTGCCCTGGCCGAACATCCTGGCCGGGGCATATTGGTCCGTCGGCGCGATCTTGAAGCCCGACACGCTGTCGTCGCCCGATCCCGTCACGATCGAACGCAGCAGCGATTCGTCATACCAGCCGGTCGTGTTGTCGGCGCTCAGCGTCAGGGGATCGATCTGGACGATGGTCACGCCGGGATATTCGATCGTCATGTCGAAGGAGGACGAGGACGAGGTATGCTTGGACCAGTCATAGCTGGACCCGGCCGAGATGCCGATATCGACCACATCCAGCACCGGGATGGTGAAGCCGGTCTTTCCCGCGATCGACAGGCTGGCGTCGGTGGACGAGAAATTCGAGGCCGAGACCTCGATCGATACCTTGCTGCCGCTGTCGAGACCGGCCTGGATCACCGTATTGGACGGCATCGGCGTCCAGCCGACATAATAGGTGCTGTCGGTCGTCTGCAGTCCGCCATTCGCCGCCGTGGGATTGGTGGCGTTTTCCCGGGCCGCGGCCAGTTGCAGCTCTGCCGCAGCCTGTTCTCCGGTGATCCGGATAAGCGGTGCCAGCATGTTGATATTGTTCGAGAATGCCGCCGCCAGGCCCGGAAACCCGGCCGAGGCCAACTGCCGCGCCGCGGTCGCGATATTGGCCAGGGAATGATCGGTGGGGTCCTTGCTGAAGTTCTTCAGCAGCGCCGCCAGGACGCCGGTGAACGTGACCGGCGAAACGGCGTAGGCCGCCGCGAAGCCACCCGACGACGCCTCGTTGGTGATGGCGATCTTCTGGTTGTCATAGGCGGGGTCGTTGACGATCTTCTGATCGGCCGCCGAGAACTGGTACTGCGCCGCGTTCAGGATGCGCGCATAAAGCGTGCTGAACTGCTCGTTGCCCAGCGTCAGCATCCCGTTGCTGCCGACCGCCAACGTGCCGTTGAACGTGTCGAGCATGGTGGAATTGTAGTAGGCGTTGTTGCCATATTGCACGACCGGGTGAAAGCCCGGAGGATAGCTGACGGCAGCAAAGGTTCCGGGCAACTGGCTGCCCAGAAGCGTGCCCACCTTGGACGTGATCGCATCGACGAATGTCTTTTGACTGGGCGTCAGGTCGGTGGCTGCGGCCGGGCGTTCCATTGTGATGGTGTCGGACATGGATCTGTTCCTTGATGGAGTCCCGCCTTTCGGCAGGAGGTGAAAAAGGCACCCTCGCTGAAAGATCCGGCCAGGGCCCGAGACGGGAGGGTGGCGGGTGCCGGTCCGCACCGGAACTCGCGCCCTTGTTGTATCCCGCCCGACCGACTCGCACTGTGCGCCAGAACACGAAGCCCGAAAAAAGCACCGGCGCGGAGGCCGGTGCCGATGACATGGCGCGCCGCGCGCCAGGGATACCGGCCGCGCGCGCAATCTGCCCGGCCGCTTGTCGGTCCGGGCAGCCGATGATGGTTCTAGAACCGCATCTCGAAATCCAGCGCCGCCCCCCTTGCCCCGTAGCCGGTATCGCCCAGACCGTCATAGAACGTGGTCAGGCTCAGGCTCGACGCTTCGCCCAGGCGAAACTCGGCGCCCAGGTCGATGCGCCCGCGGGTGCTGGTCGCCGTGTCGCCCGGGGCCTGCTGATCCGAAAAGATCCCGCTGATGCCTCCGCTCAGAAGCATCTCGTTGTCGTCAAGCCTCACCAGATGCTCGAAGCCCAGCCCGAAGGCCGCTTCGGTCAGTCGAATGCTTTGCGCACCGACCGTATTGCCCCGGCTGTCGACATAGCGTTTCTGCCGATCGACCAGATGCGACAGATCGAGCGAGGGGATGATCGTTGTCGTCTCGGTCCACGCGAATCGGCCTTCCACGCCGGCCGTCAGCAATGTCCGGGTGGACGAAAAATCATCCGGTGCCTGACCCGCAAGTGTCAGGGTGTTATCGCTCCGCCCATGCAGGATCGAGGCCGAAAGATAAAGCGGCTGATCGGGCAGTCGCGCCACCAGATACGGGCCGGCCAGCCAGCCCCGTCCCTCGAAGGAACCGGCGTCAAGACCCGCATCGGCGCTGTCGAATTGCAACATGGCCCCGACGATCAGGTTCTTTCCGCGCAGGAGATGCGCACCGAGGGCAAGGTGATAATAGTCCATTTCCGTCGAAACGGAATCAGACCACCGTCCCTGAGCCAGCGCCCAGAAAGTGCTGTCCTGTCCCCCGGCCCCGATGCGGAAGTTGCCCTGCCCCCGGCTTGCCCGCGCCTCGAGCCCCGAAGCTGCCGAGCCGGTCAGGAAGCCGCGCAAATCCGGCTGGGCACCGATCAGGGCGCGGCCACGGGCGGTCAGGGCGTCCGTGATCGCCTCCTGCGCGATGCGCGAGGTGTCGGGCAGGACCGTCAGCGGCGCCGCCGCCAGATTCGGGTTGGTCGCCAGATCCTCGGCAACGCCCGCGCGGACGCCGATCGTGACCTCCGCAACCGCGCCGGGCGTGATCCCGGCACGGTAGACGGCGCCGGTCCCCGAAAACGCGGTCACCGTCCCGCCGGAAACGGTCACGTCGCCGGTTTCGAACCCGACAACCGGTTCCGAGAAGGTGATCGTCACCGTGAAGGCCGACATGTCGGTCAGGGTCGCCGGGGCGCCCGAAAGCGCAACCGTCGGTGCCTCGTAATCGGGAAACAGTTCTACCGTCGTCGCCGCCGAACTGTTTCCGGGCGCGTTCGCCGCAGTGACCGAGACCGTGCCGCCCGTCATGTTGGCAGCCGACGTGACCGAGAACAGGCCGCCCGTTGCCGTCGCCTCCTGAAAGGACGCATCGGGGAAAGTCACCCTCACCCTCGCATCGGCCGCGGCGGTGCCGCCGATTGTAAGCGACCGGTCCGCATTGATCGCGGCGGTGGTGATGACCGGGGGCGGCGGGGCCGCCGCCGGCGTGACCGTCACCACAAGGATCTGCTGCACCGCGCTGTTGCCTGCCGCATCCGTCGCGTCGATCAACACCTTGCTGACCCCGACCGGAAATGCGAACGGGCTGGTGATCACGGCCCCGTCCAGGGTGAAAACGGGTGTGACCGCCTGATCGACATTGTCGGTCACCGTCGCCTTGAAACCGACCAGCGCGGTTCCGTCCGGACCGGCCTCGGCCCTCAGCGGTACGGGCGCAGCGATTACCGGCGCCACGCTGTCGCCCGGCGCGGTCACCGTGATCGC
>CERQ01006450.1_pt1 | contig 19157 bp, 9 predicted proteins | sample 530711 | NCBI WGS metagenome assembly CERQ01 (sample SAMEA2620882, study PRJEB7988) | marine metagenome | biome: marine biome (ENVO:00000447); feature: mesopelagic zone (ENVO:00000213); material: "saline water (ENVO:00002010), including plankton (ENVO:xxxxxxxx)" | depth 850 m | reverse complement strand
GTAGTGTATGTAGATGTCGAAGTAAATCAGTCGATAATCGATAAAAACCATGATCCTTTTTCAGTCAATAATGATACTGGGTTTAAGGAGTTTATCAATAAAGATGGTGAAAATCATATTATTATCCCTATAGGTTTAATCGATATCTATCCTGAAGATAAATACGTACATACCAATTCACTGGATTATAATACGTTTGCCGAAACTAAACGCTATCGCACAGGAGAACCTATTTCAAGAAATTACGAAAAACAGATCCTTTCTTCTTATAAACAAAATTATCGTCCAAATGAAATTAAAGGAAAACAGGAGAGCTTGAGTAAAGACGAAATCGTGGATGGAGAATACAGTGCAAGAAAAACAGTTCAGCCTTCAGGTTACAATGAGGATGAAACGCAGCAGCGTATTGATAGGGAAAAAGCGAATTTAAAATATAAATCTGAAGTTCTTCATGACCGTGAAGAAACTACTGAAGAACGAATGGAGAGAGAGCGAGCAAAATTAAGGGCTACATCTGGAAATCCAGATCCTGCTTTTAAACCAACAAGAACTTATGATGATGACGGAAACTGGGTTAGAGAAAAAGAGTATGTAACTGATGCTGAAATCGAATCAAGACGTAAAGGCCGGATAAGAAAAGATGATGATTTTTACGATCAGGAAGAGTTTAAGCCTAGAAGACGTTACTAGAAAACCTTTATAATAAAAATCCCTGCAAATTGCAGGGATTTTTATTATTAATCTACCATGGAAAGCTGAATTCTTTTTCTATCCAGATCAACCTCTAAAACAGTAACCTCAACTTCCTGATTTAGACGGACGATCTGGGTGACATCGTTCACATAAGTATTAGATAATTTCGAGATATGTACCAACCCGCTTTGTTTTAAACCAATATCCACAAAACAGCCAAAATTAGTAATATTATTCACCAATCCTGGCAACCTCATTCCCGGTTTTAAATCGGTTATTTCGCGTATGCTTTCATCAAACGAAAACATACTAATCTTCTCTCTTGGATCTACGCCGGGTTTTTCTAATTCGGCCAGAATATCTTTTAAAGTAAGTAATCCCGTTTTTTCCGTGGTATATTGCTTTAATTTTATTTCCTGAAGTTTCTTCTTGTTTCCCACCAATTCTGAAATATCGACAGAAAGGTCTTCCGCCATTTTCGTAACTAAGTGATAACTTTCAGGATGTACTGCTGAGTTATCTAAAGGATTCTTAGAATTCCTAATTCTTAAAAATCCAGCCGACTGCTCAAAGGCTTTGGCTCCTAAACGTGGAACTTTTAGTAGTTCTTTTCTAGACTGAAAAGCACCATTTTCCGTTCGTATTTTTATAATATTTTCAGCTAAGGAGGGTACTAATCCACTTACATAAGAAAGTAATTCTTTACTGGCGGTGTTCAGATTGATTCCTATTTTATTTACGGTGCTCATCACCGTGGTATCCAAACGCTTTTTTAATAAAATTTGATCTACTTCGTGCTGGTACTGTCCTACTCCAATAGATTTTGGATCGATTTTTACCAATTCTGCTAAAGGATCACTTAGCCTTCTACCAATAGAAACTGCACCACGAACGGTAATATCGTAATTAGGAAATTCTTCCCTGGCTACTTTTGAAGCAGAATAAACTGAAGCTCCGGCTTCATTTACCACATAAACCTCAATATCACGATCAAACGGAATCGATTTTATAAACTGCTCGGTTTCCCTACTTGCTGTACCATTTCCTATAGAAATAGCTTCAATTTTATGTGCATTCACCAGTGATTTTATTTTCTTCGCTGCAAGACTACGCTCATTTTTTGGCGGATGTGGATAGATATTTTCGTTGTGCTCTAACTTTCCATTTTCATCTAAACACACCACCTTGCAACCGGATTTAAATCCAGGGTCAATGGCCAAAATTCGTTTTTCGCCCAATGGTGGTGCGAGAAGTAACTGCTCTAAGTTCAGTGAAAAAACTTTTATCGCCTCTTCATCAGCTTTTAGTTTAGTTTCATTTAAAAATTCGGTAAAAAAAGACGGTTTTAATAATCGCGAATATGCATCGGTTGCGGCTTCCTCAATAAGAGCTGCAGACTTTGAATTCCGATTTTTGATAATGGATTCAGTAATTAATTTTAAAGCTTCTGTTTTATCTACTTCAATCTTCAGTTTTAAAATTCCTTCTTTATCACCTCGATAAATGGCTAAGAATCGGTGTGAAGGAATTCGCTTTAAAGACTCGTTCCACTCGAAATACTGCTGAAATTTTTGTGCTTCTTCTTCAATCGATTTTGCTTTGACTACTTTAGAAGAAATTTCAGCTCTCCTGGAATATAACTTCCTTATTTGTTTTCTAACATATTGATTTTCGTTGATCCACTCAGCAATAATATGCTTTGCTCCTTCCAGCGCCTCATCTACAGAATTGATCTTATTTTTAACGAATTTTGTGGCTGCGGAATAAATATCTGGCGCGTTTTGGGCCATAATTATTTTTGCCAAAGGTTCTAATCCGTTTTCCCTTGCCGTATCGGCTTTGGTTTTTCTCTTTTTCTTAAATGGCAGGTATAAATCTTCAATAATAGTAAGATTTTCAGCATTTTCAATTTTCGCTTTTAATTGACTGGTAAGTGCATCCTGACTTTCAATGGCTTCGAGAATAGATTGCTTACGTTTTTCAAGATTATTAAAATATTGAAGCTCTTCTGATATTTGCTGAATTTGAGTTTCATCCAAATTACCGGTTTGCTCCTTTCGATAGCGTGCAATAAAAGGTACAGTCGCATCTTCCTGAAGTAATTTGATGGTATTTTGAATGCTTTTAGCCGGCAGGCCAAGCTTTTTGATTACAAATTGATCTAAATTCACAATAAAAATTTTAGCGGAATGCGAAGATAAGACTCCGCTTCAAAAAAAGTGTTTTAAAATGCAGAATCTGGATTGTAAACTTTCGAGCTTAAAATTATTAAAACTACGTAAGAACCTATAAGCACTTAAAAGGAATAACTTAACACGGAGAATTTTAACTTATATAATTTCCAGTTCTTTAGAATGTTTTATCGCCTGCTGACTGTTTTTAAAATAGCAGGTACTCACATTTAAGCTTTCGATATTATTTAAAACTTCTTTGGTCTCTTCTTTCTGTTCTTTGCCGGTTTGTCGAATATAAATCGATTTTACATTTTCAGGATAAGTTTTACAGATTCGCTCGTAAATATGAACGTCTTGCTGCGAATCGTCTCCCAGTAAAACATATTCTAAATTTGGATAAAATGAGATAATATCTTTCACCTTCTGAAATTTGTGATCGTGATTTCCCCTTCCCGTTTTAATAAAATCTGAAATTCCGGTTTTTATCTTTTTCAGTTTAATCACAGCCTTTGGCAAATCGTGCATTTCAGCAAATTCAACAATAAAATCATATAAATTCCATTCGCTACTGGAAACATAGAAGAAAGAATTTGAAGCCTGTTCACTATCCTGCCCTGCTTTGCTTAAAGCTTTATAATGATCTACCACATCTTCAAAGATCTTTCTACGATTAACATTTTTGGATAACATCACATATAGCTTTTTAAAAAAGCTATTACTATGGGAAATTAAAAAGGTATCATCAATATCAGAGATGATTCCAAGCTGACTATCATAAGGCTTTAATAACTCCCCTTTTTCTATAATCCCAAAATGATCTTCCATTTTAGCGATTACCTCGTACTCATGCCACCCGCTTTCTAAATCTTTTTCAAAAGGAACAGTAAACCTAAAATATCCATCTTCCATGGTTTTAGTTTTCCATTCTTTTCCTTTAAAATATAAATGAAGCTCGTAATTAGATAATGGTTTAATTCTAAATTTATGGATAATAGCTGATGTATGTTTTATTCCTTTACGGTCTAAGCGATATTTATCGGGAGCCCAACTTTTAAATAGATGCCCAAACACCACCAATTCTTTATCATTTACATAGCCGCGGTAAAGTTTTAAGTCAAGTTTCAAATTTTTTAGTTTTTTATAAAGAATAGCCTAACTCCAAATTAGTTAATTTTAATCGCAATTATATAGATATGGCAGACTTTAGGAATATTTTAATGGTCGTAAACCCAATCTCGGGCGGAGAAGAGAAAGACGATCTTATCAAGGAAGTACGACAAGCAGTAGAAAAAAATAATTATAAATTTCATCTTTTTAAAACTACCGGTGAAAATGATATCCAAAAAATTAAAGAGGAAATCGATCAAATTCAACCAGAACGTGTTCTTGTAGTTGGCGGCGATGGTACGGTGAAAATTGTTGCTGAAGCCTTGTTTCATAAGGATCTGCCAATTGCAATTTTTCCTGCGGGCTCGGCAAATGGGCTGGCACTAAATGTTGGCATTCCAGAAAATAGAAAACAGCAAATTGAAGTTGCCATGGGTGATCATTTTACCAATCTGGATGTTTTGCAAGTGAACGACGAGTTATGCCTTCATTTAAGCGATATTGGCTTAAATGCCGAGTTGATCAAAAATTACGAATCCGCATCTATTAGGGGTAAGTTTGGCTATTTAATGCAATCAATCCCTACTTTAGTTAGAAGCAAGTATCCATATGAGTACGAAGTTGAAATAGATGGTAAAGTCTATAATCATAAAGGAATAATGCTCGCTATAGCCAACTGTCAAAAATATGGCACAGGAGCTAAAATTAACCCTGAAGGACGACATGATGATGGAAAATTTGAAATCGTGATCTTTAAAAATTTAGATATCACTGAAATTTTAGGCACCCTAAGAGAAGATGTAAAATTTAATCCAGATTTTGCTGAAACCATTTCTACAGAACGGGCTATAATTAGTTGTAAAACGCCTATTGCTTTCCAGATTGACGGCGAATTTATCGAAAATACGCAGAAAATTGAGGTCAAAATTGCCGAAAAGAGTCTAAAAATAGCCGTGAAATAAGATTAATTATATTTTTTTTGATAGTTTTCAACAATTTTAAACATAAACGTTATAATTACGCTTATGTTGTGTTAAAATCTGCTGAAACCGCATCAATATTGAGATTATACAAATAAGTGTTAAAAACACACAGTTATGATTTTCAAAGTAAAACGCTATAAATTTTTAATTATTCATAACCTATAACTTTTCACATTTCATAATTATTGATTTTTGGTTTGAAATTTTATTAAATTTACATCTGGAAATTATAAGGTTTAGTTAATCAAACTGTAAAATTATTTTTATGAAACAAGGATTATTAAGGATCAGTTTGTTCCTTATAGCCGTACTGAGTTTTTCATTTGCAAAAGCGCAAACGGTTTCGGGAACAGTGACAGATGGCTCTATGCCGATCCCAGGAGTAAACATTCTGGTAAAAGGTACTTCTAATGGTACCACCACAGATTTTGACGGTAACTTTACTCTAAACGATGTAGCCAGTGATGCTACGCTTGTTTTTAGTTTTGTTGGTTTTGCTCAGCAAGAAGTTAAAGTAAATGGTAGATCAACTATCAATATTACTATGTCTGAGGATGCAGCAGCGCTAAGTGAAGTTGTCGTGATTGGTTATGGTTCTACTACCGTTAAAGATGCAACAGGTGCCGTAGCAACCGTTTCTGCCGAAGATTTTAACCAGGGAGTTATCTCTTCACCTGAAGAATTAATTCAGGGGAAAACTGCAGGATTACAGGTAACAAGTACTAGCGGTGAACCTGGTGCGGGCGTAAATATTAGAATTAGGGGTACCACCTCGGTTAGAGGAGGCAATAACCCTCTATTTGTAGTAGACGGTGTACCTTTAGCCGGTAGCGACACTTCTTCTGGAGGCACTGATGTTGGTTTTGGATCGAGTTCAGCTAAAAACCCGCTTAACTTCCTAAACCCCTCGGATATTGAAAGTATGAGTGTTTTAAAAGATGCTTCAGCTACCGCTATCTATGGTTCGCGTGGTGCAAACGGGGTTGTTATTATTACTACTAAATCCGGTCGGGGAAATAAAGGTCGTGTAGAGTATAGTACAACGACCAGTGTTGCAAATGCAGCGAATACCTATGACCTGCTAAACCGTGATGAATTTTTAGAAGCCGTAGAGGATCTTGGTAACGATCCCGACGCAATAGATTTTGGTGGAGATACAGATTGGCAACGTGCTGTATTAAGAACTGCTTTTTCTAAAAACCATAATCTTTCATATTCTAATTCCTATAAAACAGGAAATTATCGCGCGTCTTTAAGTTATGCTGACCAGGAAGGAATTATAAAAAATTCTTCTATGGAAAGAATTTCGGGTAGGATTAATTTTAACCAGCGTTTATTTGATGATCGTTTAAGCCTAAATTTACAAACAACCCTTTCTCAGGTTAAAGATGAAAGAGCTCCTATATCAAACAATGCCGGAGCTTCTGGTGATTTACTGGGGGGTGCCTATCAATCAAACCCTACTTATCCTGCAGATCCAGATTTTCAATTACCAGGATTAATTAATCCTTTGGCTTTATTAAAATATAATCAGGATAAAACGGATACCGAAAGACTACTGGTAAATTTTTCTGCAGAATACGATATCATTCCTGATTTAAGTGCAAAAGTTAACTTAGGCTATGACAAATCTGAATCTGATCGTCGTGCCTCTATTTCTCCAGACATCCTGGGAATTTCTGGAGTACCGGGAAATGGTCGTGCTAACTTAAATGAAATCGATGCTACTAACCGCTTGATGGAGATCACACTTAATTATAAGAAACAATTCGAAAATTCAAAAATAGAAGCACTGGTAGGATACTCCTTTCAGGACTTTGAACGTAAAGGTTCTAATATTAGTGGATTCGGTTTCGGAACGTCTAACCTTAATACCATGGCAGATAACCTAGAATATTCCAGCAATATCCTTGCGTCTAATATTTCTGGTTCTTATCAGCAATATGGTTATAGTTCGGAAGGTTTTTTCGTAAATCGCTTGTTTCCTGAAATTGCAACCGATAATTTAACAGCTCCTTCAGGAATAAACGTGAATTCAGTTGCATTTGATTCTTTTAATACTACAGATGAACTTCAGTCATATTTTGCCCGTGTAAATTATACGCTATTTGATAAGTATATTTTTACGGGAACGATACGTGCAGATGGATCTACTCGATTTGGTGGAAATAATAAATACGGTTATTTTCCCTCGGGTGCTTTTGCCTGGCAACTAGCTGAAGAAGATTTTATTCCGGATACCTTTTCTACCCTGAAATTCAGAATAGGTTACGGAGTTACCGGGAATCAGGAAATTCCATATAATCAGTACGAGCAACGTGAACGCTATTCCGGTATAGGAATTGGCAACGGAGGTAATATTGTAGTACCCGGTACTTCTTTAGTTTCTTTTGCAAACCCAGATTTAAAATGGGAAGAAACAAGCCAAACTAACCTGGGATTGGACTTTGGGTTTATGAGAGATAGACTAAGTGGATCTTTAGACTTCTATTATAAAAATACTACAGATCTTCTTATTCAGGTATTCTCGGCCCAGCCATCACCTCAGCCTTTTGTGTATCAAAATCTGGATGCTAATATTATAAACAAAGGAGTAGAATTTAGCATTGATTATAACATATTCCAAACCGAAGATTTTTACTGGAATTTTGGATTTAATGTAGCTTATAATCACAATATGGTGGAAGACTTTGATGGTATTATCGATACAGGCGAAATTAATGGGCAGGGACTTACAGGCGCATTTGCACAGCGTTTAGTAGGTGGATATCCTTTATTCTCATATTATCTAAGAGAATTCACCGGTTTTGATGAAAACGGATTTAATACTTATGAAGGTGGAGATATCGACAACCAAACGTTTGTAGGTAAAAGTGCGCTACCTAAAACCAACTTAGGAATATCTACCCGCTTTGAATATAAAAATTGGGATCTTTCAGCTTTCTTTACCGGTCAGTATGGATTTTACGTCTATAACAATACCGCCAATGCTTTTTTTACCGCAGGTACACTTAGCAATGGTAGAAATGTAACTCGCGATGTTGTAGGTAATGGAGAATCACCTTTAAATGCTCCAGATGTATCTACCCGATTTTTAGAGCGCGGTGACTTCTTAAGAATGCAAAATGCAACATTGGGATATAATTTTAATTTTGATGAAAACAGTATTTTTAATTCCCTTAGACTATACTTAACAGGGCAAAATCTGTTTTTAATTACAAACTATTCCGGTTTGGATCCAGAGGTAGATACCAATAAAGCTTTAAACAACGTTCCTTCTGCGGGGATCGATTACACCTCTTACCCAAGGCCAAGAACTTATACCTTTGGACTGAACGTTACATTTTAAAAAAAGATTATGAAAAAAAAATATTTATATAGCACAATATTGGCAGGAGTACTTAGTATTTCTTACTCTTGTACCAATTTAGAACTAGATGATACCGACTCTATTTCAAGGGATGCAAGTGGTGATGGATTTAATGGGGTTGAAAATGTAGAAAGTTCTCTTACCAATGCGTACAATTCTATTCAGGGTCATTTACAGACTCAGGAAAATTTATACGCATTACAGGAAGCAACTTCTGATGAATTGTTAATCCCTACTCGAGGTACAGATTGGGGAGATAATGGAGTTTGGCGAACTTTGCACCAACACACCTGGGATGGTACCCATCGTTTTATTTTAAACACATGGAATAACTTCAATTCGAGTATTTACTCCAGTACCGAAATTATTGAAACCGATAATGCTAATGCTCAACAAATTGCCGAAGCTAAATTTTTACGAGCTTTTAGCATGTACTGGATCATCGATTTATATGGGCAGGTTCCATTTAGAAAGGTTACTGAGGGTCCAGATGTTAATCCGCAAATTATGTCTCGTACTGAAGCTTTTGAATTTGCCATAAAAGATCTGGAAGAAGCATTGCCAAATTTACCCTCAACCGCTCCTGGAGAAAACACTGATAGAGCAAGTAAAGCGGCAGCACATTTTTTAATGGCTAAATTGTATTTGAATAAATTCATTTATTATGGGGAAACCAGTGCTTCTCCAGAAGATATGAATGCAGTTATCGAACATGTAAATGCTGTAATGAATGAAGGTTTTGCTCTTCAAAATGGTTTTTTTGAAATTTTTGAACCTGAGGTAACCGAAGCTGATACAGAAATTGTATTTAGAGTTAAGTATGGAGCAGATGCCAGAATGTGGTCTACTCTTCATTATAATCAAACCACACCCGATAATACCGGAGGTGGATGGAACGGTTTTTCAACACTTGCAGAATTTTATGATCTATTTGAAGGCGATCCACAAATTAACACTCCTGGGTCTGGACAGGAAGAACGTAGAGGCGCTGTTCCACTTAGTGGTGATGAACCGGGCACTAATATCGGACATGGATTCCTAATTAACCAGCAATATGCTATGGATGGATCAAAATTAACTGATAGGGCTGGTAATCCATTGGTTTTCACCAAACAGTTACCGGGTTTAATCGGGAATAATGAAAGAAATGGAATTCGCGTATTAAAATATCACCCCTCAGATGGAGCATACCCAAATAACCTGATTGTATTTCGATATGCCGATGCTCATCTCATGAAAGCTGAAGCTGTAATGCGTGGTGGAAATGCGAACCAATCTGCATTAGAACTTGTAAACCAATTAAGAACGATTAGGGATGCTTCTCCCCTTTCAAGCCTAAGCGAACAAGATTTGCTGGATGAAAGAGGTCGAGAACTTTATATAGAATTTTGTAGAAGACAGGATCAAATTAGATTTGGAACTTTTAACTCTAGCTGGGAGCTTAAAGACAATACTGAAGAGTTTAGAGTTTTGTTCCCCATTCCTTCTGTAGCTTTAACTTCAAACCCAAATTTAGCTCAGAATCCGGGCTATTAGGCTTAGGCAAGCTTTTAAGAGACTTAAGAGGCGGTTATCCATCTCTTAGGTCTCTTTTATTTTAATTTTTTTCTTTACTTGAAGTTTTAATCAGTATAGTCCAATAATGAATAAATTATTATCGATTTCAGGTTTATCCTCCTCCAAACATTTAGGTATAGTAATGCTACTTTGTTTTTTATATGGCTGTAAAAAAGATGCTGATACTCAACATGAGAAAGCTAAAGATTTTTTGTTTACAGAAATGCCAGCGGATTCTACGGACATTTATTTCATCAATCAGGTTAAAAACCAAAGAGAGTTTAATATTTTCAGGTATCGTAATTTTTATAACGGTGCCGGAGTAGGAATAGGAGATATTAATAATGATGGTCTTCCCGATGTTTATCTTACTTCAAATATGGGTAAGAACAAACTATATCTTAATCAGGGGAACTTTAAGTTTAAAGATATTTCTGAAACATCAGGTTCGCAGGGAGATAGATCCTGGTCTACCGGGGTAACAATGGTAGACATCAATAATGATGGTTTACTAGATATTTATGTTTGTAATGCTGGGAACATTGAAGGTGAAGACCGTAACAATGAGCTTTTTATCAATAACGGGGATCTTACTTTTACAGAAAAAGCTTCTGAATACAACTTGAATGAAAATGGTTTCACTACCCATGCCGCTTTTTTTGACTATGATCTGGATGGTGATTTAGATGTTTATATACTAAATAATAGTTTTATTCCTGTTGCCAGTCTTGGTTATACAAACAAAAGGGATCTGCGTGCTAAGGATTGGAATTTACCTGAAGTTTTTAAAGGTGGTGGAGATAAACTATTACGAAATGATAATGGAAAATTTACGGATGTTAGCGAAGAAGCCGGCATCTATGGAAGTCTTATTGGTTTTGGCCTTGGAGTAACTATTGGCGATATAAATAATGATATGCTTCCAGATATTTATGTTTCTAATGATTTTTACGAACGTGATTACCTTTATATCAATAATGGGGACGGAAGTTTTCGAGAGGACATCAAAAATCAGGTATCGCATTTAAGTCTATCTTCAATGGGAGCAGATATGGCAGATATCAACAACGACGGATTACCTGAAATTTTTGTAACCGATATGCTTCCCGAAGCAGATGAACGCTTAAAAAACACCAGTGAATTTGAACGTTTTGATCTCTATAAATTAAAGGAAGACCGAGATTTTTTTCACCAGTACATGCAAAACAGCTTGCAATTAAATAATGGCAATAACAGCTTTTCTGAGATTGCTTTTTATAGTGGTGTGGCACAAACAGATTGGAGCTGGGGCGCTTTAATTTTCGATATGGATAATGATGGTTATAAGGATATTTATGTGAGTAACGGAATATACCATGATCTTACCAATCAAGACTTTATGGATTTTTTTGCGAATGATATTCTTCAGCAGATGGTACTTACCGGTCAAAAAAAAGAATTTGATTCTATTTTAAGCGAAATGCCAAGTACTCCTATTCCCAACTATGCCTTTAAAAATAATGGTGATTTAAGCTTTTCTAATGTTACAGAAGATTGGGGATTTGGTAAACCTAGTTTTTCTAATGGATCAGCTTACGGAGATTTGGATAACGACGGAGATCTGGATATTATCGTAAATAATGTAAACATGGATCTATTTGTTTACCGCAACGAAACAAATAAAAAGAGAAATCATAACTGGACTAAAATCCAGCTGAAAGGCAGTAACAAAAACACCTTCGCCATTGGTAGTAAAGTGATCGTATATACCAAAGAAAAACAGTTAACGCAACAGCTCATTCCTACTCGTGGATTTCAATCCTCCGCAGATTACAGCCTCACTTTTGGCCTGGGACCTTATAAAAAAATAGATTCCATACGTGTAATTTGGCCTGATAAAACTTCTTCTTTAAAAACCGGTATTGATAGTAATAAACCTGTGGTTTTCGATCAGGAAGAAGCTGAAAAATATAATCTTCCAGAATCGCAATCTGAGCAATATTTTAAAGAAATCGTCTCCAATTTCAAACCGCACCAAGAAGATAATTATGTAGACTATGATTACGAAGGTCTTATTAATAAAATGCTCTCCCGGGAAGGGCCTGCAATCGCCGTTGCCGATATCAATAATGACGGAAACGATGATTTTTATATTGCTGGCGCCAGAAACCAGTCGGGTGTGCTTTATCTTCAGCAAGCCGATGGTAAATTTTCACAAAGCATTTTGGACGACACTGAAAATTCAAAACTTGTTGAAGAAACCGGCGCAATTTTTATTGATGTTGACAATGATGATTTTAAAGATCTTATTATAATTTCTGGAGGAAATAATATTTATGCTGAAAAAGAACAGTATGAAACTCGCATTTATCTAAACGACGGTAAAGGGAATTTCAGTAAAGCCAATTCGGCACTACCTGTTAATAATCAAAATGCGGCGGTTATTGCAGCCAACGATATTGATAATGACGGAAGAACCGATTTTTTTATTGGGTACCGTAGTAAACCCGGAGTTTATGGTGTAAATCCAAAACATCAACTGCTTAAAAATGAAGGAAACGGTAATTTTAAAACTTTAGATACGTCCATTTTAGATAATCTAGGAATGATTACTGATGCCCAATGGACCGATATTGATAATGACGGCAAAGCAGAATTGATCATTACAGGAGACTGGATGGCAACGGCTATTTTTAAATTTAAAGACGGAAAATTAATTAAATTAAACTCTAATCTTGATGAATATTCAGGGGCATGGAATAGCATACATGTGGCTGATCTAAACAATGATGGTCTAGCAGATTTAATTTTTGGGAACCGGGGCACCAATTCTTTTTATAATGCCAGCAAAGAAGCTCCTGTTAAATTGTACATCAATGATTTTGATAATAACGGTACTGTAGAGCAGATTTTTACACAACGAATTGAGGATAAAGATGTTCCCATACATTTACGCCGAGAGCTATCAGGGCAGATTTCTTCAGTAAAAAAGCAAAACCTAAAATTCTCTGAATATGCCACAAAATCTATAGATCAGTTATTTTCCAAAGAAGTTTTGGACAAAGCTTTAGTAAAGGAAATTAGAAGCTTTAAGAGTATTATTGCAATCAACAAGGGGAATGGAAATTTTGACATTAAGGAAATGCCAGCCAAAGCACAATTTAGTTCTATTCATGCAATCGAAAGCCTTGATGTAAATAATGATGGTAATTTGGATATAATTATCGCGGGTAATGATTACGATCTAAAACCTCAGTTTTCAAGATTAGATGCTAATTACGGACTTGTTTTAATCAATGACGGAAATGGTAATTTTAGAGCGGAATCTTCAGAAAAAACCGGCTTATTTTTTAAAGGACAGGTTCGGGATCTAAAAATTATTCAAAATAAAAAAGGTGAAAAGTACCTGTTGGTAGGAATTAACAACGAAAAACCAAAACTGTACAAACTCCAGTAATGAAAAAACTTGGGTACATATTGATTTTTGCTGTTCTAGCGGCCTGCTCTAAAAACGAAAAAGTTCAGGAAACCGCCACTCCTCCCCTTTTTAAAGAATTGAACACTCAAATCACTAATCTTGATTTCATTAATACACTTACGCCAACCGATAGTCTTAATATTTTAGATTACCTGTATTATTATAATGGCGGGGGCATTGCAATTGGCGATATTAATAACGATAGCCTGCCGGATATTTTTCTTACAGGAAATCAGGTTGCCAATAAATTATTTTTGAATAAAGGAAACCTGCAATTTGAAGACATCACAGCAACTGCCGGAGTCGCCGGAAATTCAGATTGGAACACCGGTACAGCAATTGTCGATATCAACGGTGATGGACTTTTAGATATATATGTTTGCGCTGTTGTAGGCATTAACGGACTAAAAGGGAAAAATGAACTTTTTATCAATAATGGTGACGGAACGTTTACCGAAAAAGCAGCCGATTTTGGTTTAGACTTTCAAAATTATAGCACCAACGTCGCATTTTTCGATTATGACAATGATGGTGATTTGGATATGTACTTATTGAATCATGCTGTACATACTGTAAACACTTATGGCCCTGCTGATATTCGAGAAAAAAGAAATGAAAGAAGCGGTGATAAATTACTGAGAAACGATGGAACCCATTTTACCGATGTTAGTGAAGAAGCCGGAATTTATGGAGGACCAAATGGTTACGGACTTGGAATTGCGACGGCTGATTTTAATAATGATGGATTTACCGATATTTATATTAGTAATGACTTTCATGAAGATGATTTTTACTATCTGAATAATGGTGATGGAACTTTTACCGAAAGCCTTAAATCTAAATTTGGGCACACCAGCCGGTTTTCTATGGGAAGCGATGCTGCCGATGTAAACAATGATGGATTTTTGGATATTCTCACTTTAGACATGCTACCTGATGATGAAAAAGTTATTAAAGCGAGTATGGGTGACGATTCCCCAGACATTCATAAAATGAAAATCGAAAGGCTACATTATCACGAGCAGTTTAGCCGTAATATGCTCCAAGTAAATCAGGGTGGTCAATACTTCCAGGATTTAGGTTTAATTAGCGGTCTTGCCGCTACCGATTGGAGCTGGAGCGCACTTTTTGCAGATTATGATTTAGACGGAATACAGGATGTTTTTATTTCAACGGGAATTCCAAAACGCCCAAATGATTATGATTATATAAAATATGTCTCCAATAATCAGGTTCAAAAAGAACTCACTAAAGGGAATAAAATCGATAAAAAAGCAATCCAGATGATGCCTTCCGGGGCAGTAGCAAACCGTATCTTTAAAGGTAGCAAGAACCTGAATTTTAAAGATCGTTCTGGCAACTGGATCTCTAAAGATAGTATTATGAGTACCGGCTCGGCTTATGCCGATTTCGATAATGATGGTGATCTGGATATTATTACCAATAACATCAATGCACCCGCAAGGATTTATGAAAATTTAATCACTAAAAACAATAAGAATTTTCTAAAAATAAAACTTAAATATAAAGCTCCAAATATTCAGGGTATTGGGAGTAAAGCAATTGCTTATCAAAATGGAAACCAACAAATAAAACAATTATTCACCACTCGCGGCTTTCAATCGGCTTCAGAAGCAATATTGCACTTTGGTTTTCCTGATACAACAAAAATCGATTCCCTTTTCATTATATGGCCAGACAATTCAGTTCAAAAATTATCGAATCTTAAGCTGGGTAAAAGCCTTTACATTACCTCAAAAGAGAACCTTGAAAAGGTGAATTATGCCGAGTTATTCCCGAGGAATAGGCCATGGTTTAGTAAAATCGATTCTTTACCCGGATTAGATTACGAACATAAAGAAAATCGCTATCAGGATTTTGATCGCCAGAAATTAATTCCTTATCAAATTTCAGATCGTGGACCAGCCGTTGTTGTAAAGGATATTAATGGGGATGCAAAAGAAGATGTTTTCTTCGGAAGTGCGAAATTCGAAAAATCAGCGATATATTTTCAAACTAAAAATGGCTTTGAAAAACAATCAATTTCGGCTTTAGAAAACGACGCCCCTTCCGAAGATATTTCTGCAATTATTGAAGATTTTGATCAAAATTGGGAAAATGACCTGCTTGTAATTTCCGGCGGTGGAGAATATTATGGAGAAAACAAGGCTTTATTAGACCGATTATATCTTCAACAGGATAAAAATTTCAGTAAAGTTGAATTCCCGGAATATTTTGAAAATGGTAGTGTTGTAAAAGCAGCCGATTATGATAATGATGGTGACTTGGATCTCTTTATTGGTAGTGCAGCGGTTTCTAATGATTTTGGTAACATTCCACAGTCTTTTTTATTAAAAAATGATAATGGAAGTTTCAGTATTGATAAAGAAAATAACCTGGGGAAAATCGGGATGGTTACCGATGCGATCTGGACTGATTTTGATAAGGACGGGCAAATCGATCTTATCGTAGTTGGAGAATGGATGGCACCCAAGTTCTATAAAAATCAAAAAGGAAAACTTATAAGCTCTAAAATCGACCATCACTTAAAAGGCTTATGGCAAAGCATTGCTGAATTTGACATAGATGGTGATGGAGATAAAGATTATTTACTAGGGAATTGGGGATTAAATACAAAATTAAAAGCAAACAGGGACAATCCGCTTAAAATGTATTATCTTGATTTTGATGCGAACGGAAGTACAGAAACCATTCTCGCTCAGGAAAAAAACGGAAATTATTATCCTGTGAATGGTTTAGATATGTTGGTAGGACAATTAGCTTATTTAAGGAAAAAATTCCCCGATTATAAAAGTTTTGCAGGAAAAACTATCGAAGAAATTTTTGATAAAAAGCAGCTCGAAAAAGCTGAAATTTTGAAAGTAGAAACCTTGGCTTCTGGATATTTACTAAATGAAAATGGAAATTTTAGCTTTAAAGCGTTTAAAAATCCGTTACAAGTAGCCCCAATAACCGCATTTTTAGAACACGATTTTAATAAAGATGGTAAAACAGAAGTACTTGTTGGTGGTAATTACTTTGGTACCATACCATACCACGGCAAATTCGATCAGCTCGCCGGCATTATGCTACAGTCTGTCGACACTTTAATGGAAGCCAAAGATCTTGGTATTAATTTTACGCAAAAAGCAGTAATTAGTTTCAATATACTAAATTTGGAAGATAGGGAATACCTGTTAGTGACCTATAACAACAATAAACCAGAAGTTTATAAACTGAACTAAATATGAAAAAAGTTCTAGTATTACTTTTAACGATATCGTTATTCACAGGATGTGCCAATGAAAAAAGCGCATCTAAAGAATCTGTTGCGATAAGTGCGAATAATTATCACGAAGCTTTAGATAAGATCACCAACATCATGGTGCATGATATATTCTCTCCGCCGGTAGCAAGCCGAATTTACTCCTATTCCAATCTTGCTGCTTACGAAATTGTAGCGCAGCATAATCCGGAAATGAATTCATTAACAAAAACTATAAATGCAGATATAGAAATCCCTATATTAGATACAACGAAAGCTATCGATTATAGAATGGCCGCTTTAATCGCACAATTGGAAATTGGAAAAACACTTATTTTTTCTGAAGTTGAAATTAGCGATTACAGCGATAGTTTATTTGTAAACTGGAAAGAAAATAATGAGGAAATCTTTATTAACTCTGAAGCTTACGGCATGCAGGTAGCGAATGTTTTTAAGCAATGGATTGATAAAGACAATTACAAACAAACGCGAACAATGCCCAAATTTTCGGTGTATACTGAAGATGTTTCCAGATGGCAACCTACCCCACCCGCCTATATGGATGGGATAGAACCGCACTGGATGAAAATAAGGCCTTTTACCTTAGACTCTGCTTCACAATTTAAACCAAAAAGCCATCCTGAATTTTCTATGGAAGAAGGTTCACAGTTTTACAAAGAATTGATGGAGGTTTACGATGTGAGAAACCAGATGGAAGAAACAGGAAACAAATCTGAAGAAATGGCGATTGCTAAATTTTGGGATTGCAATCCTTATGTTTCTACACAACGTGGACATTTAATGTTTGCCACCAAAAAAATTACACCGGGTGGTCATTGGATTGGTATCACGAAAGTGGCTTGTAAAAAGGCCAATCTAGACTTCGATAAAACCGTTTATGCGTATACTACTACGAGTATGGCAATTGCTGATGCTTTTATTAGCTGTTGGGATGAAAAGTATCGTAGTAATCTTGTACGCCCTGAAACATTGATCAATAAATTTATCGACGACCAGTGGAAACCGGTTTTACAAACGCCACCGTTCCCAGAGTATACCAGTGGTCACTCTGTAGTAAGTGGAGCTTCGGCAGAGGTCTTATCAAAACTATTTGGAGACCAATTTCATTTTTTAGACGATACTGAAGTTCCTTATGGATTACCAAAACGGGAATATACCTCTTTTAGAAATGCAGCCAAAGAAGCGGCTTTAAGTAGACTATATGGTGGCATTCATTACCGGGCGGCTATAGAAAATGGTTTAGATCAGGGAATATCTCTGGGTAAGCATGTGATTAATACGCTAGAGGTAAAAACGCTATAATCTGATGGGAAAAATTTTATCGGGCATTTTAATAGTTGGGATCATTGGTTTTTCCATCTGGTATTTTGCGGTTAAGCCCTATGACTACAGTATCGCATTTACCACCAATACCCCAGGTGGAATTATTTATGAAAGAATTGAATATTGGCAATACGAGCATTTTGATAAAGCCGAAATTTTGGAGGAAAACTTTGATGAACAGGTTAAACATCTAGTTAAATTTCAGGATAACCCTCTAATTATCGATTGGAATATTAGTCAGCTCAACGATTCCGTAAACAAGGTAAAAGCTATTGTTAGCCATCCAGAAAGCTTAATTTCCAGTCGGTTTTCTATACTAATTGGTCAAAATAAAGAACAGGATAGCCTTAAAAAAGAGCTTGAAATAATCAGAAAGTCTCTTGATAAAGAAAAAAACAATTATAATATTGAGATTATTGGCAAAACAAAGGCGCCAAAAGCCGACTATTGCGCCTGCATAGGTTTAAAAGGAAAGCTTCAACAAAAAGCAATGCTTATGATGACCAATATTGGTTATTTATCGGATTATGTTTTAGAGCATGATCTTGAAATGCCCGCAAAACCAAGAGTTCTGGTAAAAAGTTGGGACAAGGGGACCAATGAAATTAAGTTCGATTTTTGTTTTCCGATTGTTAAAAAAGAGGGACTACCAGAAACCGAAAAGATCAAATTAAGAACATTACCATCGTTTAATGCAGTGCATACGATTTTTAATGGGAACTATCTTTTTACACACTTCGCCTGGTATAAATTGCAGGATTATGCCAAAGCAAATCAATTAAAAATTAGTGATCAGGTTCTTGAGGTATTTAATAATAATCCTGAAATGGGTGGAAACTCCATTGAATGGACAACCGATATTTATACCTTAATAAGAGATTAACAGCCAAGAAAAATGCTGGACTATAAATGAATTTACCTGTTCGTACTATAAAACTTTTATTATGCCAATAATTGGAAATAAAGAGATTATTCAGGTTTTAAACCTTATTTTTTGAAAAACTTACAGGTGCAATTTGGTACTCAAAAAAGAATATATAACAAGTATATCAAATAGTTCCAATCCATTCTTTTTTCTTGTTTCATTCAGTGAAGCGTTCTTGCTTCTTTAACCGGACAATGGTGATTGATTTGCTTACTTTTCTAAGATTTTCAAATCAGTAATAAATGACGTTTTTTAAATAAAATTTTAGAAAACCGACGTCAC